>Ga0137365_10004132_pt1 | contig 11632 bp, 11 predicted proteins | sample SagtaG_9_FD_104799 | JGI IMG/M metagenome (GOLD analysis project Ga0137365, IMG submission 104799) | Vadose zone soil microbial communities from Sagehorn Ranch, Mendocino, California, USA - Sage1_L_40_16 metaG | ecosystem: Environmental > Terrestrial > Soil > Vadose zone | place: USA... | reverse complement strand
TGAAAGCATCCCACCCACTTCCACGGAGCGCCCAGCTGGCGGAGGACATAGGCGACGGCCGTTGCTTTGTAGGTATGCGTCTGCACGACGGCCGGTTGCCAGTCCTCCAACAGCCCTCGGACCCGCCTAACGAGTCCCCAATCGAGCGGGCCACGGTCCTCCACTACGCGGTGTGACACGCCACGTTCTACGAGGTACCGCGCGAAGTCGGTGGTCGGCCGACCGCGCCGGTGGAATAACACGACGAGGAACTCGATCCCCACTTCCGATACTTCCCGCGCGAGCGCCGCGAGCTGGCGTCCCGGTCCCGAGACCGTCTCTGTCGCGACCAGCGCGGCTACGCGCAATCCCTTGGGGCGTGCTCCGTATCCACCCATTGCAACTTCGGCCGGGGAGGGATTCAAGGTCACGATGATCGCCAGAACCGCGGGGCAAGCGGGATCGGAGCGCCGCGCCGCGGCCCCGCTCCCAGCTCCGCGCGCGCGGTGTCAGCGGCCAAAGAAATGAAGCCGATGAGGCCGACAAGCATCGCCGAATACGAGAACGACAAGAAGCACGCCCCCACGGCGAATGCGGATAACGCGGCGAGCAGCTCCGGTCGGTGGAACGAAGGCGACAGGCGGCTGCGGGGCGGACGCCACAAGCGGCGCGCCTGCCAGCCGCCCAAACCGAGCAGCGATACAAAGATCGTCCCACCCACGACGCCGAGGTCAGCAAACGCTTGAATGTAGGCATTGTGCGCCGCGCTCCACTTGCCGTGCTCTCCCCGGGCTTCGAGCGAAGCCCCCTCCGCCATTTCAAAGTTGCCCGCGCCGACGCCCAGGATCGGATGATCCAAGAAATACGTCGCGCCGCGCTTCCAGACAGCGATCCGTCCGTTCGGGTCCTGGACGTTATAATCACCCTGGAGCGTGAACACCGAGGTTGCGCGTTCACGGGCCACGGGACCCGCGCTCAGCCACATGACGATCGCCCCAAGCCCGATCGCCGCCAGATGTACCATCCGCCGGCTCCCGCGCTGGCCCGCGGCCAGGACCACCGCCCCGACCCCGAACGCGACCATCCCGCCCCGGGACGCGGACGCCGCAACCGCGGCCCCGAACGCGAATACAGCCGCGACCAGCAGGAACCGTCGGGCTCCCGCCGCACGGCTGATCAGCCCCGCGGCGAGCGGGAAACCGACCGCCATCGCCGTAGCCATGTCGTTGGGATCGTACGTCGCTCCAATACCACCTATTCGACCAATCACAACGCGCGGGCCCCACAGGAGCGACCCGACAGCGAAGATGGCGAGCGCCACCACCAACCCAAGCTGCAATCTGTCGAGATTCACCCGAGTCGGCGCGCACATGACGACCGCTATGAACATCGCTGTCCCGGGAAGCAGGCCCAGGACCGTGGTGAACGCGAGGCCGGGCCAGAAAGCGAACGGAATGGTGACTGCCGCCCACGCAACGTAAGCGCACAGCAACCGAGTGGTGGTGAGGCTAAACAGACGCCGCCACGTCTCGCGGTTCGCTTGCAATAGCAGGATGAGAAGGACCACTGCCGAGCCGACGAACGCCGGTCGTACCACTTGTAGCGACGGAATGACCTCGTGCAATCGCGCCACGACGATGGCCACCAACGCTATCGCTAGCCACGGTGCCCCTCGCCAGAAGACGGGAGCTACCGCCGGCCGTTCCGTGTGCAGCGCAGCCGTGGCTCCTTGCCAGCCAACCGGGCTCACCCAGCCTCTAGCGATGCCAGACATGCCACCGCCCCCGCAGGCCGTTGTAACCGGCTATCACGACCGCGAGATGAATGAGTATCGCCTCAACCGCGAACCGCCGCACGCGACTGCTCCACGGTCCCCGCCTCCACACCGTCCACAACACCAAGGCGGCAGCGACCACGAGCGCGGCGGGAAGGGAGCCGCCCAACAGTCCCACGGCGGCGGGGAGGGACCAGACAAGCACGAGCGCCGTCCAGTACGGCGTGAACAGGCGCAACACCTTGTGAAACACGAATTGGAACCACACCGGGTTGCGGACGGGCACCAGCACTTCCGGCAGCCAAGCACACAACTGGACCACACCAGTGAGTGTTCGAACTTTGCGCCGATACTCCGCGATCGCGGAATGCTCGCGTAGCTCGGAGGCCCGTGCGCGTCCGACAAACGCGACGCGCCACCCGGCCAACACCGCCTTCATCGGCACGTAGAGGTCGTCGAGGATCAAATTGGCCGGTAACGCGCTCCACAGCTCTCGGCGCATCGCGTAGATCGCGCCGCTCACCCCGATACAGGAATGCAGGCGGGCTTCGCACTGACGCAGCCAGCGCTCGAACAGCCAGTAGCGCGAGACCATCGTCCAGTGACCGGGCCGCGCTGGGATCGCGAGGCTGCCGCTCGCGACGCCCACTCTCGGCACGCTCAGAGCGTCCACGAGATGGCGCACGGCGTCACTATCGAAGCGCTGGTGAGCGTCCGTGAAGACGAGGATTCTGCCGGACGCAGCGCGCACAGCGGCGTTCAGAGTGGCAGCTTTGCCGCCAGGAGAGTCTCCCATCACAACGACGACTTGGTCTCGCGGCAAATCAGCGAGGTCCTCTGCGCGGACGTGACCGCGCTGATCCAATGCCACCACCACCTGAATTTTGGCCCGAGCATAGTCCAGACTCAGGCAGTCTCTCACGCGGACGCGGATCGCCTGCGCCTCATCGCGTGTTGCGATCACGACCGAAACGGTCGCGTCTTGACGGCGCCCGCGTGCATCGGGCGCACTCAGGCATCGCGCCAGGGCGGCCACGACGGCCGGATAGCCGACCCACACAACAACCAGAGCGATGGCAGACGCTAGTGCCGCGTACTCCAGGAGCCCGTCGGTCACCACAGGAGGGCTATGAACCGGCCGCGGACCCAGCCGCGACCGCGCGGGGACGCGGCCGCATCTGCGACGCCGGAGTCCGCGTCTCACTCTCGGTGAACCAAGCCCAAGTCCGCTGCAACCCTTCTTCGAGTCCAATGGCCGGTCGATACCGAAGCACCTGCGCGGCGCGATCGAGACTCGCAAGCGAATCGTGAACATCGCCCGGCCGGGAGGAGCGACACTCAGGGTGGATCGCACGCCCCGTGACGTTCCGGATCACATCCAGCAGCGTGAGCAATGACGTCCGCACTCCCGCACCCACGTTCACCACCCAGCCATTCGCCGCCTCGCGCGGCCGGGTGGCGGCCAGAATGTTTGCTTCCACGACGTTGTCGACGAAGGTGAAATCTCGTGTCTGCGATCCGTCGCCGAACAAAACGGGCCGTCGCCCTTCAGCCGCGGCACTCAGGAAGGCTGGGATGACAGCCGCATACGCCGAATGAGGACTCTGGCGTGGACCGAAAACGTTAAAGTACCGGAGGGCGACGCCTTCAATGAGCCCCGCCCGCGCATACGCCAGGACGTACTGCTCACCCGCAAGCTTCGAAGTGGCGTAGGGCGAGCGCGGCAACGGCTCGGCGGTCTCGACCTTGGGCAGGACTACGCAATCCCCGTAAACGGAACTCGAGCTCGAATACACGACGCGCCGCACGCCGGCCTTGCGGCAGGCTTCGAGCAGGCGCATGGTCGCGTTGACGTTTGCGTCGTGGCTTCGCCACGGGTCTTCGAGCGAGCGTGGAACGCTCGGGATCGCGGCGAGGTGAAATACCACCGCGACCCCTTCGACCGCCTGCCGGCACACCTCCGGGTCGCAGAGATCGCCGCGCAGAAACTCGATCCTTCCGGCGAGCTCCGTGAGGTTGGATTCATCGCCAGTGCTGAGGTCGTCCACGACACGCACCCGGCACCCCAGCGCGGCCAGCCGAGTTGCTACGTGGGACCCGATGAAGCCGGCACCACCCGTCACAAGGCACTGCCCACCCCCTGCCAGCATGGGAATCCCCTGGGCTCAGGACATGGGGTCCTGTGCGGCGACCCCGCCCCGCGGGTCGCAACCCTCGTACCTGTCCAGTCACGGGCGATTTCCGTGCGTCCAGCGAATTAAGCGATTGGGGCGCCTTGTGATACAGTGTTGCGTTGGAGCGGAGAGACGACGATCCTGCGGAGCCTAGATTTGTTGCAGTACGCTTACAAAAGAAAGGAAAGATGTATCGTTTATCACGTTTCCCGTTCTGCACTTGCCGCTTTTCGCTTCATCATCTCCCAGAACTCGATGCGCTCCCCAATGATCTTCTCGTACCCGAACGCCGTCGGCTCGTACCATTTGGCCCCGCGCAGCGCCTCCGGCAGGTACTCCTGAGGCACGTAGGCGTTCTCGGAGTCGAACGCGTACTTGCAGCCCGCACCATAGCCCAGCTCCTTCATGAGTGGCGTGGGCGCGTTACGGATGTGCAGCGGTACCGGCTCGGCGGGGTGCGCCTCGGCCGCGGCCTGCGCTTCTCCGAACGCGACGTACCCGCGATTGGATTTGGCCGCAGTCGCGAGATAGATCGTCGCTTCGGCAAGCGCCAGCTCGCCTTCAGGACTGCCGAGGAAGTGATAGGCGTCTTTGGCCGCCAGCGCGACCGTCAGTCCGCGCGGATCCGCCAGGCCAATGTCCTCGATCGACATCCGCACCAGCCGTCGCGCGATGTAGAGCGGATCTTCGCCGCCGGCCAGCATGCGAGCGAGCCAGTACAGCGCTCCATCGACATCGGATCCGCGCACCGCTTTGTGCAACGCCGAGATCAGATTGAAATGCTGCTCGCCGGCTTTGTCGTACGCCGGCAACGGACGCTCGAGGACCTGACGTACGACTTCCGGGGACGCGGGACGGGGGATGGGGGACGGGTGCGACGCGTTGATGTGTTTGAGGACGGCTTCGAGTGTGTTGAGCGCCCGGCGCGCATCGCCTTGCCCATGCGTGACGAGAAGCGCAATCGCGTCTTCGCGCAGTACCCGTCCCGCTTCCCCCGTCCCCCCTCCCCCTTGATCGAGCGCCCGCTCGATCACCGTCCGGATATGCTCATCAGTCAGCGGTTCGAGCACGAACACCCGGCAGCGCGACAACAACGCGCTGGTCAACTCAAAACTCGGGTTCTCCGTCGTCGCGCCGATGAGCGTGATGATGCCGTTCTCGACCCACGGCAGAAACGCATCCTGCTGCGCCTTGTTGAAGCGATGGATCTCGTCGCAGAAGAGGATCGTGCCTTGCCCCTGATACTTGAGCCGGTCCTCCGCTTCCTTGATGATTTCGCGCACGCGCGCGACGCCTTCGGTCACAGCGGAAAACGGCTCGAAGTGCCGGTCGGTGTAGTTGGCGATGATCCTGGCGAGCGTGGTCTTGCCGGACCCGGGCGGTCCCCAGAAAATGCAGGAGCCGACATCGCCCCGGCGGATGAGATCGCCGAGCGCCTTTCCCGGACCGAGGAGGTGCTCCTGGCCGAGGAACTGCTCGAGCGTCTTGGGCCGCATGCGCGCGGCGAGAGGCTCCGTCGAGCCTTGAAACAGGGTCGGTTCGGTCACGACACTCCGTCGACTAGCGTTTCACCTCGACCAGCCATCACTGCCGCTCGAGCGTCACGATCAGGTTGCTGCGCAATTCAGGGAGCCACTTCATTGTGATCCCAATCCAGAGCAGCTCCAGCGCCGCAAGGGGCGGCGCGAGCGCAAATATCGCGCTGGTCGGGATGAACTCCATGCTCACCACTCGGAACCCGCAGCGCTCAGCGAGGACTCGAATCCGCTCCTTCGAGTTCGCCCGGTAGTATGTCCGAAAACGATCTTCTTCTGCTCGCCCGTCGAGAAGGCCGACACCAACAGCCTTCAACCGCTCGGGCATCACCCTCGCGATGATCGTCGGATGCCCCCAGAGATTGGGTGTGTGAAACACGAACCGGCCGGCCGGCCGGAGAACGCGTTGGACCTCACGAAATGGCTCGACAGGATTCGAGAGATGTTCGACCACCATGTTGGCCGTGACGATGTCAAATGCCTCGTTGGCAAAGGGCAGGCACGAGGCCACGCCTTGAGCGCGCGCCGTAATGGTCCGGTGGCTGCGCAACGCCTCGAGTACAGGGTCCAGGCCCACCAGTAGCCCCGCGCGTGCCACGAGAGCTTCCTCGCCGTCACGTCTCCAAGACGGTAAGAGCTGGTGACCGCAGCCCAGATCGAGCCATCGACAGCCCGGAGCAACCGCGCGCACCAAGAACGCTTCGTACCGTTGCTGATTGAATTCAAGATGGGGCGCCAGCATTCTCTCAAGACGCCAGTAGACCCGCAGCAGGGCCTGCCGCAGCCCCTTCTCGTGGATCCCTCCCGGCTCAGCTCCGGTACTCGCCAACGGTTCCTCCGGCCTTGCTCGCTTCACCCGGCGCCGCGAACGACCCGGTGGAACCCTGGCACTAAGCTGTGCTCGCGATCGATGGCAATCATCATTGGTCTCATCCGCAAACTGAGTGGCCGCTACTCCACCAAGCATCCAGAGTCACGATCACCCCGTGGACGCCACAAGAACTTTGGTCAAGAAGAATACTAAGGAGCCGGCGAAGAATGCGGCCGGCATGGTCCAACCGTGCTTCCCTTGAAGCTCCGGCACAAGATTCGACGCCGCCACATAAATCGCGACCCCCGCCGATAGCCCCAAGCCATGCTGCACGAGAAACCCGAGTTGATCCGTCAGGATCACCCCCGCGAGCGTCGCAGCACCGAGCAGAGCCGCTGCTCCCAGCGCGCCGCGACGGGTCCGCCCACCCGCCATCATAATGCTCGAGATCGTCACTCCTTCAGGAAGTTTGTGAAGGAAGATGGCGACGAAAACCATCAGGCCAAGCCCCGGACGGACCAGAAATGCGCTCGCAATGGCCACACCATCGAAGAACGTGTGCAACAAGAGGCCTACGAGCGCGGATGTGCCGGCGACCGAACTGATCGTGTGTGTCTCTTCGCCGAAGTGGAAGTGCGGCGTGAGGGTGTGCTGCGTGAAATGCACCGCCAGGTATCCTGCGAGAACCAAAACGGGCGCCACCGTTGCGCCACTGCGCAAGAACGCCTCAGGCAAGAGCTCGATGATGGCAACCGACAACATGAAACCGGCGCCGAACGCAAGCAGATGTTCGATCACCTTGAGCTCGAGCGCCGCCCGTCGCGTTACGGCGAGCCCGCCAAGAACGTTCCCAAAAGCTGCAATCAGAGCAAAGAGGAGAGCCTTAGACACGGGAGAGTAAGTACTCCCGAGTATTTCGCTTAGGGTCCTCCAGCACTTCGTCCAGCAGACGCTGCAAAGTCTCGCCGACCTCGGGACCGGGCCGAACCCCCGCCACGATGAGATCGTCACCGCGCACTGCTAGATCCTTGAGACTGAGCGGCTCATGCGCCGTGCGGATCTCTTTCACAACGTCCGCCAGACGGGAAACGGAATGCACAAGGCGGGACACGTCGAGTCCTGGCAACACATTGAGGAGGTCATCGGCAAACTCTCCGGTCGCCGCGAGCCAGCGCCTCACAGCGCCCCGATCTTTGGGATCTGGATACCGTTCCTTCCACGCGCCGATGGCCCTGCCCCGTTCAACATCTCGGTTAGAGCATTTGAGACGAATGAGCAGGGAAGCGGGATCGCCCGCGAGAATGGCCGTAACCAAGACAGGATCCCGCGGCATCTTATCAACGTGTCCCGTGTCCCGTTTCTCGTTTCCCGAGACTTCCGGCAACCAGATCCGCGCCGCTCCCACGTCGCGCCACAGCGTAACCAGCTTGGACAACTTCTTCGCCGTCTTGATTCCCTTGAACCATTCGTCCCTCACCCGCTCCGCGGAAAGTTGCGCCAATCCCTGCGCGTTCGCTTTCGCCGCTTCCAACGTGCGAGCATGGATCCGGAACTCAAAACGCGCGCTGAACCGCAGGGCGCGCAAGATCCGCAGATAGTCTTCTTGAAACCGCCAGTTGGGATCGCCGACGGAGCGGATCAGCTTCTTCGCGAGGTCCTGCTCCCCCTGAAAGGGATCGCGCCACTCGTGCCGGATCGGATGGTAGGCGATGGCATTGATCGTGAAATCGCGCCGCGCCAGGTCGTCCATCAGCGAGACGCCGAACTCGACGACGGCATGCCGGCCGTCGGTGTGAATGTCCTTCCGAAAGGTCGTGACCTCGTGCGGCTGATTGGCGCTATCGAGCACCGCGACCGTGCCGTGTTCGATGCCCACCGGGACGGTGCGCTTGAAGATCTTTTGCACCTCGGCCGGCGGCGCCGAGGTGGTGAGATCGAAGTCGTGATTCTGGAGGCCGAGGAGATTGTCGCGGATCGCGCCGCCCACGCACCACGTTTCGTAGCCCGCGTCTTCCAGCTTTTTGGCGATTGTCAGCACTTCATTGGGAATGGGGAGTTGCGCGGGGAAACTCATCCGCAGAGCACTGACCCGCCGTTTACGTTGAGAACCTCACCGCTGATGTGGCGTGCAAGACTGGAGCAGAGAAAGACAATCGGGCCGGCAACGTCGTCGGCACTGGCGACGCGGCGCAATGGAATCGTTTGCTCGATCCGCTCCCGACCCCCGCCCGCGTATGGCTTCGCAGACATCTCGGTGTCCACCCACCCTGGGGCAACGCAGTTCACCGTGATCTTGGGCGCGAGCTCAACGGCGAGCGATTTCGTTATGGAGATGACCGCGCCCTTGGTCGCCGCATAATCCGTATGAAACGCCTCGCCGCGCTGGCCGGCCGTCGAGGAGACAAGCACGATCGTCCCGCCGGCGGAGATGTTCGGAATGGCCGCGCGGCAAACGTAGATGAGGCCGTCGAGGTTCGCGCGGCGTGTGGACTCCCACTGCTCGTCGGTCATCTTGGCGAGCGGGACGTTGTCCGGAGGCCACACGCCGTGATTGACCACGAGAATGTCCAGCGGGCCCCCGAGCGCGCGCAGCGCCTCAGCCACCGCCTTACGGGCGCCGGTGGCGGTGCCGAGATCGCCGCGCACGGCGGCGATGAAATGGGACTCCGCGACCGGTTTGCGCGTGCGGTAGCCGACGGCGACTTTCGCCCCAGCCCGCGCCAAGAGCAGCGCCGTCGCGCGCCCGATGCCTCTGCTGCCGCCCGTCACGAACGCGCGTTTCCCGGCGAGGTTGATCATCCCTTGAGCCGATCCTCCACCAGATCGCAGATCACGTGTTGAATGGCGAGGTGCAGCTCCTGGATGCGCGCCGTGTCGGTGGCGGGAACAATCAGCGCAACATCGGCGAGGTCTTTCAGCTGTCCTCCGGTTTTCCCCAACAGCGCCACCACTCCGACCCCTCGAGACTTGGCGGATTGGGCGGCGCGGATCACGTTGGGACTTTCTCCCGAGGTCGAATGCAGGACGAGCAGATCGCCCGGTTCGGCCAGCGCCTCGACCTGGCGCGCGAACACCTCATCGAAACCCAGGTCATTGGCGCACGCCGTCAAGAGGGAGGTATCCGTGGTGAGGGCGAGGGCGCGCATCGCGGGCCGGTTGGTCTGATAGCGGACGACGTACTCGGTCGCGATATGCTGCGCATCCGCGGCGCTGCCGCCGTTGCCGGCAAAGAAGAGCGTACCGCCCCCGCGCAACGTCTGCTCGTACCGCGCAGCGATGGCCGCGATCGCATCCGCCTGTTCTGCGGCGACGCGGCCGGCGAGTGCTGCCAGACCGCCCAAGGACTCGCGAATTTTCGCGACAGTCACCGCACAGCCTCGACGAACGCCTCCAACTCCCTGACGCCGGGGTCCTGCTCCACTACGGTGCCGATCACGACGAAATCGGCGCCCGCCTGGCGCGCGACATGCGCCTGCTCCGGCGTGCGGATCCCGCCCCCGACGAACAACGGCCGATTGGGCACCGCCGCGCGACAGGCCCGAATGACGTCGGTCGATACCGGCCGGTCGGCGCCGCTCCCCGCATCGAGATAGATCGCCTGCATGCCGATGAGGCTGGCCGCGGTCGCGTGCGCGGCGGCGAGCTCGGGCTTGTCCGCGGGGAGCGGCCGCGTCTGACTCACGGATTCCACGCTCGTCACGCGGCCGCCGTCGATCAGGATGTACGCCGTGGACAATGTCGGCACGGGATGTTGCCGCAGAAAGGGCACGGCGCGGACGTGCTCCTCGATCAGGTATTGGGGATTGCGCCCGGAGACGAGCGACAAGAACAGCACCAGATCCACCTGATCGGTGAGCTGCATCGCGGAGCCCGGAAACAACGCGACGGGGACGCCGGGCGCGCTCTCCCGCAGCGCCCGGGCGACTGCGTGCGTCTGTGCCGCGCCGTCGAACGACGAACCGATCAGGAAGCCACGCACACCCGCCGCTTTGGCCGCGCGACCGATGCGCGCGGCCGCCGCGCCATCGGTCCGCACGGGATCCACGAGGACGAGCAATCCCTGACCATCAAGTCTCATGGATGGAATCCTCCTCGGCCTGGGCCTCGAAAGCGTAGGTCGCAAACGCGTCAGCGGCGAGCAGATCGAGCGCCAGCTCACGCCCGCCCCCCCCGCCAACCTTGGCAAGCAGCTCATCGCCGAGCTGTGCCAGATGGGCGGAAAGACGGAGCGGCGCATCGTGGACCGCGTCACGCAACCGCCGTCGCAGCGTGGCGGGCGGCGCCGGCCGGCGCGCATCGAGCCAGGCCAGAATCTGCTCGCGCGTCATCGCGCGAAGTCTCGCACGATGTCGGCCGTGCGGGCTCGCGCCTCGCCGAGCTTGCCGGGATCGCCGACGCCGGCCGACGCGAAATGCGGGCGGCCACCGCCCTTGCCGCCGGTCATCGCGGCGATGGCATTCGCGATGTCACCCGCTTTGATGCCTTTGGACACCAGATCATCCGTGACGGCCACGTGGATGCCCGCCCGCTGGCCTTTCGTGAACAGCACGGAGATAGCGCCTTTGTGCTGCGCGCGGAAGCCGTCCATGAGAACCGCGATCTGATTGCGATCCTCGAGATCGGATTCCGAAATGTGCAATTCGACGTCACCGATTCGCTCGACGCTTCCCTCGTCCCCCGTCCCCCGTCTCCTCAGTAACTCATCGATTCGCTTCTCGAGCTTGCGGTTTTCCTCGAGCATCGCTTCGATGCGCCGGGCCAGGTGCTCGGGCTGTGTCTTCAGCAATCCCGCGGCCTCCGAAAGCCGTTGCTGCAGCTCGAGCGCGTAGCGGTAGGCCGCCGGCCCCGTGAGCGCCTCGATCCGTCGTACACCAGCCGCCGCGCCGGTTTCGTGCGTGAAGCGAAACAGCGCGAGCTGCCCCGTCGAGGCGACGTGGGTGCCGCCGCACAGCTCGAGCGACACACCGGGGACATCCACCACGCGCACCACGTCGCCGTACTTCTCGCCGAACAGCGCCATCGCTCCCGCGGCCACGGCGTCCTTATACGCCATCTGCCGGGTTTCGATGGGCAGGTTTTCCCAGACGTGAGTGTTCACCTCGGCCTCGATCGCCCCCAGCTGATCGCCTTTGATCGGGCCGTGGTGACTAAAGTCGAAGCGCAACCGTTCCGGAGCCACTACGGAGCCCGCTTGACGCACGTGCGTGCCGAGGATTTTGCGCAACGCCGCGTGCACGAGGTGCGTCGCCGTGTGATTGCGCTCGATGTTGCGGCGTCGCGTTTCATTGACCTGGGCCACGGCAGGAGTTGGCTCGAATGTCTCACCAAATGTCCCGACGACCGCGCTCTTGCCATCCAC
>Ga0137365_10004129_pt1 | contig 11636 bp, 4 predicted proteins | sample SagtaG_9_FD_104799 | JGI IMG/M metagenome (GOLD analysis project Ga0137365, IMG submission 104799) | Vadose zone soil microbial communities from Sagehorn Ranch, Mendocino, California, USA - Sage1_L_40_16 metaG | ecosystem: Environmental > Terrestrial > Soil > Vadose zone | place: USA: California... | reverse complement strand
TTTATATTCCTGCAGTAAAAGTTTTACAGCCACTGCCATTGGTTTTGCTGTACAGGAGAAAAAACTTTCCTTAAATGATAAAGTGATTTCTTTTTTTCCCAACGATTTGCCTGATACAATGAGCAAGTATCTATCGGAGCTTACAGTAAAAGATGTTTTGATCATGTCGGACGGAATGGAACCGGATCCATCTTTTACTGTTGCATCAAAAGATACTAACTGGATCAAGGGTTTTTTATCAACTCCCATTCTGCATGAACCGGGCACCGTGTTTTTATATAATTCTTTAGGGACGTACATGCTTTCTGCCATTGTGCAAAAAGTAACCCAACAAAAAACACTGGATTACTTAAAGCCAAGATTGTTTGATCCATTGGGCATAGGCGGTATGGATTGGGAAACGGATCTGCACGGTATCAATACGGGCGGTTGGGGATTAAGACTGAAAACAGAGGATATGGCAAAATTTGCCGAATTGTTTTTGCAGAAAGGAATGTGGAATGGTAAACAAGTATTACCTGCCTCATGGATTGAAGAAGCAAGCACGATGAAGATCATGCAGGATCCAAATGCACTGCAGTCAAGGAAGGATTCCAGCGATTGGCTGCAAGGATATTGTTACCAGATGTGGCGGTGCAGGCATAATGCTTTTCGCGGTGATGGGGCGTTTGGACAGTTTATGATCGTAATGCCGCAGCAGGAGGCGGTGCTGGCCATTACAGCGGAAACGCCGGATATGCAGGATGAGATCAACCTGGTATGGCAATATTTATTGCCGGCTTTTAAAAAGACCAAGTTACCGGTGGATGCTGCGGCTGTTACAAAATTGAAAGAAAGAATTAAAAAATTAGCATTACCATTACCACAAAAAAATACAGAGCTACTTACAGCAACACTCAATGGAGAAACTTTTATCGCTTCATCCAATGATCTGCATTTGCAAAATATCTCTTTCAGTTTTTCAAATGACCTGTGCCGCGTAAAATTTCAAGCCGATACAGCAAACTATCAAATTACTTTCGGTGGAGGCAAGTGGCAGCCCGGTGAAACCAACATGCCCGGGCCCGCATTAACAGCAGGCGCCATTGAAAATACCAGCATGATCTATCCTGCAAAAATTAATGGAGGCTACACATGGAAAGATGTCAATACACTTGAACTGGTATTGCGGTATATTGAAAGCCCACATACCGAAACATTTACCTGTCATTTTCATGATAACAAGCTTACCATGGAAGCAGAAAGAAGCCTGGATTTCGGAAAAAATAAAATAGTGATCGAAGCGGAAGGAAAGTAAATATGTTGACGCAATATCGATTTATGCGCAAAAGAAAAGTCTATATTTTTTTAATCCTCGTCATTTTAAATCATGCTTCGAATCCTGATCAAATCTTCAATAAAATTAATATCGTACGGGAAGTGCATTGATTCATTAATTTTCTTCGTCCAATTGCCTGAAAAGATCAGTGTTCAATTTCCTGTTTAAACGATTAACGATACTGTCAAGAGCAGTTTTTTCTTTCACTCTCCTGAGCATTACGTTTCTTGCCCTGTCAGAAATAACCCAATTCATTGATATGCTTTCAACTGTGTCTTTTCTGTATAAATTAAAAATCAAATAGCTGTTTCTTTCTTTATTTAACTCTTTGAGGTAATTGATAAGTCTTGCATCATTTACACTTGTCTGGCTATTGAAACTTCCTGCAAGAGTAAGTATGGGCGTGGCCAGGTCATTCAGCGTTGGATGTATTTTCGTTGAACCACTGGATATGGAATAGGGTGTGTTGGAAAGATGCAGAACATAAAACTGGAATTTCCTGATTGTTTTAGATAAGGTATCAGTAGAATCAATGGCAATGCGATTTAATTCCAGCAACATTTCATGAACTACTCCCGCGCCTGAGTTATCAAAATATCCTCCATCAACAAAATAACTATCGCCCAATTTTCCTCCCGGGCTCATATAAGGAAAACGGGCGCCCAGAACCATGGCTGTACTTATCCTCATCATCTTCCCGGCAGGGACCATGCTCAGTGCATCCACTCTTTTACCAAATATCCGGCTGGTATCTATATACGTTGTATCGCTTGATCCACGTGCTTTTTTACGGGTGATCTTTACATCTGAACTATCAATATTGATCGTGCTTACAACACCCGGTCCTCCATCATTTACTTTAGTGGTGTTGATACAAAGAGCGGGAAGCTGGTTTTGATCCGTGGGTATAAGCTCCGCAAAATCTCCGCTGATCATTTTACCCATGTATGAATCTTTTTCCGAAGGATTGTCCATTGCAATTTCCAAAGCGGCCGCACGATCGCCCCAGCCCGGTATGAAACCGAAAACAGGTTTTATAATATCAGGCCCCAGCATTCTTGCCAAAGCATAGGATAAAAAATCATTGTCCAGGTACCGGGTGCTGAGAGTATCCGTTTTTAGTCGCGGATAAGTTTGCTGAATTTTGAGTGCAGCTAAAAAACTTGTATTGCCTACACTGCCTCCCGAAGCACCTGAAAGACAAAAAAGATGATCAGAAAAAAAAGAACGATTGGACGTATTTGAATACCTGGTTTGTTCATGCAACCGGCCAAGCACTACGGCTGCCCAATAACCACTTCTGGAAGCGCCTCCATCAGCCAGCGTAAAAAAAACGGGATAATGATCTGACGAATCGATCGCAGCCCGATGCCATTTGATCCAGCTTTCCAAATAACTTCTAAATCCCGGTCTTTTAATATAGGGTTGTCCTGTCTTTGGTTCAATAGATTTTAATCGTACCGGATGAATTTCAAAGATGAAACCGAAAATAATGATCAGGCCAATAAGCAAAAAATTGAAATTGATATTTTTTTTATAAGAAGCCAGGGCGATTAAGTTCACAATGCCGACCAGGATGCCAAAAGCAAGAAGCACTAAGGGAAAACTCGTTAGCTCTCTGGCAAAAGGAAGATGATTTATAGCGAGGATGTAACAAAATAGTGCAAGAAATGAAAGAATGTTAAAAACAATAAAGATTGGTTTTTCAAAATTTATATCAAACCCCTGGTATGCGCCGGAGAAAGCCCAGTTCAAATATTTCTTTCCATAAAAATTACTACTAGTTCTAACTCTTGATTTAGCAGTGGGATGATTATCATATAAAGGATGCCGGGCGATCACTAAAAATAAAAACCCCAGCTGAAAAACAGGAAGCGTATATAACAATATCTCTACTTTTTTATATTGCCATCCAATAATAACAGCAATGCAGGAAAGAACAATTAATATTCTTACCATGTTTCGGATCAGGTTCAATCTCTTCCATCTTACCTTGTTTATTGGTAACAATGTAAAAGAGCGTTCAATGTAGGAGTAAAAAAATATGTAGATTATGAAATCAAATGCTGCAATGGCCCATGCCCAGGCGTTTAATTTATGCTTTATATCATTGATCAAAAAAGCGGCTAACCAGAGAACAAGAAAAATACAAAAGCCAAGCAGTCGTGGAAAATGAAAAAGAACCCAGGGGGCTTTTTTGTAAAGATCCTCCCGGTTGTAAGCAATAATGCGGGCTGTATACCAGGTTGTCGTTACCCAAAATATGGTTGCCAACACAAGATAAACGCCGGTTGCCCAACTGTTTTTCCCATCGGTGCTTTGATAGATTACATCCTTTCCCTGTGACAGGTTAATAAATATAAATAACGCCGCAACCAGGAAAATAATTCCCGGGAAAAAGACATAGGCAGCTTTCAAAAAATAGCTAAACTTGGTAAATAATGAGCCGGACGGTTTGCTGGATAATTGATTTGCCATGTAATATGGGTATTAAATTTTGCTTACATTACTAATTCTCTTTTATAAAGTAAAGGCTTTAATAAACTACAAACAACCGTGTTTCCACGGTAATTCCGGCAAGTTTCTTTTTATTCATTATTAAGGCAACTTCTGAAGAGGAAGAATGTTGAAAAGAACAAGGTCACAGAGTCAAACGTACAGGGGAAATAAAATAAATCTTTACAAAAAATTCTAACTTCAGTTCATAATAATCATTGTTTTCATCGTCACGTTAAACAGATTCAATTATGAAACACCTTTTGACCTCTGAGCAAATTCAATACTATCAAACCAATGGGTTCATTGTTATAGAAAATTTTTTGTCGCAGGATGAACTGGAACATTGGCGCAAGGCAGTTACAATGGCTGTTACTAAAAGAGCTGGAATAAAAATACCAGGCAAAGAAATAAAAATCGGTGAGGCGGATGGTATTAATGAAGATGCTGACTATTTCGGAAAAGTATTTGACCAGCTACTCAATCTTTGGCAAACTAGTGAAGAAGTAAAAGAACTAATGCTGGATGACCGGATCGGAAAGATGGCAGCCCAATTAGCAGGTGTTGATGGCATCAGGATCTGGCACGATCAGGCTTTAATCAAACGACCCTGGGCAAATCCAACGGCCTGGCATTTGGATACTCCATTCTGGTCCTTTTCTGACAGGAAGGCAATTTCAATATGGGTTGCGCTTGATAATGCCACTCTGGAAAATGGTTGTTTATTTTTTATCCCGGGTTCTCACAGGCAAACAAACTTTGATAAAATAACTATTGGGAAAAATATGGATGGCATTTTTGACGTTTACCCGCAATTAAAAAATACAATGCCGGTTGCTGCGCCAATGAAAGCTGGCAGTTGTTCTTTTCATAATGGGCTTACTGTCCATGGTGCCAATGCGAATATGACCAACGGATTTCGCCGTGCCATGACCTGCGCTTATATGCCTGAAGGCAATGTATTCAACGGTGAACCCAATATTTTACCGGACGCTTATTTAAAAAAATTAAAGATTGGAGATCCATTGGATAATGATGAGCAAAATCCGCTTATTTATCATACTCCTGTTAGAGCCTGAACGATTTTAAAAAATGTATCGGACAAGGCGAGGTTTACTAATTTCATTTCTGTTAATGGTATCTATTGTCTTTATGAAACCTAACTAATCTCAATTAAACAAAAAGTTTTGAAGAGAAGAACTTTTATAGTACAGGGAACTATACTAACAGGGGGCTTTCATTTCGGAAAATTCTTACCATTTCATAATAGTACCAATCCTTCGGGCAAATCACTCTATTCAATTTTTAAAGATCCCGAAGCTATTTATCACCCTTTTGTTCGCTGGTGGTGGAATGGAGATAAGATAGAACAGGATGAATTAGCAAGAGAACTTAGATTGCTGAAGCAGGCAGGCATCAGCGGCGTTGAAATTAACCCGATCAAATTTCCTGCAAGAACGAATGACCTCGGCAAACGATCTGTTCAATGGCTGAGCGATGAATGGATCAAATTATTACAATTCAGTTTTGCGGAAGCAAGATCATTGAGTATGACCTGCGATCTGATCGTTGGATCAGGATGGCCATTCGGTGCAGAATGGCTGGAAGGAGAAGAACGTTCACAGATCGTAGTGGTCGGGAAAAAATTGCTCTGGGGGCCATTGGATTACGAAGTATCCTTGTCTGAATTATTTAAAGAAGCTGATCCGCCTATTTCTTCTCCTTTCCAGGACAGAAAAATGGAAATGCTCTCTGTTAAACTACTTCCATCGATTGTCAACAATATCGAAGATGTAAAAGATCTTTCGGACCAAATACCTTCCGGATATATAAAATATAAAATCCCGGAAGGGAAATTTGTTCTATATGCTTTGGTAAAAATTGATGGATTTATGCAGGTCATCCAGGGAGCTCCGGGTGCAACAGGCCCTGTGCTGAACCATTATAATGAAGCAGCAGTCAAAAAATATCTCGCACACATGTCGTCTGCGATACAGCAAAAACTTGGGCCTTTATCACCACATATCCGTTCTCTTTTTACTGACAGCCTGGAATTGGAAGGCGCAAACTGGTGTGAAGACATGCAATCAGAGTTTCAAAAAAGAAGAGGATACGACCTGGTGCCCTGGCTGCCATTTTTATTATACAGGATAACGGCCATGGGAAATACAGTGTTATTTTATTACGGAGTAGAATATAGTGCAGATTTTAAGGAAATGATCCAGCGTATACGATATGATTTTGAACTAACGAAAGCTGAATTGCTCAAGGAAAGATTTTTCAATCCTCTTATCAGTTGGTGTAAAGAAAATAAGGTACAGTCGCGTGTGCAGGCTTATGGAAGGGGATATTTTCCATTGGAAGGCAGCTTCGATGTGGATATACCTGAATGCGAAACCTGGATGAGGCGGGGCCTGGGAACTGAAATGAATGAAAAGGATTACAGGATTGGAAGAGCTTACACGATGGTTAACAAATATGTTTCTTCCGCAGCCCATCTGAAAGGGAAAAAACATATCAGCTGCGAGGAGTTGACAAATATTCACATGGTGTTTAATGAAAGCCTGGAGTTAATGAAAATAGCAGGTGATCAAAGCATCATTTCAGGTGTTACACATTCTATTCTTCATGGGTTTAATTATTCACCACCCGAAGCTTTATTTCCCGGCTGGGTGATCTATGGGTCATTTATAAATGAAAGAAATCCCTGGTGGAATTATTTTCATCATTTTACTGAATATAAAGCCAGACTATCTGCAGTATTGCAACAGGCAACTATGTTTGCCGACATTGCTGTCTTACCGGCCACGGCAGATCTGTGGAGTATCTATGGGGCACAAAATGACCCCTTCCCGGCCGTGATGCACCCAGTTTGGCAAACACGGGTATGGGAATCAATTCATCAAAATGGAAATAGTTGCGATTATCTATCTGAGCACGTAATACAGGATGCGGAAATAAAAAATGGTTATTTACATTATGGGCAGAGAAAATACCATACTATCTTCCTTACGCAGGTAGAAAGAATGGAACCTGCCACCGCAAAAAAATTATTTGATTTTGTTCTATCAGGAGGAAGAGTTTTTTGTGTTGAAGCTTATCCTGAAAAATCCTGCGGATGGAAGGAGCATCAGCAAAAAGACGGGGAGGTGAAAGATTGGATAAACAAAATGAAAGACTATCCTGAAAGGTTCATCCTTTTAAAAAAACCGTATAATAATTTTGCAGGTTGGTTTAATACGATCCAGGAACAATACAAGATCATTCCGTATGTAAAAATCAATTTACCAAATTCGTTCGTAACACAGGTGCGATACCAGGCCGCCGATGCTGAAATGCTCTTGTTCATTAATTCAAACATGAATAATAGTTATGAAATCAAGATCGATCCCTCCTTGGATATCATTTCCGGCAAGCAAGGCTGGATATGGGATGCAGAATCTGGTGAAAGATACCGGCTCACTACAAATGCAAATTCTATTATCCTTGATATGGGTCCTGCTGATCTGAAATTGCTTGTTTTTGATCGAGAAAAAAAAGGCCCTTCATACAAACCAATAGCGCCGGGCAACAAGCAAGCTATTGAGTTAAAAAATTCCTGGTCAGTGACCGGGCATCATATAAATGGCACACTTATAAAAGAAGAAATAGATAAGCTGAAAGATTTGAAAGAAACTTCCAGATGGGTACATTTTTGCGGCAACATTATTTATCAGACTAATTTTGAGATAAGTACCCATAGCAAAATCGAATGGTTGAACCTGGGCAAAGTGTTTGGCGTTTCAGAACTATTTGTCAATGGAGTAAATGCAGGAACTAAATGGTATGGAAGACGTATTTTCCATGTTGAAAGATTTCTAAAAAAAGGAAATAATAATATTGAAATTAAAATAGCGACAACAATGGGTAATTATCTAAAAAGTTTGACCGATAACCCCATTGCGCAGTATTGGACAAATGAAGGAAGAACAATTCAGCAACTGCAATCTTTGGGTCTGCTTGGGCCTGTTAGAATGTATTAAGATCAGAATATGCTTCAATCTCTAAATAAATATTTCATAGTTTCCATTCTTTGTTTTGAATTTTTTCAATGTACTGCGAAGGATTATCCCGCTTCTTTATTTGGTATCTATTCCGATGGAGTAACATTGAACACACGATCCATACAATTTGCAATCGATTACATCAATCAGCAGGGTGGCGGCAGATTGGTATTTGATGTGGGCCGGTTTCTCACAGGCACTATTCATCTGAAATCAAATGTTACGCTGCACCTGTTGGAAGGAGCAGTATTGCTCGGCGTGCTGAATCCTTTCGATTATGACTCAGAAAAAATTGACAGACAAAAATTCACTGCGCTGATCCTCGCCCGCGATCAGCAAAACATTGCTATTACCGGGATGGGTGTTATTGACGGGCAGGGAAGGCAGGCAGCAAGAAATATTATTGACTTAGTTCATAAGGGTTTGATCAAAGATAAATTTCGCAATGACCGTCCGGAAGCTGATACCAGGCCCATGCTGATCTATTTTCGGAACTGTGAACATGTTTTGATCAACAGGGTGACGATGCGAAATGCTGCTTCCTGGGTACAGACTTATGATCAATGCAAAAATGTACATGTTGACAGCATAACAGTAGACAGCCGGGCTTTTTGGAACAATGATGGTATTGACATTGTAGACTGTGACAGTGCGGCAATCACTAATTCTTACATTGATTCGGATGATGATGGAGTTTGCCTGAAATCACACGATTCAACGGCTATTTGTCAAAATATAGTTGTAAGAGATTGTGTGATCCGGTCAAGCGCCAATGCTATTAAGTTTGGAACTGCATCGCTGGGAGGTTTTCGCAATATCCGTATTATAAACATTAAGGTGTTTAATACCTATCGGTCAGCACTTGCATTGGAAGCAGTCGATGGAGGATTTATTGAAAATGTAGAAGCCGACAGTTTACAGGTTACCAATAGCGGCAATGCCATCTTTCTTCGAATCGGAGAACGTATAACTGGTAAAAAAGGGAGATTGGAAAATGTAAAGATCAATCACCTTTCAGTAGAGATAGCTCCCGGCAAACCTGACTCAGGATTTGAATATGAAGGACCGATCGAAGACATGCCGAGGAATATTTCACCGCCGGTTATCATTGCAGGATTACCAGGAGCAATGATCACTAACGTTTCACTTAATAATATTGAATTAAAATATCCTGGTGGCGGCAATTCAAAGTTTGCAAAGATTTTATTGAATGAATTAGATAGCGTTCCTGAAAAGCCGGCAGCCTATCCTGAGTTTTCCATGTTTCATGAGTTACCGGCCTGGGGAATTTATATCCGTCATGCGAAAGATATACAGGTCAATAATCTTATTTTATCCTGCGAAAAAAAAGATTACCGAACAGCTATCGTGCTCGATGATGTACATCATTCAAAGTTTAGTTCAATGAAAATTAAAGAGCCGGGCAACAAAAAGACATTTTATCAATATCATTCTACGGAGATTATTTTAAAATAATCGGGCCAATTGTTCTTTGCTTTTAAATATTGTTTTTGAACCTCGTTGAAGAGTCTCTTTAAATAATTATCGTGATCTTTTGTGTATGCAGAATTTCTGTTGTCTCTCCATTTCTTATTACAACAAAATAAGATCCCGGAGCGGGTTTCTTTTCAAAATACAAAGTTTGTGCAGTATTAATACCGGTTAATTGTCTTGTCATAATTTTTCTTCCGCTGGCATCCACTACTTCAACCAATACTTTTTTTACCGGCTCAGGATACAAACCTGAAATAGTAAAATAATTGCTGGCAATAGTTGGATATACTTTTATTGACTGTTGCTGCCTGCACAATTGAACGAAATTGACTGAGCTATAAGTTTTTTTGCCATTAATATCTTCAGCTAATATGCGATAACTAACCTTTCCATTTTGTTGCGAAAAATTTTTGTCATTATAAGCAAAAGAATGATCGCCGGCCGGTATAGCCGCAACAGTTTTATAATCTCTTCCATCAAAACTTCTTTCGACCATATACTGTCTTACGCCGGATTCGTTGCCTGTTTGCCAGGTTAACTGGACACTGCAATCGGAAAGGACCGTTGTTTCAAATTTTTCCCATTCAACCGGCAATGTGTAAAAAAGAGTTTTTATTGATATAGCTATTACAACGTGTGTATCATTATTACTGTTATTTTTTGTTGAGTCAAAAACAGGAACACCTGCATTCACTAAATCGGTCGCTCCTCTTCCTACAAATGAAGGCGCTTGCGTGGTCTCAAAACTGTGTGTTGTTGTTCCGAGATAAATAACAGAATCACTTGCATTATAATACAAGTGATTAGAACCAACGGGCGCCCCGGTTTTTCCCAGGTAATCATTATTAGATCCCCCGATATACGACAAATAATATTGGTAAGTAACATTAAGATTGCACATGACCCACATCATATCATAACCACCGGAATTAGTATTACTATAAAATGATCCGCCGGTGGTATTCACTGTATTGAGATCAGTTGATTTTGTTGTGCCAAATGCCAGCAGCACGGGCCAGTTATTAATCATCACCGGTCTTACCGAAACAAGGATGTCTTCATCAGATCCGCCAACGAAGCTGGCCTGGTAACCGCCTGTACCATCATTATTGATTCTTGCCACAAACCCATCGTAATTTCCTTTAATCACATTCTGAAATGCGGGGCCACCCCCCAATGGAAAATCAGAACTGTTTGTTTGCCCGACTAACACAGATACAGAATCACCAAGGTTATAAATACCCCAGCCATATTCTTCCCCGCTTCCTCCTATCTTTTCAATAATATCAAATGAAACATTTCCCGAGGCAGGCACATTCATTCTTCCAAATAAAACTTCTCTCCCGATTGCGTTATTTGGCACTAATGCATTTACCTCGGTAATGCCGAACGTATTTCCAATAAAGACAACATCTCCATCACTCAATACCTGGAAATCATTAACGAGATCTGAACTATTTCCGCCAATGTATGTTCCAAAACGGAGTGCATTCATTGAAGTAAATTCTCCGATCCATCCATCTGAACTTCCTCCAAACGTACTATCAGCGGAAGCGACAAGATAATCAGTACCCGCACGTGAAAGGGTATCTCCGCAGGTCAATGAAACGTAATAAGAACTATCACCAACGGCTCTTATCGTTAGAGCTTTTTCATTTCCGGGACCTCCCAGGTAACTGCAATAGACTAAATTATCCAATGACAAATTAAAGATTGCAACGAAGCCTTCACTCATCCCGTGATAAACGGTATCAAACGCTTCAATGTCTCCATTTGCACTTTTTGTTACAGGAAAATCGGAAGAGCTGGTAGAGCCACTAATAAAAATAAAGGATGAGTTTACAGATATACCAATACCTACATCTGCACTGGTCCCACCCAGGTAAGTAATATATTGCACCGTTTGACCATCCTTTGTAAGTGCATAAACAAAAGCATCGGTCATAGACTGAAATGTGCCTTCATAGGCGGTCGTAAGTGCCGCCGCATAAGCAGTAGAAACCTGTTGATTGGCCGTTCCTGAACAATAAAGAAGATTATTATTGACGTTGAATTCTAATCCATACAGATATTCATCAAAACTAGAACTCGCACCATCAAAGAAAGTACCCCACATAAGATCCGGATCAATAATCAAAGGATATTTTTTTTGTTTCTTTTCAAATCCTTTAAACCTCACTTCATTTTTGCCGGATAAATAAAATTCAATATCCACTTGATGTTTACCGGCGGGGGTAATATAATAACTCTCCGGAAGATGAATATTGAAGCTGCCCATTCCCAAC
>Ga0137365_10004128_pt1 | contig 11637 bp, 9 predicted proteins | sample SagtaG_9_FD_104799 | JGI IMG/M metagenome (GOLD analysis project Ga0137365, IMG submission 104799) | Vadose zone soil microbial communities from Sagehorn Ranch, Mendocino, California, USA - Sage1_L_40_16 metaG | ecosystem: Environmental > Terrestrial > Soil > Vadose zone | place: USA: California... | reverse complement strand
CTCCCGCCAGCTCCGCCTGGCATTTCCCGAGCGGAGCACGTAGTTGATCCCGCGGTTATCCCGCTCGAGTTGTGCGCTCATCAGCTGGCCGCCGGAGAACCGCAGCTGCTTGAGGTGCCGGCCGAGCGTCTCGAAGTACTCGTCGTCCAGCTCCCGCTGCACGGTGCGGAAGAACGTCGTTAGCCCGTCGGAGCGGAACTTGCCGCCGTGCTCGTCGGCGACCCTGCGCAGCTGCCTGAGCCGGACGATCAGCACCTCGAGCTGCCCGACCGCGGCGGCGAGGATGGATGAGGGGTTCTGCGACGTGAAGAACCCCCACACGCTGCGCTTATCCTGCAGCGCACCCACGGCGATGCCATACATCTCGCGGATGATGTCAGGCTCGGCGATGCAGTCAGCGAGAACGCGCTGGCGATAGCGGATCGCGTCGGTGTCGGTGAGGCTTGTCAGCAGCACCTTCGTGGAGATGTCGCACAGGAATTTGTCGCCTCCCGCCATCGCGCCGAGCAGCACGGCCAGCTCCAGGTCCTGAATGAGGTCGCCCGCGTTGGGCGGAAACTCGCCGGAGAAGTCGAAGTCCTGGTCTTGATACAGCAGGTAGGCCTTCATAACGCGATCCGCCCCCGCAGCTGCTCATAGGTGACGCGGTGCTTGTCCGCGATGGCCAGGGCGTAGGCCAGGCCATCCGCAGGCTTGCGCACGACCTTGTACGTCCGCTGGACCGGATTCTCGGGGACGATCGTGCTGGCCATGCTGACCACCGTGTCCCCGAAGGAGGCCAGCTCGTCGATGAAGGTCACGTAGACGCAGAGCAGGTCGAGCTCGGCGACCTTCTCCAGTACCTTCCGGCCCAGGAACCGGGCATCGCTGAGCGTCGTGGACGTGAAGATCTCGTTCATGATGACGATGCTGCGTGGCGTCGCCGCCTGCAGGACCTTCTGGATCCGCAGCAGGTCGTCTTCCAGCTTCCCGGTCAGATCGGCGATATCTTCCTCCCGCTCAAAGTGGGTGAAGATCCGGTCGGACAGGTAGAGCCGCGCAGCGCTGCCCGGGACCGGGCATCCGGTGCTGGCCAGGTGGTGAAGCTGGCCGAAGGTCCTGGCGAACGTGGTTTTCCCGCCCTGGTTGGGCCCGGAGACCACGATCACTCGCTCGGGATCGTGCAGCTCGAAGTCGTTGGCGACGACCGGCGTGCCACCGGGAACCAGCCGGGCCGCGAGCGCCAGGTCGAAGGTGTCGCTGGCGAAGATCTCCTTGGAATCGGCCCTGACTTCCGGAAGGCAGAAGCTGAGGCCGGCCGCGCGCAGCGGCCTGATGTAATCCAGGTACGCCAGGTAAAACTGGAGCTCACGCCCGAACCGCCGGATCTTCAGATCCACGAACCGGGCATGGCGGCGGCAATAGTCTTCCAGCGCGGAGAACTCGTCGCTGAACAGCTGCGCCACCAGCTCAAGGATGTACTCGCCCACATGATTCATTCCCGGCCAGCCGCGGTACGCGACCCGGTAGTCCTTCACCGCGCCCTGCCGGAAGCGCTCGAACGTCTCCTCTATCTCCGCGCTGTAGTCCGGTTCGCCGTCATGCCTGCTGACCTCGACCCGCAGGCCCTTGACCCGGACCAGGTACCTGATCCGGGCGAGATCGCTCCTGCGGTCCGCGGTGTCGGAAGCGAGCCTGGTGAACTCCGCGGAGGCGAGGTAGGCCGCGAGGTAGTCGCGGAATGCCTGCAGAGCGCGCGAGGCGAGCGGCCGGGAGGCCAGGGTGGCGGCCAGGGTCCTGGCGGCGTCGCAGTAGATCACGGCCGCGTCAAGGAACCAGCCCTCGCGCTGCTGGGCGGACCTCATCTTGGCTAGCTGGTCAAGATGCGCGTGCACCTGGCCCGTGTGACCGGCGAAGGTCGTGGCCGCCTCGAACAGGACGGCGTCTTCGAGGTCCCTGAAGACCTCATGCCGGTACGTCAGGGTGTCGATGTCGGCGGCCGGCCGGCTGAGCAGCCCGGCCACCAGCTCGCGTTCCTCCTGCCGGCCGGCGATAGCCTCGATGACCTGGTCCAGCCGCAGGTCGGTGATGATCTCATGGTCCGCCGGCTCGGCGGGCTCGCTCTGTCCGGCCGGCTCACCTGCCTCGGCCGGCTCAGCTGTCAGCAGGCTGGCGAATGGCCGGGGCCAGTCAGCCGCGGGCTGCTCCGTCAGATCCGCCGTGCCGTGATGCGCCATCGCATGCTCCTGTCCGCGCCGAAGCGCAGTCAACAGGAGCCATCAGCCTCAAGGCGGTTTCACCGACGGGCCCCATCGCCTTCAGTCCACTCTAAGGCCGCTGTCGTGGTGACCGCGGCAGCGGATGGTGACCATGAGACCGATCGCGACGCGCGCCCCGTCCGGCAGGCCCGGTCAGGCCCATTCCCCATCGCGTTGAACCTGGTTCTCCCACGGCAGGACCAGCAGCGTCGGGTGCCCGGCGAGCAGCCGGAGGGTACCGCCGAGCAGGGGCCGCTTGGTCGGAGGCCGCACGCAGCGCTCGGCCTCAGGCCGGATGGCGGCCGCCTGTGATCAGGCGGCGGACCGCCAGGATGAACGGGATCGCGGCGAGCTGCGCGGCGACGGCGAACGCCATCACCGCTCCCAGCGACACGCTGAACAGCGCTCCGATCACCACGCTGCCCAGCACCCAGGCTGTGCCGTAGACACCGGTGAACAGGCCGTATGCCGAGGCCCTGCGATCCGGTGAGACCATCGGCGCCACCGCAGCCGGGATGATCGATTCCTGTACCCCCATGCTCAGGCCCCACAGCGCCACCCCCGCGAGCGCGGCCCATGTCCCGCCCAGGAAGACCAGCGGCGCGTACGCAGCCCCGGCAGCGGTGAGCGGGATCAGCACGCCGATGCCGGCCGTGTCGTACAACCGCCCGAAGATGAGTGAGCCGGTGCCGCTGACCGCCATCGCTACCGCGTAGAACACCGGAACGATCGGTGCCGACACTAGGTGGGCCTGCTGGAAGTGGAAGGCGACCAGCGGGAAGTCCGCCAGCCCGGCAGCCACCAGCGCGGCGCCGGCCAGGTATACCCAGAACACCCGGGGAAGGCCAGATGTGGTCACCTCGGCCGGCCCGGAGGACAAGTCCTGCGGCCGCGGGAAGAACGTGCGCGCCACCAGCAGCAGCGAGAGCGTGATCAGCGCAGGAACCGCGAGCGCCGCGAACGCGAGCTTGTAGTCATGCTGGCTCACCGCCAGGACAAGGGCAACGAGCAGCGGCCCGAACAGCGCGCCGAACTGGTCCAGCGCCTCGTGCACGCCGAAGCCCCGGCCGTAGCCCATCTCCTTGGCCGCATGCGACAGCATCGCGTCCCGCGGCGGGTTGCGCGTGGCCTTGCCGACCCGCTCGGCGATGATCAGCAGCGCCGCGACTTGCCAGTTGCCGGCCAGCGCGAGCAGCGGGACCGCTGCCATCTGGACCACGTAGCCGCTGATCGTGATCGGCCAGTACCGGCCGGTCCGGTCCGCGGCCCGGCCGGAGAACAACCGCAGCCCGTAGCCGAGGAACTCGCCGAGCCCGCTGATCACGGCGATCGCCAGCGCTCCCGCGCCGAGCGTGCCCAGGTACGGTCCGATGACTGACCGCGAGCCCTCGTAGGTGAAATCGGCGAAGAAGCTCATGACGCCGACCATCAGCACGAACTTCAGCGCCGGCGACGCGCCGCGAAGGACAGGCCATCGCGATGCTCCCAAGCCGGGTCCGCCACCAGCACCGCTTGCCGCGGGGTTGCCAGACACAGAATGCCCCCACCTGTTGACAGCAGCCGTGCAGGTAGAGGCCATTAGCCCGCGCTAGGGGCGGGCGTTTCGCGAGCCTCATCGCGTGATCTCCGTCCACAATACGACAGGGCGTTCGCACCGGGGAGAACCCGCACCGTGCTGCCGTGCATTCGCCCAACCCGAGGTTGCCGTGATTCCCCTGGTCACCAGGCCGTCCGGCGTGCTGACGCGCGGGCTTCTACGGTGAGATGTGGTTCGCCTGCCGGACGCGCGCACCAGCTCATACACCGAGATCATGCCATCCCGCCATGGCCGATTGCGGCTGTGCGCACACGCACCTGGAACGGGCGGCCGTCGAGGTGCAACTGCTGCTGATCGCCAGCCGCGTCTTGGGCCTTGAGCTGGCTCGTGAGATAGGCCAGCAGGGCCAGTGACGAGTATCAACGGCCTATCGGTGATCTGGTGCGCCGGTCACCCCAGCTCGCGGGGCGTCACGAACCCGGTCAGCCGTGCTGAGCCTGGCCGTAGCCGCCCCCAGCTCCCGGCGAACTCCAGGACCGCAACCGCACAGGTCGGAAATTTTGCGCGCATGCGGTCGAAAGCGGCATCTGGCGTGGCATCGCTTCCGGCCTGGCCGCCCTCAGGTGGAGCCGTTCCCGCCAGCATGAGTGCCAGTTCCGGGAGTCCTGGATCATGCCCGACGATCAGGAGCGCTTTCGCAGGGTAGTTAGCCTGGCTGAGCAAGTCCAGGAGTTGCGCCGCCGAGGCCTGGTACACGCGGCGGTCGAACTGGACTGGCGGTTCGGTTCCGAGCCCCGACTGGGTGAGTTGCCACGTCTCACGGGCACGGCGTGCCGTGGAGCACAGCACCTGGTCGGGCACATGGTTGGCAGCGCGCAGCCAGCGCCCCATGACGGGCGCATCCCGACGGCCACGCTGCCCGAGCGGCCGCTCATGGTCCGGCACGTCGGGCCAAGCCGACTTAGCATGCCGCAGCAGCACAAGCTTCCTGCCTACGGGTTCCGCCATGTCCACAGCTTCGCAGGTTAGATGCGGGCCACGTGCGGCCGGTCAGCTGGCACCGATCCGCGACGTTCTCCGGGCATGCCGCACGGATCGTGCGAGTGTATGGCTCGATCCGTGTCTAGAGCTGCAGCCTCATAGGCACGTGCGGCGGAGGGGCTCGCCCAGACTGCGTGATCGCCAACGGTCCCTGCCCGACCTCCGAGGCGGGAGGCCGCATGTCGTTGTGACCGGCGGTGCGTGGCGAGCAGGGGTACCGTGCCCGGGCCCAGGGGTCGTACGATCTGGGTAGTGGCATGCGCCGCTCGGTGGTGGATCTCGCCGAAGCGGTGAGCGTGATAAACCAGTGTGATAAACGCGCGCCGCCTGCCGGATGGCCGATGGGTCCTACTGTGACTTCGTAAGGAGACGGGACGTAGTGGCCTGCAGAGCGGGGGCCAGGCTCAGTGCGGATTCCGCGGCTGGCTTTGGCGCGAGCCGGCTCCACGAGCCCGTGCGCTGGTCGGCTCATGTCCTGGCCAGGCGGCTGCTCCGAGGCGGCTCGCTCCGGCCAGCCGGATACGTCGGGCCGGCGTGGTCAACGGTTCGGTTGCCGGCCAGCTTAGCCCGCGGATCTCCAGCTCGAGCGTCGGGGCCTGTCCGACGATGACGCGGCAATACTTGAGACGATGACGCGGCAATACTTGATCGGCGAGCTGTCAATGCGCCTGGAACGGCTGCAGGCGGCAACGCCGACTGGCGGCAGCCAGGTGGCCCGGCTCCGCCATCAGGTGGAGTACGGCCCGCCGACCGGTCTGGCAGAAACGACGATGCGTGCGCTGGTGCTCGCGGACTGGCTGTGCTGGCAATCACTGTCACACGGGGACATCGAGGCGTTCGCTCGCCAGGCAGCCGTATCGGCAGAACTGCGCCAGTTCGGCCTGTGCGCAAGCCTGCTCAGCGAGTGGCTGTCCCCGGGCACCAGCAGACCGGAGGGCGACGGCGACGGCTCTGGGTGATTGGCTGGCCAGCCTCGACGAGACCATCGGGGAAACCGGGCGCAGGCGGTCGGGCTAGCCCTGCAGCAGGCTGCTCGACCTGCTGTCACCGGACCTGACCAGGATCGGGTCCTGATGACACCGCGCCAGGGCGGCTAGCATGCCGGCCGCCGCTCCCGTCCCGCGGCCCGTCGGTGCTCACCCTGTATGACGCTGCCGACCTGCTCACCGCGCCGGGCTGCCCCGTATGCCGGTACGTCGGCGAGGCCAGCGACCGTCACCTTGGCTGGTTCGCGCTCGAGGCACATGCGGACGCCGTAACCGTCACGCGGCTGGCCGGGTTACTGGGAATGTGCGCACTGCACACGCGCCGCCTCATGGCCCAGCCCGGTGCTGCCCGGCGGCTGACCGCGGTCTACCGGTACATCGTCGTGGCGGCCAGGGACAGGCTGGCGGGCCGCGCGGCGCCGAGGCGGGTGCCTGATGGAAGGGTGCCGCCGACCTCGGTCATGTCGCGATCTGGCTGGCGGCCCCGGCGGCCCGTAGCGTGGCGCAGTCCAGCAGGGTGAGCACGTGCTCAATCGCCGTCAAGCGGTCCGTGAGTTCCACGTCGCGTGCGGCGACCTCTTCTTCGGTCGCGCCGCGCAGCGTGGCCGCGTCGGCGAGTGCCCTTTCCAACCGGCTGGTTGCCTCGTCGTAGCGGGCGTCGACCGCCCGCACGAGCCGCCTGGTCGCCTCGGCCAGCCGGTATTGCAGGTCGGCGCGGGCACGGCCGATCTGCCGGGGGACCAGGCCGGACGCCTCCCGGCGCAGGTGGCCTCGGGCTCGGTTCCGTCCGGCCTCTCCGGGGAGCCGCCGGCGGATCGCCCCGGCCAGCAGCTCCGTCTGACCTGCGTCCTCCGCGACCTGGTAGAAGAACCGCACGTCCGGCGCAAGCCGCTGATCCGGCGCCCCAAGCGTCAGGTCGAGCCCCAGCAGTTCCGCGGCGGCTGCCCGCACGGCGTCGAGTTCCGCCGCCAGGGCGTCGGTCAGCCGCTGATCCAGCGCCGACAGACCTGCCTCAAGCGCCGCCGCCCGCTCGCTGCGCCAGGACTCCGCTTCAACCACGGCGAGATCTCCCAGGCGCGCCCGCCCCGTGCGCTCGATCACCGCGGCAGGGGACGAGCGCAGGCCGTCGCCGAGCAGATCATCCAGCCGCGCTACTACCCGCGCCGTGCATGCCCGTGCGGCCAGGTCCGCGGCCTCGTTCAGCGCCGCGAGCATCCGCTTGGATTCCGCCGCTGTCAGGTCAGCGGCATCGCGGCGCCGGTCTGTGACGGCAGCCAGCCGTGCGGCGAACGCCTGCACCCGCTGCGCTGAATCCTCCCCGCGCAGCTCGGCCGCCCGCCGAGCCAGGATCACCTCGTCCCGCAACGCGCCTGCTATCCGCCGGGCATGCCCGTCAACAGAGCGTCGCAGGTCAGCCCCCCGCCCGTGCTCCAGATAGGCGCTGAAGTCCGCGGTGAACTCAGCGAATCCAGCGTCGCCGGCCGCGGTGAGTGCCGCGCGTGCCGACACGGGGTAAATCCGGGCTGGCCGTCCGGCAGCTCCCCCTACCACCTGAGTGGTGAAGGCCAGCACCTCGGGCAGCTCATCGCCGGCCAGATGATCAGCCTTGTTGAGGACGACGAACATGCTGACCGACAGCTTCGCGACACGGGATATGAGCTGCCGCTCCGCAGCCGAGACCGGAGGGTCGGCGGTGAGAACCACCACGGCGGCGTCCATGGTCTCCAGGGCTGCTTCGGCCTCATCGGTGTTGTGTTCGTAGACCGAGCCGGTTCCCGGAGTGTCGACCAGCTCGATGCCACGGGCTAGCAGCGGCACGTCCACGGCGACTGTGACGGCCGACAGGTTCCTGACGTTGCCCGGGTTGCCGTGCTCGGTCACCAGGTAATCCAGCGCTGTCAGGGGGAATACCTCGATCTGCCCGGACGGAATGGTCGCGGTGACCCGCTCATCCCGCCCGTACCGGAGAGTCGTAGCCAGCGCGGTCAGCGGTGTCACCCCCGTGGGCAGCACAGCCCGGCCAAGCAGGGCGTTCACCAGAGTGCTCTTGCCCCGCTTTGCCTCCCCGGCGACCAGCACCCGGAGCCGCTGCTCGGTCAGCCGAGCCCGCAGGCTGCCAAGCGCCTGCTGCTCCAACTCCCCGCCCAGCACCGACAGCTCATCCAGCGCCACGGCCAGCGGATCCGCTTGATCGAATGCGCGCATGCGGCCTCCCACCTGTACCAGGCAGGGACCATTGGCGGCAGCGCCGCGGTTACCGGCGGGTCCCTCCGCCACCTGCAGTCTTCAGCGTACCCACCCGAGCATCCGGCCGGTCGTGGGCGTTCAGCCCACTCAGCTGCCCGATCTCCTTGGCGGCGGCCGTTCCGTGCTGAGGAGAACCCGCGGTCACCGACCCAGACGATGCGGGCCAGCGTATGTGGGGGTAGCGGCGTGGCAGCGGTTGTGGTACTTGGCTTCAAGCTCAAGGAAGAACTGGGCGGCCCTGGCGTCTGCCATGCTCAGCCAGTCGGCAAGGAAGGCCCGGCCGGCCGCCGATGCCGTCCATACCTGGATGTAGCGCGGCAGCAGCCGGGCTCCGCGCAGCAGCTTGGCGTCGTAGCCTTCGTAGCCAAGGCGCACGGTGTCCAGCCCCCACGCCAGGGCCTGGCGGATCGGCCAGTAGGCGACCGCGGAGCCGTAAACCCCAGGCAACCTGGCGATCGGCTCGTCGCCAGCGCCGTACAAGAGCACACGCAGCTCGCGGTCTCCGCGCAGCATCGCTGCCGACGCCACCAGCCGGTCACCGCTGGTCACCCCGCAGGCGACGAGCCGGTCGCCGAATGCCTGGCTGAGCGCGGCGTGCATGTTCCTTTGCTGCGGCAGGGTTACCGGCCGATCGTGCCTGACGCTTGTGGCGAGCTCAAGCTCGGCCATCTGCCGCACGGCCGCCGCATGGTCGATCCGCTGCACCCGCAGGCCCGCCTCAGCGAACTGCCGTATCTCGGCCCGGATCCGCTGCCTGCCCCTGGAGCGGAACCGATCCAGGTAGTCGTCGAAAGTGGCGCAGCCGCGGAGGTCGATCGCGGCCAGCCCGCCGATGAGCGCGCGGGCGAAGCCCGCCGCCCGCAGGGCGCGTTGCAGCGCGGCGTCCTCACCCGGCGTGTACACGAAGGCGACCGACCGGTAGCCACGGCGGATCGCCTCGGACTTCACCGCCTCGATCATCCTGGCGAGCGCATACCGCCGGGCCGCTGGCTCAAGCCCGGTGGCGAGCAGCACCCGGCTGTCCCAGAGATTGCGCACTACGACCGGCATCCCAACGCTGGTGACGAACGTCTGCCACGCCCGCCGTAGCAAGCCGCCGAGGTCAGGCGGCAGCGCGTCCCCGGCATGGCCGGCCAGCGCCGATCGCAGTTCCGGCACGGCGGCCGGCTCGTCGGGCCGCCCGATCCGCAGGTACTGGCGGTCGGTGAGCAGGCTGGCCGGCTTGCTTGTGAACGGGCTGCGCGCGGAGAACTCGGCCAGGCAGCAGGCGGCGAGGTCTCCGAGCATCAGCAACGGCCGGCAGCCAGGCTCCTGCGACTCCAAGTAGCGCATGTAGGCGGGCGAGTATGCCAGGTCCTGGCCGGCGGTCACGCCTTGCCACCTGGCTGGGTCGATCGCGCCGATCGTGTCGAAGCACTCCACGTCAGGCACCGCGGCACCACCTGACCGGCTGGCCGGCGTCGGCGGCACTGGCCTGCGCGGCGAGTGCGAGCCTGGTGGCCGCGATGGCATCACTGCCGGTGATCATCTGGCTCCGCCCGTCGCAGACCGCGTCGAAGAAGCCGCAGGCCGGCCTGATCGGTGCGGGAAGCGGCGGCTGGTACGGCGGGCGTAGGTGCGTCGCGACCACGATGTGGCCGTCCTTCCACGTCAGCTCGGCGGTGCCCTGCGTGCCGGTCACCCGCAGCCGGTAGTCGCCGTGGTATGGCGCGGCCTCCGGTGACAGCCAGTGCACCTCGAACGTGCCGAGCAGGCCGTCAGTGCCGCGGAAGACGGCCAGGCCATGGTCGTCGAACCCAGGGTGCTCGGGCATCGTCCGGTTGCCCGTCCACCCGGTGATCACGCCCCCAGTCGTGCCGGTCAGCCACAGCAGCAGGTCGAGGTCGTGCACGGCGAGGTCGTTCAGGATGCCGCCATAGCTGACCGGATCGAAGAACCATGGCGGCCTGGCCGCGCGCATCAGCCGGTGCGGCGCCGACGCGGCGAACAGCGTGATCTCGCCGAGCACGTCGGCGTTGATCAGGTTCAGAAGCGCCAGGGTCGGCGGCCAGCACCGCTTCTCGAGCAGCAGCGACAGCTCACGGTCGCCAGCAAGCCAGGAGGCTTCGACATCGCCCAGGTCGCCCGCCGTCGTGCACAGCGGCTTGTCGGCGAGCACGTGGGCGCCTGCCTGCAGACTGTCGGCAACGATACGGCCGCGCCCGGCAAAGTCGCCGGCGGCCACGACGACGTCCAGGCGGTGGCGGTCGAGCAGCTCCCTGTGGTCGGCGTAGGCTGGCACGCCGAAGCGGCGGGCCGCAGCCGCACGAGTTACTTGGTCCGGCTCGGCCACCGCCTCGATCGTGACATTGCGGCGGCTGGCCACCTCGGTGTAGATGTACTCGACATGAGGGTGCTGGCAGCCGGCGACTCCGACCCTGATCATGTTCCCCGCGCTCCCCGGCCCGTCCGGTGAGCCCGCTTCCCGCCCTGCGCGGACGGCGCCGCCTCATGACCGAGCAGCTCGCCGCGCTGGTGGCCGTGGAGTCGCCATCCGCTGACCTGGCGGCCACCGCCCGCTGCGCCGACCTTGTCGCCGGCCTCGGCCGCGAGATGCTCGGCGCCGGGCCCGAGGTACTCAGCATCGGCGGCCGCACGCACCTGCGATGGCGGTGGCCCGGCCAGCACCGTGTCCTGCTGCTCGGGCATCTGGACACGGTATGGCCGATCGGGACACTCGCGCGGCTGCCGTTCGAGGTGACTGGCGGTGACCGGGCCACCGGTCCAGGCTGCTTCGACATGAAGGCCGGGCTGGTGCAGATGTTCCACGCCCTGGCCGAGCTGACCGATCTCGCCGGGGTCACCGTGCTGGTGACCAGCGATGAGGAGATCGGCTCCGACACGTCCCGCGGCCTCATCGAGGCCGAGGCGCAGCAGGCAAGGGCGGTGCTTGTGCTTGAGCCAAGCGCGGAAGGGGCGCTGAAGACCGCCCGCAAGGGAACCTCGTTCTACCGCGTGCGGGCGCAGGGCCGGGCGGCGCACGCTGGCCTTGACCCTGAGCGGGGCGTCAACGCGGCCCTGGAACTTGCCCACCAGGTCCTGGCGGTCACGGCGCTGCAGCGTGCCGCTGCAGGGACGGTGGTGACCCCGACGCTCCTTTCCGGTGGCACCACCGAGAACACCGTGCCCGCCAGCGCGTCGATGTCCGTCGACGTGCGCTGCGCGACCGTCAGCGAGCAGGAGCGGGTTGACAGGGAGATCCGTGCGTTGCCCGGCGTGCTGCCGGGCAGCAGCCTGACCGTGGCAGGCGAGATCAACCGCCCGCCGATGCCCGCCGAGAACTCCGCGCTGCTGTTCGCCGTAGCCTGCCAGGTCGCTGCCGGGCTCGGCCTCCCCGAGCCGGAGGCTGCCGCCGTGGGCGGCGCGTCTGACGGGAACCTGACCGCCGCGCTCGGGGTGCCCACGCTTGACGGTCTCGGCGCGGTCGGCGGGGGGGCGCACGCCGACGACGAGCACGTGCTGCTTTCGGCCATGCCCGAACGGGCGGCGCTGCTTGCTGGCATCGTCGAGGTGCTCGTCACGGGCTGAGCACATGGCTGCCTCCGCTGAG
>Ga0137365_10004124_pt1 | contig 11644 bp, 6 predicted proteins | sample SagtaG_9_FD_104799 | JGI IMG/M metagenome (GOLD analysis project Ga0137365, IMG submission 104799) | Vadose zone soil microbial communities from Sagehorn Ranch, Mendocino, California, USA - Sage1_L_40_16 metaG | ecosystem: Environmental > Terrestrial > Soil > Vadose zone | place: USA: California... | reverse complement strand
CGAAATATAAATACAAAAAATTAAAATTAAAATTAAAATAAAAAATATTTTTTGCAAAAGGCTACAAAAAATGTGGAAAAGAGGCTGAAAAAACCTGGTAAATTTTATTTTATTATTATATTCTAGTAAATTTAATAAATCTAGTAAATCTGATAATAATAAAATAAAATTTACCAGGTTTTTTCAGCCTCTTTTCCACATTTTTTGTAGCCTTTTGCAAAAAATATTTTTTATTTTAATTTTAATTTTAATTTTTTGTATTTATATTTCGTGGAGTTGTTAAAAAATAAATTTTGCATCCTTTTTGCTTTTGAAAAAACCTGGTAAATTTACTACTTTTTCTGTCACGTCTTTTGCTATATATTTTTTAGTGGTAGAAATATTTTCTCAAAATAAATAAAAAATTTAAATCAGAAATTGCCTATTGTTTTTTAATAGCTTAAATTTTGGTCTAATTTTTTGTAAAAATACTTAAATTTCGAAAAAATGGGTAAACTAGTTAAAAAATAGTAAAAAATAGAAATTAAGGATGTTAAAAAAATGTGTGTACTTTTGGCTGAAAGATCTTATAAGGTAAATCACTGTTATGTAAAAATAAATAAAAAAAGTAAATTTAGCTTGTACTATCTGTAAACAGTATGTCTAAGGATTTACAGGTATTTTTAAAAAAATAGTACACATAATTCAAAAAAACAAAAAAAATCTCTGGCTCCTGGAAAAAATTCACTGAAAATTCAGTGAAAATTCACTGAAAAGTAGAGAATAGAGTTAAAAATTTATTTATATTTATTTATTTTATCATAAATTTAGTTTAGATTTACGATGGTAAAAGATATAGTTGAAAAATTAGAAAAATTGTAAAAATACATTCAAAAATAAAGTGTGTACTGTGGCTATAACTCTAATTAGACTAGAACGGACACAAATTTAGAATGGTTATAACTTTATATAGGAATTGAACCTATTTAATAAGTCTAAAAAAGTTTAAAATTCTAAAATTAGTCTAAATTTTCATTAGTCTAAATTTTGTTAGATGATTTTTCTTAGATGATTAATTTCCGAAAATAAAATTTACTCTTACGAGTAGTAAAACATTATTAACTACTAATGCATTAGTCGTCAACAAATTGTGTGTAATTACTCGCTTCAGTAGTTAATTAATTACGAGTAGATAATCACTGATTAAATAATAAATAACTAATGCACTAGTTATCAATAAATTTCGCACAACTATTAACATTCACTCTTTTAATTTTAATTTTAATTTTAATTTTAAGATAATTATTGTTAAGGGGTTAAATAAATAAATAAATAATTTAGTTAGTTAGTTAGTTAGTTAGTTAGTTAGTTAAATTAGTTTTTTAGTATCTAAATTTCATAGTTTTGCTAATAATTGTAATCGTTCTGATTTAGAGTGTTCATCAAAATTATCTGGGATCTCAAAACCTTCTATAATTTCAATATTAAATTCTTTAAATTTAGATAAAATGTGTATTCAATCTTTGTAAAGATTGAAAATGAAATAAACTTTGGTTTTGTCTAAAGACAAGAAAAGGTTAATAAAATCTCTGCTGAAAAATTGATTATATGTAATATGTTCTACTATAAAATTTTGAAATTTTATAGTTTTAGAGGGATAACTTTTAATTTCAAGGTCTATATTAAAAATAGAAAAATTAGAAAATCCTTTACAAAGTCTTCTTCTTCTTCTTCTTCTTCTTCTTCTTCTTCTTCTTCTTCTTCAAAAACGTCATTGATTCTTGAGTCTAATAATTCAAATGAACCGTATTTGAGTGAAGCGTATTTGATGTTTTTATAATTATAATTATTTTTCACTTTAATTAAACGTGCGTTTAAAGTGTTTTCTTTAGTTCAAAAAGATGACATTGCAACAATATATTTTTGAGTATATATATCTTCATTAAAATTCATTAAAATTCGTAAAAATTTACTTTGTTTCTAAATTAGCTCTGTTATTAAGTAAATAAACAAAATTGACCAGATTCGAACTGACGATTATAAGTTTTACCAATTAAACTACAATTAAAACTACGATTACCTAATACTTTTATTAAAATAATAATAATAATAATAATAATAATAAATAAATAACTTGAATTTCGCGGTTTTGATAACATTTAGAAGTAAAAGGTCATAGTAATACGTGTGGTTATAAAGTTTAAATCTCTCTTTGATTTGTTTAGAGTAAAATAATAATAATAATAATAATTTAAGTATTTTTAATAATTGACTGAAAAATGTAGAAAAATTATAGAAAATATTGTTCAGGTTTTACAATACATTATTTACATATGTAACTTCAATATGTGGGAAACATACTTAAGATTCTCAGTTAACAATGCGAGGTGGAAAAATAAGGGGTTAAATAAAATAAGGGATTAAATAAAATAAGGGATTAAATAAAATAAAAATAAAAATAAAATAAAAATAAAAATAAAATTTAATTTAATTTATTGTCTGTGTCTGGATTATCAGAGTTATTCGAATTATCAGAATTATCAGAGTTATCAGAGTTATCAATTTTATCGGATGTGTCGGATTTATCAAGTTTAACTATTTTATTAAATAAATTTTCCGTTTTATCAATAAGGTTCAATAAGTCGTCAATTTTGTTGTTACGTTCATAATGTTTAGTAAATTGTTCAAATTCTGTTACAGAAATAAATTCAAAGTTATCGTCTCTTTTTGGAGATCAATCTCAATCTTGTTTGTCGAAAGGGATGTTGAGTTTTAATTTACAGTAACGCTCTAATAAAGCAAAAATTAAAAAAGAGTTTTGTAAACCTGTGCTTTTAGATTGATTTTTGTGATCTCAAGAAGGTAAAACGAAAAGTGGGTCGAAATTATGGAATGAATCGAAAATTCTGGGATTTCCCATACCTTCTAACACTGTAATGAATGCTCCTAAGAGTAATTCATTAGATGATAGTAAAATTCTACGGGTGTTATGTCCTCCATTTATTAAACAATTATTGTATTTTAAAGCTGTGGCAATAAAAGGCACGGGTATGTTGTAGAAAATAAAAACAGAATTTCTTAATAAAGAAAATTTATATTCTGCGTGCAAATTATTACGATTTAATTCATTAAAATTTTGACAATAAAAATGGTTTTTAATTAGTTTGTTAATATAGAAATTTTTAATAAATTCGAAGAAATTGAAGTGTTTAACAGTGTAACAAGGGTTATTTTGAGAGATTGGTAAATTAGGATTAAAATTAGAAATACTAAAGTCTTTAAATTTTTTATTTTCAAAATTTAAACTGATGTGGTATATAGTAAAACATCAAGTATTTAACGAGTATAAAGTTTCACTAATTTTTGTATAATTAAACTGGTGCTCTAAATTTGAAGGATAGATGGACGTTATTAAATTAATAGCACGTTTTAATTTTTGATTTTCATCTTTTATAAAAATAGGAGATTGGGCTGGAGAAAATGTTATAAATAATTTTAAATTTAAATTTTTCATGTTTATTTATTTATTTATTTATTTATTAATTAAGGGAGTAAAAATTGTAAAAAATTCCACCCCTGAATGGAACGTTTAATTGGAAAGTTTAATTGGAAAGTTTAATTGGAAAGTTTAATTGGAAAGTTTAATTGGAGTACTCCTGTTTATTATAAAGGTATTGAAACTTTATAATCGAAAAGTAAAAAGTTGAAAACACTTTTTGGGTTTTTAATAGGCATAGAATTTTTGAAATTTGTCATGTATAACTTCAATATATCTTCTTCAGAATTATTAGAGTTAAATGATGATTGGGTTAAACAATAATTGCAGATGGGTCATTGATAGTTTATATTTCTTTGTAATAAACTAAACTCTCGTTGAATTTCAACATTTTTAATAGAACCTTCTTTACCTATTAATTTATCTTCTTCGATTTTTAATAAATATCTTTTAGGATCTAATAACAATTTTTTGAGAGTTTTCTCTAATCTTTCTGAAGATTTTTGTGAAAGTTCTAAAGGTTCATGAGGTATTAAAACAATTGCCGAGAAATTTCGATGTTTATCTTTAATAATTTCATCTGAATTTCGAACAATAACTATAATTTTATCTTTTGACATTTTTTTTATAAAAATTGAAAAAGTGATTAAGAGTGAAAAATTAAAATATAACTCTCTGTGATTATATTTTGAAGATTATTGGAAAATAATCCACTCTTATAAAAATACTATAAATTCAAATTTTATTGGTTTAAGCTAAATTATCTGTTTATTTAAAATTATCATTGTATCATAAATTAAACTTGAAATTGAAATTGAAAAAATCGAAAAAATCGAATATAATGTTATAAATTTATACTTTATAAATTTAATGTTTAAAATTAAATTTAAATAATGAAAAATTGGATATAAGAGTATAAAAATCAAAAAATATGTAAAAATCAAAATTACATTAAAATAATGATTTTTATACTGGTTAATTAATTAAAGCCGGCATTAATTAGTTAATTAATTAATTAATTAATTAATTAGTTAATTTAATTTAATTTAAATTCACTGTGAATTTGCCAAAAAATTAAATTAAATAAATAAATAAATAAATTAATTCGCTGTTAATCTGCCTTGATTATTTTTAACAATTCTAATAATGACAAATTTATTCACCGTTATAAACACAAGAAATTATTTTACAATTAGTTTCAAATCATTTATTCAAGGTTGAAGATTATATTCTGTAAAAGTAAATAATTTATTAACTATAAATATAATAAGAAAAACCGTTAAAAATTATTTTAAATTCTTAAGAAGTGTATATCCGAAATATTCAGAATTTAATATAGAAGTTATATTATGTACAAGAACAGGTGAAAGATTTTATTTACCTTTAAATCTTAAAGATATACTATCAAAACTTAGTGTTGGTGAAGATAGTGAAGACGTTTTAATACTATCAAAACTTAGTGAATACATTTTATCACTACACATGATAAATTATATAATAAATAGTAGATGGTTAAGAGGAGGTAAATTAATAAAAGCAAGACAAATAGTATGAATTACCTTCAGATATAAATGATTAAATGAAGTAGAAGCAAAATGATCAGAACCAGAATTGGTAATTAATAATAATAATAATAATAATAATACTTTATTGGAAGGTTCGTTTAACCCATTAATTTTTGTAAAATCTATAATTAAAGAAATTACCTATTTCACTTCACATATTAAACGTTTTAAAACACTTTATAATTTTTATATTAAAAATGACTACAATTTATTTATAAAGTTACCATTAAAATGTCTAATATCTTTATTATTCTGTTTGCTTATCTACTTAATTTTACAATTTATAGATTCATTCTATTTAATATTATGTATCATTTTATTATTATTTGTTATATATATAAATAAATTAAAAAGTTTACAGGAGTTAAAAATTTTTTACTTTTTAACGTTAATTTTGACTTTAGCTTTAGCTTGAGTTTATTTAGTTATTAAACCTATAGATTTTGATATATTGGTTAGTTCGATATTCCCAATATTTTCAAAATTTAAATGAGGTGTCCCTTCTTGATTGAAGAGTAAAATAAACCCTAACTCGGAAAATATTGATAAGTTTCAAGAATGTTTGAAGGATAAATCTACTGTAGGTTCAACTTTTTCTTTTGGGAACAATTTAAATGATTTTTTCAATGATTTTTTCAATGGTGCATTCAAAGATATTTCCAATCTTACTACAAGATTACAGGAGTATAAAGTGTGAGCGAACACTAATTTCAACGTTGAAGAAAATTGAGGTAAAAATTTAATAAATGAAATAACTAAAGAAAAAGGAATAAATGGAAAAAAGATCGAGTGATTTGATTCTTCTGATTCTTTAGAATCAGTGAATTCTCTAGGTAATTCTCACAATGAAATTACGAATTATAATGAAATCCTTGATATTTTAAATGAAAGATGACCTTACACATCTTTAATTCTTCCATTCTTATTTAAATCTAAAATATCTAAAACTTCTAAAATTTCTAAAAACTATTTTTATAAAAATAGTAATATTAGTAATATTACTAATAACAGTATTACTATCTTCACAAAATTTAGAATGTATTTTATTAATTTAATAAAAAGATTTTCCGTTAATTTAATAAAAAGATTTTTCACTAATTCTTTTTTACTTTATTTCACATCTTTATTTACACTTTATATTGGAGATTTATCCTATTTATTTGCTGTATTACCTTTTACTTTATCTGAAGTAAATAAATCACTTCCACCGACTCCTTTCACTGTAAACTCACAACTTCCTTCAGTTTTCTCAGTAAATTCCCCTGAAATATCTTCCAAAAATGTAAGACTTTTAAAGGAAATTAACCACTATTTGAAACCGAAAAATAGTATTTTAGATGTGCCTCAAGATATTTCTATTTACTCTCAAGAAAGTGGTCCATCTTCTTTGTTAAGAGGAGAAGAATCTATGTTAAGAGGGTCTAACGTACCAAGTAGCGTAAATTCATTATTATTATTAAATTCTAGATTAGATCCTAATTTAAACGTAATTCCTGAAAATTCAATTCAAGAAATCTCAATTTCTAATTCTAATTCTAATTCTGTTTCAAGTAGAGAACATTTAATGGACTCAAGAATTGAAAATATGAGAAGAGATTTTGGGGTTATAGAACCCACTATAGAAAATTACACTAATAAATTAAGATATGTTGACTCACAAACGTTAGAAAGAAATGAAATAGATTTAGACGGTTACTTTAAAGCTAAAGATAAAAAGAAATGGTTGAAAAAAGTTTACGAAGAAAGATTAAAATTACAACAACAGGAAATTATTAGAAATAAATCATTCCTCGATTTAGATTCTCATGATAGTGGATGTTTTAATTTTTCCTTTATTAACAAGATTAAAAGAATTTTTAGATAATTAAAATGAAAAGACTTTTATTAAAAATTATTCTTGGTTTATCTTTTTACCTTATTATTGCTTTATCTGTTTACATTTTTCATTTAAACTTATTGATAAACTTATTGATAAATCTTTTAGACTTTGACTTTGATCTTACGAAACAAAATGTTAGTGATGCTAGTTTTAATACTTCTAATACTCCTAATACTTCTAATACTTCTAATGAGTCTAATGATTCAAAAGAATTATTAATTTTCTTTTTAATTGTTACATGCTTTTTTACATTCTTAACTTACAATAATTTCGTTGATTTTTCTAATTTAGAGTTGAAGTTTGAAAAGGTAGAATTGGAGTTAAAAAAGTTAGAATTATTACATTTAGAAAATAATTTAAATTACCTTGAATTTAAATCATTACTCGATAAACTACCGAAATAAATTACCTTTATTAAATTTAATTTAATTTAATTTACCCCATTTAATTTAATTTAATTTACCCCATTTACTGTAAGATTATCAAATATTGGGTTTAATAATCTTTAAAATTCACCCTTAATTATAAGTACTGTAAGATTATCAAATATTGGGGTTTAATAATCTTTAAAATTCACCCTTAATTATAAGTGTTAGTATAATTATAATTATTATTATAATAATAATAATAAGAACCATTAACAATAATAATAATAACAACAACAACAACAATGATAATGTATAAAATAAATTTTCACTTAAGCCATGTTTTAAATAAACTTTTACGTAGTGGTTTAAACGTACTTAAAAGACACAACTCATCATCATCATCTTCTTTAACTTCTTCTTCTGATAAAAACGTTATTACAAAACATGATAAAAGTGTTATTACAAAAAATGATTTAACATTTCATAATTTAACTTTCAAAATAACCCCAGAAGGTTTTTGAATTGATGTTGATTTAAATAAAGTCAAAAGTGAAGACGTTTATAAGTCTATACAATTGATTTTACAAGATCTTCATTCTTACGATTCTAAAGGGTTTGTAAATGATACTAATTTAAATAAAATTCCAATACTATCAGAATTTTTAGAACTTTACGCTAAAAAAGAATCAAGATATATTCTCGGTGATAAACTTCGTACAACATATAAATGACTTTCTAATTTAATAACGTTATCTCTTTACGAATTGACGCTTAAAAATTTACACCTTTTAGATCAAGAAGATTCAGATATAAAGGCTGATTTTACTGTATTAAGTAAAGCTCTTTTAAGTAAAATTGATCCTTCGATAAGAAAGAAATTACTGAAAAGAGGTATTAGCGTTATAAAAAATATTTATACAGGTTTTGATACAGAATATGTTAATTTAAATATGAAATTCAATAAAATGCTTTCGGTTCAATTAGCTGTAAATACTAAAATATATTTGAGAGTCCCTAAATATAGTGAATATGATTTTTCTACTATAGACACTTTAAAAGGTAAAGAATATAAAATTCACTATAATTTCGATGATGAAGAATTTAATTATAATTTTATGGTTAGAAGTTTAAACGATCGAATAAATAGTATTAGAGGTCTGAACTTTAAAACTAACGACCTTGCAATCAGGTTTTTAATTAACGCTTTAAAAGACTTAAATATCCAATTCATTGAAAAAGATGACGATTTTATTTTTAGCTTCCCAAGATCGTTAACACAACCTTTTATTTATTATAATGATAAAGATAAAGGCTATTCTTTAAAAGATGTAACAAACCAATCTAATATTATTGGTGAATCTCAACTAAACAAAGACTTTGGTCAAATTAAAAATTTACTGAAAAACATATTTAACAAAAAACCAAGTGACTTTAATGGTGCTGAAATAACAAGTAAACTTATTTTAGATCGAATTGAATCAACAAAATTACCAACAAACTTCGAAACTAAAAGGTTAAGTCGGTCTTACATGAGCAGTTTTACTGGTGATAGAGTGAGTGTAACAACAATTAGAAATAATTTTTTAATAGCCCATTTAACAAATGCCGATTTATCTATGTTAAATGACTTCGAATCTTTTAAAAGTAAGCTGCATATTGTAAATAAAAGTTTTGTTACCTTAGATAAAAAATTAGAAATTTCTGATACTAACGTTATAATTAGAGATACAAAGTTATTAGCGCCGCAAGCCAATAAAAATTTAGAATCGATCGGAGTTTTACATAAAATCCCAAAAATAAAAATAAGCAAAAAACTTAAAGAAAACATGGATGTATTACTTAAACAAGATAAAAATTTATTCGAAAAATATGCTTTGAATGATGCTATTATCACTTTAACCCATGCTAATTTTATGGAAGATCATTACTTTAAATTAAAAGAAATTGGCGTTCCTATCACTTTAAACAATTTAGGGTCAAAATACGTAAAAGAATCTTGAAAACGAGCGAATTATCCTGGTTATCAAATCTCTCCGATTTATTTATTATCAGATGTCTCTACTACTATGACTCCTCACGGTTTATTTGAAACAGCAGAGGTTGGTTTAAAGTTACCACTTTATATCGCCAATTATAAAGGAGGTAGAAATGAATGTTTTATGTATGGAGTTGATAAAAACACTATGTGATTTGATTATGACTTAATAAGCGCTTATACAACTATACTTTATGGGGCTTGTAACCCTGATTATAAAAAAGCTCGAACTCTAACTGAAAAAGACTTAAACAAAATGAGCACCCACGACATTTTATTTAGCTACTTAATTATAAAAGCCCATTTTAAGTTTGATGATTCTATAAAATATCCCTCAATACCCTGTTATGTTGACGATACTACAACTGTTTATCCTTTACAGGGTCAATGTATTTTAACTGGAGCCGAATATCTTTCTGCAAAAAATCAAAATTGCCATTTTACTTTTGGTGAAATTTTTTGTATACCGTTTCAAAGTAAAACTTTAAAAAGTAAAAATGATAATGATAAAGTTATTCCAATCAACCACCCATTTAAAGAGGTTATATATGAACTTCAAGCAAACAGACGAAAATATCCTAAAGGAAGTTTATTGAATTTCCTTTGAAAAGAAATTGCTAATATTATTTATGGAATTATTAGTATGGGTTTAAGCGGTAAAAAACACTTTAACATTAGAACTGGTTTACATTTAAAATTATTGGGCGGCGAATTATCAAACCCTATTATAGCTTCTTGAACAACAGCATTTATTAGAAGTATTATCGGTGAATGTTTACATAATATTTCAATGTTAAATGGTAAAGTTGTTTCAGTTACAACCGACGGTTTTGTTACAGACATCGAATGTTTAGAAGATAAAATAATAAACAACGTAAATTTAAACTCTACTTTGTTAAAAGAATTTATTAAATTGCGTACAGAATTAAGTGATATCGACGAATCTTTAGAAAACAAAAAGAAAGGTGTAGGTATTGTTGCCTGATCTACTAGAGGACAATTAAGTAAAAACGCTAATATTAAAGCAACTACAGGATTCCAATCTAAAGATTATACTCTTGATGAATTAGACTCGGTTTTTACTGAAATTTTAGCTTCTAAAGATAAATCTTTAGAATATATTCAAACTTCTTTAAGATCTGCTAAAAACCTATTTGTTGAAGGTGGACATGTTACTAAAATTTACAAAGACCAAATTTTTAGATTGCAATATGACAATAGACGAGTAATAACTCTACCCGAAGAATTAAAAAACACTTATGACTTTAGTAATGTTTTACTTGATAGCAAACCTGTTCGAGATGCAGATCATTGCGAAAGTCTAAGATACTTAAGTAAAATGCATAAAACACCTATATATCAAAAACATAGCAGCTTTTCTGTTGGAACTGTATACAAATCTTATTTAGACCTTGCAGTTAGAAACTTCATAAAAGCGTTATTAAGTTCTCCACCTAAATTTAATTTAAATAGAGATACTCTAACCAATTATAGCGACATAATAAACTTCATTAAAGACTTCAATAAAAAACTTAAAATTTCAAAACAAAGCATTTCTAACCTAAATAATAGAAATATTATCTTTAAATCTGTACCACAAACCAAAGAAACTTTAATTTTTGTTGAACATATTAAAACTAAATTTCCTAATTTCGATGATAAAAATTTCTTTCAACACTCACACTCAGACGAGTAACCCTAATTAACACCCCTCAATTTTTAACACCACTATCAATTTTATTTTATTTTATTTTATTTTATTTTATTTTATTTTATTTATTTATTTAATTAACCCCACAATCTTTTTTACTTTACTTTACATAGGAATTGAACCTATTTAACATCTCAATCTAATTTAAATCAATCTTTATTACCTTTTCTAAATTTCAATTAAACCAAAACAAAACAATTAATTTGCCCAAAATAAAGTTTACTCTTTACTATTTTACCGAAGTTGTAATAGTAGTAATAATAGTAACAATAGTAGTAGTAGTAGTAGTAGTAGTAGTAGTAGTAGTAGTAGTAGTAATAAACTTAAAAATCAATTACCCGCTTTAGCGGTTTAATTATTACAAGCAGATAATTAAATTGTTAACAGCAACAACAAACTCAACTCAACACTCAACTCAACACTCAACACTATGCACTCTTATATTATTATTTATTTATTTATTTAATTAATTATAAAATTTATAAAACTTAATAAATTTTAACTCCCCTTCTTTTTTAAGTGTTATATTTCCTAAGTTAACTTTATACCCCAGAAAATTTGATCTAAATTTAAGTAATTTTTAGTTTTTTCCAGGAGCCAGAGATTTTTTT
>Ga0137365_10004122_pt1 | contig 11645 bp, 7 predicted proteins | sample SagtaG_9_FD_104799 | JGI IMG/M metagenome (GOLD analysis project Ga0137365, IMG submission 104799) | Vadose zone soil microbial communities from Sagehorn Ranch, Mendocino, California, USA - Sage1_L_40_16 metaG | ecosystem: Environmental > Terrestrial > Soil > Vadose zone | place: USA: California... | reverse complement strand
CGATGACCGGCAACCCTGAGCGGAAAGCGCTTGCGTCAAGCGGTTGAATTCCGAGGGCACGGATTTCTGATAGTGTTCCCATCCGGGGTCTCCAGCATCTATCGAGTCCGAGCGTGATACCAGTTCAAAAGCTACTTCCACCGTGCGTGTGGTGGACCATGTGAGCGGTTCTCCCCTGGCGATTCCAGAGGCGGCGATCTCGAGAAGCCCTGTGGATGCGAATGTTCGCAGTGAGCTCGCAGCGGTATCCCTCCGGTCCGTCTGGCGGCTTAAGATTTCTGTGCGGTTACGGAGACGTTCGTCCACGCGTGTCACTCGAACCTCGACATCGTGGTAGCGCCGCCGTGCTTCTTCCTTTTCGATGCGCAACTGATCAAGCCGCAATCGGGCTTGGGCGATGCGCTGGAGCACTTCACCGGAACCGGCATCAATGGCCCGCCCAGCGGCGTCACGCGCAAGTTCTGCCGCGATGGCGCGCCGTTCGAGTTCGTTCAGCGTCTCCTTCTGCCGCTCTTCCCGAGCTGCGGCTAGTTCCAGATGCGTCCATGCCCGTTCGCCGGCTGATTGTGCTTCTTGGAAGGACTCCACAGCGGGCCAGACAGAGGAGAGCGCAAAGCGATACCGTGTGACTCGATCTTTTAGAGAATCGAGATCATCGATCCACCTGCCGATCCCCAGGTCCTCTACCGTGCGATCGCGCATCTCCGTCAGTTGATCGAGCTGCAACCGCTGCTGCCTTACATATTCTTCGGCTTCGTTCATCCGGCTCCGCAAACTCTCGACATGCCGTGCCACCGCGACCGAGTAGTCGTATGCAGCGCGCACGCCGTCATCTGCGGGTGCCGTATGGGCCTCACTGCGGAGTATCCCCTCGCGGCGATTCAATTCCTCGATGGAATCGATCACTGGATCGAGTTGAGATTGCGTCTCGGCAATTGCCGCCTGCAGTTCCAGAATCCGTCCGCGACCCCATTCATCAAGGGATTCCGCCGACACCAGACCCTCGTGTTCGGTTTCAAGCCGAATCAGTTTTTCCGTTTGGGTCGTCTCGAGCTGCTTCAGGTAGGCGCGCCTTTCGGCGAAATTGCCGGTCAACTCTTCGAGCGCCTTCCAGCTTGCGGTGGCGAAAGGGTTTGGCCCGTGGGGTTTATCGCAAAACTCCTTCACCGAATCTATGAACGTTTGATCAAACGGCAATGGCAGTTCAGTAAGATCGGCAGTCCAGCGGGAAGCGGCTTCAAGGAAGGACGTGACGGCGGACCGATGCTCGCCATGAGCCCTCGTCAAGCACTCGCGAGCGTCGTCTAACAATCCCGAAAGCCGGTCACGTTCATCGCTGGCGCGCTGGAATTGGGTTCTTGCCAGTGTGAAACGTTCGTTGAGACTCCGGACACATTCCATCTTTTCGATTTGCGTCTGAATCCCGCCTTCGATCCTCTCTCGCGCCTGCTTCATGGTACCTTCGCCGGCCGCCTCGGCGTCGAACGCGCCGAGCCATTCGCGGTGAAGGCGTTCCAAACCTGCGGACAACGCGGCTTCGCCGGCGGCGTGCATTACAGCCGCCAATCGAAGCTGGCGATGCTCCAGGTTAGCTCTCATCCTCTGGTGTTCCTCGGCACAACTTTTTCGAAGTCGCGAGGCATCGGCGAGTTCCGCAGCCGCGGAGTCGGCGTCCCTGCGTTTGTCGGCCGCGGCGCGGTGTGCTTGCTCCAGGGTATGCGCATCCCTTAACTGCGAGCTCTCGTGGAAAGCCGTAATCTCCGCTTGAAGTGCATGTTCTTCGGCCGAGAGACGCTCGAGATCCGCTTTTAGCCGGGCTAGTTCCGTCAGCGAGCGATCGCAGTCCGCTTCAGCAGTCAAAATTTCTTTCAGTGCAGCTTCGTATTCGTACTGCGTTCGGAGAACTTGTTCCGCCCGTCGCTTCGCGGCAACTTCGGCATAGCGGCGGTACTCCGTAAGGAAGTGCTCGACGGCCGCCAGCGCTGCCTTGGAAGACTCCAATTGCGTACGATCCGATTCAAGAGTGCGAAAAACCTCCGCCAGGCTCGCAACGACAGCGGCGGAAACCGGAGGCAGGGCTTCGCTGAGCGCTCTGGACAACTCGTGCTCATCGAGACGCCGCGTCAATTGAGGACGCCGCAGTTGAATCAGAAGATTTATCAAGCTGGCATAGCGGTACTCGTCGAGATGGAATAACGCTTCATTGACGGCACGCCGGTAAGGTCCCGCCGCCTCAAACACCTGGCCGGCGGAACCGATCTTTTCGCGCAAGCGGTCTTTGCCGAGAACTTGCCCTGCGTGGCTCACAAGCTCGAGCTGTTTGCCGATTCTTTGAATCGTGATGAAGAACCACTGGCGCACCCCGGTTTGGCCTTCTACTGCACTGAGACCACATCCGAGAGTGAGATAGTGGTCTTGGACGCCTTCATCACGGCGGCCAAACTCGATCCATGTATAACCGGTCCTCTCCGGAGAGCGGTCCATGAACAGGTTGCATTCGATTCTCTTGGAAGGATCGGCGTCGGGTTCCAAACGCTGAGCGTTTACTTCACCGTCGAGCAGGAACGGAAGCTGCAATGCAAGAACTCGCGACTTGCCGGTGCCGTTATTGCCGCGCAACAGCAGCCGTCCCTCTTCGTAATGAAATTCTTCTCGGTCGTACCGGTAGAGGTTGATGAGGCCGCTGCGCAGCGGCTGCCATCGTTGCCGGCTGGGAAAAGGGAGAGATCGTGTTTGCGCTTCCATAACAAAAATTACTCCTCGTTATCTGAACCGTTGAGGGAACTGCTGGGCGCGTAACGGCCACAGGCAGCTAACGGAACGACCTCGTTGCCCGCTATTTGGATGAGGCGAAGCGATCGCAGACGCGATAGCGCGTCTTCGGTTAACCAGGCTTCCGCGCCGGCTTCGCGAACCTCTTTGCGCCACTGCGATCCATGAACCTGAATCAGGCTGCGGACATGTTCTTCGACCGCTGAAACAGGAATCGCCGGGCCGGAGTTAGTTTTGGAGATTTGAGCGAACCACTGGACCAGGAATAGGCTCAGATTTCCCTCCGTGGTGTTTTCGGGCAGTTTGAGATCGGTCAGGTCGCCGTCATCGTCCACCATCGCGATACCCTCACGCCGGATTTCGGCGATGAGGCCGGTCGCTTCATGTATTTGCCGGAGCAGGTAACCACGGTGCTTATCGAGATAAACTCGCTCCTCATCATTAAGATCGTGGAAATACAGAATCGGATCGTCCAAGAGCGCTCGAACCAGGCGCGCTCGGATTCTCTGGAAGGACGCATCTTCAGTGGGAGTCATCGGATCATCGATAAGTCTGGCCACGCGTTCCGGGAGCGAGTCGCCGATGTTCGTTTCCGCTGCCATTTCGACGCTGGAAGCGCTTCGCGATACATTTAGGATCGCCGCAAGAACGCGCCGGTTGATCTCATAAAGGACATCCGATGAACCGTTCCGGTTCAGGAACTGCCCTTCGTCGCCGTCGAGCCTGCGAAGCAGGCCCATGTCGATCAGGAAGCGGACCGCATGCACCAGATCGCGCCGCTGATCGTAATTCCCTATATCGAAGCTCATGCCGGCCGCCTGCAGATCTGGATCTGAAGCGGCCAGTTCCATTATGGCGTGTGCAATTTCGGCCAGCGTGGTCTGCCGATCCGATTGCTCCAACCCAGCGAGTGCGAGGCAAAGCAATGCATACCTGCGTTTCGAAAAGCATATTTCACTAGTACGATCGATTGCCGGCCTTGTCTCATCGAGAAGATCCGGAGGTATCTTACGCAGCCTAGCCAGGTCTCTATCAATATGCAGGCTCCAAGCCGGAAACTCTGTCAACCACTGTTTCAACCACTCCGTATGCCGCCGCACCAAGATGTAGTCCTCAGGCGTTTCGGCGGCGGTCAGCAGCGGACGACAAAGCAATGCGCGTAACGCGCGTCGCCTTTCGGCCTCGACTTCCGGATTTGGCGTTAAAGTTTCGAGCGCGGACGTCACCGCAGCACCCCGTCTACAGAGAGAATGTGCTCAATGCTGATCCAGTGATCGGGTCCTCGGAAGACTCCGTTTGTCGTAAGAATCAGCGCTTCACGCCCGTCACCTGTCGGCTCCAGCTTTACCCTCAAACGGCCGTCTCCGGAAAAGATCTCCACCGGTTCGTTCGCGAAAACCCGAGCCGACACGGCTTCTCCAAGAAGACCCACAAACAAATCGAATTCGCCTGTCTCGAGATGTTCAAGCTCCGATAAACGCATCCTCCCGCCAACGCCGAACCGTCCCTGCGCACTCAAAATACGCAGCGCTTCCTCGTGGGCCGCAGCGGCAAGTTTTTCCTTTTCCGCAGTGCGGTCGATGATGCAGCTCAAGTCGGCGGCCGGCGAGAAGCGGCCGTAGTCTCGAGGACGCATTGCGATACGCACCGGCGGCGCTTCCAGCCAGCTTGTATTAGCCGGAACCTGCCGGGCTTCGTACTCATCAAGGGTTTGATCATTGATTATGAGATGGCGCGCAGGACACAATCCAAAAACCGTCCTCCAAAGCCGGTGCGCTTCAGCATCCGATTCTGCTTCCGCGAACCATCGTGCGAGCACGCGGAAATCATTGAATCGGTCGATGCGGTGGATTTGACGATCGTTCGTATTCGTGATGACGCCGAGCAGGGCAGGTATCAAGGTCCTTGCGCGTTCGCGCAACATTTCCGCGTTCGACGGGCGGCCGGCGTGGGAGATGAACCAGTCACGAAAGCGCTTCCAATCCGAGCGCCATTGGTCACAAACAGCTGCAATGCCCTCGGGCGTTGCTGCTATGGGGCCCCGGACATTGCTTTCGGCCACGGCTTGAATCAAGCGTTCAAGTCCCGCTGCTCCGAGGTCGCGAATTGTCTCTCCGATGCTATCGGCCGCGAGCACCACGTCGCCGACGAACCGTTCACCATAATCGATCAACTGCCGCGCGCCGACAACCGACTGTAAGTGGACACTTCGTTCCAGCCTCTCGATAAACGCTTGCGCAGAGGCAGACAGATCTTCAAAACGCGTCCGGAGCACGAGCAAGTTACGATGTATTTTGCCGGCATCCGGCTCTGCTTCTCGCGACAGTTGTTTGAGCTCTTGAACCAGGTACCGGATATCCGCCAGGGCAGTCGACTGAAGCTCGCCGTCCGCTTCTCGCGCGGCGTCAAAGAAAGCGAGCGCTCGCTCCGCGGCTTCACCGTGTCTGGTAATCTGGAAAACATAACGTTGTTTTAAAAAATCGTCGACGGTGCCGACAGACGTCGTATCAGGGTGTTTTTGCAAGTTTCCCCACTCGCACAGCTGCTCGAGACCGGAATCTATTTCGGGCTGGCCGGATGTCTCTTGACCAACGGATATTCGTACGGCCTCGAGGACGTCCTGAGGTCGCAACTGGAACAGAAATCGCTGCTTCGATTCCGTGAATACGCGCATGATCGTTCTGTACAGCGGCGCGTTGTCGGCATTGATATATGCAAAAACTTGAGTTCGTTCTGGGGATCGGCCAGCAACGTTCTCAGGCACGGAACTCACGCGACGTCCTTAGCAGCATGTTGAGGAATGTTGACTGTAGCGGCGGTCTATGACCGCCGGTTCTCGTTGATTTCAGGCAAAGCCGGGGCTCATAGAGCGCCGCTACAGTTCTTCGTCTTGAGTTCTTCCGCATCCTGCTAGCGTTGACCGAACTTGAGCACGATAGGAATTTCCGTGTCCACGCATCGAGCTGCGCCTTGCACGAGGGCAGGAAAAAACTTCCATTGACCGAATGCTGCGCGGACCGCATCGTAAACCAGAGCATTGCCGCCCGACAGTTCGGCGGCGGCGACATCTCCCGCTTCGTTGATTCTTGCCCTGACTCGAATGGTCATCGGAAAGTCCTTGATCAAGGAGAGCAGATGAGGTGGGATTTGAGGATCGACACGATTTTTCAAACGCGACAGCGCCAGGGGGAACGTCATCTGAACACAACCGGTGTGGGCGCACGTTTTCATCGTTGCCCGGATATCTTCGCCGAACGACGGGTCTGGAATCAGTGCGTCAACACGGCGCCGAGCTTTCTCCATCGCAGCCACATCATCATTGGTACACGCTTTGTTCCAGGAATCCGCCAAGCCGGATAGAGCTCGCCAGTATTCCATACGGACTTCCTCGATTGCCTGTGAGCTGTTCAGGGACAGGAGTTCGCGATAATCGCGGGCAGCCAGCGCAAACTCGCCTGCGGTGAAATCCTTACGCCAGGCGAGAAGCCCACGCCCGGCAGCCAGCTCCAGTTTGTTCTGCGCGAGATCAACGTACTCCGTGGCCAGTTCGTGTTTGGGATTGAGGCGCAGCACCGCCTGGAACTTCTCGAGGGCTTGCTCCATCTGGGCTTTTTTGTAGGCTTCCAAACCTTCTTTGAACAAAAGCTCGCCCGATTTCGCATTGAGGGCCGCAAGGCCCGGGCACTCCGCCACATTCGACGCGATGAACTCCACAACAGTGTCGGATTTTCCGCTTCCCAATTGCCGTTCTGTCTCATCGAACAGGGAGCGGCATCGCAGTTCGCTTTGCTCGGCTTTGGCTTCCTCGGCTAATCGGATGACCTTAGGCGAGAATGCCTGGGGGTCGATACGATGATCCGAGTCCAGGGCATACAACTCCTTGAGATAGGCTTTTCCTCGAGTGTTGTCATTCAGTCCAATGAATCCGAGAGCAAGCTGTAGCTTGACAGCGGTCCTCTCTTCGAGGCGGCCAGCCTGCCCGGCAAGCAATTCATCCGCGCGCAAGAGCAACTCTACGGATTTGGCAAAATCGGCCTCATAATAGAGCGCCTCGGCGCGAGCCAGCATCTCGCCGGCTTCGTCGGCGGGAGCCGGCCAGCCCGGCCGGGCGGCGGTAATGATAATCACCAGCGCGAGAATGTTTCTCAACATGGAACACCTCATGGAAAGACAATTTGAATTCCCGTTTCATTTCCGGTGACGCGATATGTCTTTGTCTGGAATCGTGGATTTTCGAAAATCAATACGCTTCCGATCGGAACTCGAACGCCGCTCAGCGGTGTCTGCCCTAAAGCCTTCTTTTCAACTCCATCGATAAATACTGCTGCCCACGGTTTGGAATTGATCTGGATGCTCACGTCAAAGGTGATCATCGTTTTCGTCGTTTCGTTGCTATTGATGACGTGCGTCACGTATTTCCGTAAACTTCCATGACGGTATTCGAGAGTATGCGTTCCCGCAGGAAGTTCCAGGGAGACCGGCGCCGCCCCCAGGTATGCATCATCTTTATAAATGTCGACCGACGTCGGCGAGCTTACGGCAAGTGTTCCGGCGGCAGCGGCAATCACTGGCTGCGGTTCGTTCGCAGCCGGAGGAGGAGGAACGACCGCCGAAGATTTATAGGTGTTCAACGGCTTTTCCGTGGCCGGAGGAATGGGCTCCGGCACCGGCACCGTTTCTACAGAGTTGGTCAGCCATGACAGTTCCGGTTCAGGTGCGTTCACGTTCTGGATCTGCTCGGAGCTATCGACGGACGTCGACGCCCGCAGTGATGCTTTGACCGGCTTCGGGGTAGTTGAAGGTTTCACCAAACTATCAACCGTAATGCCCAGAACGATAGCGCTCAGGAGCACAAGCACAGCCGCACGCACCAACGATCGTATTTTTGGCATTCGCCTCGAATCATCGGGGGCTTGGGCCAACGGAGAGGTTGCCTCGATGAGCGCGGCGCTGTTGCTTTCCGAATCCAGCTCAACGTTGCCGGGAACTGCCGTGCGGCTTGGTTCCGATTGCTTCTCTGGGTTCTCTTTAGACTGCGCCTGCCGGAGGAATGCGCTGACATTCTCGAGATTCCGGTGCAACTCCGACTGCATGGAAGAACGCAGCGACTGTGCCTGGGCGTTGTCGGGATCGATCAGCAGAATTGCCCTCGTCAGATCCAGACAATCTTTGGTGCGCTTCTGCTCGTAGGCTTGCCGCGCGAGTTCAATGAGTTTGCACAAATTCCCGTTTGCCGATTCGCGGACTTCGAGATCCCCGGCTGGACCTATCGTTTCTGTTTGCGGCATCGTCGTCACTCCCAAGTTTCTTGTGTGTGACGACTGTAGCGCCGGCACTGTCCAAATGTGGTCCATTTCCTGCGGCGCTTCGCGCGCCATCAACGAATGTTAAGAATGTCGATGATGGCGTCACTCAATGGGACCATTTCTGTCCTATGCATCGTCATCATAGAGGCAAGCCTTCACATTAGGAGACTTCAATGGTAAATGGGGTAGTCGTTCAGTTCGCTGTGTTCTCGCTGGCTGCTGTCATCCTCATCTGCATGATCATTGTGCTCAAGAGACGAAAGAAGCAGCCGGAACCGTTCCGCATCGCTCCGCCGATTCGGCCGGTTCTTGAAAAATCACAGACCATGCAGTCGAAGCCAACGCAGATTGCCGCCTCGCGAAACGAACCACTGGAAACGGAGCCGGAACCGCCACAAACGATCGCAATGAAACCCGCAAGTACACTTGCGCAAGAACAGAGGACAATGCAATCACCTGTGAGTTCAGAGGCCCCAAAGCCAACAGCGGTCATCGATGTACAAGGGATGTTGATGACTCAGGAAGACAAAAACAAACGAATCCTCGCGGGCATCTCGGAAAACATCCGGAAGAATCTTCAAAATAGACCGGTGCCTCCGAACTCACCCATCCTGTATTCGGAATCAAGCCCGAGGAATACCGAGTATGTTCGTGTCAAGAAGGAGATCATCACTCCCTATGGGCATATCCGCTTTTCGATTTTGAAGGATTGGCTGACGATCAATATGTTGGCCGTCTTCCGCCGTGCCTCCTTGGACTGGAAAACGCCGGATGATCTGATCGCGTTTCTTCCGGCCTACCTCGAGCCTGAAGCCGAAATTATCAACGGCCAGGTTTTGGTCATCGGCACACCGGGGCATAACGAGAAACTTGCGGTTCCAATTCGAAGTCTTGATGCCGCGTCCGGTCTTTGCCAGTGCTTTGATTTCATCACGGATGTTCGAAAGGCAAACACTCCCGCGGTCTTGCTGATCTCCGATGCCGACTTCAAGGTTGTATCTAGAGGAGTCATCGCGCAGAGTTCATTCATGAATGCTATCGAGCAAGGCCAAACTGCAGTGAAGCGGCTTGGGGAGAGGTCTGCCGCCGGACAGCCGCAGAAAAGCCGCAGTGATGCACTGCGGCGGATGGAATCCACGATGGTCGTAGACGCGCTTTCGTGAATCACGGTATTGTGGTCTCTGGAAGCCTAGAACTGTAGCGGCGGTCCGCGAAGCGCAAGCGCGATAGCGCGCAGCCTCAAGAAATAGACCGCCGCTACAGGTTTCTCCTGCTGATTGAATCACACCTCCAATATCCGTGCTTCGCGCAGATAATCATTTCTGATTCGTCCATCTCCTGTCCGATAATGTTCTCTTTGCCATTTGCCATGAAGGCGAGAAAGACATTAAGCACATGCTTGCGGGTCAAGATGCCAAATAAGAGAACAGCCTTAATTACGGCGTTTTCCTTGTGCCTTTGCGGCCTGGTGTTGCCTCATAAACAGGGGCGGGCAGAGGTTGTCAAGATCGACATCACGCGGAAAGATGATTTCGGTACGCACGACCGCATCATCGGGCGCGTACAATTCGCAGTGGACCCGAAGCTGTCGGCCAATCGCATCATCGCGGATCTCGATTTGGCGCCACGAAACAGGCAGGGCAAAGTCGAATTCACAAGCGATCTTTTGCTATTCGTTCCCAAGGATGCCCGGCGTGCGCGTGGAACGGTGTTTCTCGAAGTGGTGAATCGGGGGCGTGATCAGTCGCTGGCCATCATGAGCGGCGCCGAGCAACGTGATTTGTCACCCGAGTCGTGGGTGCTAGGCGACGGTTTCCTCTTGGAGCAGGGTTTCACGATAGCCTTTTTGGGTTGGCAGTTCGACGTTCATCCCTCGCAGGGTCTAACCTTTGGTGCGCCGATCGCGCCTGTCCGAGGCGTCGTGCGGGAAAGCTATATCGCCGCCCCTGGAAGGCGAAGCACGGGCTTCTTCCTGAAATACTGCGCGCTGGATCAGAGCCGTCGTGCCGCTGCACTCACGTTTCGCACGCGAATGGATGACATGCCTCAGCCGCTGCCGCGCGAGTCCTGGCGGTTTGCTTCCGACGGATGCTCGGTCGAGGTGGATAGAGGACTCGATATCGGTTTGTATGAGGCGGTCTATGAAGCCGAAGGCTCGCCGGTAGCCGGTCTTGGGCTGGCCGCGATCCGAGACTTTGCCTCCTATCTCCGCTACGGGCCAAGCGGCGCAACACTCCGCGAAAATCCTGCAGCGCAAGAGAGAGTGATCGGCTACGGTTATTCACAAAGCGCCCGCTTTCTTCGCGAATTCGTTCGCGATGGTTTCAATGGCGACGAGCGTGGCCGCAAGGTATTTGATGCTCTGATGATTTCTTCCGCAGGCGCAGGCGCCGGCAGCTTCAACCATCGATTTGCAATGCCTGGAGAGGCTGGCAACTCAGTCCTGTCGGTGCTCCGTCCGGTCGATCTGCCGCCCTTTACGGATGACGGATTGCTCGCCCGCGCACAGGCGGCGCGGGTCACACCAAAGATTTTTTATACCTTTTCATCGACCGAGTATTGGGCACGCGCCGGATCTTTGACCTACACCACCGAGGAGGGCAAAAAAGATGTGCCCCTCGCCGCCACGTCACGTTTGTATTTTCTGGCCGGAACACCGCATGCGTCCGGGGTTCTTCCTTTGGGAAATGCCACGCGGACTCAGCCGTTTCGGCACTTCATTAATTTCGCCGAGCAACGTTGGGCCGCACGGGCCCTGCTTCTGGATCTCGATGCGTGGGTGCGTAATGGAACCGAACCGCCTCCATCGCGATATCCGTTAATCGCCAGACAGGAATTGGTTCCCTTTACTGGCGTTCGTTTTCCGGTTGCGCCTTCTTTTCCATTCGCCACTTATATGCCTCAGGTGTGGCGCATGGATTTTGGACCGGAGTACGACAAAACGCGAGTGATCACCAACGAGCCGCCGCACTTGGGCGCGCCATATCCCGTCCTGGTTCCTCAGGTAAACGCCGACGGCAACGATGTCGGCGGAATTCTTTTGCCGGAAATAGCCGTCCCACTAGGAACGTACACGGGTTGGAATGTAGCTGTGCCCCAATTGAACAACCTCGGGTACTTGGGCGGCTTGATTGGAGGTTTTGAACCGTTTGCGCTCACGCGGGAGGCCCGCCTGAAGAGAGGTGACGCGCGCCTCTCGATCGAAGAGCGCTATACCGGGCGCCAGGATTACCTGGATCGCACAAAACAAGCGGCGGAAGTTCTCGTGCGGGACCGGTTCATGTTAGCCCAAGATATCCGTACCGTTGTCCAGAGAGCAGGCGAAATCTGGGATGCGGTCGTAAGCCTCCGGTGAGATAAGGATCCCCTCCGTTTCGCCAATGTCCAACTGTAGCGGCGGTCTATGACCGCCGACAGTCCAGCAACTTGCGACATCGCCGGCGGTCATCGGAGGTGTGAACAAATTGACGGAAGCCAAACTTATCAAATGTCGAATGTCTGTTGTGCGATGTCCGATGAACTTGTAAAAACGACCCATTGACGAAATGACCTAATGACTAAATCATT
>Ga0137365_10004121_pt1 | contig 11646 bp, 9 predicted proteins | sample SagtaG_9_FD_104799 | JGI IMG/M metagenome (GOLD analysis project Ga0137365, IMG submission 104799) | Vadose zone soil microbial communities from Sagehorn Ranch, Mendocino, California, USA - Sage1_L_40_16 metaG | ecosystem: Environmental > Terrestrial > Soil > Vadose zone | place: USA: California... | reverse complement strand
TCTGCGCTCCACAGGCTGTCACCGCCAGCCCGGCGGCCTTGGCGACGTTCACCGCCGCGTTGATGTCCCGGTCCAGCCACATCCCGCACTGTTGGCACTGCCAGGAACGGACGTGGAGCGGTTTGGGGCCGTCTTTCGCCCCGCATGCTGAGCACGTCTGCGAGGTTGGCTCAAAGCGGCCGATCCGGTGGAACTGCCGGCCGTACAGCCGGGCCTTGTATTCCAGCATGTTCACAAACGACGACCAGCCAGCGTCGTACACGGACTTGGCCAGGCGTGTGCGGGCGAGCCCTGTCACCGCTAGATCTTCCACGGCGACCGCTTGGGTCTCGCGGATCAGCGCCGTGGAGAGCTGGTGGTGGAACGCGCGCCGCGCGTCGCCCACCCGGGCGTGAGCGCGGGCAACCTGGACCCGGGCCTTGTCCCGGTTCCTGCTGCCCTGCTGCTTGCGGGACAGGTCACGCTGCCTGCGTCTCAGCTTTTTCTCTGCCCGGCGCAAGAACCGCGGCGCGGTGATCTTCCGGCCGTCGGACAGGACCGCGAACGAGGTAAGGCCGAGGTCAAGGCCAACCGCCGGTTCGGCTTCAGGCAGGATGCCCGGCTCGGCCTCGATCACGAACGACGCGAAGTAACGGCCGGCCGAGTCCTTGATGACGGTCACGCTGGACGGCTCGGACGGCAGGGGCCGGGACCACCGAACCGGGACGTCACCGATCTTCGGCAAGCGCAGCTTCCCGTTCGGCAGCACCTTGAACCGGGCGTTGGCGGTGAACCTGGCAGCCTGGCGGTGATCCTTGCGGGAGCGGAACCTCGGCGGGCCCATCTTCGGCCCCTGGCGCTTTCCTGTGAGGGAAGCGAAGAAGTTCCGGTAAGCGGCGTTCAGGTCCGCGAGGGCCTGCTGGAGCACCACCGCGGACACCTCACCCAGCCAGGCCCGCTCCGGGGTGGCCTTTGCCGTGGTGAGCCGGGCCGACAGCTCCGCATCGGTCGGGTACGGCAGCCCGGCCGCGTGCGCCTGCTGGCGGATGCGCAGCCCGTCGTTGAACACCACCCGCGCGCAGCCGAACGCCCGCGCCAGCGCCGCACGCTGCGCCGGCGCCGGGTACAGGCGGTAGCTGTACCGGAGCTTCACACCTACAGCATATTTGGTTTCATGGCCGATACCGGCGACATCCGCACTGGCAGAAACTGTGTTTTCGACACTGTGTTTCTATCATGCATGCCCACTTGGTTCCGTCATCCGTCATCAAGTACCGGCACCAGCTGTTCACCTCGCGGCACCTGGAGCGCATGGAGCAGATCATGCCAGACGTGTGCGCGGAGTCCAGCCGCGAACCCACCGGGGAACCGGGGCACGTCCACCTGCCAGTGAACCTCCTGCCCACCGCCGCCATCTCCCACCTGGCCAGCAGCCTCAAGGGCGTGTCCTCCCGCAGGCTGCGGCCCCAATTCCCGACCTGCACCAGCGCTACTGGCGGGCACGGCGGCTGTGGTCCGGGTTCTGCTTCGCCGGGTCGGCCGGTGGCGCACCCATCTCCGGCCGTGCCAGCACATCGAGCAGCACGAACGTCCCGCCTGACCAGGCTGAGGCCTGGCCGCCTGCACCACCCGCCTGAAGAGCCGACGCACCGGGCGGTCAAATAGGTAGCTCCGGTGCCTTTGTCGGACCGCATACCTAAGCTGAGGGCATGCCGGGGGAGGATGCCGGGGTCGGCCGGCCAGACGAGCGGTATGAGGACCTCGTCGACGAACTCGTCGGCACCACGGGCGTGACCCTCCCGCGTGGCGGCGGCGGCTTCGGCCGCAGCGCCCTCCGCTACCAGGGCAGGATTTTCGCGATGCTGGTCCGCGGCCGGCTGGTGGTAAAGCTTCCCGCCCGGCGGGTCGACGCGCTGGTCGAGGCGGGCGACGGCGTCCACTTCGACGCGAACAAGGGCACGCCGATGAGGGAGTGGCTGAGCCTCGACCCGGGCTCCGGCCAGGACTGGCTGGCCCTCGCCCGCGAGGCGCTCGACTTCGCCCGGTCCCGGTGAGCCCAGCCATATCACAGGGACAGGATGTGGCCGGCGTCAGTGACTCCAGCGCCACCAGCATGGCCAGCGACACCGACTCGGCCAGTTCCGCCCGGTCCGAAGCAGCTGGCGGTTGGGCTCGAAGGCCTCCTCGTCAGTCACCGCGGCCCGGCCCCGGCCCGGCCGGTGCCAGGTCGGCGGCGGGCAGCTCGCGCCGGTCCTTGAAGCCCTGCGCGGTCAGCCCCAGCGCGGAGTTGATCCGCGACCGCAGGTTCTCCACGGCGACGATCGCGGTCAGCTCCACCAGCTGCGCCTCGTTGAGATGCTGGCGGAGCGCCTCCACCATCGCGTCGGTGACCCTGGGGGGAGTTGCCGTCATCGCCTCGGCGTATTCCATCACGAGCAGCTCCAGCTCGCTGAAGACCTTGCTGCCCCGCCAGTCCGCCGTGTCGCGGACCTTCTCCGCGGGCACGGCGTGGTTCACCGTGGCCTCCCAGTAGCCGAAGTCCATGCACCAGGCGCAGCCGATCGCGGCCGCGGCGGCCATGACCGCCAGGTCCTTGAGCTCGCGGTCGAGCTGGCGCCACCGGTCGACCTGCATCTCGAAGATCGCATACGAGCGGCCCACCTGCATGTTGTGCCCGATGGCGGCGCCTGGATCGAGCATGACGCCATACCGGCGCCGGGAAAACCGGGCGCCGAGCCGGTAGCCCAGGGTCTGCGGCGGGTTCAGTGAGATGCGAGCCATGCCGGGCTCCTCTCCGTGCCTCACGATGCCTCTACCCCTTAAGACACGACGGGCCGCCCCGTTGTGACATCGGGCATCTATCCTGCGGTCCATGCCAGCCACCGGCGATGAGGCTTGTGCGGCGCCGGCCCCGGTGCGGCGCCGGGTCCGGCCGCCGCGTGGCAGCCTTCAGCCAGCTCCCTCCGCCTGTCTGAAGACCGCCGTCGCGGCCCGTGATGCGCTGCCGGGCGCGGTCGTGCTACATGGGCACGAGCTCGAAGACCTCGATGATGAACCGGCCCTTGCCCTCTGACAGGAAGGGGTGCCCGTCGGTCAGCGCGCGAGCGCCGTCAACGGAGGCCGCCTCGACGATCGTGTAGCCGTTCAGGTCACCGGGCGCCGGGCTCGTCCCGTCGTCGCTCACCGCGGTGCGCTGCCCGAACGGTGCCCCGCCGTCCACCAGCGCCGAACCCACCCGGCCCATCCAGTCACCCCAGGCCTTCATCTGCTCGGCGGACTGCTCGGGCGTGAAGTCCTCCATCGGCGTCGCCGGGCCCCGGTACAGCAGCAGGTACTTGCTCACGGTTGGTTCCTCTCTCTCGATTCCTGAGAAAGCGGCCGGTCACGCAGTGCCGGTTTCTCCCCGTGGGCGCACCCACTGGTGCGCCCACCTAACCGACGAACGGCCAGCCCGGCAATCGACAGCGCCGCGATCGGCACGGGCCCGCCGCCGGATACGGAGGAGGGCACCCCAAGGGATGGAGCCCACACGCGCGGACCCGCTAGGACGGAGCCGCGAGGACGGGACCCGCGAGGACGGAGCGCCGAGGACGGAGCCGCGAGCACGGGACCGCGAGCACGGAGCCGCGAGATAGCCCCCCGGTAGCTGGCATGGTCCCGCGCCGGGACCGCCAGGATCAGGCGGTGCCGGAACCCCGCCGCCGCCGGCGCCGGCGGCCGAGCAGGAGCAGCAAAACGAACGCCGCGACCACACCGACCACGGGCAGCGCCCGCTTGAGCACCGGGAAGCCTGCCACGCTCAGCAGGTCGATCGCATCCTCGTCCGGCGGCCGGGCGGCCAGGGATGGTGCGGCCGGGGCCTGCGTGGTCATCTGGGGCGCTGCGCCCGCCATGTCATTGCCGGTGCCGACCGTGGCGGGCGCGAGTCCCAGGCCCCGTTCGGCCAGCTTCTGCTTTATCTCGCTGATCGATTGCGGGCCCAGGTTGCTGATCGCGAGCAGGTCCGCCTCGTTGCGGGCGGCCAGGTCGCCGACCGTGTGGATGCCTTCGCGCCGCAGGCTGTTGAAGGCACGCACGGGCAGCTGGAGATCCTCGACCGGGAGCCCCAGTGCCCCGTCGCCGGACACCGCTGTCCCGGCCAGGTCGCCGGGCACCGCCGTCCCGGCCAAGTCGCCAGGCCCGGCCGCGCCCGCCTCCTCCTGGCCGCCGGCGGCGAGCTGCGCGGCCAGGTTCGTCGCGAACTTCTCGATGATCCTGCCACCCACGTCGGCCATCACGCCGCGGCCGAACTGGGCGGGGCGGCCGGTCACGTTCATCGTCGTATGCACGGTCACCCGGGTCTGGCCGCCCTCGTCGGCCAGCCACGAGTGGACCGTGGCGGAGGCCGTTCCGGCGCCGCGCGTCTCCTTGCCCGACGCCTCGAGCTTGATGGACCGGGCCTGCTCATCCCGCTCGGTGAACCGCGCCTTGCCGGCGTAGGTGAGCGCGACCGGGCCTACCTTGACCTTGACCCGGCCGGTCACCACGTCATCGTCGACCGAGTCGACGGTGGCGCCCGGCATGCAGGGCGCCACCTTCTGGACGTCGAGGAGCACCTGCCACGCGCGCTCCGGGGGGACCGGGATAGTGAACGAGTGCTCCAGCTCCATAGTCAGACTCCTGATGCCACCGCCAATGCCCTGGCGGTCAGTACCCGCGCCAGGTGGCGCCGGTAGTCGGACCCGCCGTGCAGATCCGACGGCGGCTGCGTTCCCTCATCCGCCCGCTCGGCGGCCGCCCGCAGGGCTTGCGTGCTGGCCTCTGCACCGGCCGCGGCCTGTTCCGCGGCCCGCGCCCGGACCGGGACCAGGCCCATGTTCGTGAGCCCGATCCTGGCCTCAGCGACGTGCCCGTCCGCACGGCGGGCCAGGGCGGCCACGCCGACGATCGCCCACGCCTGGGCGGTGAGATGGAACTTCTCATAACGATATCCCCACCCCGGGCCCAGCTTGGGTACCCGGATCCCGGTGAGGATCTCACTCGGTGCCAGCGCGGTGGTCAGATAGTCCAGGAAGAACTCGCCCGCGCCGATCGCCCTCTCCCCGCCGGGGCCGCGGGCGATCATCGTGGCGTCCAGGGCGGTCGCCACCGCCGGGAGGTCCCCGGCCGGGTCGCCGTGCGCCAGGGCCCCGCCGACCGTGCCGCGGTGGCGGACGGCCGGGTCGGCGATCAGGGCCGCCGTCTGGGCGAGCAGCCCGCAATGCTGGGCGAGGACCGGATCGCGCTGCGCCTCGTCGATGGTGGTGAGCGCGCCGATCCACAGCGTTTCGCCCTCGTCGCGGACGCCGCGCAGTTCCCCGAGCCCGCCCACGTCCACGAGCAGGTCGGGGAAGGAGAGCCGCAGCCGCAGCAGCGGCAGCAGGCTCTGCCCGCCGGCGATCACCTTGGCGTCCTCGCCGCCGTCGGCCAGGGCGCGGACCGCCTCGTCCAGCGACCCGGGCCTGGTGTAGTCGAATTTCGCCGGGATCATTGCCCGCCTCCGTTCTGCCCAGCGCCGCTATCGCGTGCGGTCTGGATGGCCCGCCAGACCCGTTCCGGCGTGCAGGGCATCGGGACGTCGTCGATGCCCATCGGCCGCAGCGCGTCGACGATGGCGTTCACCACCGCTGGCGTGGACGCGATCGTGCCCGCCTCGCCGACGCCCTTGACGCCGAGCGGGTTGGTGGTGGCGGGTGTCTCGGTCCGGTCGGTGGTGAAGTGCGGCAGGTCGGCGGCGGAGGGGACCAGGTAGTCGGCCAGGGTGGTGGTGAGCAGGTTGCCGTCGTCGTCGTAGACGGCCTCCTCGTACAGCGCCTGCGCGATGCCCTGGGCGATGCCGCCGTGCACCTGGCCCTCGACGATGAGCGGGTTCACGACCTTGCCCACGTCGTCGACGGCCACATAGGAGCGGATGGTGACCCGGCCCGTCTCGGTGTCGACCTCGGTCGCGCATAGATGCGTCCCGTGCGGGAAGGAGAAGTTCTCCGGATCGTAGGTGTGCTCGGAGTCGAGCGAGGGCTCCACCCCGTCGGGGAAGTTGTGCGCGGTGAAGGTGGCGAGGGCGATCTCCTGGATGGTGCGGCCCTGCTGCGGATCCCCGCGCACATGGAGCCGGCCCGCGGTGAACTCGATGTCGTTCTCGCTGGCCTCCATGAGGTGCGCCGCGACCCGCTTGGCCTTGTCGATCACCTTGTCGCAGGCCCCGGCGAGGGCGATGCCGCCGACGGTCAGCGACCGGGAGCCGTAGGTGTCCATGCCCTTGGCCGAGACCTGGGTGTCACCGTGCAGCACCCGGATGTCCTCGTACGGCACGCCCAGCTTGTCCGCCACGATCTGGCTCCACGCGGTCTCGTGGCCCTGCCCGTGGGCGCTGGACCCGGTCACCACCTCGATCTTGCCGGTGGCCAGCACCCGCACCGTGGCGTTTTCCCAGCCGCCGACCCCGTATCTCAGCGAGCCGACCACGCGGGAGGGCGCGATCCCGCACATCTCGGTGAAGGTGGAGATCCCGATGCCCAGCTGGACCGGGTCACCGGCCTCCCGCCGCTTCTGCTGCTCGGCGCGCAATTCGTCGTAGTGGAAGAGCTCCTTGGCCCTGGCCGTGGCGGCCTCGTAGTTCCCGCTGTCGTAGACCAGGGTGGCGATCGTGGTGTACGGGAACTCCTCGTGCTTGATCCAGTTCCGCTCCCTGAGCTCCAGCGGGTCCATGCCGAGCTCGTCGGCGAGCTCGTCCATGATCCGCTCGATGGCGAAGGTCGCCTCCGGGCGGCCCGCGCCGCGGTAGGCGTCGGTCGGCATCTTCGTGGTGAATACACCGGTGCACTTGAACGAGTACGCGTCCATCTTGTAGATGGCGGGGTACATGAACGCCCCGAGCAGCGGCACGCCCGGCGTTATCAGCATGAGGTAGGCGCCCATGTCGGCCAGCAGGTCGACCTCCAGGCCGCGCAGGCGGCCGTCCCGGTCAGCCGCCACCCTGATCCGCTGCCACTGGTCGCGGCCGTGGTGGACGGTCAGGTTGCCCTCGCTGCGGGACTCGGTCCACTTGACCGGGCGGCCGAGCTTGCGGGCCACCAGCACCGCGAGCACTTCCTCCGCGGTGATCTGGAGCTTGGAGCCGAAGCCGCCGCCCACGTCGGGGGCGATGACCCGGATGTTCTGCTCGGGGATGCCGAAGAACGCGCCCAGCGCGAACCGCAGCACGTGCGGGATCTGGGTGGATGACCAGAGGGTGACCTCGTCCGCCACCCAACTGGCGACCACCGCGCGCGGTTCCATCGCGCAGGGGATCAGCCGCTGCTGCCGGTAGGTCCGCTCTACCACTACCGGTGCGTCGTGGAACGCGGCGTCGATGTCGCCCTGGACGAAGGGCCAGACGTAGCACTTGTTGCCGGCCTCGTGCACCTTGGGCGAGCCTTCCTCGAGGGCGGCCCGCATGTCGAGCACCGGCGGCAGGGGCTCGTAGTTGACGTCCACGGCGGCGATGGCGTCCGCGGCCTCGTAGCGGTCCCGGGCGATCACGACCGCGACCGCCTCGCCGACGTAGCGGACCTCATCGGTCGCCATCGGCGGGTGGGGCGGCATGACGATGTCTTCGGTGACCGGCCAGCCGCACGGCAGGCTGCCCTGTTCGTCGCCGAAGTCCGCGCCGGAGAAGGCGGCGATCACACCGGGCATGTCCTTGGCGGCGCTGACGTCCACCGAGGTGATTCGCGCGTGCGCGAACGGGCTGCGGACGAAGCACATGTGCAGCAGGCCGGGCAGCACGATGTTGTCGGTCCAGTTGGTCTGGCCGGTGAGCAGCCGGGCGTCCTCCTTGCGGGTGCGCGCCTTGCCGAGCTCGGGGGCCGCGGCCTGGGTGTCGGTGGTCATGGCGTCACTCCCGCCTCGGACGCGCGCCGGACCGCGCGGACGATGTTCTCGTAGCCGGTGCACCGGCAGAGGTTGCCCTCCAGCCCGTCGCGGATCTCCTCCTCGCTCGGGTGCGGGTTGGTCCGCAGCAGGTCGGCCGCGGCCATGATCATACCGGGCGTGCAGTAGCCGCACTGCAGGGCGTGCTCGGTGTTGAAGGCCCGCTGGAGCGGGTGCCATTCGCCGTTCGCGAGGCCCTGGATGGTGGTGATCTCGGCGCCGTCGGCCTGCACCGCCAGCACGGCGCAGCTCTTCACGGACACGCCGTTCATGTGCACCGTGCACGCGCCGCAGTTGGACGTGTCGCAGCCGACCGGGGTACCGGTCTTACCGAGCCGGTCTCTCAGGTAATGGACAAGCAGCAGGCGGGGTTCCACCTCATCTGAATATTTGACCCCGTCGACTGTGACGGTGATGCTGGCCATGCGCGGCCTCCTCCCGGTTCGGCGAATTCGCCTGACTGCCAACCTAGGCCGGTGAACGCCGACGCACCAGACCCATCGTGATACGGCTGAACCCTTCTGTGATCTGAGCGTCGCTTGATATCCGCCGCCCCGGATGCCGGGAGCGGCCGGGCTGCCGGGTCAGGCGGTGTTGAGGACCTGGAATGCCTCGGCGAGCCTGCCCTCGGGCAGGCCGCCCTGGGCGGCGGCCCAGGTGAGCCAGCCGCGCAGGAACTCCTCCAGGTTCTCCATTTGCCCGGTCTGGCTCTCGTGCGCGCGCAGCGCCGCGACCTTGCGGGGGAAGGTCGCGGTGATGTCCACATAATGGGCGGGGGTGGGCCCGCCCGGCAGCCAGACCTCGCGCACGGTCCACGGCTTGAGCCCCTCGTCGGCGAGCAGCTCCGGAAAGGCGAACGGGTTGCGGGCGTCGGGGTAGACGGCGTCCAGCGCCGCCGAGCCCACCGCACGGTGATCGGGGTGGCTCGCGCCGAGCCGGGCATAGTTCCGCTCCGGGGAGGGACACACCAGCCGGTCGGGCCGCACCTGCCGGACCACCCGGGCGAGGTCCTTGCGCAGCGCCAGCGTGGCTTCTACCCTGCCGTCCGGGTACCCGAGGAACCGCAGGTCGTGTACGCCCACCTGCTTGGCGGCGGCGGTCTGCTCGGCGCGGCGCAGCGCTGGAATCTCCACCCGGGGCACGCTCTCATCGTGCCCGCCCGCGTCGCCGTCGGTGACGATGCAGTAGATAACCTCGATCCCGGCGTCGGTCCACAGCGCGATGGTGCCCGCGGCGCTGAAGTCCACGTCATCGGGATGGGCGGCGATCACAAGGATTCGCTGGATCTCGGAGTCGTCGAGCATGGCCCAATCCTATGAACACCGACATATCACGGGTTGCGTCACAGTAACCGGGACGAAACAGACGTGATCATGGCGCAGATCCGTGATATGTGGGATGGCAGCTCAGCTCGCGTCGGCGGACCGAGGGACGGGTGCCAGACCTGGACGGTCAGTGCGCCTTCCCGGATCAGCTCCGGATGCGGGCCGTTGTCATGAGGGGCGCGGCGCCGGTGGTTGCCGCACCCCCAGGGAAGGTCCGTGCTCAGTCGAGGGACGACATGACGTGCTTGATGCGGGTGTAGTCCTCGAACCCGTACATCGACAGGTCCTTGCCGTAGCCGGAGTGCTTGAACCCGCCGTGCGGCATCTCGGCCACCAGCGGGATGTGGGTGTTGATCCACACGCAGCCGAAGTCGAGCCGCCGGGCCATCCGCATCGCGCGGCCATGGTCCCTGGTCCACACCGACGAGGCCAGCCCGTACTGCGTCCCGTTGGCCCACTTCAGCGCCTCGTCCTCATCGCTGAACTGCTGGACGGTGATGACCGGGCCGAACACCTCGTTCTGGATGATCTCGTCGTCCTGCTGGAGGTCGTCGACCACGCTGGCCTCGAAGAAGAAGCCGCGCTGGCCCGTCTGGTGGCCGCCTGCCAGTACCTTCGCGTGGTCGGGCAGCCGGGTCAGGAACCCAGTGACGCGCTCCAGCTGGGCCGGGTTGTTCAGCGGCCCGAAGTCGGCGTCCTCCACATCGGGGCCGGCCACGGTCTGGCCACGTGCCTGCTCGGCGAGCGCCTCGGCCAGGTCGCTGTGGATGCCGGGGCCTGCCAGCACCCGGGTGGCGGCGGTGCAGTCCTGGCCCGCGTTGAAGTACCCGGCGGCGGCGATCGCCTCGGCCACTGCGGCCACGTCCGCGTCGTCGAACACGATCACCGGCGCCTTGCCGCCCAGCTCCAGGTGGACCCGCTTGAGGTCGTTGGCGGCCCCGCTGGCGACCTCCCTGCCCGCCCGCACGCTGCCGGTGATCGACACCATCTGCGGTATCGGGTGGGAGACCAGCGCGCGCCCGGTGTCGCGATCGCCCGCCACCACGTTGAACGCTCCCGGCGGCAGGAACTCGCTCATCAGCTCGGCCATGAGCAGCGAGGTGACCGGGGTGGTATCGGACGGCTTGAGGACCATGGTGTTGCCGGCGGCCAGCGCCGGCGCCCACTTCCAGACCCCCATCATCATCGGGTAGTTCCACGGCGTCACCGCCGCGCACACGCCGATCGGCTCCCGCCGGATCATCGAGGTGAACCCGGACATGTACTCGCCCGCGGACAGGCCGTGCAGCATCCGGGCCGCGCCGGCGAAGAACCTGATCTGGTCCACCATCGGCGGGATCTCCTCGGACTTGGTGAGCCCGATCGGCTTGCCGGTGTTCTGTGCTTCAGCCTTGACGAATTCGTCGGCGCGGGCCTCGATCGCATCGGCGATCCGGATCAGGGCGAGGCTGCGCTCGGACGGGGTGGTGTCCCGCCATTTCTCGAATGCGGCGGCGGCCGACTGCACCGCGGCGTCCACCTCGGTCTCGGCGGAGAGCGGTGCGGTGGCGAACACCTCGCCCGTGCTCGGGTCGATCAGTTCGTATCGCTTGTCGTAGGACGTGTCCGTCCACTGGCCGCCGATGAAGTTCTGCAGTTCCTGTACCACGATGACTCCGTTCGGTATGAGGGGGTGTGCTTACCGGCTGGCCGGTGTGCATTCTTCCATCGACCACGGCGAGCCGTAGTCGTTGAGGAGGTCGAGGAAGGGGTCCGCGGGGAACGCCTCCGGGCCGAGCACGCCCGCGCCCGACCAGGTGCCCGCGTCGATCAGTTCCAGGGCGACGACCGGGTTCACCGCCGTCTGCCAGACCACGGCCTGCGAGCCGTACTCGCTCATAGACCAGGCGTTGTCCACGACGTGGTAGAGGTAAACCTCGCGCGGGCCTCCTTCGGTGCCGGTGCCCGTCACCCAGGTGCCCGCGCACGTGACGCCGGTCATCTTGTCGCCCAGCGTGGCCGGATCGGGCAGGCACGCGGCCACCACGTCACGGGGCGAGACCGTGGCGCCGCCCACGCGCACCGGGTCGGTGCGGTCAAGGCCCAGCTTGTGCAGGGTCTCCAGGACGCCGATGAACTCGGCGCCGAGCCCGTACTTGAAGGTCACCCGGTTCGCGTCGATCCAGCGCGGCATGAGCAGCACTTCCTCATGCTCCACGTTGACGCACTCGGCCGGGCCGATCCCGGCCGGGAACGTGAAGACCTCAGGCTCGGAGAACGGCGGGGTGGTGTGCCAGCCGCCGCCCTTCTCCCAGACGACCGGCGGGTTCAGGCATTCCTCGATGGTGGTCCAGATGGAGAACGTGGGCGCGAATTCGTAGCCCTGCACGACGAGGTTCGCACCGTCCCGCACGCCGATTTCGTTGATCTCGCT
>Ga0137365_10004120_pt1 | contig 11648 bp, 12 predicted proteins | sample SagtaG_9_FD_104799 | JGI IMG/M metagenome (GOLD analysis project Ga0137365, IMG submission 104799) | Vadose zone soil microbial communities from Sagehorn Ranch, Mendocino, California, USA - Sage1_L_40_16 metaG | ecosystem: Environmental > Terrestrial > Soil > Vadose zone | place: USA... | reverse complement strand
TGTCGCTCGCGCTCGGCTCCGCGAGAGCGAGTGGCGGCGACGAGCCTCCTGACGCTCATTCGGTTTGAGCTGCGAGAACAAAAAGGCCCGCTGAGCGGGCCTTTTCCTTGTGGAGCTAGCCGGGCTCGAACCGGCGACCTCCTGGGTGCGATCCAGGCGCTCTCCCAACTGAGCTATAGCCCCTAGCGGGGCGAAGTGTAGCCTCGGCTACGGCGAGGTTGGGCCGGCGCGCCGGTGCCGCGCTTCTCGTTCAGGCGGCCGGCGCGGATCGTCTCGGCCATGTCCTTCGACTCTTCGCGGTAGACCGAGCCGTCCTCGAACTCGATCCACGGGAACTTGCTCTGGCCCGTGCGCTCGATCGTCCGGATCCGGCTGGACTTCCGCCGGGCCGAACCTTCCTTGACGAGCTCGTAGTCGATGCCTTGGTCATCGAGCGCCTTCTGGACACGCCAGCACGGATGGGCGCCGAACTTCGCCCACATCCCGCTACAGCGATGCAGCGTAACCGCCATCAACTTCCTTTCTTCGGACGGATCAGCGTGACGCCGTCACGCACCGTGAGCATTACCGACGTCACCCTCGAATCGGATTTGACGTGCTCGTTGAATGCCTTGATGGCTCGCGTACCCTCCTCGTCGTCCCGGTCGTCGATCACGCGGCCGCTCCAGAGCGTGTTGTCGGCGGCGATGAAGCCGCGCTCGCTCAACCGCGGCAAAACAGCCTCGTAGTAGTTGACGTAGTTCGGCTTGTCGGCGTCGATGAAGACGAAGTCGAAGTCCCCGTCGAGCCGGCCGATCGTCTCCAGCGCTGGCCCGAGATGGATCTGAATCCGGTCGGCGTACGGACTCCGCTCGATGTAACGGCGGGCAACTGCGGCGCGGTTCTCGTCCAGCTCGCACGTGTCGATCCGGCCGTCCGGTGCGAGACCGGCCGCCATCGACAGCGATGAGTAGCCGCTGTAGGTGCCGAGCTCGAGCACGCGCCTGGCACCACTGGCGTAGACGAGCAGCTCGAGGAACCGCCCTTCCACCGTTCCCGTGAGCATCTGCGGAGACTCGAGCGTCTCGCGCGTCTCCTCCGCGAGCTCTGCAAGCAGTGGCTCCGGCGGCGTCGTGCGCTCCTCGGCGTAGCGCTCGATCGGCTCCGGAACGATGTCCACCGGCGGACTGTAGCTTGCCGCCGGTGGCCGGCCAGGAGCGCATGCTCAGCCAACGCGAATTGAACCGGGCGTTGCTTTCGCGCCAGCTCCTGCTCGAGCGCACCTCGCTCCCACTGCCCCGCGCGGTCGAGCGAATGGGCGGGATTCAGACCCAGTACGCGCCGTCGGCATACGTTGGCCTCTGGTCGCGGCTCGAGGGCTTCGAGCGCGAGGCGCTGACCCGCGCACTGGAACGCCGCAGCTTGATCCAGGCGACCCTCATGCGGAACACCATTCACATCGTCTCGCCCCGGGATTATTGGCCGCTCGTACTTGCGATTCGCCGTGGCCGGATCGAGTGGTCCCGCCGGATCCAGAAAACGGAAGCGCGCGAGCTCGATCGGGCAGCCGAGCGGCTGCGGGAGTTCCTCGCCGACGGGCCGCGGCGCCAGTCGGAAATCGTCGCCGCCCTGGGGACGGATGTCTGGCGTCCGGGAATCGCCATCTGGGTCGATCTCGTCCGAGTTCCGCCCTCCGGGACCTGGGAGCGCCGTCGCGCCGACCTCTTCGGTCTGGCAGAGCAATGGGTCGGGCCGCCCCCACCGGAGCTTTCCGAGGATCATGCGCTCGAGCACCTTGTGCGCCGTTACCTCGGCGCGTTCGGACCGGCGACCGCATCGGACGTCGCGGACTGGGCCGGCCTGAAGGTGGGAGCGATCGTGCCGACGCTCGCGCGGCTGAAGCTACGCCGTTTCCGCGACGAGAAGGGCCGGGAACTGGTCGACCTACCTCGGGCGCCGCTGCCACATCCCGACACTCCTGCGTCCATTCGCTTCCTGCCGACGTGGGACGCGACGCTTTTGGTACACGGCCGCGGCACGGGGATTCTCCCCGAGGAGTACCGGCCGCGCATCTTCCACGTCAGGACGCCGCACTCGTTCTCAACCTTCCTCGTCGATGGTGCAGTTGCCGGAAGCTGGCGCTACGAGGAGGGACGCGTTCGGCTCGATCCCTTCAAACGGCTCCCACGGACCACCCGCGCCGAGTTGGAGGAAGAAGGCGAGCGTTTAGCGGCGTTCCACGCGTGAGCCGCCGACGATTGCGTCCTCGCCGTCTTCGAACCGAACCCAAGCCTTTCCCTTGCCGTCGTAGTCGGGCGACCACACGATCAGGACCGCCTCGCGGCCCGCAACGCGGACGCGCTCTGTCCCCTCGGGCTCAACCCCTCGCCAGACCCGGATGAACGGGTTCTGCTCCCACTCGCGGCCGATGGTCGTCTCGTCCGTGTGGCCTGGCAGGACCCGTGTCTCCGGCGGCAGTTTCATCAGGATGTCCATGACCGAGGCGCGAACCTCGACGAGGTGGCCGCCGCCGACCGCATCCTTGAACAGCACGTCTCCCGTGAACGCGAGCTCGCCGTTGCAGACGAAAGTCAGATGGTCGTCCTTGTGGCCGGGAGTCGGCAGAGCGTCGAAGCTGAGGCCACCCGTCCGCAAGGGTCCCTTGACGATCTCGATGCCGTAACGCTCGCGGAGCTCGTCGTCGCCGGCAATGTGATCCGGGTCTGCGTGCGTGGTCAGCAGATGCGTGACCGTCAGGCCGTGCCGTTCCACGGCGTCGTGCAACGGCGCTAGAGGCGCACCGGAGTCGACGAAGACGGCCGTTCCGCCCTCATGCTCGGCTACGAGATAAGCATTCGAAAGCCAGCTCGGGTGCATGCTTCGTTCGACGATCATGCTGGGATCATGCCGCGGCCGCGGCGGGCTTTGCCCGTCGCGGCGCACGATGGTTTGAGTTCCGGCCAAACCGGATTCGAGTCGTCAGGGCGCCGGCGGAGCCGGCGCCGGACTCGAATCCGGAAGAGGAGCACCGGCGGTAGGCTAGTTGCGGCATCGACGAGGAGGGCAAATGGCCGGGCTGATGGAACGGACGATGACGCTGATCAAGGCGAAGTACTCGAGACTGCTCAACCGGGCCGAAAAGCCATCCGAGACCCTCGACTACTCCTATGAGCGCCAGCTCGAGCTACTTCAGAACGTCAAGCGGGGCGTCGCGGACGTGGTCACTGCCAAGAAGCGGCTGGAGATCCAGACGCAGAGCCTGGAGCAGAACGTCGTCAAGCTCGACTCCCAGGCCCGCCAGGCGGTCGCCCAGGGCCGAGAAGATCTCGCGCGAACCGCACTCGAGCGGAAGTCCGGCGTTCAGCAGCAGCTCCAAGGGCTCGACGAACAGATCAAGCAGCTCCAGGCGCAGCAGGAGAAGCTCGTCGCGAGCGAGCAGGAACTCTCAGCCCGGGTCGAGGCTTTCCGCTCGGAGAAGGAAGTGATCAAGGCCCAGTACTCGGCCGCCGAGGCACAGGTGCGGATCGGCGAAGCCGCAACGGGCATCGGCGATCAGATGGCGGACACGGGTGCGGCGATCGAGCGCGCGAAGGACAAAACGCAGGAGATGCAGGCGCGCGCCGACGCGATCGGCGAGTTGACCGCTTCGGGCACGCTCGAGGACTTCACGTCCGACCAGACGCAGCTCGACCGCGAGCTGGCGCAGATGGCCTCACAGTCGCAGGTCGACCAGGAGCTCGAACAGCTGAAGAAGGAGGTCGGGACGGGCGCCGGCCAGAAGGAGCTCGAGAAGTAGCTGTTTCGGTACGTCCTGGCGCGCCACACGTGCGCACTTCGGGATTAGGCTCGAGAGCGGGGTGAGCGGGGGAAAGCCCCGCGTCACCCCTGCGCGTGAACCTTTACTAGAGCGGGGCGTTGAACAGCGCGAGCCAGCGCGAAAGATCCTCTTCGATCGGGAGCTCCTTCTCGAGCTTCGCCTTCAACTCGAGCTCCTCGGCGTTGTCGCGCTCCTTGTCTCCCTTCGGCACGAACGGCCAGAACGCGCCACGCTTGAAGCCGTAGATCCAGTAGATGGCCTCGCCGTCCCCGAACTTCGGTTCGAACTTGAAGGCGGCCGCGAGCAGCTGCTCCCCAAAGCCGCGCTCCTGCAGGCCCTGCGCGACTGCGTGAATCGTCGCGACCTGGTCCTCGAGATCGGTGTCGCGAACGACGATCCACTCGTAGCCGAACTCGTCCGATTTGCGCTCGAGCCGTGAGCCGGACTCGCCTGCCACGGCGTCGAGCACCTCCTGCAGGTCGTTTTCGGCCCGGACAAACTCGCCGGCCGAGAGCGGCTTGAAGACGATCCCGCCGGACCCGGCCGACTTCAGCCCCAACTCGGCTTCAAGCGTCACGCGTGCAGTCGAGAGCGCAAACAGCCGATCCTGTGCAGGGCTCTTGAGCTTCTTCCGTCCGAAGAGAACGTCGGTTAGTCCCAGCGTGTGGCCCCCTAGGCGACCGGGCGACCCATCTCCCGCGCGATCTCGGCAAGGCGCTCCAGCCGCTGCTCGAGCGGCGGGTGAGTCGCGAACAGCGTCGACGCGCGGGACTTCACGCTCGCCGGAATGATGAAGAACGCGTTCATCGACTCGACCTCGCGCAAGTCGCGCTGCGGGATCCGGAACATCTCGCTCGAGATCTTCTGCAACGCGCTCATCAGGTGCTCGGGCGCGCCGGTGAGCAGCGCCGAGCCCCGGTCGGCGGCGAACTCGCGGTAGCGCGAGATCGCGAGGATCAAGATCTGGCTCAGGAAGTAGGTGACTACCGAGACGACCAGCACGATCAGCCATACCGGCACCGAGTTGTTGTTGTTCGAAGAGCGGCCGCCGTAGCCCCCGAACATCCCCGCGTAGAGCCCGAAACGGGTCAGGACGCCGGCGAGCATCGCGAAGAAGCTGGCGACGGTCATGACCAGAACGTCGCGGTTGGCGACGTGGGAGAGTTCGTGCCCGAGCACGCCCTCGACCTCCTGCGGCTCGAGCCGCTCCCAGAGCCCTCGCGTGACGGCCACGGCAGCGTTCTTCGGGTTGCGACCTGTGGCGAACGCGTTCGGAACGTCTGTGTCGATAATCGCGACTTTCGGCTTCGGTAGGTCGGCCATCGCGCACAGGCGCTCGATCATCGCGTGCAGCTCCGGCGCCTGGTCGGGTTCGACGACCTTGGCGCCCGCGGCAAGCAAGGCGAGCTTGGCAGAGGTGTAGTACTGGAAGAAGGCGATCCCGATCACGATCACGACCATCGGAATCAGGCCCACGTTCAGCACCTGGAAGAGAACGACGGCAAAGACGATGTAGAGGAGCCCGAGCATCGAGACGGTGATGAACATCCGCAGCGAGAGTCCGGCGTCGCGACCGTAAGACTTGCGCTTCATTGAGAATCGGCCTTCCTTGAGGGCAATTGGTTTCACGACAATCGTAGCCGCGGGGCTGCTGCTGATGGCGTCGAACGCGACCGCCGCACCGCGAGTAACCGTCCGCGTCGTGCCACTCTTCTCCCCCGAGCGCTACGCCTCTCGAGGCGCGGTTGGCTCGATGGTCCCCGCATCTGGCTCAACCGTCAGCCGACAGGCCGCGCTCGCCTCGCTGACGCACGGCAAGCTCGAAAACTCCCTGCTCGGAGGCAAGCCGAGCGGGAAGCCGCTGATCTCGCTCGGCGGCCCGCCTTCGCCCGTGACGATTTACGTCGCGCTGCCTCCCTCCGGCCGGCACCACAACCTGGATCGCTACCCGATCGCAATCGTCGGAGACGGTTATCACGGGCTGCTCCTGTCGAGCTCGACACATATTCCAGGCCTCGTCTCGATCGCCGACGTCGCGCCGGCGGTGCGCTCGCTCGAGCGCGGCGAGAAGCCGATCCTGACCTCGCGCGCGGCCCGTAAGGCCCCGGCGGAGCTCGCGACGATGAACGCGCGGCTGAATGCCGCCCACTTCGCCCGCAAGAGGAGCACCCGGGTCCTGATCGGCCTCGTCTTCGGCTTCGCCGCGCTCGCCTGGCTGCTTCGCTCGCCGTTCTTCGGCCGCGCGACGTTGCTCGCAATTCCGGCGATGGTGCTCGCGTCGACGATCGCCTCTGCCCTACACGTCGAGCACGGCATCCCGTGGTGGAGCGGGGCCATTGCGCTCGCTTTGACCCTGCCGCTCGCCTTCGTGGCCCGTACGCGAGCGCTCTTCGCCTGGGCGCTGGCACTGTTGCTGGGTGCCTACGCCGTTTTCCTCGGCGTCTCGCCGGCGACGGTCTCGCTCGCCGCACTAGGCCCGCACCCGGAGGGCGGCGGGCGCTTCTTCGGGATGACGAACCAGGTCGAGACCTTGCTGCTCGCACCTGCGCTCGCGCTGGGCGCCCTGGTCGAGCTGCCGCTGCTCGCAGTGGTTGCGCTCGCCTCGCTGATCGTCGTCGGCTGGAGCCGTCTCGGCGCGGACGGAGGCGGCCTGATCGTCTACGCGGCCGGGTTCGCCACGCTCGCGCTCCTCGGCTTCCGCGGCCGCGTCACCGTCACGCGCGCAGCGCTCGCCGCGGCAGGCGTAGTCGCGGTGGGGCTCGCGCTCGTCGGGCTCGACGCCCTGACCGGTGGCTCGAGCCACGTCACCCACGCTGTCGGCGGCGGGCCCGGCCGCGTCCTCTCCGACCTCGGCGACCGGTTGCACCTTTCCTGGCGGGGGATCGTAAACAAGAGCGACCACCTCGAGATCGCCATCGTCTCTGTAATCACGCTTGTCGTGCTGGCGCTGCTCCGGCCCCGCTCCCGAACGCTCGATGCGTTGCTCGTCGCGCTCGTCGTGTCGCTGGCCGTCAACGACTCCGGCTTCGACATCCTCCGCTTCGGTGCGCTCGTCGCTATTGGCGTCGTCACCTGGAGTCGAACCGTGCGCCTGCGTGACTAGTGGTCTGACCGGCAACGTTTGCCTGCTTCCTGGCCCGCGATCACGCTGCGCCAGAGCCCCCGCTCGCCCTTGTCAAGGCTGCCAGCCTTGCCTGTGGACGATCGCGGCCTCTGGCTTGGTTCTCGCGACCCAGGAAGCGGGCAACGCCACCGGCCAGACCACTAGACTCACGCCTCATGCGTGTCGCCGTTGCAGTCCTCGCCGGAGCTTCGGCGCTTCTGCTGGCCGGTTGCGGCTACCAGCGCACCGTTCTGCCGACCGCGAACGGCGTCAGCGGGACGCTGCCCAAGCCGCAGACGACGCCTGTGGTGGTGGCGAAAGGCGATCCGGCCGCGGGCAAGAAGCTCTTCGCAGCAAGCGGCTGCGGGGGCTGTCACACATTCAAGCCGGCGGGTACGAACGGGCAGATCGGGCCTGATCTGGACAAGCTGGCCCAGTACGCGAAACAGGCCAACCAGGGCACGCTGAAGCAGTTCGTCGCCACGTCGATCGTGAACCCCAGCAGCTACATCCAGCCCGGGTATCAGAACGTGATGCCGACCACCTACGCCAAGCTGCCGTCGAAGCAGATCGCCGACTTGGTCGCGTTCCTGACCCAGAAGCAATAGGGGTGCCCGCCCCGGCGCCGTCATCCGCACTTCCGGCGGCTGCAAAGCTGCGCCATGCGGCGTCCTCGGTCGCCCCGGTATTGCCTAATACCGGGACTCCCTGCGTCCTTGCCTGGCTTGCTTTTCGCGTGCCGGAAGCACGGCAACGACACCGGCGCGGGCACCCCATTTGATCGACGCGAAGGCCGCGCGCAACGATCCCGACCGCTATCGGGCCACGCTCGCGCGCAAGGGTGCGGCAGAGCAGTTCGACATCTGGCTCGCCGCAGACGAGCGCTGGCGCGAGCTGGTGCCGAAGGTCGACGACCTCCGCTCTCGTCAGAAGCTGCAGGGCAAGCCGACGCCCGAGCAGGTCGAGGAACTGAAGCACGTCAAGGAGGACCTCCGCCAGACCGAGCAGCAGCTCGCCGCCGCCGCAGAGGAGCGCGACGCGGCGCTGGAGGCTCTGCCCAACCCGCCTCACGACGACGTCCCCGATGGTGAGACCGAGGATGACGCGGTCGAGATCCGCCGCTGGGGTGAGCCGCCCAAACTCGAGCATCCACGCGACCACCTCGAGCTCGGCCGTTTCGAGATGGAGCGGGCAGCCCGTCTCTCGGGCTCGCGCTTCGGCTACATCGTCGGCGACTCCGCCCTGCTCGAGCAGGCGATCTTCCGTCTTGCCGTTTCACGGCTCGTCGACGGCGGCTTCACGCTCATGCGGCCGCCGGTTCTCGTCCGGGAGCAGGCGATGTACGGGACCGGTTTCTTCCCCACCGAGAAGTCGAACATCTACGAGATCCCGAGCGATGGCCTCTACCTGACCGGGACGTCCGAGGTTGCCCTGGCCGGTTTTCATATGGAGGAGATCCTCGAGGCCGAGTCGCTGCCGCTTCGCTACGCCGCCTACTCGACCTGCTTCCGCCGGGAGGCAGGCGCGGCAGGCAAGGACACTCGCGGAATGTTCCGCGTCCACCAATTCGACAAGGTGGAGATGTTCGTCTACGCCCGGCCCGATGAGTCTTGGGACGAGCACGAGCGGCTGCTCGCGATCGAGGAGGAGCTCGTCCAGACCGTCGGCCTGCCCTATCGCATGGTCGACGTCGCCGCCGGCGACCTGGGGGCACCCGCGGCGAGGAAGTACGACGTCGAGGCGTGGTTCCCGGGCCAGGAGCGCTATCGCGAGATCACCTCTTGCTCGAACACGACCGACTTCCAGGCGCGTCGGCTGCAGATCCGCTTCCGCGCGAACGGCGGGCCGCAGCCGGTCCACACACTCAACGGCACCGCCGCCACCGACCGTTGGCTGCTCGCCGTGCTGGAGAACTTCCAACGGGAGGACGGCTCGGTCGAGGTGCCCCAATCGCTCCGAGAGCACGGAGCGCCGGCGGAGATCAGGCCGACTTAGCCTGGGGCAACGCCTCGCCGATGCGCAATCGGCGACGCTGCTCGAGATCGCCCTCGGCCGAGTCAAGCGCTTGCTCGCGTGCGTTCAGGCTCTGCTCGAAGCGCTCGAGCTCGATCTGGCGGGCGTCGAGCGCGCGGTGCCGCCGCTCGACCGATGCTTCGAGATCCGCGGCCTGCGCCTCGCGCGAGCCGAGGCCGTGCTCGGCGACCCCCAGCCAGGCACTACGGTCGGCCACTTCGGCCGAGAGCTGCTTCAGCTCCGCCTCGCGCTCGTCGAGCTCGGCAACCTGCTGCTTCGCTTGTTCGAGCCGACGCTGCTCCTCACGGACATCCCGTAGAGCGGTTGCCGCCTTGGCTTCGGCGATCGCGAGTCTGGCCGCCCGGTCTTCGAGCTTCTCCGCGAGCTGCTGGATTCGCGGTTCGCGCTCGTCGACCGCTGCAGCCCGGCGCCGGGCGTCCTCCTCGCGCGACGAGACCTCTGCGAGCCGCTGCTCCGCGTCCGCTAGCAGCTCTGCGGCGCGCGCCCGCTCAGCCTCCAATCGCGTCTCGAGCCGTGTCAGCTCTGCCTCGCGGGGAGCGAGCGCCGCCACGGCTGACTCACGCGCCTCGAGCTCAGCGAGCTTGCGCCGTGCCTCGTGCTCGCGCTCTGTGACGCTCTGCTCCCGCCGAGCCAGCTGAACCTCCGTCGCAGCCACCCACTCGCCGCGCTCGTCGACCTCGATCAGCCGTGCGCTGACCTCGGCTTGCATGGTCTCTAGGTCGACTTGCTGGCGACGGCCCGCTTCAACACGTGCTTCCGCATCTCGAACGAGTCCCTCTCTGCGGCGGAGATCCTCGGCGGCGTGCGCAAGTGTCTGCTCGCGCTCGCCGAGGTCGGCTTCTTGCGCAGCCAACTCGGTCGAGCGCTCGCCCACCTCCTCCCAGAGCGCCGCCACGCGGGCGCTCCGGTCCTCGAGCTCGGCCGCTCGCTGGCGCGTCGCCTCCTCGCCCCGCCGCTCGCGCTCGGCGAGCGCCTGCCAGGCAGCCTCCAGCTCGGGGTTTCGCTCGGGCACCCCTGATAGTTCCCGCGCGGCCCCGCGTACCCTCCCTCGAGGCCATTGCTGGCGTCAGACTCCGGCCGTGGCTCGAACGACCACGCTGCCACGCCCCCTCCTTTACCCCAGAAGATGCGTTGCCGGAGCGAGCGGAGGCGAGCGAAGCCCGCCTCCGCGACAATGCGCTACGGCGGGGTGCCGGAGCGGTCGAACGGGGCGGTCTTTCGAATGGGGGAACCCATGGTTCCCCCATTTGCCCCCTCCTTAGCCCAGAAGATGCGGTGCGGCTGCGAGCGGAGGCGAGCAAGGCTCGCCTCCGCGACAATGCACTGCGGCGGGGTGCCGGAGCGGTCGAACGGGGCGGTCTTGAAAACCGTTGAAGGGCAACCTTCCGAGGGTTCGAATCCCTCCCCCGCCGCTCAACCAAGCCGTCCTGGGGCCTATCTCGTTTGCTAGTTAGGCAACCAAGAGAAGTCTATTGGTACCGGTTTGGCACCGGCCAGCGAGCACAGCGGCGATCTGGCGGAGGTTCTTCCGTGTCGGCTCGGCCGTCACGCCGAACGGGTGGAGAGAGGGGCGAACCGGGCTCGGCCGGCCGCCCGTCTCAAGGTCGTCATCAGCTCCTGGCTAGGACAGGTCGCTGAGCGAGGGCGGCGGCCCGAGGATCTCGGCGCCGTAGCCGGCGAACAGGCGTGCCATCTCGGGCATCGGGGGCATGACCGTGTCGGTTGGGGGCTCGGCGCTCGTGACGGGGACGCCGAGGGAGACGAAGAGCTGCTCGGAGCCCGACGGGCTGATCGTCACGAGCATCCGTGCACGCTCGGAGCGGACGAGGTAGGCGTGGGGGATGCCGCGCGGGCCGAAGCAGTAGTCGCCTGCCGCGAGGTCGATCCGCTCGTCGCCGACGAACATGGTGACCTGGCCCTCGAGGATGTAGAACGTCTCGTCCTCGTTGTGATGGACGTGGAGGGGCGGCCCACTGCCGCGCGGGTCGTCGACCTCGAACTGCGAGAACGCGTTGCCGGTCTCGTCAGGACCCGCCTTGACGGTGATTCGGCCGGTCTTCCACCAGACGTCGGCGAGGCCCTCGCCGGAAGCGAGGCGATAGGGCTTGGGGGCGGTCTCCGTGGACATGACACTCCCTTCGGGTCGGGAATCAGGTTCCCCGTGACCGTAGACGCGCCGGCCGCAAGCGTCTCCTAGGAGTTGGCTACGCCTTTCTTAGTTTGCGCTTACCTGCCCGCAGGGGGCTGGTGAGCAGCGCGCATCGGTCCCGTCGTCGGCACCTCCACGAGCGTCAGCGGCGCCGAGACACTGAGCGAGAGCCGGCCGCGGTCGACTCGTTCGAGCGTGACCCCGCACTCAAGCGTTGCGAGGCGCTTACGCAGGACGAGCAGTCGCGCCTCGAGGTTGTCGTTGCCCGCCGGCAGCCCGAGGCGCTCGTCGAGTCGCAGCTCCCGGTTGGTGAAAGAGATGCGCCCGTCCGCTGCGTGCTCGCGCAGGAGCTTCCACAGGATCCGGCCCGGTACGCCCTTGATCACGTAGTCGCCACCGACGAAGACGCTGTCATCCGCCTGGTAGTACGTGACGGCCAGCGGCGCTCCACCGGGCGTCGGCGCCGGCGGCGACTCGGACGGCGCGCTCTCGCCGCGATCCGCCTGCTGGACCGCGAGCGCCGCGGCGAGGTGCCCGCCGAGAATGCGCAGCAGCCGCTCGCTTCC
>Ga0137365_10004106_pt1 | contig 11671 bp, 12 predicted proteins | sample SagtaG_9_FD_104799 | JGI IMG/M metagenome (GOLD analysis project Ga0137365, IMG submission 104799) | Vadose zone soil microbial communities from Sagehorn Ranch, Mendocino, California, USA - Sage1_L_40_16 metaG | ecosystem: Environmental > Terrestrial > Soil > Vadose zone | place: USA... | reverse complement strand
TCGCGCGCACCTCGCCGACGAGCATCCCGCGGATCTTCACGTCGGATTGCGGCAGGAGTTGCAGGCCCGCGCGCTCGGCATCCACCGTGACCAGGACGACCGGGGTGAACTTGTTGTCGTAGAGCGCCACGGTCAGCCCGGCGAACAGGGCCATCACCGCGATGAAGACGACACCGAACAACTGGTACCTGAGCCTGGTCATCGCGGTGAGGCGGCCGGGACGCATGGGCTTACCCCGCGATCCGCACGCTGGTGGTCGAGCCCCAGATCGCCATGCCGAGCAGCAGGTCGAGAGCGCTGACCGTGACAATGCTGGCCCTGATCGAACGGCCAACCGCCACCCCGACGCCGGCCGGCCCGCCGGTGGCGTTGTAGCCGTAGTAACAGTGGATCATCGTGATCACGAGGGAGAACAGCAGCACCTTGCCGAACGACCAGAGCACGTCGTAGGGCGGCAGGAAGAGGTTGAAATAGTGGTCGTACGTGCCGACCGACTGCCTGAAATACAACGTCACGATGAGCCGGGTGGACAGGAACGACGACAGCAGCCCGATGACGTACAGGGGCACGACCGCGACCAGGCCGGCGATGATCCGCGTGGTCACGAGGAATGGCACCGATGGCACGCCCATGACCTCGAGCGCGTCGATCTCTTCGCTGATCCGCATCGAGCCGAGCTGGGCGGTGAAACCGCAGCCGACCGTCCCCGACAGGGCGAGTGCGGCGACGATCGGCGCGATCTCCCTGGTGTTGAAGTACGCGGAGACGAAGCCGGTGAACGCCTCCGTGCCGATCTGGTTCAGCGCGTTGTAGCCCTGCAGGCCAACCTCGGTGCCGGTGAAAAACGTCATGAACGCGACGATCACGACGGTGCCGCCGATCACCGCCAGGCCGCCTGTGCCCAGGCTGACCTCGGCGAGGAGCCTGGCCACCTCGGCCTTGTAGCGCAGCACCACGCGCCAGGACCAGCCCAGCGCACGGGCGTGGAAGGCAAGCTGGCGGCCGAGGTCCTCCAGCATGGCCAGCGGCCCGCCGACCAGGCGGCCCGCCGCCCGCCCCGCCGAGCGCAGCGGACTGGCGCTGCTGGCCGTTCCCGCCGTCACGTCAGAACCCCTTCTGCGGCACGACCTGGAAGTAGATCGCCGACATGATGAAGTTCTCGAGGAACAGCAGCATGAAGGTGATCACGACGGTCTGGTTGACGGCGTCACCCACGCCCTTCGGGCCGCCGGCCGCGTTGAGGCCCTTGTAGGCCGCGACGAGGCCCGCCGTGACGCCGAACACGACGGCCTTGATCTCCGCCTGCCAGAGGTCGGAGAGCTGCGCGAGCCCGCTGAACGAGGCCAGGTAGGCGCCCGGGGTGCCGCCCTGGAGCACGACGTTGAACACGTAACCGCCGGCGATACCCACGACCGAGACAAGCCCGTTGAGTAACGCGCCGACGACGCCGCAGGCGAGCACCCGCGGGACGATCAGACGGTGCAGCGGATTGATGCCGAGCACCTCCATCGCGTCGATCTCCTCGCGGATTTTCCGCGACCCAATGTCCGCGCAGATGGCCGACCCCGCGGCGCCCGCGATGAGCAGCGCGGTGACGATCGGGCTCGCTTCCCGCACGATCGCCACCACGGCCGTCGCGCCCGTGTACGACTGCGCGCCGAGCTGGCGGATGAGGCTGCCGATCTGGAGCGAGAGGATGGCACCGAACGGGATCGAGACGAGCATGGTCGGCAGCACCGTCACGCTGGCGATGAACCAGGCCTGCTGCACGAACTCCCGCCACTGGAACGGGCGCTTCACCGATGCGCGCAGGGTGTCGAGGCTCGTCGCGAAGAACCGGCCGGGTTCGCGCAGCCCAAGGTTCACCGCGCCGGCTGCCGCACGCTGCACCCTGGACGTCCCAGGCCCGGCGGCGGCCATCAGCTCGGCCCCCCGTGAGCACCGGAGGCGGCCCCCCGCGCACCGGCGGCGGCCGGGCGGCGCTGCCACTCCTGCGCCCAGTCCGTGCCGCGGTCGTCCACGAAGGACCCGGCCGGCGGGGGGATCCTGTGCTCCGCGAGCCAGGCACCCGGCGGGTGCTGAGTCCGCCTACGCCTGCCGTCACTGGGCATGAGCTGCGGCGGGATAGGCGGCAGCGGGCCGGGATCGTGACCGAGTTGCGCCTCCGCCTCAACCTCGGAAATATCCTTCTCCTCGGCCATGCCGATCGGGCCGTGCCTGCGCGCGTTGAGGAACTGCCTGACGGCTGGGTCGTCGCTGGACAGCAACATCTCGCGCGGCCCGAACATGACAAGCTCCCTGCGGAAGAGCAGGCCGATGTTGTCAGGCAAGCTCCGCGCCGTGTTGATGTCGTGAGTCACGATCAGGAAGGTGGCTGCGACCTCGGCGTTGAGATCCACGATCAGCTGGTTGAGATAGGCGGTACGCACCGGGTCGAGCCCGGAGTCCGGCTCGTCGAAAAGGATGATCTCAGGGTCAAGGACGAGCGCCCTGGCCAGGCCCGCGCGCTTGCGCATGCCACCGGAGATCTCGCCGGGCAGCTTGTGCTCGGCACCAAGTAACCCGACCAGTTCCATCTTGCCCATCACGATCCGCCGGATCTCCGCTTCCTTCTTGCGGGTGTGCTCACGCAGCGGGAACGCGATGTTGTCGTACAGGTTCATCGAGCCGAACAGCGCACCGTCCTGGAAGAGAACGCCGAACAGCCGGCGCAGCTCATACAGGCGGTGTTCGGTGAGATTGGCGAGATCGTGGCCCTCGATCCAGATGTGACCGCGGTCGGGCTTGAGCAAGCCGACGAGAGTCTTGAGGAAGACCGATTTCCCCGTGCCCGACGGCCCGAGCATGACGGAGATCTCGCCGGCGGGTAACGCCAGCGAAACGTCCTCCCAGATGACCTGGCGGCCGAATGACTTGGTGAGGCCTTCCACCTTGATCTCGACGCCCACTCGTCACCCTTCGTCCAGCCGGGCCGGATCGCCAGCGCCCCCTTCCGGAACGCCCAAGTTGAACTAACGTGCGAGCTCACCCATCGGGCGGCTGCGTCACGACGCCTGACGGCCCGCGTTGCGCTCACGGACAGTCGCACCACGTGTCAATACCGTAGCGGTCTGGCCCGGGAGCGGCGGCCATGTCGCGTATGGACATGGCCGCGACACAGCATCGTAAGTGTTTCGTTACTTTGATGGGAAGGCCTGACCAGGGATTCGGTGGCCGAACTGTCCCTTAACTCCCGGTATGTGGACAAACTTTCTTGGCGCCGCTCCATCCCAAACGCGAAAGGCGGCCACCCCAGTGGGTGGCCGCCCTCGTGCGGCGTCGGGAGCGACGCCTACTTGACCGTGACGGTGGCGCCGGCGCCCTCCAGAGCAGCCTTGGCCTTTTCCGCCGCCTCCTTGTTGACCTTCTCGAGCAGCGCCTTAGGCGCGCTGTCGACGAGGTCCTTCGCCTCCTTGAGCCCAAGGCTCGTCAGGCTGCGGACTTCCTTGATGACCTGGATCTTCTTCTCGCCTGCCGCCTCGATAATGACGTCGAACTCGTCCTGCTCTTCGGCGGCCTCGCCGGCGCCCGCCCCGGCAGCGGCCGGTGCGGCGACGGCCGCGACAGGCGCGGCCGCCTTGACGTCAAAGGTCTCCTCGAACTGCTTGACGAACTCCGACAGCTGAAGGAGCGTCATCTCCTTGAACGCGTCGAGCAGGTCGTCAGTGCTGAGCTTGGTCATAGTGGTGGTTCCTCCGTGCGCCTTGTCTCCGGCCGGTGACCGCGGTCACCGGCGGATCGTCGAAATTAGCTTGCCTCGTGATCGAGCCTTGAATAGCGGTCAGTCTCCGGGCGGCCCGGCCTCGTCCGCCGGCCCGTCCGCGGCCGCTTCCGCCTGCGGCTCGCGCTTGACGCGCAGCGCCTCGGCCAGCTGAGCCATCTGGGTGGGCAGCGCCGCAAATGTGGCAGCGGCGTTCGCCATCGACGCCTTCATCGCACCCGCCAGCATGGCCAGCAGCACGTCGCGCGGCTCAAGGTCGGCGAGCCTCGCGATCTCCGCAGAGGTCAGCGGGTTGCCATCGAGGACCCCGCCCTTGATGACCAGCATCGGGTTCGCCTTGGCGAAGTCGCGCAGCCCCTTGGCCGTCTCGACGACGTCGCCCTTGACGAATGCGATCGCCGACGGGCCGCTGAGCAGGGCGGAGAGCTCCTGCTCAAGCCCGGCATCCTTTGCCGCGATCTTGGTCAGTGTGTTCTTCACCACGGTGAACGTGGCGTTCTCACCGAGCGAGCGGCGCAGCTCGGCGAGCTGAGCCACGGTGAGCCCGCGGTATTCGGTCAGCATGGCGCCGTTCGAGTGCTGGAACTGCTCGGTGAGTTCGGTGACGGCGGCCACCTTGTCCGCTCTCGCCATGAGCCTCCTTCCTGAGTACCCGGCCCGGACCGACGGCTTCGGACCCCAGCCAGTGCAAGGCCCGGGCCCAATCCCCGGACGCCCAAGGGCCGCGGGGCGAAGGCGGGCGAAAGAAGAACGCCCCGGGCGCAGGCCGCCGGGGCGTATCAGCGTCGTGGCGGTGTCCGCCAGCAACAGAAGATCAGCTCACAACTCACCTGCGCGGGCCGCCCGCTCACGCGGAACCTTCGGCTGCCCCGCCTCCCGTATGGGCGTCAGAGCAGCGACCAGCGGTCTTTGGTGCACACCAGTGTACGTGCGGGCGCGGCCGCGGCCAAACCCGGCTCAGCCAGCTGGGGCGGGCTCGAGTTCGTCGGTGAGGCCGCGCGTCTTGTTCGGGTCGACCGGGATGCCCGGACCCATGCTGGTGGCGAAGGTGGCCTTCCTCAGGTATCGGCCCTTCGCGGCGGCCGGCTTCAGCCGGATGACCTCATCGACCGCTGCGGCGTAGTTCTGCACGAGGGCCAGCTCGCTGAACGACGCCTTGCCGATCACGAAATGCAGGTTGCCGTGACGATCGACGCGGAATTCGATCTTGCCGCCCTTGATGTCGCTGACGGCCTTCGCGACGTCGTTGGTGACCGTCCCCGTCTTGGGGTTCGGCATCAGGCCACGCGGTCCGAGTATCCGGCCGAGGCGGCCGACCTTGCCCATCAGGTCGGGGGTCGCGACGACCGCGTCGAAGTCGAGGAACCCGCCCTGGATCCGCTCGATCAGGTCGTCCGTGCCGACGTAGTCGGCGCCCGCCTCGCGGGCCTCGTCGGCTCGGCCACCGGTGGCGAACACGAGGACGCGTGCGGTCTTGCCTGTGCCGTTGGGCAGGTTCACCGTGCCGCGCACCATCTGGTCGGCCCGGCGCGGGTCGACCCCGAGCCTGAGCGCCACCTCGATGGTGGGGTCGAACTTCGTCGTCACCGTCTTGCGGGCCAGCGCCGCCGCCTCAGCGGGACTGTAGAGCTTGCTCGGGTCGATCAACTCGGCCGCCTTGCGGTAGGCCTTGCTGCGCTGCATGATGGCTCCTTGTTTTCTGCGGAGGATGTGGTCTGCGGGCCAGCGCTGGGCCCTGCCACGGGTGGTGCCTGCCGGTGGGTCCGGGGATTACCCCTCGACCGTGATGCCCATGGAACGGGCCGTGCCTGCGATGATCTTCTCGGCCGCCTCCATGGTGGTCGCGGTCAGATCGGGCATCTTCGTCTGGGCGATCTCGCGGACCTGGGCGGCGGTGATCGAGCCGACCTTCTCCTTGTGCGGCTCGCCGCTGCCCTTCTCGACTCCCGCTGCCTTCTTGATCAGCTCGGGCGCCGGCGGTGTCTTGGTGATGAACGTGAACGAGCGGTCCTCGAAGATGGTGATCTCAACCGGGATCACGTTCCCGCGCTGGGCTTCTGTCGCGGCGTTGTACTGCCGGCAGAAGTCCATGATGTTCACGCCGTGCGGCCCGAGCGCCGTGCCGACCGGCGGCGCCGGCGTGGCCTGCCCGGCCGGCAGCTGCACCTTGACGACCGCCGCAATCCTCTTCCTCGGAGGCATTTCCTTCTGACCTCAACCTTTCAGATCTTCGATACCTGATCGAACGAAAGCTCGACCGGAGTCTCCCGCCCGAAGATCGACACCAGCACCTTGAGCTTCTGGGTGTCGGCGTTGATCTCGTTGACGGTGGCGGGGAGCGTGGCGAACGGGCCGTCCATCACGGTAACCGACTCGCCAACCTCAAACTCCACGACCGTGCGCTCTTCTTCCTTCTTCGCCTGCTCCTCCGGCTCGGGCGCGAGGAGCTGCGCAACCTCGTCGAGGCTGAGTGGCGACGGCTTGCTTGAGAGCCCGACGAAGCCCGTCACGCCCGGCGTGTTGCGGACGGCCGCCCACGACTCGTCGGTGAGATCCATCCGGACCAGGATGTAACCGGGCAGCACCTTCTCGGATACCTGCTGCCGCTTGCCGCCCTTGATCTCGGTGACCTGATGCGTCGGAACCTCGATCTGGAAGATGAAGTCCTCCATGTTCAGCGACTGGGTCCGGCTCTCCAGGTTGGTCTTGACCCGGTTCTCATAACCGGCGTAGGAGTGCACGACATACCAGTCGCCCGGGAGCAGCCGCAGCTGCCGCTTGAACTCGGCTACCGGGTCGGTCTCCGGCTCGGCGCCATCCGGCGCAGAGCCGGGCGGCGCGTCGGCCGCATCCGGTTCTGGCTCGTCAAGCACGTCTCCGGCACCACCCTCGGGCACGCCGGAGTCGAGAGCCTGCTCATCGGCTTCGCTCTCGCCCGTGTGCAGTTGGGATTCGGACACGGTGACTCTTTCTGTCTCGTTGTTGGCTGCCGGCGGTGACCGGCATGGTCAATCACCCACCGGCTGGGCCGGCGAGTTCCCTGGCCTGGCCGGCGAGCTTTGTCGCGCCCCGATCGCGCCCCCGTGCCCCGCGTCGTGCGGGCAGGCACGGCCGGGGTCAGCCGTAGACTGCCAGCACCGCCTTGGTGAGCAGGTAGTCCAGGCCCGTCACTATCGCGACCATGACGAGCACGAACACCAGGACCACGGCCGTGTACGTGATCATCTCATGGCGAGTCGGCCAGATTACCCTGCGGAGCTGGGCGACAACCTGGCGGAAGAACAGCGCGGGCGTCGTCCGTGACCCCTTATTGGGGCCGGACTTCCCCCGCCCCTCTGCGGCCGAGCCGTGTGTCTGAGTCGCCATTTCCTCACCTGAGCCGAGCTGAACAGGACCTGGATGCCGCGCACAAGCCGCACTCGCAGGGCAGGAGGGACTCGAACCCCCAACCGCCGGTTTTGGAGACCGGGACTCTAGCCAATTGAGCTACTGCCCTCTGCTGTCGAGAACCTTCTGCTGTCGAGAACCTTCTGCGTGCGAAACAATCTGCTGTCAAAGTATCGGCGACCGACCACACGGCCCGCCGGCCCCCGCGAGGCCGCCCGCGGACATGCGGCGGCTACGCAGTGGACTGCCAGAAGCGAAAGTGTACGTTGTGGAGCCGCTCGACGTCGAACCGCGTGCCCGAGCATGTCCCTAAACGGCTGCCGCGGCATGTCACGCGCAGGGGAGATCTTCCGTGATCCGGCCCCCAGACGCCCGGCGGGGCGATCCGATCACCGGCGGCACGCTCCTGCCGCGTGGCGCGTCGCTGGCGACGCAGCGGGGGCTCTGCTCGCCCGGGCGTCGTCCCCCGGGCGAGCAGAGCCGCGGGAGTCACCCGATAATCATGGGCGGAGCGGTCCGCTGGAGTGACACGATAGGAGATATGCCAGCTTCGCATTCCCGCATATCAGCACGAGTGTCGGCCATCTCGGAGTCCGCGACGCTCGCCGTGGACGCCAAGGCGAAGGCGCTCAAGGCCGCCGGGCGGCCGGTCATCGGCTTCGGCGCGGGCGAGCCCGACTTCCCGACGCCGGGTTACATCGTGGCGGCCGCGCAACGGGCGTGCGGCGAGCCGCGTTTCCACAAGTACACGCCGGCCGCGGGGCTACCTGAGCTGAGGGCCGCGATCGCGGCGAAGACCGCGCGGGACTCCGGGTACCACGTCGAGGCCAGCCAGGTGCTCGTCACCAACGGCGGCAAGCATGCGGTGTGCGAGGCGTTCGAGGCACTGCTTGACCCGGGCGACGAGGTGCTGATGCCCGCGCCGTACTGGACCACCTACCCAGAGTCGATCAAGCTCGCCGGCGGCGTGCCCGTACCGGTGCTCACCGATGATTCGACCGGGTACCTGGCCTCGGTCAGCCAGCTGGAGGCGGCCAGGACCGACCGGACCAAGGCGCTGCTTTTCGTGTCACCGTCCAATCCCACCGGCGCCGTGTACCCGCCCGAGCTGGTCGGCGAGATCGGGCGGTGGGCCGCGGCCAATGGCGTGTGGGTCGTCACCGATGAGATTTACGAGCACCTCGTCTACGGTGACGCGCGCTTCACCTCGATGCCCGTGGAGGTTCCGGAACTGAGCGACCGCTGCCTGGTGCTCAACGGGGTGGCCAAAACCTACGCGATGACCGGCTGGCGGGTCGGCTGGATGATCGGCCCGGCGGACGTCATCAAGGCGGCGGCCAGCCTGCAGTCGCACACCACCTCGAACGTGTGCAACATCGCGCAGGCGGCCGCGCTGGCCGCGGTGACCGGCGACCTGTCGGCGACGGCGCGGATGCGCGACGCCTTCGACCGCCGCCGCCAGGTCATGGCGCGGATGCTGAACGAGATCCCCGGTGTCAGCTGCCCCGAGCCGCAGGGCGCGTTCTACTGCTACCCGTCGGTGCGGGGCGTGATCGGCAGCGAGATCCGGGGTCAGCGCCCGGCCAGCAGCGTTGCGCTTGCCGCACTGATCCTCGAGGAAGCCGAGGTCGCGGTGGTTCCTGGTGAGGCGTTCGGCACGCCCGGTTATTTCCGCCTGTCGTGCGCGCTCGCGGACGACGATCTCACCGAGGGGCTCGCTCGCATCGCCAAGCTGCTCACCGAGGCCCGCTGATCCCCCCGTTCAGGCCGGTGCGGGCGCTGCCCAAGGCGCATCTGCACCTCCACCTGACCGGCGCGATGCGCCATGCCACCCTGGTCGACCTGGCCCGTCAGCACGGCGTCGGCCTGCCTGAGGCGCTCGCCTCGGCCAGGCCGCCGCACCTGAGCGGCACCGACGAACGCGGCTGGTTCCGCTTCCAGCGGCTCTACGACATCGCCCGCTCCGTCCTGCGGACTCCGGCCGACATCCACCGGCTGCTGCGCGAGGCGGCGCAGGACGATCGCGACGACGGCTCCGGATGGCTGGAGATTCAGGTCGATCCCGCCGGGTACGCGGCCAGGTTCGGCGGGCTGACGTCCACGGTCGAACTCGTACTCGATGCCGCGGCCAAGGCGTCCACGGCGACCGGGGTCGGCATCGGCATCATCATCGCCGCGAACCGGACCAGGCACCCGCTGGACGCCAGGACGCTCGCGCGGCTCGCCACGCAGTACGCGGGGCACGGCGTCGTTGGGTTCGGCCTCAGCAATGATGAGCGCCGCGGCCCGGCGGCCGATTTCGCGGCCGCGTTCCGCATCGCGGCGCGGGGCGGCCTGCTGTCGGTTCCGCACGGCGGGGAACTCGCCGGGCCCGCCAGCGTGCGCGCGTGTCTGGAGGACCTGAGGGCCGACCGGATCGGCCACGGCGTCCGCGCGGCGGAAGATCCGGCGCTCACCCGGCTGATTGCGGCGAGAGGTGTCACCCTCGAGGTGTGCCCGACATCCAATGTGGCCCTCGGGGTCGCCCCGCGGGCGCAGGACGTACCGCTGCGGGCACTGCGAGCGGCGGGGGTGAACATCGCGCTCGGCGCGGACGATCCGCTGCTTTTCGGCGACCGGCTCGCGGCGCAGTACGAGCTGGCCCGCGGCGCGCACATGTGCACGGATCGCGATCTCGCCGAGTTCGCGCGCATGTCCGTGCACGCATCGGCCGCACCGGGTCATATCCGCGCGGACCTGCTCGCGGGAATCGACGCCTGGCTCGCCGCACCCGGCGCCGCCAGGTAACCGCCCAGCCTCCGGCACCCAATTTGCGCGGTTTAGGCCTAAAAAACTGGCAAAGACAAGGAATTCGCCTGGCTTAACCAGAGTTGGCGCACATTCGCGCATGCGGCGCAGGGTCCCTGGCCGGGAGGCACAGCCGTCGTTTAGGTTTTTCCTCGGTACCAATAGTGCGCAGCCGGTGACAATGCCACACTCCAGGTCATGTCAATGTTGACGCGCAGCATTGCTACGAATTCTCTTCGCAGCAAGCAGCAGCCCCGCCAAGACGCCGGCAGTGATCCAATAGCGACGTCATTCGCCGCAATCGGCCGAAGCGGGGAGAAAGCGGTTGCCTACTTTTATGGGCGCCTATTCGCCGAGAACCCGCGGCTGCGGGCCCTTTTCCCAGCCGCCATGGACTACCAGAGGGACCGCCTGTTGCGGGCGCTTGTCAAGATCACCAAATCCCTTGACGACGAGGCCGCGCTGGGGACATACCTCGAACAGCTTGGCCGGGACCACCGCAAGTACGGTGTCCAGCGCGGCGACTACCCGGCGGTGGGGAAAGCGCTGCTTGCGACGTTCCAAAAATTCGCTGGTGACGCCTGGACACCGGCCGCGGCCGCCGCATGGGCGGCGACCTACAAACGCGCCGCCGACATAATGATCGCCGCGGCGGAGGAAGCGGCCGGGCAGATGCCCCCGTGGTGGCCGGCCGAAGTAACCGCGCACGAAATCCGGGCGCCCGGGCTCGCCGTCCTCACCGTCCGCCCAGAATCCCGCGTGCCTTACCAAGCCGGCCAGCACGTGAGCATCCAAACACCCCGTTACCACCGGGTGTGGCGGCCCTTCAGCGTCGCGTGCGCACCCAGGGACGACGCCCAGCTCGTGTTCCACGTCCGCGCCATTCCGGGGGGCTGGGTCAGCACCTCCCTCGTGCGGCACACCCGTCCCGGCGATGGGCTGATCATCGGTCCTGCGGCCGGCACCATGACGGCCGACCCGCAATCGAAGCGGCCACTGCTATGCGCCGCGGGCGGCACTGGCCTGGCGCCCATGAAAGCCATCCTCGAGGAAGTTATCCGCGGCGGGAGCCCGGGCCAGCGCCGCAGCATCGACTTTTACTTCGGGGCCAGGGACGCCGGCAACCTGTACGACCTGGAGGCGCTGTGGGAGCTTGAACAGCGGCACCCGTGGCTGCGGATCGTCACGACAGTAGCGGACCGGTCCGCCTCGAGCCCCACCCACGGGCTGCTGCCTGACGTGCTCGCGCGCGCCCTCCCCATCGCAGGTGACCAGGACGCGTATGTCGCGGGCCCGCTGGCGATGGTTCAGCGCACGGCACGCGTGCTCAGGCGCGCGGGGATCCCGCGCGAGCGTCTCCATCACGACCTCGCCGCGCTGACCAGCGGCTACAGTGTGCCGTTTTCGATCGAGGGAGAACGTCCCAGCGACTAGGGACACTAGGGTGTGTCCCGTGGATCTTCGGCGGCGCGGATCGGCGCCCAGACGACGACCGGCTGCGTTGTCGTCGTCGCCGATAGCTCCGCTATCGGCTCCTCCTCCGCCTTGCCGGATCGCCGCCTGGATCACCGCCCGCATCCACCAAGATCCACGGGACACACCCTAGAGCTCGACGCCGACCAGGACCGGCTCGGCGACGAGCACGACACCGAACGCATCGGCCACCGCGTCCCTGATCTGGCGGGCGAGCGCGACCAGCCCGGCCGTGCTGGCGTCGCCGGGATTGATGAGCGCGAG
>Ga0137365_10004105_pt1 | contig 11673 bp, 12 predicted proteins | sample SagtaG_9_FD_104799 | JGI IMG/M metagenome (GOLD analysis project Ga0137365, IMG submission 104799) | Vadose zone soil microbial communities from Sagehorn Ranch, Mendocino, California, USA - Sage1_L_40_16 metaG | ecosystem: Environmental > Terrestrial > Soil > Vadose zone | place: USA... | reverse complement strand
CGACCAATGGGTGATCTTCTGCGGCGCCTTGAGCGCGAACCGGAAGTTCTCGGGTGTTAGCGCCTTCCAATTATCGATCGTTTTCGGCGCCGGAATCCGGTGAAAAGTGTAATTGATTTCGGTGGTGGAAAATCGCTCCGCATAAAACGGAAGCATTTTGGCAGTCGGCAAATCTTCCGGATAAAAATTTCCCTTCCATTCGGAGTATTGGAAACCTGAGGTACCGATCCAGAGATTCATCAATTTTTTATTAGTGGCGGGCGCTATCGATCCAAGAAAAATCTTCTCGAAAATGGGCAACCGCAAGCCAACGCGCGTGCGTAACTTATATAGAGGGAGGCGTGTTTCCAACTCTCGAACACTCGTGATGAGAGACAGCCTGGCCCTGTTCAAGAACAACTAACAAGAAGGGAATCCCATGAAAAAATTGTTACTCAGCCTCGCTCTGGCGGCGGTCGCTCCGTTCGCCTGGGGGCAGGTTTCATCGACATCGACTACGACCACCACAACAACCGACGGCTCGGGCACGATCACTTCGTATACACCGGGCAGCGCAATTGTGCTCAAGGAAAGCACGGGGCCGAGAAGTTATCGTTTCGGCAAGACGGTCACTTATGTGACCAAGAGTGGCAAGGTTCTCGATGAAGATACGGTGAGGACGAGAATCAGAGTCGGCATACCTGTTCACGTCCACTACATCGGAGAAGGCGACAGCATGATGGTTGATCGCGTCGTCCTCGACGAGGATTAAGAGCTAGAACTCGTTCGTTTCAACGCGCCTTTCCCTGTTCCACCCCCTCGGTGGAACGGAAAGGCGCTTTTTGCGTACAACTACGGAAGAAATATTGAATATTGTGCAACGAAGAGAGATTGAGTTAAGATCGGGCGCCATATAAAATAAAAGCCCGGTGAGATTTACTGTCACTGTGTTGGAGCCCTGATGAAACGGACGGTATTCATCAGTCATTCATCGAAAGACAAAGCCATCGGCGAGGAGGCCTGCCACTTTCTCGAAGCCAACGGCGTTTCATGCTGGATCGCGCCGCGCGATGTCACGCCCGGGAGAAACTACGGCGCCGCAATTGTGGACGCGATCGATGAGTGCGGGGTCTTTGTCCTGATTCTGAGCGAGGACTCAAACAAATCGGGCCAGGTGGTGCGAGAGGTCGAGCGCGCGGCGAGCACAGATTCAATCATCATTCCATTCCGGATCGATCCGGTGCAACCGTCTCGGAACCTGGAGTTTTACGTCAGCTCATCACATTGGCTCGATGCAACCACGAAGCCGCTCGCGCCGCATCTGCGCGAATTACTCCAGGCCATCACGAATTGGCAGGCCAGCGGCGCGCCGGCGCGGGAACAAGCGGCGCCATCCACCGCTTCCTCAGTTGCGACATCCGTTCCCCGCTCGCGATCATGGATGACGATTGCGGGACTCGTTGCGGCGTTGATCATTATAGCCGCGGCGGGTCTTTACTTCGCCCTGCGGCCACCGTCAGTTTCCAATTCCAAAGAAACGCAATTACCTCGCGCGACCGCAACCGTCCCGCCGATTTTTTCTCCCTCACCAGTGATTTCGCTGGCCGCGACGCCCTCGCCCTCGGCCATGGCTATGGTCGATATCGCCGCCAACGCTTCCAGAGTATCTTCGCTTTTACCTACGCCAACGATCCAGCCGTCCGCGACTGCTTCGCCATTTCGTCCCACGCCTTCACCTCACCGAATGAGACCAGGCGAGCCAATAACTGGTGCGACCTCACCCCCAGCTGCATTCACTTCTACTAATCCTTCGCCTGCTCCCGCGTCGATTTCATCTGCCAGGACAAAGGCCGGCGAAAATCCTTCCACTCCGACAATCCCCATCATTAAGGAGGTAATTGCCTCGTCTCAGCGCGAAGGCCAGCGACCGACTCTGGCCTTTGATGGAAACCCGGCCACAGCATGGGTCCCGATCAAGGATGGCGTCAACCAATCGATCAGTGTCCATTTCAAAGCGCCGGTGATGGTCGCCAGTGTTTCCATCGCCAGAGGCCCCGCCCAGTACCAGCTGCACAATCGCGTTAAAACACTCCGCGTGACTCTGAGCAGCGGCGAAACACAAGTGCTCACATTTGAGGACGAGATGAAAATGCAACGCTTCGCGTTACGGCGCCCGGCTCTCACCGAATGGGTCAAGTTCGAGATTCTTTCCGTCTTTCGGGGGACAAAATTCGATCGGACACCGATTTCTGAAATTGTTTTCAACAGAGACTAAGCTCGTGAATTCGCGATTCAAAGGATCCATCACCGTATCTGCTGCCAATCGCGATTCATCCAAAATCTACGTCGCGATAAACGGACAAGATGCGTTTTTAGCGTTTGTCATTATTTTTGTGTGATGACACTTTCCGCTCGCGCGCTCACGATCCTCAACCAATGGGTCCAATCGGAGAGCTTGCGAAAACATTGTTACGCCGTCGCTGACTCGATGAAGCACTTCGCCCAACTGCACGGTGAAGATGTCGATCTTTGGGAAGCGGTCGGCCTCCTCCATGACATGGATTACGAACGCCATCCAAACCAGGAACATAGCCCGACTGAAGGTCATCCATTCGCCGGTGTGGCGTGGCTCCGTGAGCAAGGCTGGAGCGAGGAAATCTGCCGCGCGATTCTTTCCCACGCCGATTACGCGAACGTTTCGCGCGAAACCTCTCTCGAGAAAACGCTCTATGCGGTGGATGAATTAAGCGGCTTCGTCATTGCGGTCGCGTTAGTCCGTCCGACAAAAAATATCCACGATGTCGATCCTCCTGCGGTCAAGAAAAAGATGAAAGACAAAGCCTTCGCCCGCGCGGTCAACCGCGACGACGTCGTGCGCGGCGCAGAACAATTAGGGATGCCACTCGACGACGTCATCGCGAATGTCATCGACGCTCTAAAAGCCGACGTCGAGCGGCTCGGTCTTGCTGGAACGGCGAGTTAAACGTCCACTCTCGCTACAAACCGCGAGCATAACGACAAAGAAATGAAATTTCTACGGACTACCGAGCGGGCGAATTTCGCCAGTCACTTCGATCACGACCGGATAGCCCTCGAGTAAACGCGGAATCGCGCGCTCGGTTTCCGGCGTCTGTCGCGCGAGCATGACTTTGAGGCACGCCGTTTTGCCATCCTCAAGCACGCCAATATAAACGCCGACAACGTTCGGAATCGCCATCAATTGTTTGTCATGGTCGGCGAGCACAGCATTGATGTCGCGCTTCGGCGAAGGTGAATTGGTCTGGGCCATGTTATGTCGGCAACCGACTAGGAGCCCCGCGGTAACTAGCAAACAGAAGACGAGTCCTCGCCAGTTCATAATTTCTTTCAAAAGTCACAAGAACGAAAACGTAAAATCGACAATAAAATTAATTGCCCACCATTGTGGCACCGAGAAAGCTCAGAACTTGGCCGATCGGATTAGCGATCGCGCTTGTGCTGCTTCCAGCGAAAAGGAGACCTACTGCGCGCGGGTTGGTGGTAACGTCTTCGACCATCAGCGAACCGGAGTCGCCACTATTCAGAAACTTACTCCCGCTGTTCGCGATGACAATTTGCCCAGTGAAAGTTTTGGTGAAAGCAGCGCCACCTGCGCACTCATTGTCGTAAGCCACGCTGACGGTCGCGTTCAAGCCCGAGACTGCGCTGCGCGACAAACCGGTCGTGCGACCGCTCTTCTTCACTGCCTGGTTGAGTGAAGCTCCGACCGTAAGATGGGAGATCGTTCCGATCTCCAAGATCGCGCCATCCGTCCTGACCATGCCGGAAACAACCCGCGCGGTTGAACAATCGACATTGCTGCCAGGTAGCGAATTTCTCTTTAGTAAGGTGCCGACTGTTTGTGCGCCGGCGACGTTGCAATTCACATCAATCAGGCCCGGCTGAGTAATCGGGTCGCCGTTGGTGGCGACGGTGTTGTTACCGCCGCTCACGATGTCGGATTCAAACACATGATAATTGCTGAGAACGTATTGAACGCCGCTGATCGAGACGAGCGAGCCGAGCGTCCCACCGCAGCAATAGCCGTTGGCTAGGTCCTTCGACCATCCGCCCGAGGTGCCGAGTTGGATGGGGGGTGTTTGTTTTGCGGTATGGCTGCTCCCGTGTGGGTTGCCGCGCATAGCGTGAAACTTATCGGTGAGGTGAATTTGCACACCGACGCCACGAAATCCGCGGGGCAAATTGCGAATGACTTCGCCGGCACTCGCCGCATCGCGATCGACATACACGGTCAGAGCGAGCGTGCCGTTTGCATCGACGCCCACGGCGGTGCCAAGAATTTCCGGCTGCTGCATCAGGTCCGGCGTGACCTCACTTTGCACCGCTATCACAGCTTGAACTACGGCGTGATCGTTATCCAACAGCCCCGGCGGGGAACCTGCGAAAGCGCTAAGGGGAATAAGAAATGACGCAATGCCAGCGAGGGCTTTGCACAAGCAACGGGTGAACGGGCGAATCATGGTGCTGACTTTGCCGCAAGTCGCGTCCACTTGCAACGTAAAAACCGTATCAAGTGAAAGAGAAATCACCACCGAGCACAGGCTTCACTTTTGAATGTATAATTGCCTCCCGAAACTGTGATTCCAATTTGCTGAGCTCGCCTTCGCCTGTCTATGTCGCCGTCTTCTCGGCAATGATTTCCAATACCAGCGGCGTGATCATCCGGGAATTTTGGTTCTTTTCCGCGCCGGCCAGGTCGGCGCGCACTTTGCCGGCAAAGTTTTGATCGATTCGGCCCATCTCTTGCAAACGCGGAAGGTAAACCTCGATGAACTCGGCCGGCCATTGCCACATATAGTCGGCCGGACGAATGCAAAAAATATGCGGCGTGGCCGAACGAATGACAAAATCGTTCTCCGACAGCAGCTCCGACAAGCCGGAGGCACCGTCCGGTTCGCCGCCCGATTCGCGCCAGGTTGCGATGACGTGTTCGCGGAATTTTTCCTGGCTCGGGATGCGTGGAAGAAATCGCCAGGTCTCGTAGTGCGCATATTCGTGAAAGATCGACATACCGCCTTTTGCCATAACGGCGCCGAGTTTTTTGATTAGTAATGAAGGGTCGGAAACAAACGACAGCACCCACCGGCACCAGGAGAAATCGTAATCACCTTTCGGCAAATCGTCGGTCATTAGATCCAGTTCGTGGCTGGTCACATTTGTCAGGCCCCGGACGCGACAGGTTTCTTTCATTGCATTCACGAAGTTGCCCGAACGCTCGAGCGCCGTCACTTTCCCGGTCGGGCCGACGATTTCCGCAAGATCGACAGTTGCGTAGCCCGGGCCGGCGCCGACATCGAGGACCCGACTGCCGATGGTGATGCCCGCTTTCTTCCAGCAATCCAAAACGACCGGGCGCCAAACCCGATGTTGCAGGCCCAGTCTCGCCAGTTCCGTGTTGTGTGTGCCGAGAACGTAATCGCGCTCCTTATTCATGACTTTGTGTCCCAACCGTCCCTCAAGGATGTCGGGCGGAACTGAAGAAGGAACTCAGGGAAAAAATATCAGCAACAAAAATACTGCGGAGAGCAGAAGATGAATGCAGCCCTGCAGGATGTTGGTCCGGCCACTGCTGAACGTGACCACGCTCACCGCCAGAGTGAGCAGGAGAAGTGGAAAGTTGCCGCCTTCCACGCCGAGCGCGACCGATCGGTTGGTGATAAGTCCGATGGTCAAGACAGCGGGAATGGTCAGGCCGATGGTTGCGAGAACTGAACCGAGCAGAATGTTCACGGAACGCTGGAGCTGATTGCTCAGAGTCGCATTGATGGCGCTCAATGCCTCCGGCGCGAGCACTAGCGCGGCGACAATTGCTCCACCAAACGCCTGCGGCATACCAAAATGCTCGATGCTGTTGTCCAATGGAATGGCGAATTTTTCCGCCAGCAAAACCACAACGATCAGGTAAACAAACAACATCACGCTGTGATAAGCGGTGGACCGCATTTGCATTTGATGCTGCGCCGGATGCAGCGTCACGGCCACATCCTGCGAGCCGATGAAATAGTGGCTGTGACGCATGGTCTGGATAAGGAGGAAAATTGCGTAAAGACCCACCGACGTAACGGCGAGAAAAATTTCCTGCGGCCACGAAAAACGGGGCCCGCTCATGGAAGTAGTAAAGTTCGGCAGGATCAAACCGAGCACCGCCAGCGCCATGATGGTATTGAGATAGGAGTTGGCGCCTTGCAGATTGTATTGTTGCTCGCGATGCCGCAGTCCGCCTAAAAGCAGACATAATCCGACCAGACCGTTGAGCGCAATCATGATGACGGCAAACATCGCGTCTCGCGCCAGGGTCGGGTTATTGGCGCCATGAAGCATCGCGGCGGAAATCACCATCACTTCAATGCTGATGGCCGCGAGCGTCAGGATAAGGGTTCCGTAAGGCTCGCCGCATTTGATTGCGAGGCAATCGGCATGCCGGACCACGGACATCGCAGACCAGAGGACGACGCCAAGGAGCCAGAAAAAAACTATCCCCAGCCAGAATGGGTGCGTGATATTTTCAAGCAGTCGGGTGCCGGTTCCGAGAAGAATGGCTATTGTTGCCAGGCTGACGACGAGCGAAAATTCGACGCGGATGAAGCCGGGAAACTCGGTCGCCTTTCTAGCATCCGCCCTGGGCTCCGGTTTCGGGGGCATGGGCGCGAGCATATGCAGAGCGCTCGCGCCATGCAATCCAGGGATGAAGGCAGTCAAATGGCAACCTGCTTCCGTTTTGGCGGCCGTAAGATCGACAAGATTATGCTAGCCAACTGGTCGCTTCTTCGTTAAGGACAACGGCTTTTTCGCCCATGCTCTTCAATTCGCTCACCTTCGTAGTTTTTTTCATGGTCGTCGTCACCGCCTACTGGAGCATCCGGTCGTGGACCGCGCGGAAAAATCTGCTCGTGGTCGCAAGTTACATTTTCTATGGCGCGTGGAATCCGCCGTTCGCGGCGCTGCTTTTTTCCACGACCGCGATGGATTTCTGGCTTGGATCGCGAATTGCCAAAGCGAAGGAGCATTCACGGCGTGGCTGGCTGGTTGCCAGCGTCTGCATGAATTTGAGCATGCTCGGATTTTTCAAATACGGAAATTTCCTGCTCCAGAATTTTCAGTGGCTGCTCGCGCGCATCGGCGTCATTTATCAACCGCCTCATCTCGACATTCTTCTGCCCGTCGGCATTTCCTTCTACACGTTTCATTCTCTTTCCTACACGCTCGACATTTATCGCGGCGTGCTGCAGCCCACGAAATCGTTGCGTGATTTTATCCTGGCCGTTTCCTTTTTCCCGCAGCTGGTCGCCGGTCCAATCGTCCGGGCCGGCGATTTTCTGCCGCAATTAGTGAGGCCACCGCGCTTGCAAATGGGTCAGTTTCTCTGGGGTCTGTTGCTCATGACGCTCGGTCTGTTTGAGAAAATTGTGCTCGCCGACACGATGCTGTCCGGCTCGGCGGATCGTATTTTCAGCTATCCTGGTCCGCTGGTTGCGCTTGATTCCTGGCTCGGCGTAATGGCCTTTGCCGGGCAAATATTTTTCGATTTCGCCGGGTATTCCATCTGTGCAATCGGCGCTGCCCTCTGCCTGGGATTTCATCTGAAGGACAATTTCCGTTTTCCATATGCCGCGATTGGCTTCTCCGATTTCTGGCGGCGCTGGCACATCTCGCTTTCCACGTTCTTGCGCGATTACCTTTACATTCCGCTCGGCGGCAACCAGGTCCGCCCGGTGCGCGCCGCCATCAATCTGGTGATCGTCATGTTTCTCGGGGGCCTTTGGCACGGCGCCGCCTGGACCTTTGTTGTTTGGGGTTTGCTTCACGGATCTTATCTTGTCATTGAACGCGTCATTCGCGTTTTCTTTGAGCGCAAGCCGTGGGCAAATAACGCAGCCATTCGAGCTTCCGCCGGGCTGGCCACTTACGCCGCGGTCTGCATCGCCTGGGTATTTTTTCGGGCAAATGATTTCACGATCGCGACCCGGATGCTGCGCGGCATGTTTGGCGGACACGCGCACGGCGACGCCATTCTTTCTACCCGTGAAATGTTGCAGATCGGCATCGTCACTGTTTGCATGATGCTCGTGCATTGGTCGCTGCGCGAGAGCAACATCGAAACCGCCGTGACCCGCCTGCCGCGCTGGGTCGTGACCGCGGCCTGGACACTAATGGCCTGCGCCATCATTCTCACGCAAGGGAGCAGCAATGCCTTCATCTACTTCCAATTTTAAACGACGACTGCGATTGCCCCGCTTGTTCTTCCGAAAACCATCGGAATTTGAACAAATTCACGGTGGACCTCCGCTGGAATTTGAACGTCCAATCCCGCAAATCGCGTGGCGCGGCATCACGGTTGTGGTGGTTCTCATCGTTGTCGCAGTCGCATCGGCCTGGGAACTTTATTGTCGATCTATCGGCTATGGCCCAACTCTCAACGATAGTGAGGACCTCTGGACGATGCAGCATCGGCGAATACAGCCCGAATCGGTCGTCATCATCGGCGATTCACGCGGTTGGTTCGATCTCGATCTTGATGAACTACAAAAGGGGCTGGGCAAACGTCCAGTGCAACTGGCGATGGGCGGAGGTTGTGGTTATCCAGTGCTGGCCGATCTGGCCAATGATAAAAATTTTCACGGAACGATTATTTGCAGTTTTGTGCCGCGTTTGTTTTTTGCTCCGCCCGGAACGCCGCCAATGGAGCGCGGCGAAAAAGCTGTCCGTCGGTCCCATACTCAAACTCCCGCGCAATGGGCCAGCCAGTACCTAGTCATGCCGTTGGAAGAACATGTGGCGTTTCTTAAACAAGAGGAGCTGACACTTGATGACCTGCTGAAGCGCCTGCCCATTCCCAATCGTCCTTATGCGCAGGTGCCGCCGCGTCTTCCGCCCTACTTTAGTACTGTGGACCGCGAACGGCGCTCCCGCATGATCGAGGAATGCGCCAGGCCGGGCAGCGAACTCGCGAAAAGAATTCAGCAAATCTGGATTCCACTTTTCACTCCACCTCCGCCGCCGAGTTACGTTCCGAAAGATGTCTTCATGGCGAAAATGAAGGATGCGATTGAGGGCCGCTTTCGCGATATCATCTCGGCGGTTCAAAAAATCCGCGCCCGCGGCGGAAAGGTCGTCTTTGTCCGGTTTCCTCATAGTGGCGGATTGAAAGCTCTCGAAGATCGAGACACACCCCGTGCGCAGACGTGGGACCCATTACTAAAAAGCACAGCCGCACCTGGGATTTACTATGAAGATTTTCCCGAGCTAAGCGGTTTCAATTGTCCCGAATGGTCGCACCTTTCCGCCGGCGATTCCGTTGAATTCAGCAAACGTCTCGTTCCCCACCTGCGCAAAGCGCTCGAGATGTAAGTAGTGTTATGATATTCCCTCATCCAACACCGAGAGAATGTTCCCGGCCGGATCCTTGAACCAGGCAACGGTGGGCCCGTTGCCGCGCATGATGCCCTTATTGTCCGTTTTAATGTCGGCCGAGTTGTATATTTCAAAACGCACGCCGCGCTTGGTCAGCTGGTCTACTGCAAGATCGACATCGTCCACTGGAAAATTGAGAATGGTAAACGTCGCCGGGACATGGTTCGGCTTGGGGTAGATCAACACGTTATTGCCGCCGCCCAGGTGCAACGTGAGCAGGCCGTGAGATTCCGAAACCTTCAATCCAAGTGTTTGGCCGTAAAATTCTTTCGCCTTTTGGATGTCATCGACCGAAAAACCGCTAAACGCTTTGCTATCTTCGAACATGTGATTCCCCCCTTAATCTGAGTGTCTGTTGTCAGGATTCGTCTCACCATCTCATTGTCTTCAGGAACGTGCATCTCGCGCGAGATGTCGACAAAACTAAACTGGTTTTGCGATTGGAATTGCTGTTCAATCGCGCGAACATCGTCCCATGAAAGTCGCAACCAACATCGCCCGGATTCTGCTCGGATTGATTTTCGTCGTGTTCGGCTCGAACGCGTTTCTTCATTTCCTTCCCATGCCGTCGATACCGCAAGGTTTGGTCGGACTCTACGTGCGAGCTTTTTTTTGTGAGCGGTTACGTTTACGTCATTGGCGCCCTGCAGGTAATTGGCGGTTTCCTGCTGTTGATCGGACGCTTCGTTCCGTTTGCTCTCACCATCCTCGGCGCGATTATCTTTAACATATTGGTTTTCCACACCCTTATGGCACCCGAAGGTTTTCCACCTGCGCTCGTCGTCACCGCGCTCGAGATTTTCCTGCTCTGGCGCTATCGCGATGCCTTCGCCGGACTGCTGCGGCCGTAGCGTTTTCCTACTTCCGGATCAAATAATCCTGCGCGGCGAATTCACGCAAAGCCCCTTCTGCCTTCTCCCTTCTGCCTTCGATCCCCTTCTGTTACTCGGCTCTCGCCGGAAGCAGTTGACCGCATTCGACATTCAGGCAAGGAGACATCCATGAGTGAAACTATTCTGGTGACCGGCGCGACCGGCACGATTGGACGCGATGTGACGAAACAACTGGCGAAAAAAGGGGCAACGGTGCGCGCTGGCGTGCGCGATGCTGGTAAAGCGAGAAAACAATTCGCCGCAGACGTCGCGCTGGCGCCGTTCGACTTCGAAGATGCACAATCCTTTGACGGCGCGCTTGAAGACGTCGAGAAAGTTTTCCTTCTCCCGCCGCTAATGGCAAATCAGGCGGAAGTGACAAATGCGTTTGTCGATACCGCGAAACGCGCGGGCGTTCGTCACATCGTGAAACTGTCCGTCATCGGCGTGGGTACTGAGTCATTTAAGTTCGGTGAATGGCACGCCGTCGGAGAACGGCATATTCGGGAATCCGGTATCGCCTCCACGTTTCTACGACCGAACTCGTTCATGCAAAATTTTATCAACCACTTTCCACCGCGCGACGGCGTCATTTATCTGCCGTGGGGAAATGGCAAGGCGAGCTTCGTCGATACCCGCGACATCGCGGCTGTGGCTGTCGAGGCGCTGACAGCTTCAGGTCACGAAGGAGAAACTTATACGCTCACCGGCTCAGCGGCGCTCGGGATTGCCGAAGTAGCAAATATTTTATCCGAAGCAGCAGGACGCGAGATCAATTATGTCGATGTGCCGGAATCCGCCGCGCGCGACACAATGCTTCAAGCCGGCTTACCGCCATGGCAGGTCGACGCGGTGATGGAGCTTCACGCCATCAATAAACAAGATCTCTGGTCAACCGTGACATCCGACATCGAGAAGGTGACCGGAAAACCTCCGACCAATTTCGCGCAATTTGCCCGCGACCACGCCGAAAAGTTTCAGGCGAGTTAATCGCGCGACGATCAGGCGGTGTTTTACTTCTCGCTACCCGCGTAGGGCAGAAACTCTTCGCGCACGATCTTGCCGTCCTTAACGGTGTAGACGCCGACCTCTGACAACTGCATTCGTTTTTTCGAATCCTTCTCGGTCACATCGATATCGTATTGCACCACGAACCGGTCATGCGCCACGAACGGCCCGCTGACTTTCGTGCTGTGCACCTGCATGTTGTTCACCCACCAATCGGTCTTGGCCCGCACCGCGTCGATCCCGTGACTCTCGGGCGAACCATTCTCCATCGCTCGCGCCTCGACGCTGACAATGTCCTTCGAATAAAGAGTATCGATCGCTTCTTTCCAAGCGTGTTTGCGTGTGAGCTCCACTACTTTTTTCG
>Ga0137365_10004103_pt1 | contig 11675 bp, 6 predicted proteins | sample SagtaG_9_FD_104799 | JGI IMG/M metagenome (GOLD analysis project Ga0137365, IMG submission 104799) | Vadose zone soil microbial communities from Sagehorn Ranch, Mendocino, California, USA - Sage1_L_40_16 metaG | ecosystem: Environmental > Terrestrial > Soil > Vadose zone | place: USA: California... | reverse complement strand
GAGTAGCCCTTTGGCATTCCAACATACGAATGTTTCCAGGCCCTCACCTGCATTGTACATGTGCGGGTCTGGATGTCAAACTCAGGAGGAACCATGAGTGCCTTGACCAGTGCACAACAATTTCGTTGGGAGGTAGAGCAGCACTTCCCCCGTGTCCCACTGGATGAACAACAGGCACGCGAGCAATCACTCCTTGCTCGGATGAGACAGGGTGATCACGAAGCGCGCAACGACCTTATTCTTGCTCTTCAGCACTCTGTCTTCCGCATTGCAGCCCGCTACTGTCAGTGTGGGAGGTATCCGGACTGGGATACGTGGCTTGATCTCGTGCAGGCGGCTAATGTTGAGATGTTGGAGGTGGTTGATCGGGCATTGGAGAAGCATGATCCCTGCGCGTTCCTTGTAGGAGTTGCACGCATGGCGATGCGGCAATGGATCGCCGGGCAAGACCTGATCGCCCATCACCACGCATCAGAACCTATTCTCACAGTAAGCCTGGATGCTCCTCTGAATGGAGACTGCCTGCACCTGGCCGATCTTTTATCCTCAGAGACGCGCCTGGATACTCAAGAGAAGCCGGAACCAGACTACGGCCTCCTCTATCAGACAATCGCGTCTCTCCCTGAGAAACAGCAAGCCGTGATCTGCCGCCACTACTTTCTGCTGGAGTCGCTCAATGCCATTGGCTCTAGCTTAACAAAACGAGCGGCGAAGAGGCCGAGTATTGCGTACCACCAGCACAAAAGCGCATTGAGATCAATGCGCCAACGATTGGAGCCTGTCTATGCCTAAATTCATTCCCAGCGCCTATCAGTCGGCCATCTTCGATTTTGTCCGCCAGGGGGAGGGCCATGGCCTGGTTGATGCCGTTCCAGGGTCCGGCAAAACCAGTACGCTGGTCGAGGCCGCGAAGCTCTTGTCGCCGAACTGCAAGGCCATTTTCCTCGCCTTTAATAAACACATCGCCGCCGAACTTGGCAGGAAACTCGCCGAGGGGAACAGCCCGATGGAGGCCTCCACAATCCACAGCCTGGGAATGCAAGCGCTGCGCGGGCTGGGGAAACGACTCTCGATTCAGGAGAAAAAGTACCACACCATCGCCAGAGCCTACCTGGAGAGTGAGCAGGCATACGACTACACCCTCCTCAATCAATTCAAAAAACTCATTGCCTTTACTCAGATGACGTTAGTGGATCTCTGTTCCGAAGAAAGCCTCCTCAATATCATTGACCACTATGGTTTGGAAATCAGTCCCTATGACGTTGAGTGGCCTATCCTCCGGCGTGGCGTCAAACTTGTCCTGGACAAGGGGGTTGAGCAGGCTCAGACTTTGGGAAGCATCGACTTCAATGATATGGTCTGGCTCCCCTCTATTCTCAATCTGGCTCCGGCAAAGGCTGACATCGTTTTTGTTGACGAAGCTCAAGACTTAAATGCGGCACAGCTGGCCCTGGTGATGAAATCGGTAAACGGCTTCGGACGGCTCTTGTTTGTCGGTGACAAACGTCAATGCCAGCCAGCAGGCACGATGATTCGCCTGCCAGATGGTTTAGAGCGTCCAATTGAACAGATCCGGCCAGGAGATGAAGTCGTCACATATGATCGCGCCACTCAAATGTTTGTCGAAAAAGGGAACGTCAGCGACGTTGCTGCCAGGCAGTATGATGGACTGCTTTATACCGTCAAAGCTGGAGGAAAGGAAAGCTGGTGCACCGATTCTCACAAGTGGCTTGTTCGCTGGATCAAAACCGATACACGCGAGATATGGGTCACCTATCTGATGCGGCAGGGAGACTGCTACCGAGCCGGGCATACGCCATTGTTTCTCAAGGAACACAGGAGCAAAGAAGGAAACGTCGGCGTTGGCCCTGCAGAACGGACTTGCATAGAACAGGCTGATGCAGCATGGATACTCAAGATTCACGATCATCTTGCCGATGCAATTGCCTACGAACATATCCTCTCCGCAAGATACGGGTTTCCTGAAGTCTGCATCTCTCAATCGGGGGACACTCCATACCGCAGTCACGGTATGGTTGAGAGCAGACACAAAGCACTTGCTCCACAGGAGGAGCATGCTCGGCAATGTTTAGAGAACCATGGAAGAAAGTTGGAATACCCGCTGTCCACATGGAGTATGAACGAAGATACACGAGAAAGTGTGGCGCTACAGGGGTGGGGATGCTCAACATGGTTTGAGGCGCAGGCTTGCAATCTCATACCCGGCTTCATGGCTATTCCCGTAGCACCTGACGATACTCAAAGTACACGAGAGAAAATGAACGGGCCTGGGATACCGACTTCGTGGCAAGCTCTCGATGTTGCGACCCGGCCATATTCCGGCCTTGTCTACTCGCTCAACATTGAGACTTATCATACCTATATTGCCGATGGATTAGTCACCTGCAATAGCATTTATGGTTTCAGTGGCGCCGATACGCGCAGTATTGAGACTATCATTGAGTGCACTCACGCCACAGTGCTCCCGTTATCCATCTGTTACCGGTGCCCATCATCACACGTGAAGATGTGCGCCAGTATCTTCCCCGGTATCGAGTCCGCTCCGTGGGCAAGGGAAGGAGCGATCAGCACCATTGCACCAAATAAGCTCGAGGACGAAGTCAAGCCCGGTGATCTCATCATCTGCCGGACGACCGCTCCTCTGGTCGAAACCTGCCTCGGTCTGTTGAGGGCGGGCGTCCGCGCAAAAGTGCGTGGGAGAGACATCGGAGCCAATTTCGTCGCCCTCATCAACAAACTCAAAAAGCAGCCCACCTTCCGTTTTGAACGGTTCACGGAGATCCTGCTGGAGTATCGCCTGCAACAGGCCATCTTGATCGGTGTGGGGAAGGACGCCGACATGAAGATCGCGAACCTGGATGACAAGGTAGACACGATCCTGGCCTTGCACGCCGCCTACCTCGATACACTTGCCCATCTACACCAGGGCGATATGGAGGGCTTTCAAGCCTACATCGACCACTTCTTCAGTGATGAGCAAGGCAGAATGGTCGTGCTCTCAACCGTCCACAAAGCGAAGGGGCTGGAGGAAGAGCGGGTCTTCATTCTCAAGCCTGAGCTCATGCCCCACCCGAAGGCAAGGATGGGATGGCAGCTCGAACAAGAGTACAACCTCAAGTATGTGGCCTACTCCCGCTCGAAAGGTGAAATGTTCTTTGTGCAAGATACAACGCCGAGCGGAGTTTCACATACGCCTTTTCGCACAGCCGTCGCATCGTGATCATCGTGGTAGCCCTGGTTCGAGCCTGGGTTTCCACAACAAGGACAGGAGATATTATAGTGAACCATCAACCAATTTTCACACATGCGCAAACACAAGCTCTGCTCGCCTATCATCAAGCGCAAAGCCTAGAAGTTGAAACAGGCCGGAGGTTGGTGATCGTTGCGACCTGGATCGAGAATGCAGCCGACCGTTGCTAAGGAATACAACTATCCTATTATGCAGCAGGGCATGACAAGATACTGGTATCTCTCTTCCTGCACGAAGGCAGGTAGCCCCGAAAGGCTATTGCCGGCAACCGTAGCGGCAGACCTCCACCCATATAGGACGGAGATTTATCACCTCACAAAACGGGTGATACATGCGTACATCGACGCATGAGAAGTTAAGAAGAGTATAACATAGAACTCTGTTTTGGTCAACTGTTCTAGCCCCAGGTGCGAGAAAAAGGTTAGCAGCGGACAATGCGGAGCGCCGGATACCTGCGAATGTGCCGTCTGCGCCCGCAACATCTGTGGGAAGCACTTCGCCAGCCTGGAAGGCACAGTCGATTACCTGGGTCAGCCCTTCGACTACTGCGTCGACTGCGCCCGGCTCTCGGAAGACGAACGCGAAGCCCTCCTCATGATACGCGTGTTGTTGGATCGCTTCTAGTGGAAGGAACACAGGCAATGAATACAAGAACAAGTGTGATAGCGAAGACCTCTGAAGACCGTACAACACCTCGAATCGAAGAGAAAAGCGGCCCTCTGACTCAATTGGAACCTGACCAGAGATAGCCGCATACGTAGGCTTCATAACCCACATGCCTATTCTAGCGCATGTTCGCAAGACGGCATGTGGGCAGACATTCACCAGGGAGCGTACCATGATGACCAAGACTGTACCACTTGACGTTTTTCAACGCGAACGCAAACGGCGGATCGAACTGGAGCAGTTCATCAAGTGGGAAGACGAACTCTTTGAAAATGGTGAACTCTCTACCAGCCAACGACTCATCGCACGGGCAACCCGCCGCGCCGTCCTGGAGGGCAAGCCTCGCGAAGATGGGTTAACCTACATTTCCATGGAAAGGATCGCCGAGCGTGCCGGCGTCTCCGTCTCAACTGCCCGGCGCGGCCAGCAATATCTTGCCCAGCTGGGTGCCATTGAACGCAAAGTGGAAGAGGTACCCAATAACGCAGGAGAGCAGCGGTCGCATGTTTTCGTCAAGCTGACGGATGTGATCAACACCCCCTCCAAAATCATCCCAGAGAAACCGCGCAATCATGGCGGGCAGCGTCTGCCTTGCCCGGCATGCGGGAGCCATAATCTCAAAATCCAACATCGTCTCATCTGTAAGGATTGTGGCAGTGTGAGCGTGCTGCATGAGCACGAGCAGGAAGCCGATGAGCAAAGTGATCGACATGATGAAGCGGCTGATCTTGTGCTTGTCGAGCAACTTGACCGGCAAGGGCACGGGCAAACATCGGTCCACCCGGGTGATACTGCTCTTATCGAGCAAGTTGAACTGCAAGAACCCAACCACGGTGAGAAGCATCCCACTAACAATCAACCCTTTGGAGAGCAACGCGACCGACAAGGAACTCAAGGGCATTCTCCCTTGTGCGTCAACTTGACCGACATGGTTATCTTGGAGAGCAACCTGACTGACAAGGACGATTCCCAAAAACCAGCGAGCCCCCCTGTCGGTGTCGATGTATCTTCACCCAGTGCTCCCACGCAGAGCGACCCAATGCTGGAGGCAGCGCAGCTACTCCTCGACATTGCCGGACCGTCACATGAGCATGTAGAGATGAGTCAGAAGGGGCCCGCCAAATACTACACCATCCATCGCGCACTGACGCTACAAGACATGATAGCGCACATTCAAGGGAAAAAGACGGTTGGCGCTTTCCTGCGTCATCCTGACGGGAAAACCCGGGCGCTGTGCTATGACACAGATGATGAAGAGGGCTGGCAGCGATTGAAAGAGGCAGCGCGTTTGCTCCCCTATGGAGACTATTGCCCCATTCTCGAAGAATCTCCGGTACGAGGTGGACACCTCTGGGTCATGTACAACGGCCTTGTGGATGCGAAATCGGCCCATCGCCATCTGCTCCAATATGCACCTATGCTTCGGCAGATCAAAGAGTCCTGGCCTGGACCTGGACCAAACAAAGTCCGGCTCCCCGGTGGCCGGTACGTCAGCCCCAACGTATCAGCCTGGTGCAAGCTCATTGATGAACGTGGAGCGTTTCTTGCACCCGAAGGATATGCTGCGCAATTGCTCCTTGACGCTCAGGTCCCCGCCGAGCTGGTGCCCGAATATCCGCTGGAGCCAGAGCCCCCATCAACACCACTTGAACAGCCCACAGAACAAGAGAGAACTGTGCTGGTTTCCCCCTGTGTCCAAGATGAGTACGATGGCCAATGGCAAGCGAAATATGGTCATACGTCTCTCTGGTTTCATTTCACTCCGGCGCAGCTGGCAGCGTGGTACAACGCACACCATGATGTGAGAGAGATTCTGCTTCCAGAAAAGAACAAGATGGGTCTTGCCACATGGCGTGGAGAGAGGACGGCCAGCATTGGTTACACCAAAGATGGTGAGGGCTGGGTCGACTTCGGCGCAAGTGCAATGCGATCCGACGGCAAACGCGATGGAGGCGATGCCTTAGAGTTACAGACCCGCGTCATGCATGAACCGAAAGCAGAGATCTTGCGCCAAGCCGCACGTGGCCTGCTAACAGAGGCGCGTGCGGTCATGGAGGGCGCGGCCAGAAACGATGAGCAGCCAGCTACATGGGTAGCAGCTTTGATGACCGAAGCAGGCTGGTCCCACTACTGGAAAGTGCGCAAGGATCTCTCGCTCAAATGTAGCCGACCCGAAGCGACGATCTCTAAACAGCCGGTGACGGACGCAGCCGATGAGACGTGCACCGTACGGGAGGCCTCTTCCCGCCTCAATGGTTTTTCCTCCAGCAAGACTTGCACCACGTCACCGAAGACACCCGGCATTCCCTATGAGTTAGTGGAGCATGGCCTCACTCATGGAGAACCTTGCCCGAAATGTGGGTGCCCGTTGTATCGCGATCTGATGGGTGAGCCTGTTTGTTGTCGCTGTTTTCCACAGCGCGGTTACCATGAGTACAGTACCCAGGTTGATGCTTTGTACCCTCGTAAGCGTCGGGAGGAGGATGCGGTGAAAGCGACATGGAAGAGCAAGGTGCGTGAATGAAATCATTCCCACTCTATCAGATCGGGATGCGGGCCTTAAATACGAGGGGTGGGACGGGCTGCTGAAGCATGCTGGCGCACAAGCGCCAGCAGCTATTATCGCACATAGTGTTCTTCCACGCAGCGCATTGCGGTGCACACGCTTCTTCCGCGCAACTCCCACCCCGTTACTGGCAAGACATCGCGCAAGTGGTTCGTACAACGAGCGTGTCTTCCACAATGGTAGCAAGCCGCTCACAGAACACCTTTATTCGGAAAGCTGATGGCCACAGAAGAGCCTACGAACAGTGAGATGTAGACTGACGGGGTGGGTGGCCTACCGGTAGTCGCCTACTCGACGACACCCACATAGTCAAAGTGCGACAAAAGGTCTCGGACTGCTTCCGAGGGATCCTTGGAGCTCAGGCGTTCTTCCGCATCGGAGGTTACTTGTTGACGTTTCGTAAACGGCGGCTGCGCCGGCTTTCTGCTTTGCAGGCCACTTTGCTTGGTCAACCCGTCCTTCCATACTTTCCATGGTGGCAAAATTGGTTACAGTGAAACGGCATAAATTCCTTCACAGAGTTGATTCGAGTTGAGAAAGGGAGTAATCGCCTCTTGCTACTCAATTCGATCGGCTTGGGAAGAGAAATCACAGCCTAACTGCTATTCTTTACATTTCATGAATAATTAGGAACATCGAGGCTTTGAGCCACATATGTTTCATATGCCGGTCTTTCCAAGAACCATACTGCCAAGTATCCTTCACAGGGTAGAAGTGAGTTTTACGAATACTGCCCGTGCTCAGAACTAACCATGTCTTCAGGATCAACATATTACAGTGGTGTGACCCTATTAAAGCTATCAGCTGTACTTGCCAGGCGGTTGGTATCACCTCACGTAGCGCTGGGCCAAAAAAGTATTGAACGAGCCAGCACCCACTTTGGAATGGTCTCCTAAATGTCTGGAATAATTTTGACTACTTTGCACTTGGTGACACGCTCGCGCATATTAGACCTGGCTCGCCAGCGTTCGATTCAAAGCCCATCGTTAGTATTTGTTTCTTGCTTCCGCAAGAGCTATAATGGAGTGATTGAAAGGGCACTAGTAAGGAGCGGGTGACAAGCAGATGGATGAACAGCGGCAACAGACAGTCGCCCCCCTGACCATCTTCTATTCTTATGCTCACGAGGATGAAGCGCTGCGGGACAAGTTAGAAGATCATCTCAGTAGCTTGCAGGTGCAAGGTCTGATCAGTGAATGGTATGATCGACAGATTGTGGCTGGGACCGAATGGGCATATGCTATCGATTCACGCTTGCAAACTGCCTCGATCATTCTCTTGCTCATTAGTCCTGCCTTCATGGCATCTGACTATTGCGTCAGCATCGAAATGCAACAGGCCATGGAGCGTCACCGTCTTGGCGATGCCCGGGTCATTCCGATCATCCTTCGGCCTGCAGAATGGCACGATGCCCCGTTCGCTATCCTCCAGTGCCTTCCTCGCGGCGCGAAGCCAGTGACCACCTGGGATGATCCAGAAGACGCCTTCGAGGATATCACTCAAGGTTTGCGCCGTGCGATCGAAGATATGAATCTGCTTTTCTATAGTAGAGGGCCTCGTCATCCATCGGCACCGATGATCCTTGCTCCTTCTGACGGTCAATGGAGAAAGGTGAGCAACCGCTTACGCTCACCGATCGATTTTCGAAGCCGTCAGTGGATGCTCGAGCGTGTGCGCACACGGTGGGTCACCGGATTGCTCAAGGATTCCCTCAACGAGGCCGCCCTGATCACCCTGGGTTTACACGAACAACCAGCTGCCGTTGCCAACCCATGGAGTTTCTCTCTACAAGAGATGAATCAGCCTGCACGACCACTCAGCCTCAGGACGCGTGTCATTCAGGCCTATGACTATGCCCAAGGGGAATTACTCATTCTCGGAGAGCCGGGCTCCGGCAAAACCACCCTGCTACTCGAACTTACCCGTGACCTCATCGAGCGGGCAAAGCGGGATGAGACGCATCCGATACCTGTCATCTTCAACCTGTCGTCCTGGAGCCTCAAGCAGCAGCCCATTGCAGGCTGGCTGGTCGAGGAACTGATTCTCAAGTACCAGGTGCCGCAGAAACTGGCAAAGCACTGGGTAGAAAATGAACAGGTCTTGCCGCTCCTTGATGGCTTAGACGAAGTTGCACCGCACAACCGAGCTGACTGCATCGAAGCATTGAATAGGTTTAAACAGGATCACGGTTTGCTTCCGATGGTGATCACTAGCAGAAGTGCTGACTATCTGGCTCAGCAGTCGCGTGTCCTCTTACGGACTGCCATTGTCATCCAACCACTGACACAAGAGCAGATTGAGTTGTATTTGGCAAGTGCGAAGAAACAATTGGCCCCTGTCCGCGAAGCGTTACGGGCTGATGCAGAGCTACAAGAGTTAGCGTCGACCCCGCTCATGTTGAGTATCCTCACCTTAGCGTATCACGGATCATCGATGAACGATCTCTTGGCGCTCTCATCTCCCCTGGCACGTCGAGAGCAGATCTTTGCCACCTATGTCCAGCGGATGTTCCAACGCCGAGGGATCAAAGCGCACTACTCCCAAGTGCAGACGATCCGCTGGCTCAGTCATTTGGCATCTCATATGAAACGCCAGAGCCAGAGCGTGTTCTATGTGGAGCAACTACAACCGGCCTGGCTCCCTGGTTCCTGGATGCCTCGGATATATAGCTGGTTGGCTATCCAGCTACCAGATATCCTCATAGGAACCCTTGTCAGCCTTGCCATCATCATACTCCTGAACCGTGAAATCTCTCTAGAGGTCATCCTTCTGGGCTGCTTGCTTGGAGAGATCTTTAGTAATAAACGTATTTTTCTACCATCAATCAAGCGTGGCATGGATAACGAAGAGACTTTTAGAAATTTCCCTCTTCAATTGCCCTTGATGTTTATCTTCTTCTTCATAGATCCGCTTCTCGGAATCTGTAGCCTCCTGAGCTATGGACTGAACTACGGGCTGAGCTATGGACTGGCCTTCGGGCTGAGCGCCGGGCTTCTCAGTCTCCTACTTATTGGGGAGCACATGACAATCCAATCAACGGACCGCCTTATCTGGACATGGAGGAGTCTGGGAAGCAGTTTCTTCTCAAAGTCTCATCTAATCGCAACTATGCGCATCACAATTCTTATCGCTCTCGTCATCGGGCTGAGTGTCGGGTTAGGCAACGTACTGTCCCCTATCTACATACAGGGTTTCACGCTGTTCAGTAAGCTGATCCTCGCACTGAGCCTCGGACTGTTAGGTGGCCTGACCGCAGGGCTAGGCTACTGGTTCCTCTTCGGACTCCTGCAAGGAATATCAAGCGCAACTATCGACGATCAACATCGTGTCTCTCCCAATCAAGGTATCCGCAGTTCTATCCGCAATGGACTCCTGATTGGACTCATCAGCTTTATGATCGTAGGGTTGCTTGGCTTTTTGCGCGTTTGGCTGAGCTATCGGCTGATCCCCTCCCTGCATTTCACCGGTTTGACTAGGAGTGAGGTGAGCTCCATGCTGAGAGATGGACTGTATGAGGGACTGGGTGTCGGACTCAGTATCGGACTCCTGGTAGGATTCCTCAATGGAGGGTTTGCCAGTCTTCGACACGCCATCTTGCGTCTCCTCCTCTACTGGAACAAGGCAATCCCCTGGAGCTATCCGCACTTTTTGGATCATGCCGCTGAACGCATCTTGTTACGCAAAGTTGGAGGAGGTTATATCTTCCTCCACCGGCTCTTGCTCGACTACTTCGCCAACCTGGAGGCTATTTCTCTTCTCCAACGAAGCGACAGAAAGCCAGCATGATGTCTCCTCCCCTGGTACGGCACCTTCCACATCAATGGTACCAACTGGAGGGGAAGTTCTCTTGAAGACACCGGAGGTGCCACTCGTTCTCGTGCTGGCTGAGGGTCCAGGTCTGCTTTGCCAGAGGATCGGGCACCAGAATCAGCGGGCTTGTGCATGAGCCATAAAATCTGATGAGTTACAGGCCTATAGATCGCGCCCACAGCGCTGCTAGAGTTAAAACTGAAGAAACCTGCCTGAACGCCTCCATGGAACATGGGGTCGCTTGTGGCGTGTTCAATTCAGTTTCCTCTCGACGTTCCGTTTCTGAGCGGAACAGGGATGAGAGAGCGTACCGTCTACAACAAGCACATCCCTACTGAGGCAGATGAAACGTGCCAATAATACTGGTTGCCCCCAATACATGGCCTTGTATGGCGCTCACCACCTCACTGAAGGTGAGACCTGGGCCACCGACCTGCGCTCTATTCGTGGCATAGAGTAAAAAGAGGTAGTGATGGATCTCACCTGTGGGCGGCGGACAAGGCCCACCGTATCCCATGGAGCCGAAGCTGGTGGTTCCTTCGGTGAAAGCGTCATTCCCTTCGAGTTCGCGCACATGAGCAGGAATATTGTAGACAATCCAATGGTGGAAGCCACCAGCTACCGGGGCATCATAGTCTGACATGAGCATCACAAAGCTGTGCGTCCCTGCTGGCACATTCGTCCAGTTCAGCTGCGGGGCGATATTGGAGCCGGTACACCCAAATTGATTCAATTCGTTTTTCGCTGAGAGCGGTCCTCCGTCGCGGAAGTCGGGACTGGTGATGGTAAAGGGATGGAGTGCGTTCCTTGAGGCGATTGCCAGGTGGGATGTGCGTGTGAGTGAGAGCAGGAGAGACAGAGCGAGAAGGCCGAGTATGAGTATGCCTGTGCTCACAACTACTGGGATTTTCCCCGGCAGAGGCTTTGCTAAGTAACGAGTGAAGCGCATAACAACATCCTTTCTTCTGCTTACTCTAGACCAGTTGCTCCATGTTTGTGAAGCAGTTGTCTGGAGAAGCCGGTTTCAAACTGCCAGTGAAGCGAAGCCAATAAGGATGACAAGGTGTTGAGTTGTAGGGACTAACGGCCGTTACATCTTAAGCATAGGTATCTATTGACATGCTGTCAAGGGGGTTCAGCCTCTCAGGGCTTCTCAAAAGTCGCCATGGGTGTTCCCCACCCCACCCGGTCTCCCGCTTCTGCCGCCGCAGGCGGCCAGTTTTAGCTGAGCAGTGTGACTTTTGAGAAGCCCAGTTGATCACCAGCTCGCCTCTTCCTTTTTGGCCAACTGTCCCCTATAATAGGACGTATCTGGTACCTTCCCTTTTGGCCCAATAACGCCCGCAGGAGAGACAAAAGGAG
>Ga0137365_10004099_pt1 | contig 11682 bp, 17 predicted proteins | sample SagtaG_9_FD_104799 | JGI IMG/M metagenome (GOLD analysis project Ga0137365, IMG submission 104799) | Vadose zone soil microbial communities from Sagehorn Ranch, Mendocino, California, USA - Sage1_L_40_16 metaG | ecosystem: Environmental > Terrestrial > Soil > Vadose zone | place: USA... | reverse complement strand
CTCCTCTCGATTAATTCGTTTTGCACCAGCATTTTGGTTCTGTTGGAAATAACGGCCAGCGTGCAATCGATGGCAGGAAGCGGATTTTGAACCGATGATACACGATGCTTTACATCGTCGGCACACCGATTGGGAACCTGGGGGATATCACCCTCCGCGCAGTCGAAGTATTGAAAGATGTCGATCTTATCGCGGCCGAGGACACGCGGCACTCGGGAATGTTGCTGAAGAATTTCGAAATCAAAAAACCGCTCCTTAGTTATCATGAACACAATGAGGCGATGCGCACGGCGCAGCTGGTCGATCGGCTCGCCGCCGGCGAAAACATCGCGCTGATCACGGATGCGGGCATGCCGGGGCTGTCGGATCCGGGCGCACGCTTGATTCGCGAATGCGTGCGGCGCGACCTGCCGTTCACGATTGTCCCCGGGCCGTCATCGATCCTGATCGCTCTGGTTGGCTCCGGCTTTTCAACCGAGAAATTTTTCTTTGCCGGGTTTCTCCCGGTTAAAAGCGGACAGCGTCAGCGCGAATTGCGCGCCGCCGCCGCGCGGGATGAGGCAACCGTCTTTTTCGAGTCGCCTTATCGCCTGATCAAAACATTGAACGCCTGTGCCGACGTCATGCCAGATCGACAACTTTGCGTCGCACGCGAGCTCACTAAAAAATTCGAAGAATTCCGTCGCGGCGCCGCCGCCGAACTGCTCGCCCACTACCAAGCGCATCCGCCCAAGGGCGAGATCGTGCTGGTCATTTCGAACTTGTAGCCGCTTTGCCCTGCAAAGAACGCTTTCCCCTTGTCAACGCCCCGGTTCTGTGGAATTTTGCGCGGCTTTTTCTCCTCAGAATCGCTTATGGCTTACGCAATTATTAAGACCGGTGGACGACAGTATCGTGTCGCGGAAGGCGAAACGGTAGATGTCGATCTTATCGATGCCGAGGTTGGCAAGACCGCGACCTTCGGCGACGTGCTCCTTTACGCCGACGGGAAACATCTGACCCACGGTGATCCGTTGATTTCAGGCGCGAAAGTGACCGCGGAGGTGATCGAGCAGCGCAAAGACAAAAAAGTGATCGCGTTCAAGTTCAAGCGGCGCAAAGGCTATCACCGCACGGTCGGTCATCGCCGCAAACTGACGCGAGTGAAGATCAAAAGCATCAGCGTGGGTGCCAGAAAATCCGCCGTGAAAAAATCCGACGAATAATCTTCTACTTTCTAATTTCTACTTTCCACTTCTCGTTATGGCTCACAAAAAAGGACAAGGCAGCGTCAAGAACGGCCGCGACAGCGTTAGCAAACGGCTGGGCGTGAAAAAATTTGGCAGCGAGCTGGTTGTGGCAGGCAATATCATCGTGCGCCAGCGCGGGACGAAATTTTTGCCGGGCCGAAACGTCGGCCTCGGCCGCGATTACACCATTTTTGCCCTGGTCGATGGCAACGTGCGCTTCGACCGCGCCGGCCGCCGGGTCAATGTCGATCCGCTGGCGAAGAAATAATTTTCGCTCTTTTTCTTTCAACCTTCCGGTTTCGAACAGTTTGCGGTATAACGAATTTCGCTGATGAAATATAAGACCTTTCTCCTTTTCGGTGCGCCCGGCAGCGGCAAAGGCACCCAGGGTAAAACGATTGGTAGTATCCCGCGCTTTTTTCATTGCCCGTGCGGCGATGTTTTCCGCTCGATCGACACCCGCACCAAAGTCGGCCAGGCTTTCCTCGAGTATTCCAGCAAGGGCCAGCTCGTGCCCGACGACGTTACCGTTCAACTTTGGAAAGCGGCGATCGAGGCCGCAGTCGATGCGCATAAATTCAAACCGGACATCGACACCCTCGTCCTCGACGGCATCCCGCGAAATGTGAACCAGGCGAAAATCATGGAGGAGATGATCGAGGTCGAAAAAGTGTTTCATCTCTCCTGCCCAAACCGCGAGACACTCTTTGGCCGATTGAAAAAACGTGCCCTCAAAGACAATCGCCTCGACGACGCTAACGAGCAGGTCATCCAGCGGCGCCTCGACATTTACGAGTCGGAATCAAAGCCCGTTCTCGGTTATTATCCGCAGGATTGCGTCACAGTGATTGACGCCATGCAGGCGCCATCGAAAGTTTTGTTCGACATCCTGGCCAGCGTGAATGGCGTGGATGGCCATCATGAGTCAGCAGCAGTTTGAAAATTTCACCGCCTCAAGTCTCTACTGCGAAAAGTGCAAGGCCGCGATGCCGGTGCGCGAGCGGCTGCTTCTAGTTCTGCCGGATAAGGAAATTTTCGATTATCTCTGCACCGGCTGCGGATCGTCAGTCGGTCGGCGTGAAGTCACTGCCGGCGAAAAACTGATGGCTGACGCGTTCGCTGGGCGACGAGCGCGCCGTTCGCCCGTGCAGCTTTTGCCTTAGCGCACGATGCGCATCCTCTTTATCGGCACAGGTGAAATCGGCGTGCCGACATTGCAAGCGCTCGAAATGTCCGGGCACAAGATCGTCGGAGTCATTACTCAGCCGGATAAACCCGTTGGTCGGAACCAACGCATCGCGCCGTCGCCAATCAAGGCGGCGCTGGGCGGAACGACGATGTCGATCTTGCAGCCAGTGCGAATCAAAGATCGACAAGCGATCGAAGAAATTCGGGCGCTTCAACCTGAGATGATTATTGTCGTCGCTTACGGACAAATTTTGCCTCGCGCCGTTCTCGAAATTCCCAGGGTCGCCTGTCTAAATCTGCATGCGTCCCTCCTCCCCCGCTGGCGCGGCGCGGCGCCGATCCAGGCTGCAATCGCCGCTGGTGATCGCGAGACCGGGATCACGGTCATCTACATGGATGAGGGACTTGATACCGGCGATATCTTGTTGCAACACAAGATCGACATCTCGGCCAATGAAACCGGCGGCTCATTGCATCGCCGGTTGAGCGAAATTGCGCCCCCCGCGTTGCTCGAATCATTGCCAATGCTCGCCAGTGGAAACGCGCCGCGCACTCCGCAAGACGACGCACTCGCTACTTACGCGCCAAAATTGACTCGGGCCGACGGAAGAATCGATTGGTCCGAATCGGCGGAGGTAATCGAGCGAAAAATCCGCGCTTACGATCCTTGGCCGGGCGCGTTCACAAAAATCGCTGCCAAATCAGATGAGCCGCGCAATTTGAAAATATTCTCGGCCGAGATGGTCGATCTTGGCGGCGCACCTGGGGAGATCTTGCATAGTGACAGAGAATTGATTGTGAGCGCCGGAAAAGGCGCATTGTCGTTGCGCGATGTGCAGTTGGAGGGAAAGCGGCGAATGAGCGCGCCGGAATTTAGGCGCGGGTTCGGTTCAACCGCGCGAGGCGATTTGTTAATTCGGTAGCACGACGCTCTGCCGAGCCTCGAATGCGCGCAAGGTTCGTTGGGCTCGAGAGTCTCGCCCGATGGCGTTTCATTTTGCTTTCAAAAGCGCGCCGCGTTCTGTTTGATCGTGGTGGATCATGAAAACGGAAGCGCCCGCTTATAAACGGATTGTGCTTAAATTGAGCGGCGAAGCGCTGCAAGAGCGCGGCGCTCGAGAAAATATTTCGCCGCCTGTTGTTCGCGAAATCGCGGTGCGGATCAAAGACGTGCACGATCTCGGCGTGCAAACGTCGGTCGTCATTGGCGGGGGTAACATTTGGCGCGGTCTGGCCGCATCCCATCGCGGCATGGACCGCACGACGGCGGATTACATGGGGATGCTCGCGACGGTTATCAACGCCTTGGCGCTGCGGAGCACGCTCGCTCAGATGGGCGTGGAGGCACGCGTGCAGACAGCGATTGAAATGAAAAATGTAGCCGAGCCGTTTATCCTGGGCCGCGCTATTCGTCATCTCGAACTTGGCCGCGTAGTTATTTTCGCGGCCGGCACCGGCAACCCTTATTTTTCAACCGATACGACCGCGGCGCTCCGCGCGAGTGAGATTCGCGCCGATGTCATTCTGAAAGCGACGAAAGTGGACGGCGTTTACGATCGGGATCCGAATACCGATCCAAACGCCAAACGTTACGAGTACATCACTTTCACCGAAGCGCTGGCCAAACGTCTGCAAATCATGGATTCCACGGCCTTCAGCCTTTGCATGGACAACAAAATTCCCATCCTAGTGTTCGACATGAACAAGCCGACCAATATCCGTGACGCCGTGCTTGGCCGAAAAGTCGGTACCCTGGTTTGCAATGAGTTGGAGCCGAAGTGAAAATTTAGCCGCATGAGCAGAGACGACATTCTTCTGGAAGCTGAGATGTCGATGGAAAAAAGCGTCGATTACATGGTGCACGAATTCGCCCCCGTGCGCACAGGCAAGGCGTCGCCCGGGCTGGTCGAAAACGTCGATGTCCAGGCATACGGATCGGCTATGAAGTTGAAACAGCTCGCGCTGATCACTACGCCGGAGCCGCGTTTGCTAGTAGTGCAGCCGTTCGATGCCGGCACGGTGCAGGACATCGAGCGCGCGCTCAAGGAATCCAAAATCGGCATCACGCCAAATGTCGATGGAAAAATCATTCGGCTGCCCATTCCGGAGCTTTCGGAAGAACGGCGCAAAGACCTGGTGCGCTCGCTAGGAAAAATGGCCGAGGAAGCACGCGTCCGTGTGCGCGGGAATCGGCGGACCGCGCTCGATGAGGCCAAGAAACTCAAGGCCGCCGGAGGATCGAGCGAAGACGAATTACGAGATTTGGAAAGTGAAATCCAAAAATTGACCGATCGTTTCGTCAAATCGGTCGACGATCACCTCAAGCACAAAGAAACTGAGATCATGAAAGTGTGACGGAGGGACATGCTTCCGCATGTCCGGGACGCGCGGAAGCGCGCCCCTCCGACTACAACCGCACCAAGTCGAGCAGGAACTGGCACCAGAGATAAATCATGCCGCGCCAGGAATATTTTACGTCTCCCGCCGGCGTCGACTTGAGCACGCCTTTGTCGATATTGTGCGCAATTTGATCGCGCAGATCGTTTTCCATCTCGGTCTGGATGCGCTCCTCATCCAGGATGTCGATGGTTCCAACATCCACCTGATTGCGGCGAAGAAATTCGCGGTGACTTTGGTAAAGCTGCCAGAATGATTGATCGGGCCGCTGACGATTGATGCGGAACTGGGGAGTGAGTTTCAGACCGTAGGAAAGCGGATAATTCCAAGTCGTCCAGATCCTGCCGCCCTTCGCGCGAGACGAAATTCGCAGATAATAAAACGAGAGATCGTGCTGCTCGTTCAGACAAATCGTGGCCTGGGCGCGATCCTCGTCCTTGTAAAACAAACGAAAAAACTGCCGATAATCTTCCCAGTCCCAGCCGGCGTCGTTGACATGGACGAACCCTTCGTTCTCGATCTCGCGGGTAATGTCGTTGAGTGTGGGAAAAACATCCGAGGACGGCGGATTTTTCGGCCGGAGCTGCTTTTCCTTCGGCAAACGCAAAGTGCGAATGCGGGTGAGAATTTCCAGCCAAGGGAGAAAGAGCCAGCTCACAGCGGCGATCCCGCCGAGGACGTGACTACCGGTGATGAAATAGATCGCCAGATAGGACGAGATCAAAATACCGAGCGCGCCGGCCTTTTGCGAAAAAGAGCTTTGATAGCTGCGGAGAGCGACGCTGAGCACCGCCACTCCCAGGGTAAGAAAAAGTCCGAAAAGCATTACGGATGGATTTGGTGCTGACGCAGAAATTTTTCGAGCTGATCAGTATCGAAATTTGCCAGGACTTTATCGCCGGCCACAAACGTGGGCACATAAGTCTGCTCTGAGAGCTCCTTCATTTCCTCGTATGCCTGTCGATCTTCGCCGACATCAATTTCGATGAACTTGTAGCCGCGATGGCTCAGGTAATCCTTGGCATCAATGCACCACGAGCACCATTCGCGGCTGTAGAGTTTCAACTCGGTCGGCATAAGATCAAAATAGAATAACCGGTCTGGCGCCGTCAATCGGCTCACTAATACGCCTTCGCCCAGATGACTCGGCGCGAGCTTGGTTCACCTGTGAAAATGCACCGGCCGGGCTCAGCAGAACCATCGAGGGGAATCACACGGACGGTAACTTTAAGGTCGTCCTTGATCTTTTCTTCGATTTCGCGTGACCCGTTCCAATGGGCAAGCGCGAAGCCGCCGTGGATTTCGGGTTTCGCCGAAGTCTTCGGCGTAAAGAATTCGTAAAAATCGTCCTTATTGTCGATCTTGCGCGTTTTGTCGTCGCGGAATTTCTGCGCCCGTTCGTAAAGATTTTTTTGGATCGACATGAGAATGTCTGATGCGCGTCGAATAAATTCCTCGATCGCCATCGACTCCTTCGCTTTCACCGGCTGATCGCGCCGACTGACGGTCACCGAATTCTTTTCCAGATCGCGTGGGCCGATTTCGATCCGGACCGGCACACCTTTCTTGATCCATTCCCAATTTTTCACGCCGCCGCCCAAGTCCCGCCGGTCCACTTCCACTTCAATGGGTAGATCGGCATAGCGATTTGCGTTCAATTTCCGCGCGAGTTGGTCGCAGGCTTCCAAAACCTTCGCGCGCGTTTCTTCCTTCGACGTGATCGGCAGAATCACGATCTGCGTCGGCGCGATTCGCGGCGGCAGGACAATTCCGTCATCATCCCCGTGCGCCATGACCAACGTACCGACCAGCCTTGTGCTCATGCCCCAGCTTGTGGTCCAGCCAAATTCTTCTTTGCCTTCGCGGTTCTGGAATTGAATACCGCTTGCGCGCGAGAAATTCTGGCCAAGAAAATGCGACGTGCCGGCCTGAATGGCCCTCCGGTCCTGGACCATCGCTTCGATCGCCAATGTTTGGATCGCCCCGGGGAAACGCTCGCTCTCGGATTTCTCGCCGCTAAAAACTGGAATCGCGAGATGATCGCGCACGAACGTTTCGTAGACGTCGAGCATCCGTTTCGTCTCCTCGCGGGCCTCCTCTTCGGTTTCGTGAACGGTGTGACCTTCCTGCCAGAGAAATTCGGTTGTGCGCAAAAATAGGCGGGGCCGCATCTCCCAGCGAACGACATTGGCCCATTGATTGATCAGAATCGGAAGATCGCGATACGATTGCACCCATTTCGCGTAGCTCGCGCCAATGATCGTTTCACTGGTCGGCCTGACCACGAGCGGCTCGGCCAACGGGCTCGTCGGTTTCATTTTTCCATCAGCATCGACTTCGAGCCGGCTGTGCGTGACCACGGCACATTCCTTGGCGAAGCCTTCGACATGTTCCGCTTCTTTTGCGAAATAACTCAAGGGAATGAAAAGTGGGAAATAGGCGTTGCGATGGCCGGTCGCACGAAACATCACGTCGAGTTGGCGCTGCATATTTTCCCAAATGCCGTAGCCCCACGGACGGATGACCATGCAGCCACGTACATCCGAAGGCTCGGCCAACTCGGCGGCCCGAATAACCTGTTGATACCACTCGGGAAAATCTTCATCGCGCCGCGGTGTAATCGCAGTTCTGTTAGCAGCGGAACTTGGCATGGCGAGAAGGAATTAAACGTGCGAAATCAAAATGACCAGCGGCCATTTCTCTTACTGCATCTTTACCGGCACCGAACCATCGCTATTTTCACACCGTGAGAATGAAATGCCATAATTTGACACTCACCGGCACGTCCCGTAATTTCCGTGCCTTTTCCGCTCGATGAAAACGTTTTCCGCTAAGGCCAGTGAAGTCCCCCGCAAGTGGTGGGTCATTGACGCCAAGGACCAGATCTTAGGCCAGGTCGCGGTCAAGGCGGCAAAGTTGCTGCGGGGAAAAGAAAAAGCGATTTTCACACCGCATATCGACACCGGTGATTTTGTCGTCGTGATCAATGCCGATAAAGTGCGGCTGACCGGAAAAAAAGAAGATCAGAAAAGCTACATGAGCTTCTCTGGCTACGTAGGCGGCCACAAATCGGAGAGTGCCCGCGCCCGGCGCGACCGTCATCCTGAATTGCTCGTCGAGCGGGCCGTCCGCGGGATGATTCCGCACAATCGGCTGGGCCGCGCGGTTTATCGCAAATTGAAAGTTTATCGCGGCGATTCTCATCCGCACGCGGCGCAGCAGCCGCATGTGGTCAAACTTGCCTGACCAGAATTTTATGGCGCAAACTCAGAAATTCATCGCCACTGGTCGTCGCAAGACTTCGGTCGCCCGCATTCGCATGACCCCGGGCAGCGGCAAGATCGACATCAACGGGCGCAGCTTCGAAGAGTATTTTCCGACGGCGCCGCTCCAAAATACCGTGCTCCAACCGTTGCAAGCAGCGAAATTGGTAAACAGCTACGATTTATCGATCAACGCGACCGGCGGCGGCGTGGCCGGACAGGCTGGTGCGGCGCGCCTGGCTATCTCACGCGCGCTTCTCCAGGTCGATGGCAATTTGCGCGGCCAATTGAAAGCCGACGGCCTGCTTCGCCGAGACCCGCGCATGAAAGAGCGAAAAAAATCCGGACAACCCGGCGCACGGAAACGTTTCCAGTTCTCGAAGCGGTAACAGCTCCGTTCATCGTCCGCTTTTCTATAGCGGCGGTCCTATGTCCGTCGTACTTGGTCCACCACAGAAACGACGATCATAGAGCGCCGTTACAACTATTCAGTGCGGACTTACCTTTGGCGGCGCTTTCGCCGGACTCGGCGCCGCCAAAAATTGGGGAATTGTCGATCTTGCCGCCGGCTGAGATGGGCCGATCGGTTTGAGTAAACGCAATTCTCGCGCCGCCTCGCTCGTCCAGAAACTATCGCGATAATCGGTCAGGATTTTTTCGCAAACGAGGCGCGCCTCCTGTATTTGATTTTTCGCCTTCAAGATGTGCACCTGCGAGAAAAGCGCCAACGGAGCATTAAAATTCTTCGGGTAAGTGGCGGCGATCTTTTGATACCTCGCCAATGTTTCATCGGTCTTTCCCATCGACTCCAGATTGGCGGCCATCGCCATTTGCGCGGTGGCCACAAATTCGTGATCCGGATGTTTAGCGATGAAGAGATCGAGCGTCGCATTGGCATCTGTGAATTTCTTTTCGTCGCGTTGCGCTTGGGCGAGCAACAGATAAGCGTCTGCGCCGGCAGGCGTGTTTGGATACTGCGCAATTACCTGTTGATAATCTTCCGCCTTGCTGGCCTTCCCTAACAAGGCTGACGCGCTGGAGCTGCGCTGGTCGGAATAAAAGCGGTACGCTCCAAAGCCCACGATCGCGAGTAATGCGATCAATAGGGCCACGATAATCTCAATTTTAAATCTCTCCCAGAAGACGCGCGTTTCCAGGGCTGCATCTCGGGAAGGAGGCGGGACCGTCGGCATGATTTGATGTCGATCTTACACTCGGCGGTCGAAACCGCGCGAGCGTCGTCTTATGCCACGCGAAGGTTTTTCGCGCAAGCGCGGCAAGGCCGTCCACGGCTGCGGCAACGATGTTTATTTTGATGACGCCCGACGAACCAACGCCAGCGATACAGAACCCGGAGAAAGACCCGGAAGATTGGACCACGGGCGAAGAACCGATGACCGGCCCGCAGCGATCCTATCTGCAAACACTTTGCCGCGAGGCCGGCGAAGAATTTGACGAGACGCTAACGAAAGCAGCCGCCTCAAGAAAGATCGACGAATTGCAGGCCAAAACCGGCCGCGGCAAGAAGTAGGTCGATCTTGCGCAGATCTTTTATCGCACGGCCGTTGGATTTCTTTTGCCCACACAAGATCGACATACACTCGCCAGAGATTTTTCGGGCGATACAATTTCTAGATATGAATGCACTATGGAATTTTGTCTCGCCATTGCTTGGTTTAGGCGTGGAACCGCGGGATTTGACGTTTGTTCAAATTTCGCTGCGTGGTGTGGTCGTATTTATTGCCACGCTTATTATGGTTCGACTGGGGCATAAACGTTCGCTTTCGCGCAAGACCGCGTTCGACGCCGTGCTGCTGGTTATCCTGGCGTCAGTGCTCTCCCGCGCGATCAACGGGAGCGCGGCATTTTTCGCGACGCTCGGCGGCGGGGTCGTCCTCGTCCTCCTCCATCGCCTTCTCGCTTTCATTGCCTTTCACTCGCATTGGTTCGGTTGCCTGATCAAGGGTCTGCCGGAAGTAATTATCGAAGATGGCGATTTCGTTTTGGGGACCATGCGGCGTAACCATATCTCAACGCACGATGTCGAAGAAGACATGCGCCTGAGCTTGCGCGACGACGACGTCTCTAAAGTAAAGAAGGGCCGGGTCGAGCGCAGTGGCGACATCAGCTTCATCAAGAAATAATTGTAGGCGTCTGTGTCAGACGCCAGTGTTTGAATTCAACACTGAAGGTTCGGGACCTGCCACGCCGTAGCCTTGCGAAGACGGGTTCGACGTTCGACGGTTGCTATAATGCAACCGCATAACAAGCTTTTCACTCCCGGCCCAGTCGAAGTTTCGGCGAAAACGATGGCCGCGTTTTCGCGTCCAATGATCGGCCATCGCGGCGAAGATTTTAAGAATCTTTACCGCGATATTCATCCAAGAGTGCAAACGTTGTTTGGAACAAAGCAGCCCGTTTTTCTCTCCACCTCTTCCGCCTGGGGGGTGATGGAAGCGTCGATCCGTAATCTCGTGGGCAAACGCGTGCTCTGCTGCATGTGCGGCGCGTTCTCGGACAAATGGCTCGACGTCGCCAAGCGCTGCGGAAAGGAGGCCGAAGCGTTGAAAGTCGATTGGGGAAAACATGTAGATCATAAAGATGTCGATCTTGCGCTTGCGTCTGGAAAATTCGACACCGTCACGTTGGTTCACAACGAAACCTCAACCGGCGTGATGAATCCGTTGCCGGAAATTTGCTGCGTTCTCGCGAAATACTCCGAGGTCGCACTCATCGTCGACACCGTCTCGTCATTCTCCGCCGTTAAGATCGACATGGACGCGCTCGGCCTCGACGTCATGCTCACTGGCGCGCAAAAAGCGCTCGCCCTTCCGCCCGGTTTTTCACTCTTCTCCGTTTCCGAAAAGGCTTTTGCACGCGCTGAAAAGCAAAAGGACCGCGGCTACTACTTCGATTTCCTCGAATTCAAAAAACAACAAGCCGAGTGGATGACGCCGAGCACGCCGAGCATCGGCCATATCCACGCGTTGCAATCCAAGCTCGACGAGATCTTCGATGAAGGTTTAGACGCACGTTTCGCTCGTCACGCCCGCACGAATGCACTTGTCCAGGATTGGGTCGGTCGCACCGGCTTCGACTTCTTCGCCGAAGAAGGTTTCCGCTCAAAAACTCTCACGTGCGTGAAGAACAACAAAGGCATCGACGTTGTCGACCTTGCGCGAAAGCTGCGCGACAAACATCACCTCGTCATCGATCCCGGCTACGGCAAAATCAGAGGCCACTCCTTCCGCCTCTCCAATATGGGCGACGAAACCGAAGAAACCGTTGCGCATCTGCTCGCCTGTCTGGACGATTGTCTTCAGTAGCGCACACGACGCCTAAAAGAGAAGGGCGCCTTCGTTTCCGAAAGCGCCCTTCATGTTTGATGGCGGTAAGCCGAATTCGGTCGGCTAGACCCAGCGCCGGACGCGGCGTTTGTAGCTGAGATATTCGTCGCCAAACTTGCGTTCGAGATAGCGTTCTTCGCGCGTGATGACAATGCGATCAATGAGGATGAGTCCTACTGGCGGGGCGAGAAGCATCCATGCAGAATCGACCAGAAGCGCGAGCCCAAGCGTCCACAAAGCGAAACCGATGTACATCGG
>Ga0137365_10004097_pt1 | contig 11685 bp, 10 predicted proteins | sample SagtaG_9_FD_104799 | JGI IMG/M metagenome (GOLD analysis project Ga0137365, IMG submission 104799) | Vadose zone soil microbial communities from Sagehorn Ranch, Mendocino, California, USA - Sage1_L_40_16 metaG | ecosystem: Environmental > Terrestrial > Soil > Vadose zone | place: USA... | reverse complement strand
TTGCCGCACGAAATGCTCCAGACGCAGACCCAGGTCGAGCGCTCGCTGCTCAGTCGAGTTATGGGATGGCTCGCCCTCTCGCTCGCTCTCACCACCGGCGGCATCTACTTATGGATCGCGGGCGTCGTGCCACAGAACATTCCCTGGTTGCTCTATTTCATCGTCGCCATCGGCTTGATCTTTGGGATCCAGGCGGCGACCAACAGCAAGAATCAGAGTCTCGCGGTCGGCCTCTTCGGGATCTTCTCCGTCATCGAAGGCCTCTTCATAGCCCCAATCGTTGCCTACTATCTGCACGCGGCGCCCGATGCGGTCGGCAGTGCGTTGCTTGGCACCGTGGGCATCTTCCTGGTGGCCGCTGCCGTCGTCTACCTGACCAGCATCAACATGGCGGCGTGGGGCAAGTACCTGTTGGGCGCGCTCCTCGTCGGTATCGTGATCAGCTTCGCCACGCTGATCTTCCACTTCCCGATCAGCAATCTCGCTCTCAGCCTGTTTCTCGGAGTGGTCTTCGTCGGCCTGACGTTCTTTGACTTCTGGCGCGTCAAGGCGGAGCGGGCCGGCGACAACAATGCGCTCCTGCTGGCGCTCAGCCTCTACCTCGACTTCATCAACCTCTTCCTGATCCTGCTGCGCATCTTCGGCCGTCGCGATTAGTTAGCAGGTCAGCCCGCGCAGAGATTGCGCGCGATTTTTGCGGAACTTGATGCGGTTAAGCGGCGATACCGATCTTGCGCAGGGCGGGGCTGAGCTCGCGGAGGTTGCGGGTGCGCCGCTCCCGCCAGTCCAGGATGAGATCGGCGAAGGCTGACTTGGACAGCCGCTCCCGGCGAACGGCGTTGGTTTTGGTGTCTGTGATCTCGAGCTCGACCCAGACCACACCGGCCTCGATCAGACGCGCGGGGTACTCGTTCTCTTCGATCAACCGAATCAGCTCAAGCTCTCCAAGCATCTCCATACACCCCTGAAGAAAACACGTTGCCGACGGCTCTTATTCGTTCCCAACGGCGACTCCCGAAGAATCCGTCACTTTCCAAAATTGAGCTCGGCCGGGTGGCGGAAGATGCCCGGTAAACTTAGCCGGTGCTGGCCGACCTCCACATGCATTCGACGGTCAGTGACGGCTGGCGCGACCCCGACGAAGTGGCCAACCTGGCCGCCGACCGCGGGGTCCGGGTGATGGCCCTGACAGACCACGACACCTTCCTCGGGGTGAACCGGGCGCGCTTCATCGCCCACCGTCGCGGCCTCGGCTACGTACCGGCCCTCGAGGTGACGACTTATCCTCCCAACCAGTTTCGCCACATCCTGGGCCATGGGGTCGATATGAACCACCCCCAGCTGCTCGCCATGCTGCAGCGGACCCAGGGCGTGTTCCGCCGACAGACGGAAGCCTGGATCCGGGTCCTGCGCGACCAAGGCATCGGCGGCGACCTCGGCCTCGACGCCTATGCCTACAAGCCCACAGTGATGCCGGGCGCCGTCCTCAAGGTCATTCTTCAGCACGGTGTGATGACGGAGCGAGACGCCTGGGACAGCGTGCGCAAGGCCGTCGATTTCATGCCGGCGGATTTCTATTCGCCGATCCCGTCGCCGAAAGAGGCGGTCGACGCGATCCACGCGGCGGGCGGGCTGGCGGTCCACGCGCATCCGGGGCTGGTGCCCGACCAGGACCTGATGAAAGAAGTCCTGCCCATGCTCGACGGCCTGGAGGTTTACACGCGACGGCACAAACCCGAACAGATCCCGGTATACGAAGAGCTGGCACGCCGGCACGCGTTGCTGATGACCGTCGGCACCGACTACCACGGCTTCAACGGCGAGGACTATGAAGCGCCCCGGACGATCATCGACATTCGCTACCTGGAACGGCTCGGCGCCCGGGTGCAGTGGCCGGTCATGGACAAAGCTGGATGAGCCCGACGCTGGTCAAGCCTGCGGTGGCCGATGCCCGGGCGGCCTTGCTCGAGCTGGGTGGCCGCGAATCGACCGCGATCGCCGCCGCCATCGAGGGGCTGCCCGCCATCCCCGCCTTCCAGGTGATGGCCACCGCCTCCCAGGCCGCGCGGCCTCAGTGGGCCGGCCTGGTCGACGATCTCTTCGAGCGGCCCCTCCTGAAGCAGGCGAAGGCCGGCCTGCGTAATGCCCTGATGTCAACGCTGACTGGAGACACGCTGTATCGCAACGTGTTCTTCTCCTTCGCCGATGCAGTCATCCTCTGGCATTACGGCTATACGCAGGAACGCACCGGCAGTGCCCGCCTCGATACGGCCTACCGCGCCATGCGGCGGCTGCTGGCCGGCGCCGAGACCTTCATGGAGTCAACCCTGCCGGTCGAGCCGGACGTCGCCTATTTCCACCGGTTGCGCCGCATCAAGCTGACGCGCGACAATGCCTACCCGATGCTGCGCCGGGCCGGCCGCCTGCTCGGCACCGTGGAGGCGGAGGTGACGCAGGAAAAGCTGCACGCCGTTCGCGGCAGCATCCTCACGAGCTACGTGACCTTCAGTGCGCAGGTGATCGCGATGGCCCGCGCGCTGCGTGCCGAGCGCGACGCGATCGACCGCAACGATGTGCTGAACGGATTGGGGGCGATCATGACTCTGTTACGGACGCCACCGAACGCGCTGCCGGCCTGACCCAGGCTTTCGGCACGGTCGCACCGATGACCAGCATCGCGAGCGCCCCGATCAGCATCGGCACGAGCGTAAAGCGAAAGTGACCCGTCCAATCCCAGGCAACACCACCGAGGGCGGGACCGAAAAATGCCGCGCCGTAGCCGACGGTGAACATGAATCCGCTGGTCCGGGCGACCTCCGATGGCGCGAACAGCGCCGGCAGTCCCAGGTTCAGGATGAAGGCGAGACTGGCGCCGGCGCCCGCGAGGCCGGCCCAGAAGGGCGCACTGCCGGCCGGGGCCAGCGCATAACCTCCGACGCCCAGGAGCGAGCCAACGCCGGCGAGGACGTAAGGCCAGCGGCGCCCCAGCATCGCGTCGCCGCGTAACGCCAGCCAGAAGCTGACCGGGAGCTGCATCGCGTTCAGCGCGCCCAGGGTCAGGGGAATCAAGGCGTGGGCGTGGCGCGCATCGAGCGTGTCGGGGACCCAGCTGTTCATCCCGAAGTAGACGAGGCTGGCGCCGCCCATCAGCAAGCCGACGCGGAGCATTTGTCCGCTGCGCCAGTCCGGCAGCCACAAGCCTGCGGTCGCCACGGCGGCCTCGGACGCTGGTGTGACGATCAACCAGAGTGCCAGGACGATGGCAGCCGGCACGGCCCACACGGCGAGGGCGAACTGCCAGCCAAAGGGCACCAGCAGCAGCGGCAGGGTGATGCTGGCCGCGATCACCTCGCCAACCAGAAGGCCGTTGGAGTAGATCGCGATCGCCCGTCCGATGCGCGCAGGGAACCAGGCCTGCGCCAGGCTCGGCATCGCCGGTTGCGCCACCGCGATGCCGAGGGCGAACACGATGGTGAACGCGAAGACCATGGCGGCGTTGGGTAAGGCGCCCCGCAGGCCGGCACCGAGCGCGACCAGGGCGAGCCCCACCGCAACCGCCCGCCGCGCGCCGACGCGGCTGACCAGGTAGGCACCGGGGATCGCGCCGGCCGCCATCAACAGCACCGGCAGTGAGGTCAATAGTCCAGCGGCACTGTAGGAGAGTGAGAGCGAGCGGTGCAGAGCGGGCAGGGTGGGCGGAACACCGAGGATGACGGTGCGCAGGTTGACACCAACCAGCCACAGGAGAAGCAGCGTGAGAATCGGGTTTCGTAGGCGGCGACTAGAGACCGCCGACAGGTAGCTCCTCGATCAGGACCGTCGGGCTGCCGCAGAAGCCGCCGGCGAACATGAAGCGGAGGTCATCGGCCACGGCTACCACCTTCTTCAGCAGAGCAATGACGTTGCCCGCGACGGTGAGCTCCTTGACGGGCCGGGTCAGGTGGCCGTTCTCGATCCAGTGGCCCGTGAGACCCAGTGAAAACTCACCCGAAACGGGGTTGACGGTGTTGAGGCCGGAAAGCTGCGAAACGTGCAGCCCGTTGCTGACGCGCGCCAGCAGCGCCTCCCTCGACAGCGCGCCCGGCTTGAGCACCAGGTTCGAGACGCCGACCTCGGGCACGCTCTTGTAGGAACGGACCGCGCTCCCGGTCGACCGGCTGTTGGTGCGCCTCGCCGTGTAGGTGTTGTGGAGATAGCCCTTGAGAACACCCGCGCCGATGAGCTCGTTGCGTTCGGCCGGCACGCCCTCGCCGTCGAAGGGCCGGCTGGCCAGACCTTCGGGGAGACGCGGATCGTCGGTGATGGTGACGATTTCCGCCGCTACCGGCTCACCGACCTTACCGGCGAGCAGCGACCGCCGCTTGATCACGGCATCGGCGCTGAAGGAGCTCCCGAGCACGCCGAGGATCATGGCTGCCGCGTGCGGATGGAGCACCACCGGAACGCTCGCCGTCGGTACCGGCCGGGCCCCCAGGAGTCCGGCCGCATTCTCCACCGCTTCCTTCACCACGCCGGCGAGGTCCAGCTCGTCCATGTCGCGGCCATGGGTGAAAGCAAACCCCGACTGCATCTCGGAATCCTGTTCGGCGATCGTTTCGAGCACACCGTAGGCGACGGTCCGATCGAACGAAGCCTCGAGCCCGCGGCTGTTGTAGATCTCGACCTGCCCGCTGCCGTCGCTGTACATCGCATCGCTCACCCGGCGGACGCGCGCGTCGAGCGAGGTGGCGCGCCGCTCCATCTCGAGCGCAAAGTCGATCTTGCGCTGCGGGTCGAGCCCGGCGAGCGCGGCTGACGCCAGCCCGGTCAGCGCCTCGAAGGGCCGGGGCTCCGGTAGCGCATTGGCGTCGTCGGCGTGGTTGTAGCGACCATTGAGCAACGCCTCATCGACCAGGCTGTCGAGCGCCGCGGGCTCGAAGTCAGAGGTATAGGAAAAACCAACGCGATGCTCGCGAAAGGTGCGAAGACCGATCCCGCGACTTTCCGCCGACACCAGCGACTCGATCTCGCCTTTGTAGACCCGGACCGTGAACTCGGTGCCACGCGAGATGTACAACTCGGCGTCCTCCGCCCCTTGGGCTTTACAGCGCGCCAGTACGCTCTCGCCGATCGCGTTCACTGGCGCATGGCGCCCGCCGGGACCACCCCGGTGCCGCCGACGGTGAGCTCAGAGATGCGGATGGTTGGCTGGCCCACCGAGACCGGAACGCCCTGCCCTTCTTTGCCGCAGGTGCCGGGGGCGAGCTTCAGGTCATTCGCGACCATGTCGATCTTGTGCAAGGCGCGCGGTCCGTTGCCGACGATGGTGGCGCCGCGTACCGGCCGGCCGATGCGCCCGCCGTCGATCAGGTAACCCTCGGTCACCGCGAAGACGAAATCGCCGGTCGTGACGTCGACCTGTCCGGCACCGAGCTTCTTCGCGTACAGGCCGCGCGGCGTCGCGGCGATGATGTCCTCCACCGTGTGCGCGCCGGCGGCGATGAAGGTGTTGGTCATTCGTGGGATGGGCAGGTGCTGGTAGGACTGGCGGCGTCCATTCCCCGTGACCGGGTGGTTTTGTTGGCCGGCTCGCAGCCGATCGTACATGTAACTGACGAGGACGCCGTCCTGGATCAGGACGTTGCGGCGGGTCGGCACGCCCTCGTCGTCGACCGTCAGCGTCCCCCAGCGGCTGGGCAAGGTGCCGTCATCGATGGCGGTGACGATGGGGCTCGCCACCGCCTGGCCGATCTTGCCGGTAAAGACGGTCGATCCCTTGACGACAAAGTCCGCTTCGAGCCCGTGCCCGCAGGCCTCGTGGAAGAGCACGCCGCCGAATTCGTTTCCGATGATGACCGCCATCTGGCCGGCGGGCGAGGGCGCCGCGTCGAGCAGGGCAACGGCGCGCTCCGCCGCGGCCCGCGCATACTCGGCGGCCGAGGTGTCGTCGAAGAATTCGAAGCCCCGCTGCATGCCGGGAGCCTCCATCGCCGTTTGAATCTCGCCGTTGCGCTCGGCCACGGCGTGCACCATCAGCCGGACGCGGGTGCGGGAATCGACGTGATGAATCCCTTCGGAGGTGGCGACGAGCACCTCCTGCGCGCTCTGGCCATAGCCGACCGCCACCTGCTTAACCGCACCGCTCACGGCGCGAGCCGCCTGGTCCGCTTCCAGCAGCAGCTCGATCTTGGCCTCCGCGCCGACGGCGTCTGGCGGCACATCGATCCGCTGCGGCGGCCGCGGTGCGCCGCTCAGCTCCGCGAATGCAAATCGCCCGCCGCCGCGACGCCCGATCTGCGCGGCGAGATCCGCCGTCTTGAGTAAGCCGTCTTCCGACAGATCCTCGGTATAGACGTAGCTGACCGTGCCCTGGTGGATGATGCGCAAGCCGGCGCCGAGGTCATTGCCGGAATTGACCCGCTGTACCTTGCTCTCCTCGACGCTGATCGACTGGTTGCGCTTGCGCTCGACGAAGAGCTCGACGAAATCGGCGCCCGATCGCAGCGCGCGTTTGATCACGCTGTCCACCAGGGATTGCTCGAGCAGTGGCATCAGCTTGAGTGTACCGGCCTTCTCCGTCGGCCCCGTCCTTCAAGAGGCAAGAGTCGCATCAGCTCCTCGGCGACAGCGTCAAGTGGCCGGACGTTACCCTCGGCCCGACACAGGATGAGCGCGCCTTCCATGGCGGCCAGCGTGGCCGTCGCGATGGGTGTCGCGCGACGCGAGGGAACGCCGGCGCCCTCGAGTTGCTCCGCGAGCACGGCGACCCATGAACGAAACGTCGCCCGCACAACCGCCATCAGATCCTTCTCGCCGGGGACTGTATCGATTGCGACGCCCGCCACGACGCAGCCGGCGGAGCCGCCGGAGGCCACGACCACCTGGCGCCACATGGCAATGAAGCGCTCCAGGACCGCCGACGGACTGGTTGGGGCGCCGGCGCGAAGGTGCGCGAGGAGGCGTTCGGATGTCCACTGGATGGCGTCCTCGGCGAGCTGCCTCTTCCCGTCGGGAAAGTGATGATAGATCGAACCGCGCGGGGCCTCGCTGTCGGCGAGCACATCCGAGAACGATGTCGCAGTGACACCTCGCGAACGGATGAGCGAGGCGGCGCTGCGGACCATGCTCGCCCGGCTATTGGTCGCCATCAAACTCCCACTTGACTATGACGGTCAGCATAGTGCATGATGTAGCGGTGCTATGACGACCATCATAACCGGTTAAGGAGACAACCCCATGCCAATGATTGACGTCTATGCCGCTGAGGGAACGTTTGGCGACAAGCATGCGCTCGCGAAGGACCTCGCCACGGCCGTGATGAAGTGGGAGCAGGTACCCAACCTCGCACTCTTCCGCAACAATACCGCCGCCTTCATCCACGAGCTACCGGCCGACTCGCTGTCCAACGTCGTGGGCGACACCAACTACGTTCGCGTTCAAGTCCTGACGCCGGTCGGCGTCCTCGATCGCAACAAGCAGCTCGGCGTCGTCAAGGAACTGACCGACATCGTCGCCGCCGCAGGTGGTGACCCCACGCTCAGCACTCGCACCTGGGTATTGCTCACCGAGTCACCCGAGGGTGGCTGGGGGGTCAACGGGCACGCCAACACCGGCGCCGACCTTACTGCGGCCGCGCGCGCGGAACTGAGCGCAATCGCCGCTCAGAAACCCGCTAAGTAGGGCTGCTGACCGGTTCACGAACGAGCCCGATGACCCACAATCCGAGCAGGGTCAGCCCCCCGGCGGTGGCGATGAACACCGAGGGAAAGCCGAGGCTCGCCGCCAGGGTCGATCCGAGCAGCGGACCGACCGCATTGCCGACCGCGGTCGCGCTGCTCGTCAGACCGTAAGCAGAGCCGCGGAGCTCCGGCGGCGTCGATAGACCGACGATGGCGTTGGTGGCCGGAATCAGGACGCCGAAGAAGATGCCGAGTCCGGCGCGGAGCAGCAGGAACTGCCCGATGTTCCGGACGAAGGCCTGCGGCAAGAAGAACAGCGCCGCGCCGAAGCAGGCGAGGATGAGGATCCGCCGGTACCCCGAGCGATCGACGAGGCGGCTGTAGAAGAGCGCCGCCAGCGCGCTGAACACCGCCGTCGCCCCGAACGCCAGGCCGGCGTAGAGCTTGACGGGATCCTGCGCCGACGAGAGGCGCTCCACGAACAGCGGCAGGATCGGAAAGACGATGGCCGAGCTCAACTGCACCAGCAAGAGCGTCACCATCAATGGCATCAAGATCGGTGAGCGCAGACCGATGCCCACCGTTTCGATGAATCCGGGCCGCTTTACGATCGACGGCGGCGAGAAATGCTCATGGACGAATTGCCAGACGAAGACGCCGGCGATGGCGAGCATCGCGCCGGCGACGAAGAACGTTCCGCGGATCCCGACCGCCTGGGCGACGAGACCACCCAGCACCGGGCCGGCCGAGATCCCCACGTAGACGCTGGTCTGCAGCAATCCCATGCTCCAGGCGAGGCGGTCGCGCGGCACGATGCCCGCCACCAGCGCGGTGGCGGCCGCGATCGTCCCGGTGAACATGCCCTGGAGGATGCGTAGCACGAGGAACTCCCCGACGTTCTGCACCAGCCCCATGAGCGCGATGATCAGCCCGCCGATCAACATCGCGCGCAGCACCATGAGCTTGCGGCCGTGTCGGTCGGCCAGTGCGCCCCAGATCGGGCTGAAGATCGCGAGCGAGACACCGGTGCTCGTCACCAGCGCCCCGGACCAGAAGACGACCGCGCTCTCGGGACTGACGCCGATTTCCTTGAGGTAGAGCGGAAGAAACGGCAGGACGAAACCGAACGCGAGCATCGCGGTCGCCTGCGCGACGCAGGTGACGTACAGGCTGGTGCGCCAGAGGGGGCTGAGCAGACCGGAGACGTGACTCGGCGGAGGAGGCCGGAATCTCATGTCAGCCCCGTCGCGTCCGGGTTATCGAGACCGCGGGTTAGCCGGCGCCTTTCGCGTAGCTGTGAAGTCCGACGATCCAGAGGTTGACGGCATAGAGCGTGACCATGATGGAGATGAAGCCCGCCGTCGCAATCAAGGCGGTCCGCCGGCCGCGCCAGGTGCGAAGACTGTGCGAGTGGAGGTAGATCGCATAGACGATCCAGGTGATCGCGGCCCAGGTCTCCTTCGGATCCCACCCCCACCACCGGCCCCACGCATGCTCTCCCCAGATGGCGCCCGCCATGGTGCCGAAGGTCCAGATCGGGAAACCGAGCAGGATGGCGCGGAAGGTCAGGCGGTCGAGCGTCTCGAGCGACGGTAGGCGGGCTGCGATCGCTGAGCCGTTCAGCCAGGACTTCACACTCGCGCTTCGGTCCTTGACGAGGTACAGCGCCGCGAAGACGAAGCTTGAGACCAGGATGCCGGAAGACGCCATCATGCTGGTCACGTGGATCTTCAGCCAGTAGCTCTGCAGCGCGGGCACGAGCGGTTCGGGCGACTGATAAAGGCCGTAGCCGATGCCCATCAGTGCGACGATGACGAAGAGCGCGGCGCCACCACCCAGCGACGCCACCGGCCAGCGAATCGTCATCAGCAGGAAGACAACGACCGCGACCAAGGCCAGCATCGAGCTGTACTCATACATGTTGGCCAGGGGGTAGTGTCCGTCGGCAAAGCCGCGGAAGATGATGGCGGCCAGGTGGATCGCGGCGCCCGGGGCGACCAGTGCGATCGCGACCCATTGGAGCGCCTCCGTCCGGTAAGCGAAGAACGCGAAGTAGAAGAACATGCCCCCGACGTAGAGTCCCATCGCCGCGAAATACAGGTGCAGCGAGAGATCGGCGACGCCGCCGGGCAAGCGAGCCAGATCGCTTCGGACCAGCGTGAAGGCCAGCAGGTAGAACGCCAGGGGGACCAGCCGCCAGAGCGCGGGCCCGCGACGCCGGGCAACCGCCGCCGTCCCGACCTTTTCCGCGACCGTGACGCGCGCCATCTCAGACCCCGGCCTTCGCCCCGACCTTGCCGCTGGATGCGACCGGGGTGAGGGGGATCATCTGCATCGCGTCATCGCGGAAGCGAACCCGCTGGAACGTGATGCAGTTGACGGGACAGTGGTCTTCGCAGATCCGGCAGTTCGTACAGCGGTCGTAGTTGACGAGGATCTTGCCGGACTTGCCGCCGAATTCCTCCCCGAGCACGGTGTTGCAGATCTCGACGAAGCCGCCACTCGAGGTATCGCGGTCTTCACCGGCGACGACGACGTCGAGCGCCTTCTCCGGGCAGACGTCGTCGCAGGCGCCACAGAGGATGCAGGTCGACTCATCGACGTGGTGGACCGTGTCGCACTGGAAGCAGCGCAACGCGGCAGTGATCGCCTGCTCATCGTTCCACGGCAGTTCTACCGGCGTCATGTCTAGCCGTTTCTCGGCCGGGAGGATGGGAGGCTCTTCGCGCAGGTAATAGTCCGCCTCGCGGTGGTCGTCGGTCGATTCGATGACGGTGAGCGGCTTGGCGTCGCGCGGTACCGAAGCTCCCAGGAACTCGTTGATCGAGCGCGCCGCCCGGTGGCCCCAGGCGACGGCATCGACGATAAACGACGGCCCCTGGACACAATCGCCGCCGGCGAACAGTTTCGCCAGCTTGGTATGGGCGCCGGTATCGGCCTCCATCAGCTTGCGCGGCGTCAACGGCACGCCCTGGTCCTGCGGGAAGTCCATGATCTGACCGGACGCGAAGATGGCGTAGCGGCAGGGGATCACGTGCTCCGTGCCGGGCAGTTTCTGCACCGTGTTGATCAGCAGCTTGCCGCTCTCCGGATCGAATTCCAGCTTGTTCTCGTCGACGCGGATGAACTCCACGCCGTTGACATGGCCGCTGGAGTCCGCCTTGATCGCGTTCACGATGACGCCCGTGTGCAGCGTCAAGCCGATCTCGCGCGCTTCCACCAGCTCGTTGCCGAAGGCGGGCAAACGGTCGGCGGGCTCGATCGACACCATCCACACCTTGCGGGCGCCGGTTTTGATCGAGGTCTGGGCGGCATCAGTGGCGACCGCGCCACCACCGATGACGACGACATCGCCGCCACGCGGGAAGTTGTCCGGCACGATGTCGTAAGACCGGACCCGCAAGAATTCCATCGCGGAGATGACCTCCGGCAGATCGGAGCCGGGTACCGGCAGGATGCGCCCGGTCATCATGCCGACCGAGAGGAAGACGGCGTCATAGTCGTTGAGGAGCTGCTCGAGCTTGACGTCCTTGCCGACGTTCTGATTGACCCGGACGTCGACGCCCATGTCGACGATCATCTGAATTTCCCAGAGCAGCTGGTCGTGGTCGAAACGGAAATGCGGAATGCTGGCCGAAAGCAGGCCGCCGAGCTTGGCTTCCCGCTCGTAGAGGTCGACGCCATAACCCATGAGACGGAGATCCTGCACCGCGGTCATCCCGGCCGGCCCGGAGCCTACCACGGCGACCCGTCTGCCATTCTCCGGCGCGCGCTGCCAATCGATGCGCACCCGGCGGGCCCATGCGTAATCCGTGGCGAAGCGCTTCAACGATTTGATCGAGACCGCGTTCTCGGGTCCCTGGACCCAGCCGCGCTTACAGTCGGTCTCGCACGGATGGTTGCAGAGCCGTCCGAGCATGGACGGGAAGGGGTTGGTTTCATGGATGACGAGCCAGGAGTCCAGGTAGCGGCCCTGCGAGACGTAGTCGACATAGGCCGCGATGTCTTGATGGATCGGGCAGGCGCG
>Ga0137365_10004095_pt1 | contig 11688 bp, 18 predicted proteins | sample SagtaG_9_FD_104799 | JGI IMG/M metagenome (GOLD analysis project Ga0137365, IMG submission 104799) | Vadose zone soil microbial communities from Sagehorn Ranch, Mendocino, California, USA - Sage1_L_40_16 metaG | ecosystem: Environmental > Terrestrial > Soil > Vadose zone | place: USA... | reverse complement strand
TCGAGCGCATCTGCATCTGACCGTCATGACCGCTGTCAGTCAGCCCGCCAAAGCTCGAACCAGCGTTGCCTATTGCGATGGCCGAGGCGCGAGCACTCGCCCCGGCCGCTCGCATCTCCCCCGGTTTGGCGCAGGTTCGGTCGATCGCGGTGGGAAAGGAGTAACCACCTGCCGAGCCTTCGCGCGCAGGCATGGACGCGCGTTGACGCCTTCCGGAGTGCTTCCGTCCCCTCCGATCAGACCAGGTTGCCGATCTTCTGCACTTGGCTCGCAGCGTTCCAGCTCCCGGACATCTCCGTGGCACCACCAACCGCCGCCTGCGTCTTGAAATCGGCGAGAATGGTCCCGAAGAAGTACGTCGCCACCGACAGCAGTGACGGATACAGGTAGAACTTGCGCGCCACACCGTCAACGGCAGCGTTGTACGACTGCACGCTCTGGTCATCGTAGAAGCCTGACCAATCGCCGCTCGCATCAGGAAGACCAGCCACGTAGACCTTATTCAGGTCCTCCAGCGCGGTAACCTCCTGTTTATCCGTTGCGAACGTGATCGACCACGCCGCAACGAATGGAAGCGGCAGCGCGCTTCCAACGCCATTGGCGGACGTGTCGATATAGACTCTGCCGCGCCGACCGTGGACTCTCGACATTTAGACTCGCCCCCAATACAACCAGCTCATGTCGCCCCAGCCTTTCGAGGTCGCTCGGGGCGGTTCACCTTGCAGCATTCCCTCGCGCAGCACGACCTCGGGATCCCACGATCCCGGATCGCGGTACTGGCCCACGACCAGGGGATCGTCGCTGCCCTTGGCCTGCCCCAGCGGCGCCGTGATCTTGTCGACCAGCCTCATCACGTCACCTCCCGAGGTCGCCGCTGGCGCCCGACCGGCGCGAGCTTGTAGACGCCCTGGTCGAGCTGCGGCTGTTGCTCCAGGAGCGCACGAGCGGCCCATTCGGGCAGCAGCTCGCCGCGAGTGAACACCACCGGCTCGTCGTGGTCGGGATGCATTCCGGCGGGAACATGCACGATGCCGGGACTCGTCATCCCGGTCGGCACGCGCTTTTCGCCCTCGGCTTCGGCCGCAAGAGCGCGCTGCTGCGACGCCTTCAATTCGGCCGGCGTGAGCGGAACGTTGGCGCCCGGCCTGTATTCCTCGGCCATCGCGATCACACGCCCTGGATGAAGCGATAGACGCTGAACGCCCGAGGCCGCGCCAATTGCACGTCCCCTCGCCAGTGCGCCAGGATCGCGATCTGGCCCAGCTCGGCGTAGCGCTCGGTCAACACGCTGACCGAAAGGTCGAGCCGCTGGCCGATGATGAGCTGGTTGAAATCGCCGACGAAGAGATCCGCCATCGTCGTGCCGGTCCCCTGCGTCATTCCGCTCGGGATCTGATTGGAAATGAACTTGGTGATCGCGTCAACGTCCGGCGGCTGGCGCATTGGCTGGTTGGTCGAGTCGGCCGCCTTCGCGTACTTCCTGGCCAGCCTGGACGGCCAGATGAGCGCGTTCGGCGATTCGTTGAAGTCGCGCGGGGTGAAGATGGAATCAATCACCTCGCCGTAGAACGTCGCGGCTGTCTGGACCGTGCCGTTCGTGGCAGCGCCGAGCACGGACGAGGCCGCGTTGGCGAGCAGGTTGGCGAGGATGCCCCGAGGGTTGGGCGGGGTCGGGAGGCCGCCGGTTGGCAACAGGTTGTTGCCAACCGCGCCCTGCTCGACACCCGTCGTCACCCCGCCGAACAGGCACACGAGGTCGAGTTGCAGTGCAATTGCCTTGGCTATGGCTTCTTGTACCACTTCGTCGACGTTTGGGCTGTCCTGGAACCACTCCATCGACCCGACAACAAGCGCAGACATCGTCTTTGCCGTGAGCGTGACGTTGTCGAACGTAGGGTCCGAAGCGGTCACAGTGGAACCTTCAGTGCGAAACGCCGCAGTCGGGTCGGCCGTCAGTCGCCCGATCTGCACGATGAGCGCGTCCATCGGAACGATGGCCGCCCCCGCTCGGGTCACAGCGGCCAAATTCCTCGCCCGGTCGATAATATCCGTAGCCCACACAGTCGGCACAACCGCCGAGCCGGTCGTAGTGGTCATCACCCGTTCCTGCTGGAGGCTCGGCACCTCCCGGGGCGGCATCGCCCGGAGATGCGCGGCCAAGCTGCCGTGCTGGCCCACCATGGCGTCCTCCACCTGCGCACGGCGGCCGGCGTACTCGGCCACGACCGGGTGATCGGCCCAGCGCTGGCCACGCTCCAGGGCGGCGCGGCGGCCGTCGCTCTGGCGCACGAGGTCGCCGGCCCTCGGCTCGTCGCGGCCTGGCAGGGAAGCGCCCGGCCGACGCGTGGCCATGCTGGCCTGGTAGTCGTCTTCCTCGGTCGCCGCCTGGCGTGCGGTCGCCAGCTTCGCCTTCAGCTTGGCGATGTCCTCACGCTTGGCGTCCCGGAGCTGAAACAGCTCTTCGACCCGTCGCGTCTCGGCCTGGGTCAGGTTGCTGCGGCGGTCGTCGCTGGCGCGGCCAAGAATGACTTCAACCTCGGCGATGTAGCGGCTCCGCTCGCGGGTCGCGGCGTCGATCTCGCGCTCGGTCGAACGGATCAACTCTTCAACGGTCACTAGCGGGATCACCTCCCGTAGGGCGTGGAAACGTCACACGCTCTCGGGAGTCTCCCGGCTTGATCGACCGGGCCTCGCCCGCGATGCCCCCGGCCCTATCCGTCCGGGCAGCTCCCCGCGTCCCTGGCCTGACCTCCAGTCCGATCTGCCTGGCCTGGCCTACCAGCCTCGCAGGGTGCGTCGCCTTGATTCTACCGCTGCACGGGGGGGCGGGGTGGACTCGAACCACCACAGCAGGGGTGAGAGCCGGTCGGTTCACTGGCCGCCAGAGTAGTAATCGACGCCCTTCCCCAACGCGGTCCCGGTCGGGGGGGAGTTCGATCAAGAGCCCCCCGTGTGGGTCCTTCCTGCGCTTCCCCAGAGGCCGCCCAGCTCCCCGGCTACTGCGGATTCTAGCCTCGTTTCGCCCAGTTTCGGCCCTGGCGACGCTAGACACTATCTATTCCGACCGAATTTTAGGTGTTTTGAACCCTTGATTTTTCGTACGCAACCATGCAATGGGCGTAGTTGGGGGTGGTTTAGAAAGAATGCGCCTCTTTGTCCGGTCAACGCTCGACAGTTTTCGCGACGGTCGATCAGCGCGGCGGGAAGGCCATGATGCCGGTCGCGCCTTCGGCCGTCTTCGCAACGTGGGCCTCACTGCTCGTCTCCACGACCGGGCCGACGCCGGTCGAGTTCAGCGTCACGGTGGCCTCGACGGTCACGGTCTGCCCCTCGACGGTCTCGCCTTCGGCGCTCGACCTGACGCTGCTCTCGCTCTTGGAGTTCGGCACGGGATCAGCCATGCTTCTCCCCGACCGGCGCGGCCTCCGTCTTGCATAACCAACACGGACGCCACTCCTGCCCCCCGGAGCCGGGTCGGCTCAGTCTCCACGCGATGCAGCCGGCGTGTCCGCAGCGCTGCTGCTTGATGTCCACTCGATCACGCTCCTTGCTGTGTCCTCGGGTCCGTCTCCCAGACTTGCCGACAGTAGCGGCAGCTCCAGTTACTTACGGCCTCGCCAGCGACCACGCCGAAGTGTTGTGCGAGCCCCTTCCTCCCACACGCCGGGCACACGTGCCGCGTAGGGAAGTTGGCGCTGTGGTCCGTTGCCATGCCGCTCATGCTTGTTACCTCCTTGACCAGGGCATCGTCCGCCCGTGTCCTCGCATGTCTAGATATGCAGGCCGCTCTCCCGAGCGCGGCGGCCGGGCCTGCCCTCCGCTATGGATCGTCCGGCGGCAGCGCGGCCTGTGTGCCCTGGCGGTAGCCCTCGCGATACTCGCGCACCGGCCGCCCGGACGCCGGGCAGGTGTCAGGCTCGCCGACGCCAGCCGTATGGATTGGCCACACGATGACGCCGAACTCGCGGCGCAACCGGAGCCGACGCCGGCAGGTCGGGCAGGACTGCGCGACGTGGTTGGTCATGGTCGCCTCGCCTCCCGGACCAGCCGGCGGATGGCTGCGCCGGTCAGCTCCTTCGATCGCCCGCCCGAGCAGAGGTTCGCTTGCGGCCGGAGCACGTCATCCAGCGCACGGACCAGGCCCGCGATGGTGGCGTCGTCGGCCCAGCTCTTGCCGGCTACCTGCATGATCCAGTCGAGCACCTGCGCGCTGGTGGTGCAGTCGTCCAGGTCGACCTCGTAGCTGTGCTGCTTGCCGACTCGCACGCTCAGCTCGCGCGTGCTGGTCTTCAGTCGCCACGGCCCCCAGTCGCTCGGCTCGTCCGGCTCGGCCAGGAACTCGGTTAGCTCGGTCATTGGTCACGCTCCTTCTGGTGGTCGTTGCTTGAGATGGCGATGCTTGGCCCAGAGCCGATCCGGGATCTCCATGAAGAACCAGCGCTCATCGCCTCCAGGCTCGTGTTCGAGCTGCCCGGCAAACCACGGATCGTTGGCGATGACGTTGGCCAGCCACGGCGGCACGATCCAGACGGCCTGGTCTTCCCACTCTTCAGCGCCGAGCGATTCGAGCCAGCGTTCGGCCAGCTCGGCAGCGCCGTTCAGCGCCGACTCGGACAGCAGCTTGTACTCGTCGCGGTGAAGCAGCTTGTTGGCGCAGTAGTCGTGAACGCCCTCGGGTCGGAAGCGGCGAGCTTTCAGCGGCTCCCCGCACATCACACACGGAGATATCTCGACTACGTCTCCGTTCTGGGCTGATTCTCGACCTTGGTTTCCTCCTCCTCTTTGTCCGTTCGCGCTCTGCGGTGGAGGGGGTGAGGGGGAGGATGGTTCTCTTCCTGGTTCTCTTCCTGGTTCGGGGCTCATGGTGAGCCCCTTGGAGAATCCTGATGAGCCCCTTGGCGACTCACCATGAGCCCTTCTTTCGTGCCAAGGGGCTCATGGTGAGCCCCTTCTTTGAGGTTCAGGACATAGGTCTGCGAGAGCCCCTTGCCGCCCTCGCGCCGTCCGCCCTTACTGATCGTTGGGCGCCGGATGGCTTTCTTGTCTTCCAGGCCACGGAGCGCACGGCGAACGTTCTGCTTGGCCATGTGGCACTCGTCAGCGAGCCGAGCGATGGAGGGATTGAGCTTCCCGGTCCTGCGGTTGGCGTGCTCGGCCAGGTTCACCAACACCCGAAACTCGGCGGCGGTCCACTCGCAACCCAGCTCGCGGCCGGCGTCAATGACCGCCTGCACGGCCTCGAAGCTCACGGCTCCCACCGCCGCGCGTTATGAGCTACGATGCCCTGGTCAGCGCCGCCATGTTGACCGCCTGCTTGCGCCCGTTCCCGTTGTCCCCGGGGCGGGCGTTCGGCGCTATGGCGGTCCATCGCGATCACGGCCCTCTAGCCCGAAGTTACGAGTTCTCTGGGGCCTGATGTTGGTTATGACCTGCGGATTGGGGTCAGGGAGAATGGTGAAGTGTAGACACTAGAATTGTGGCGTATGTGCCTGCGGTGTGCGAGAATGCCCCGGTGAGCAGACACCAAGGCGCGATGCACGTGGAGACCTCCCGTACCCAGCATGTGCTCAAGGACGGGACGGTCCGGGTCTATGAGCGGCACCTGCTGCGCCGCTCGTTCCGCAAGGACGGCAAGGTCGGCAAGCAGACGCTGGCGAACCTGTCGCAGCTGCCGCCCGAGGCGATCGCCGCGCTGCGGCTGGTGCTTCAAGGCAGGACACTGGTGGACGCCGAGGCCGACCTTGGGGTGGAGCGCTCCCGGCCGCACGGGCATGTGGCCGCGGTCTGGGCGCAGGCCCGCAAGCTGGGCTTGCCCCAGCTGTTGGGGCCGGCGTGCCGGCAGCGGGATCTGGCCGTGGCGTTGATCGTCTCGCGGGTGGTGCGACCCAAGCCGAAGCTGTCCACCCTGGCCTGGTGGGACGATGTCACCCTCGGCGCCGATCTGGGCGTGGCGGCGGCCTCCACCGATGAGGTGTACGCCGCGATGGACTGGCTGGGGGACCGCCAGGACACCATCGAGGCGACCCTGGCCCGCCGTCACCTTGCAGACGGCGGCATGGCGTTGTTCGACCTGTCGAGCTCATGGGTGGAGGGCTCCCACTGCGAACTGGCCGCCCGCGGGCACTCCTGCGACGGCAAGCGCGGCAAGCCGCAGATCGAATACGGGCTGCTCACCGACCCCGCCGGCCGCCCGGTCGCGGTCCGGGTGGTTGCAGGCAACACCGCCGACCCGACCGCCTTCATCGAGGCGGTGACCACGGTACGCGACAAGTTCAACCTCGCCGAGGTGGTCATGGTCGGCGACCGCGGCATGATCACCGCGGCGCGCATCCGGGCCCTGCGCAAGCTTGGCGGCATGGGCTGGATCACCTGCCTGCGCGCGCCGGCGATCGCCAAGCTGGCCGTCGACCAGGGCCCCCTGCAGCTGAGCCTGTTCGACCAGACCGACCTGGCCGAGATCTGCCACCCCGACTACCCGGGCGAGCGGCTGGTGGCCTGCCGCAACCCGCTGCTGGCCCAAGAACGCGCCCGCAAACGCGGCGAGCTGCTGGCCGCCACCGAAGCGCTGCTGGCCAAGGTTGCCGCCCAGGTCGCCGCCGGGCGGCTCAAGAGCGCCGACAAGATCGGCGTGAAGGTCGGCCGCGTGATCAACAAGTACAAGGTCGCCAAGCACTTCACGACCACCATCACCGACACCACCATCACCTGGACCCGCAACCAGCAAACCATCGACGCCGAGGCGGCCCTGGACGGCATCTACGTCATCCGTACCTCGGTCGCCGCCGAGCGCCTGGACACCCCCGACGTGGTCACCGCCTACAAAAACCTCGCCCACGTCGAACGCGACTTCCGCCACATCAAGACCGACGATCTGGACCTGCGCCCCATCCACCACCGGCTCCAAGACCGGGTCCGCGCCCACGTGCTTTTGTGCATGCTCGCCTGCTACCTGGTCTGGCACCTGCGCCAAGCCTGGGCGCCACTGACCTTCACCGACCCCCACCCACCCTGACCCGCAGCACCATCCGCGTCGGCGGCCACACCATCGACCTGCTCGCCACCCCGACCCCGACCCAGCGCCGCGCCTTCGAACTCCTCGACACCCCCATCCCAACCACCCTCGCGTAGACACCACCACTACCACCTCACACAAACGAACCCCCTGGATACCAGGGGGTTCACTCATCCCACGCCACGTAACTTCGGGCTAGCCGAGCTGCATCCTGCGCCGCTGAGCTTCTGAGCCGTCGAGGGCAGGCTGCCCTGGCCGGTGCCAGAGCGTTGTCGAGCCCTTGTCACAGGTCCTCCTCGGGTAGATGACAAGGGACTGTTGCATCTGGGCAGAAGGCGTCGCCGACGAGTACCAGAGTGGAGGCTGCCCCCCTGGGGAGGGCCAGCGAAAGGGGTCAAAGATGCCGATCGTGGACGTTATCTGGGACGTTCAGGCATACAAGTGGAGGACGCCGACGGTGCTGATCGTTAGATGCAACAGTGCCCATCAGGCCGTTCCGCGACCCTGCCCTGACGGGGGTTCCGGCGGCCGCCGCCCGAACAACCTGCGAGCAGCGCTCAGCCACCGCGGGCGGCCGGTAGGCTCCACGGCGGTCGCGTCTGGCTCGCGCTCGCCGTCCCCGGCTGGCTCGCGCCCGCCGTCCGCGCGTGGCGGCGGCGCCGCGCGCTGGGTGTGCTCCTCGCGGATGTGCCAGTCGAGTTCGTTGCTCGTTCTAAACAGCAGGCCACAGGTCACGCACTTCTCGGCCATCGGTGGCTCCTTTCGCAGCACCGGGCGCCTCGCCGGCTGCACGCCGCCCTGCGGAGGCACCCACACAGAAGGATCGATCAGCTCGGTGCCTGCAGGCAAGGGGGTCGCATGATGGGCCTTCGGCCCGAGGTTGGGCTATGGACTTCCAGGTTGCGCGCCACGAGGGATTCGGCCCCAACCGCCAGATCCGTAGGCGGCTGAACGCCGTCCGACCGGTCGGCTCCAGCGGGATCTACCCTGCTCACAAGGGTAGCGCCGTCGATCGCGGCGGGTCCAGACAGACCCGCTCGGGTCGTCTGGATGATCATTGAGAGTGTCCGCGATGCTCCGTGTGCCCTGACATCGACGGGAGCAGACCATGTCAGGGCAATGGGTGGGGTATGGTCGGGAATCTGTATCTCACCAATATTCAGGACGGTCGAGACGAATCCCTCCTCGTGAGGGAGGCGTCGTGGTTCCTCACCCACCGCAAGCGCCTGTGAGGGTTCCTCGCGAACCGCGCGTGGACTGGGTCGCAGTCCAGACCGCGCTGATCGCCCGACCGTCCTCTTGACTTGAGTGCGACGAGAGCCCGAACGCGAGAAGGTCGCCTTCCCTGGTCCCGATCACAACACTTCCTGGGACCGCGACGGGACCAGTCGCGATCTCCCCCTGGCTGCTGACCCACCCAACTCCTCCTGATGCCGCGTCGAGCGCTACCAGACGGCCGTTGGTGGCTGCGTAGACGCGTTGCCCAACCCTGACCGGCGGGCCAGTGAGCTGGCCGATCCTTGAGCGCCACTGCTCAGTCCCGGTCGCGCCATCGACGGCTGGCCGGGCAGCTGCCACGAGCACGAGCTGCTGGGGCTGTCGGGGCTGGATGGGGTGCTGGACGACGTCGAGGTGGCCAGCCTGCTGGACCGGGGGTTTCGGGGTTGGCCAAGGCACGCGAGCACTGGCACGCGCCGGTCGGGGACGGCGGACCAAGGACCGGCTCACAGGCGGGCAGCGGGCGTTCAACCGGTGTCAGGCGGGGCTGCGCGCGCTGGTGGAGCAGTCGATCGCTCCTATTGCGAACGCCTGGTCGCTGCGCCGCTGGCGGGCTGCTGTACCGGGTCCGGGATGTCTTCCGAGCCGCTGGGCGCTGGTGTGCCTGGGCCGCTGGCTCCACCGGGTCCCCACATGACGAGCATCACGGACACCCTCAATGTGAGCGTAGTTCTGCCCTCGGCTGGTTCAGACACTTCAGGCCGATCGGCGTGCAGGCCAGGTGGAGGCACCCCGGTAGCGGCCGATCCCACTGACTGGGCTCGACCGCACACCGCGCGATCCGCGGGGTGAAGCCGCCGGCGCCAAAGCCCGGCGACACCCGTGGAAGCCGTGCCCTTGTCGGCGTGCAGCTTGGCGGGCCGCTCACGGAGGCGAACGGCGCTCGGGGGTACTGTGACGCTTCCGCTACGTCCACGCGGAGGTCACCCTGATGCCTTACAAGCCCGCCCGCCTGATGGCCGACCGGATGGCGTCCCGCGCAACCCAGCCACTGGTATCGCCCCTCCACGGCGGTGCCGCCCAGAATCGCCCCCCAAAGGCCTCGCGGTCGTCCCGCGGCGGGTCCTCGACCAGAGAATGCGGGCATCACCTCTGGGATACGCTGCCCGTCCTCACCGCCCATGGCTGACCAGACCACCCCGACCTTCCAACAGCTCGACTTCGTGTCCACACCCAGCCGAGATGTGGCCGCGGACCTCGCCTACTTCACCGGGGTCCTGGGCGGTCGCGTGGTCTTTGCCGTCGAGGCGATGGGGATGAGGGTCGCTGCCGTCGAGTTCACCGAGCGTCCGCCGCTGGTGCTGTTGGCCGACCACGTCGAGGGGGAGCGCCCGGTCCTGGTGTACCGGGTGGCCGATCTTGACGTCGCCTTGGCCGAGCTGGAGGCCCAGGGGTGGGAGCGGGAGCACGTCTTTGAGATTCCCCAGGGTCCGTGTTGCTCGTTTCGGACGCCGGGCGGCCACCGCATCGCGTTGTACCAGCTGGCTCGACCGGGGGCGGCGGCCCACTTCGATGGGCGCCGGGACTTCTGAACAGTCAGGAAGCCAGCAGTTCACAGGCCAGGTCAGCAGGATTTGGACCTGTGTGTCTATGACCAGCGACCTTCTCGGAAGCGGAGTCCTACAGCATGGTCGGTCGCGTTCGCTGGGCGACGCCGAACGGGAGGGTTACCGACGCTCAGGGTAGCTCGATGGTGCCTTCAACGATGAGTCGGTGCTGGCCAACAGTGTGAGCACCAGCAGGTTCTCCGTGTTCCCATGCTTTGTGTGCCCTCGGCAGGGCACGGCAGGGGCACGCCTCGGCCGGGACACCGGGCTGGAGGCCGGCATCGTCTGGCGTCCTCGGCGGCGTGCCGCTTGCCCTGCTCTGCCCCATGTCCTGCTGTGCTGCGGCTCCATCCGTCTCCCACGACGAGAGGAGCCGCCTCGTGCCAATCGCAGACCACGACCAGGACGCGCTCGACGTGCTGGACAGCTCGTTTCGCCTGCTGGTCACCGGGCCGTCGCCGCTGACGATCGACGGGCCGCGCTGGGCCACGGGCTGCCCGCCCGGCCGATCCCGCTCGGCGAACCTCCGGGCGCTGCTGCTGCAACGCAGCACCCCCTATGGCGCCCGCGACCCCGCCGTCGCCGAGCTGCTGTGCCGGGCCCGCCACCGCGGTGGCGCGTGGACGGTCGGCCTGGCTGGCGTCCTCGCACCGGGCTTGCGCCGCGTGGCCGCCGCGTTGGCAGCGACTACCCGGGCGGCCCGGCCGATAGTGACGCGAGGTGCTGGCCGGCCTGCTAGCCTCGGCGATGAGCAGGCACCCTGCGTCCGGCTCACGACGAGACGCAGCGCCGAAGCTCCCGACGGGCGGTTGGGCTGCGGTGCCAGACTCCACAACCGGGGGTGACCCGAGGCCCCAGGCGCCACACGAACCGGCGACCGCCGTGCGGCTCGAGGTGCTGTCGACATCGCGGTCGCTACGGCCGATGCCCGTCTGGCCAGCGCGGCCACCGTCCCGCGATTCACACGGTTCAGCTCGCGTACGCCGCCACCCTGGCCGGGATCTGCTTTCCTGCCACAACGACGTCCAGGTCAACGGTCCGCGGTCCGGTCGTCAAGATCGCTCCGTTGAACACCGCGGACCGGTCACGGCAGCCGACGAACCGCACGCCGCGGTCGCCGTCGGCGAGCCGGTAGCTGTTGTCGGTTCTGAACTTCGCCCGGTCGTAGAGCAGCGCCGTGCCGGCGGTCGCCGTCCGCAGCGTCGCCTGGCTGCCGGCGGCGAGCCGGACCATGACCTTGAACATCCTGGCCGGCGAGACTCCTGACGGGACCGGCGAGACCCGGGAGGCCACCAGCGAGACCGGCCCGGCGGTGACCGTGCGCGACTCCACCCCGGGATCGAAGTCCTCCGCGTAGTGGCTGCCGCAGCCACGCGTCACCGTCCCACCCGGCGTCGGGCGGTCAGCGGCGGCCGGGACCGTCGCGGTAGTCTCCCGGGCCGCCTCGGGCGCTGCCCGGCCATCCACCACCCCGCAGGCGGCCGCGGCCAGGACCAGGACCGCAACCAGGGCGAGGTGGAGCCGTGCCGTGGGTGGTATGCGTCTCATGCGTGGGGTACACCGCTGCCCTCGCGCGGGTTCCTGGGGTTCCCCCGCCGATTGGACGGCGTGCGGCGCGTCAGAGCTTGTAGCCGATGCGGCGGAGCAGCGCCTTGCGAGCCTGGACGTCCTCCTCGGACTCGATCCCCAGCGGTGCGCCACCGTCCACCACGCCGAGAATGCCTCGTCCCCGGTCTGTCTCGGCGATCACGACCTCCACGGGGTTGGCGGTGGCGCAGTAGATGTGGCACACCTCGCGGACCATCTTGACCTCGTTGAGGACGCTGATGGGAAAGCCCTCGCGGAGCAGGA
>Ga0137365_10004094_pt1 | contig 11689 bp, 9 predicted proteins | sample SagtaG_9_FD_104799 | JGI IMG/M metagenome (GOLD analysis project Ga0137365, IMG submission 104799) | Vadose zone soil microbial communities from Sagehorn Ranch, Mendocino, California, USA - Sage1_L_40_16 metaG | ecosystem: Environmental > Terrestrial > Soil > Vadose zone | place: USA: California... | reverse complement strand
TCCACTCCCTTTGAACCACGCGTAGATTTCATTTCTTGACATAGCGAGACCCGCGTAGAAGATCGTGTCGAAAAGAAACGAGAAAAAGGCGAAGGTACGCCAGTACGTGGTGAGATCGGGACTAGGTCCGCACGGAGGCCCGTCAAGTCCCGTATATTGCGTGAAGGTAAGATACCATGGTAATGGGAAACCGCCTCCTGACACGCCAAGAGCACAGGGTCCTACCGTCGTTAGTGTCGTATTGAATAGGGCTGATGTGATAGTAGCTGCGATTCCAAAAGCCAGAACCAAAGGCAACTCCCTCTTCCGGACTCGGCCAGAGACAACGTAGAACCCTTCCATAGCTACCAGAAACGGGAGACAGAGGATCGAGACTCCCAATAAGACAGGGGCAGGGTTGAACGAAGAATTGTACAGAAAATAGAGGACGGAGACCACTCCAGCAACGAGCAGGAGCAGGATGATCAGTCTCGGTCGAGGACGATGGTCAGTTGAATGCTGCACAGGAACACATCCCATTTCATTATGAACGAGCGCGTTGACATGAGTACGACCATCCAAGTTATTGTCGACGCAACGAATTAATTCCAACCTTAGAACAACGAGTCCAGAGAACAGAACAGTCTGTTTCTCCCTCTCTGAGGATTTGACCAACGTAGAACCGTCGATATAGATCAATTTCGTACTCTCCCTCAGAGGTTCCGTCGAAACCCCCAAAGGATCTTTCCGGTTCGACATACAGGCTGCTAAGTAGCTAACTTGGTGAGACTGTTCTTGATTTCTTCGTACAGTTGGTCTCTTTTCTTATCCGAGTAGCTGTCGTAGAATAATTCCAGGACTCGATACCCTTTCTTCCGGAGCAGTGTCCGTAGTTCCTCATCCTTCACCATCTGCGCTGTTCCAAGATGGACCCGGCCGTCGACAAACACGAACAACGGTCTAGACTCAAGCGGGAAATAGAAATCGGCTATGGTTACTGGTATCTCGACCTGTGTCCGGTAGCATATTCCGTCGTCTTGAAGTTTCATTGCCAATTCTTGTTCCATTCGTGAAGGGTTGGCGCGTAGGCGTTCGCGCCAGTCGCTCCGCTGACTCGACATCTGTCACGTTGAGCTACTTTTCGGTTATTGCTCAGACACGAGAACGAAACTGCTGGTCAAAATGCCGTGTTGACCCAACCATGAATCCCGAGCCTTCAAATTTGAGTGATCACCAGCGTTGAGCTATGCTTATGGTGATCTTTGGAGCTGGAGCATCCTTCGATTCATTTGAAAGACTCCGTTTCCCAAATGTAAACGAATACAGACTCCCACTCGCGAATCAACTATTCGACAGTAGATTTGGGGATTACTACCAGCTCTTCCCTAAATGCCAACCTCTAATTCAGCGGTTGCAGCGACCGGGAATCAACGTAGAGCATGTTTTAGAGAATTTCCAGAGCGACGCGATTCGATATTCGCCGAGACTGATTCAGTTGGCATCGGTCCGATACTACCTCAATTTCATGCTCGCGCGATGTCAGGCCGATTGGACAAGTGCGGTCACCAAGGGGGTTACAAATTACCAGACCATGCTAGATCAGATTGCCGAGCAAATTCCAGGGGAAACAGTGTGCTTGGTTACATTCAACTATGATACGTTGCTAGAGCACGCGATCGTCGATATCGGGATCCGACTGAGTACAATCGCTGACTACACGACCAGTGAGTTCAAGGTCGTCAAACTACATGGATCGATAAACTGGGCCCACCCAATTCGGGATTTCAAAGCGCAACGTACAACCAGCCAAGAGCTGATTGGAGACATAATCGAGAGAGCCCGCAGGATAGACATCGACGATACATCATACGAGATGGTTTCGGATAATCCGTTTGAAAGGCCACCAAGACCTTTCTTCCCAGCTCTGGCAATTCCCGTCCAAACCAAGCAACGTTACGAGTGCCCGCAAGAGCAAAAGCTAGCCCTAGCACAATGTCTACCTCAAGTGACCAAGGTTCTTGTTATCGGATGGCAAGCTAACGAGAATCTGTTCCTCGACACGATGGCCCAAGGGCTAGTGAAAAAGGCGCGAATAATGGTCGTATCAGGAACGGAAAAGGGGGCGAAGGAAGTCATAGCCAGGATCATGGCCGGGCTCGGGACAACCAAGATAGCTCATGACTTCGAGGCGGCAAAACCGGGATTCAGCGAGTTCATCTTTAGCTCAGAATGGGAAGACTTTCTCAGAGCAAAATCATGATGAAGCCTCAGATAAAGCGGATTGAAGGTTAGAATTTGCTTTAGGGTCGAGTGTTGCTAGAAGAAATAGCGCAGAAGGCTTATTGGGACTTGGCCGAAGACCCGGGTCTCTTGTAGCCCGGTGGTGTAGTGGACTAGCAAGGGTCAAAAACGATGACCCGGCCAATGATGGGCTTTGGACTCCAAACCAGGAAGAGACCCATCGACGGGAGTTCGAATCTCCCCCGGGCTACCATCGGTCATGAGTGCGAATTTATGCTGAGCGGATAAGGTCTTTTTTGGCGGCTTCTCTGATCGCGTTCATGAGGACTTCAGCCTGGATGTCGGGTGAGGCGTAGCTTCGGTGCGGTGTGCTTGTGCTTCCCTGATGATGATTTAGGCACACGGGACACAGCCGTCGGATGTACCGGGAATGGTACCCCCTTTGAGAATAGATTTCCATTTTGGAATCGTTTTGGACGGTCTTTCCTTCTAATCCCGCGTAATCTGCTTGGGATCGGCATTCTTCGCATCCGGGAATCTAAGGAAGCTATTCTAGCTGAGCTGTATTATTTTCAGCTGGAGACTATCTGTATCAGCATATGGCTGTCTATGGATGGCCAAGTGTTAAAAAGAATTCGACCGGGATATTTGCTCTTCGAAAATTCTTGAACTACAAAATCCTAGCCTCGATACTGTTGATAACCACATCCATTGGATCTGTAACATTCGTTGCAGCTAGTCGTGACAAGCCCACCAATAATGCGATAAGCGATTTTGCGATCATAACCTTCTCAGCCTCTCCGCTGTCAAGCTATGACGGGCACGTTCCAGGTCTTCCCGCTACGATGCCGGCCCAGGGAGCGAAGCTTGCTCTTGGGTCTCAAGCCGCAAAGCTGTACTCGAACTACTTGGCCGCTGGGCGTGACCAGGCGAAAGCTTGGCTGGCCAGAAACGCGCCCGAGGTCCAGGTGCTCTACGAGTACTCGATGGTTCTGAACGGGATAGGTGTCAAGCTCAACGGACACAGCCTCAACCATCTCCTGTCAATGCCTGGAGTCGTCAGCGTCGTCTCCTCCCAGACCTTCCACTTGGACATGAACCGTTCCAATACTCTAATCGGCTCCCCGACGCTCTGGGCAGCAGACGGTGGACAGTCGAACGCCGGCGCAGGCATGAAGATCGGAATAATCGACACCGGAATTGACTTCACCCATCCCTTCCTGACGGACAATAGTCTTGTACCACCTGCTGGATTTCCGAAATGCGATGCGCTAGACTCAGCGGTGAACATTGCGAATCAAGCCTGCAAGTACGTCAGCGACAAGGTGATTGTCGCGAAGATGTTCTGCACTCAGCCGGTCTGCAGCGTATTCGACGCGCAGGCGAAGCAGGACCATGGCAGTCACGTGTCTGGGATCGCTGCGGGTGTTGCGAACACTTGCGCGCCCTTTGTGGGTTGCACGATGAGCGGTGTCGCACCGAAAGCCTTCCTCGGAGCCTACAATGTCTTCCCCGGTAATGTCACAGACGCGTCGTCCATCGATATTGCTGCTGCTGTTAATGCAGCGGTTGCTGATGGAATGGACGTCCTCAACCTCAGCCTAGGCGGAGGACCTGTTCCAAACGATCCACTGGTGACAGCTGTCAACAATGCGGTGGACGCGGGAGTGATCGTTGCAATCGCTGCTGGAAATGCTGGTCCCGGCTCCGGTACGGTGGAGTCGCCAGGTATTGCAGAGAAGGTCATAACGGTCGGTGCTAGTACGAACCCGCACTTCGTCGGCATACCCGCAACCGTTCCTAGTCTGGGAACTTTCGGAGCTGCCCTTGGACAGTTCACCGGCTACGGCGTGGTGACCAATGCACCGTACCTCACGACCACTCCAAGCAATGGCTGCACGGCGATCACGAACAACGTCTCAGGCCAGATTGCTCTCATCGCTAGGGGTAGCTGTACGTTCTCGACGAAGATCAGGAATGCTCAGAACGCGGGAGCATCTAGCGTGATCGTCTACAACAACGTTGCTGGCGACCCGATCTCGATGGGCCAGGACGGAACTCCAAACCAGCCAACGATACCCGCTGCAATGGTCTCCAAGAGCAATGGACAGGCAATGGCAACCGCCTCAACAAAGACAGTCTCGATCAACGGCGCTGCTCCACAAGAGTTCTTCACCGATGGTCCTAGCGCTGACATCCTCGCAGGCTTCTCCAGCAGAGGACCAGGCTTCATCAACAATCACCTCTTGAGCGAGATCAAGCCTGACGTGGTGGCTCCTGGCGTCAATGTCTACAGTTCGATTCTGATGACGTCCTGTGCTTCACCACCATGCTTCGCCTTCTTCCAGGGCACGAGCATGGCAACCCCACACGTTGCAGGTTCAGCTGCCCTGATCAAACAGCTACACCCAACATGGTCGCCGCTCCAGGTAAAGTCGGCACTGGAGAATACCGCTAAACGGCCAGTTGGGTCAAGCTCTAGTAACACACCACTCTCGAACCCCATGGACCGGGGCGGCGGACGAATAGACCTCGGCGTAGTAACACAAATCACTGCAACCCTTGACGTCGCAGGTTCCGCGAGCATAGGCTACGGACGACTGTCCGTCACAAACGACACCGGAGCGACTGACGTGCCCGTCAGAGCCACCTCTGTCAAAAGCTCATCTGTCACCTACACCCTGTCAGTCTCGCGTGCCGTCGACGGAGCCAACGCCCCCTCGATAACGACATCAACGACAACGCTCACGATTGGCGCTGGAAAAACTGTGAAATTCGACGTGTTCCTAACGCTCCAGCCGTCCACTGCACCAGGCGACTATTACGGGGACATTGTGCTGAGCGGCGGGACCGTGACATTGCGCATTCCTTACTGGATCGAAGTCACTCCATAAAGCACCAAAAAGAGAAGCTCCATCACCCCTTTTTTTCGACCTTTTTTTGGATAATAGAACAGGCGTTTCTCTGTCGGTGTGATTTAATCCATCCAAGCTCAGAGTGAAGTTTGCATGAAAGCTGTCTCATTACTTACCCGCGGACGGAAGTCCGAATCTCTTCAGGGCTACTCTCATATTCCAGACCGTTAGCCTTGGATTCCCTCAGGCTCATGACATGTTCCGAAAAGTCGACTGCGTCAGGATACGTGTGCCGAATGCCGAGGAAGCATTGCGATTCTATCACGAAAAGCTCGGTTTGGATATTGTTTGGAAACGAGGCTCGAGCGAACCTGGGCTAAGAAGGGGAGAATCAGACTCTGTGCTTGTGACGGAGAAGCTGGAAGAGAGCGAGGTCGACATTCTAGTCAAATCAGTTGATGATGCGCAAAGGAGTTTGAAAGACTTGGAGGGAAGATTATCATTCCGCCCTTCGACATTGCAATAAGCCGATGCTCTAGAGTGGAGACCCTGGTAAAAGGCCGGCACGGGCTTATGTTCGGGTTCAAGTTCCGGGGGAGATTAGGAGTACTCTGCCTCTAGTCTGGGAGTTACGAAACTGTTGAGAACTGTCGAGCTCAGTATTCCCCTTCTCATGCGGTTTACAGTGAGACTCGCAGTCCTCCTTCTTGCGATATTCTCTATTCCATTAGCCGCTCCTCTTCCTGGCATCGCGCACGCGGACGCCCAGTCTCCGTCCGCCACAATTGCCGTTGGCGACTGGTGGACTTACAACCTCCAGGATCCAGGAGTTGGAATATCGGGCACCATTACTCAGACACTAACGGGCTCTCTGGTTCTCCTAGTCAACGGGGTATCAACCCCCTGCTACAGGGAGACGATCTCAGGAACAGGCACCTTCGTACGTTCTGGGCTGAGTGGAACGTTCACGGAGACCGGGACCGGATATGTAAGACAGTCTGACCTTGGTGCGATCAGCTCAAACGTCACGATAGTGATCACCGCTGGCTTCACTCTGACGCAGAATACCTACTCGAACAACAGCATCCCTGTGGTGAACGAGCACTTCCCGCTCTACACAGGGAAGACCTGGGTAGAGACCTACACTACGACGAACAAAGTCACCACCTTCACAAGTATCAACCCAACTCCGACCATCACCACATCCAACAACTACACATCGCAGCTCTACAGCGTCACAGGAAGCTCCGTCATATCCGTCACCGCCGGAAGCTACCTCGCCTATGACATACACTCGACCAATACAACGGGAACCCAAGACGCGTACTACTCTCCCCAGGTAGAGAACATGGTCAAAAGGCGTCTCCTACTATCCGAATGGAACGGTACAATCAACCATAACACTTCAAGACTTTAACGCCTGGGCCTACCAGTCGTCGCTCACCGTCTCAAAAGGCGGGTCCAACTATAATGTTGGGCTAATGGCCGACGCCACCATTTCGAACCAGTCCTCGAACAGCTCTGCCATCACGTTCCAAGTCAACGCGACCAGCGGAACGTCTGGAAGAGCGAACGTCGCAATCCCCTTAACACTCAACAACACCGTTGTCAAAGTATACGTGGACAGCAACCTGGTAACGGTTAATTCGTCAAAGAACTCCACGGACTACCAGCTATTCTTCTCGTTCGGTCTGACCACGCACACGGTAACAGTGGTCTACGCGGCCATATTCGGAACACCTTGGACCACATATCTCGTATACGGTGGAATAGCTGCCGCCGCGCTTGCCCTGATCGTGGCCGCCTTCCTCATTCTACGGAGACGGACAAAGCCACCAGCCGTACCCACAGCGCCAGCAGAGCCCTATCCGCCCCCAACAGCTATACCGCCTCCCTCCCCATCGCCCTAGATCACCATACTTCGACCCCGGTCAGCGACGGGGACGGAAGAGCCGTTTGGAAGTACGGTGGTTGTGACCTCGTCTCCCAGTTTGATGGCGGACCTTGTTCGGAAACTTCAACCCGACAATATCGAACAGTATGCGTCTGTAGTTTATTGTCAGAGCCCTTGCATAGAAGGGCCCTGGAATGGTCATCTCTTGGAACTCGTGACCTTTCTTTTCGTGTGGGCCGAATCTTTCGAATGACAAGCAGTTTTCAAGATATATCCTCAGCTTACCAACATCAGCATCTACCAAGACTTCCTTTGGTATGGGTTGCTTCTTTGACTCGCGGAGCAGGTCATTCAGTGCTTCTCTAGCTGCTTCATGGTTCTTCCATGCTTCCTCAACATACACGGGGAAGAGGCCGTTTGCCTCCATCTTTGAGATGAATGAGCCGTTGTTGTCTTCTGCGTAGCTTTTGAGGAGGTGTGCTTTGATGTTGAGTTCGTTTGTTCTGTCGAAGCTGTATAGGAAGCGGCGGGCGTTGCCTTCTGCGTCTGATTTGTAGGCGTGGTTTAGCGAGTCGCCGAAAGAGCCGCTGGCAAGGAGGAACCTTGCGATGTCGTAGTCTTGTGAGATTAGCGCGCTGGAGATCATGTGCGCAAAGTCTGGCTCGTATGGGATCTCGCTCATCAGGAGACCCTTCCATGTGGTCTTACGGGTGTGACGGTCTATTGCTCCAATCTCGACGAACCAGTTTTCTGCGAAGGAGACCTCTCGGTGGTCGACTGTTGACATGAATTCTAGCTCTGACAGTTTCAGGCCATACTTGGACATGAGGAGTACAAGGTCGAACGGGGTCTCGGTTTCGAGAGCTTTCCGCACCGGTATCGGGTCGATCTTCTTCGGAATCGGCGAGTCAGTCAGGATGACGGCGCGGCCCGGCTTGAAACGGCCTATTCTGCCCATCATCTGCAGCAGAGTATTGTTGTCTATGCTCGTGTAGTGGAGTGTCTTTTGGCCTAGGTTGTCCTTGCTGTCGATCACATCATCAAAAATCAACACGTTGTCAACGTAGATGTTTACTGAGGATGCGATTACGTTTGTTGCGAAGATTCTCAGATTCTTGTCGGTCTCGGCTCGGCGCTGTATCCTGTTGACTTCGGAGCCTTCAAGGCCTCCATGAATATACACTCCTCGATAGCTGTCAGCATATTTTTCGACCATGCGCCTGGTTGGGAGAAAGACCAGCCAGGACTCGTCGCGGGGCTGCGAGTAGAGATACCGGTCTAGAATCCTGAACATTCCATTAAGATCGTTTACAAGCTCCACTTCGAGCTTGACAGGGTATCTGCGCCCGCTCATCCGGTAGAGGTTCGAAATGCCTAGGAAGGAAAGGAATTCTTCCGGGTCGATGGTGGCGCTCATGACCCGAAACAGATTCTTTGCATCGCCTTCCTCCTTCTTCGCCAGTGACATGCACAGCTCCAGCTGGGAAGACACCTGGTGGCTCTCATCAAAGTAGATCGAAGAGTCAACGATCGAGTTCTCGGCCAGCATTCTCAGCAAGACCCCGTCTGTGACTATCTTGATCTTACCGTTGACATTGATCTGAGTGTCCTTCGTAATGACAGCAAGTTCATCTCCCAGTTCCGGATGAAGTGCCTGGAGCGAGTAGTAGAGAGCGTTGCAGGCGGCCCTCGAGGGCTCGCGGATCACGATCTCCCTGGTTCTCTTCGATAATTCGTATTCGTGAATCGGCGTTACGGTGCTCTTCCCCGTTCCGACATCGCCGATGATCACGAAATGTTCCGAGAAATCTATCGAGTCAAGAATCGAGAAGATGGGGAGTCTTGGTTCTGGCCGTTTGTCGGTCGTTTTCTGCGCTTGGCCCTCCACTCCATCTTCTGGGACGGCTGGAAAACGGTGACCATATGCAATACCGGGTTCGTTGCCAGCCAAAGAGACTCCAACCCTCCAGAATATCATTGCCTTAAAGGCAGAAATAAACCAGCGCCGATGAGAAATTGATTAGCCATGCGACGGCGAGTCTGCAGTACGCTCGAGAATTACTTGAACGAACTTGTTTCTTGATTTTGTCCCTCTTACAATGGAGATTCTTGATTTTGGGATCTTGAAGTGTTCGGCAAGAATCTCTAGAAGTCTCTTGTTCGCTCGGCCATCCAATGCTCTGTCATCGACCTTCACCTCAAGAAAGTCCTCGCTGACCTTGACCACACTGGCTTCTCCCGCGTTCGGAGTCACGTAAACCCTGATCAGCATACTTCAGACAACCATGGTTGGCGTAAACTGACGATTAGAGCTTAATGAATTGAACAGGGTCATTGGGTCTCGGCTTCGGTCTTTTGTCGAAAACAACCACTGGTGCCATGATGGGCTTTGGACTCCAAACCCAGGAGGAGACCGGTCGACGGGAGTTCGAATCTTCCCCGGACGGTATTCTCACGAAAACTCATAACCCGACATGATTTCCTCTGAAGGAAGACTTACGCCAAAAAGAGGGGGTTTTTCTGACAACTAGTCAGGTAGTCTATGGACAGGCTATCTGGTAGGCAGCCAGTGAGGCGTCGAAGGGAAATCCATAGTCTTGGACGGTCCAGAGAGCGCATGCCGGTGCAAAGGTCACAGGGTCAAAGGCCAAGTCCTCTGCGGATTCGCGTGGGACGCTGACACCCACCGTGTAGAACGTCGAAATCACTGTACCATCAAGTGTTGTTTTAATGATTGGCCGTCCGGTTGCACCCTGTGGTTTGCAGCTTACCATGTACAGGTTACTGCCGACTTCGTTCACTCCTGCTACCCCGAAGGGAAGCTGAAGCCGTTTGATCAGGTTCCCTGACGAGTCGACGTTATAGACAAAGCCGACTGAGCACACATCGTTTGTGAACGCGAAGGCGCAACCTATGTCTGGACTTACCCAGAAGGTTCCCGTTGTGGCATCGTAGTCGAGACCGTCAATGAACGCGCATTCTTGGTCGGCAGCGAATATAGGTGACAGGTCCACCGTTTTCAAGACGAATCCCGTAGAGACGTCAATCTCGTATAGTACCGCACAATCGATTACTCCTGCAGTGCAGGTGGAGGCCGCCAACGTTGCGATGCCGACCCAAAGGTGGCTACCATCCCATGCTAACGCGCCTGCCTGTTTCAGCTCGTGTAAATTGTTTAGCAAGGTGCCAGTCGTGCTCGTCCGGAAAATATCTGAAGTACAGTCGCAGGGTTCAGAATACCAGATGTTCTGCCCATCAAATGCCACGCCAATGGGCCAGTAGATCGAAGGTCGGGCGTTGTTTCCAAACGGAGTCGTAGCCGGCACATCGAAGCCGCGGAGCAGGTTGCCGTCAGCTCTAACGGAGGTTACTGACGACGCCGAGATCGCTGTAATAAGTAGAGCGCTCGCGAAAAGGAGTCGAAGTCTGAATAACATCGTATTTTCAGATACGCGTTGCGTAGCCGAGAAAATATAAGATCATCGACCAACCGTTTCACAAACGCCTGCCATCGCTATCTTCGGCTACCCCTGGCGTATCACAGCCGATTTTGGCTATTCGTGACGACTGAATATTCTGGGCTCCGTGGAGCAGAAGCTTCTCGAGGACTAGCTGAGGGCGGACAAGACTGCCTCGACTCGAATTGGTTCCGATCCGGGTCGAGAGCGGTAAATTAGTGGATCTGCATAATGACATGAAAGCTCTTATCGACATGACTCGTAACACGTCTCGGATGAAGGGCGTTTGATGGTCGCGAAAGGCGATCTCATCGCGTCGCTTTTTCTAGCTGTTTTCACGACTGGGTTCTTCGGTCTCGTTTACAACATCAATCCGGAGAGCGGCTGGCCTATCCTTACCACCATAGGACTATTGTCTTTCCTCGTCATGGCCTATATCTTGCAGAACCAGAGGAAGAACCAGCGGAAATGGGAGAAACGGCCCATTACATTTCCCAATCCGGAAGGTGGAGGCATTCTGGGCGTGTATGTGGAGCGTCCTTGGTATAGTGAACTGGCCGAGCTAGGCAGACGGTACAAGCGGAAGAAGCGCAAGTCTCAAGACAAAAGTCGTTAACCTGTCGAAGATTCCTCAGAGGAGCCTAAAGTTTGGCTGTTGCCTGCAAGATCACAAATACTGAAGCCTACTCCAAAATTGAGTCGCTTGCAATTTCCCCCCGGATAAGTCTCCGATTCTTTGCCAGAACATTCCTCGGATTGGATTCTGGCTCCAACCCTACTCTACAATGACGATAGTAATCAGGTCGTCGAGCGCGTACTAATCCATTCACATAATAGCAACCAATCAACGAGGCCCCTTTAGATGTCTCTACTAGGAAGGGCGGGGCTTGACCTGAGATCGTGGGCCAAGAGCCTGAGAGCCTCATACCGGACTATCCTGATCTGCATTACAGGGTTCGTCCTTGCACTGCTCGGTCTGCGAATACTCGGAACTCCAGCAGACACGTACCTCGCCCTTGCCTTCTACCATTCCTTACCCAGTGACACCTTTGTCCCTCTAGTCTTTGGGATAGCAACGTTAGGCGATCTCATCTGGGTCCCACTAGTCTTCTGGCTCTACGTCTTCCGCAGGGACAGCAATGAATGGACAAGCTCACTGATACTGGCTGTGGCGATGGTTTCTGCAATGGCTCTAACGGACATCTTGAAAGCGGCTTTCAACCTTCCAAGACCATCTCAGGTACCTTCGCTCGGAATAACGC
>Ga0137365_10004091_pt1 | contig 11691 bp, 9 predicted proteins | sample SagtaG_9_FD_104799 | JGI IMG/M metagenome (GOLD analysis project Ga0137365, IMG submission 104799) | Vadose zone soil microbial communities from Sagehorn Ranch, Mendocino, California, USA - Sage1_L_40_16 metaG | ecosystem: Environmental > Terrestrial > Soil > Vadose zone | place: USA: California... | reverse complement strand
TCCAGCCCCTGGATCTCCCCGGCGTTGTCGATGTACTTGCGGAGGATCCCGCTGTCGCGCTGCTGCTTGAGCTTGTCCGCGGCGCGCCGCCAGTCGGCCTCGGTGGAGGTCTCCGGCTTGATGCCCAGCCCCACCATGGTGAAGTTCGGCAGGTCGACGTTGTCGCCGAACATGCCCACCCTGCCCTTGAACTTGGGGTCGAAGAGGTCGTCGAAGCTGGTGATCTCGCGGCCGGTGAGCTTGGGGTTGTAGCCGATCGCGGTGATGCCCGACTGCCAGGCGATGCTGTGCTTGTTGCCCGGGTCGTAGCTCGGGTTCTTGAACTGCGCGGAGGCGTACTGATTGAAGTTGGGCAGCCGGGCGGTGTCCAGCGCCTGGAGGAAGTTCTGGCGGATGAGCTTCTCGATCGAGCCGCCATTGGTGATCACCATCAGGTCCCAACCCGTGTCCTGGCCGGCCCGCAGCGACGGGGTGATCTTGCCGAGGAACGAGTCGTTGTCCTGAATTACTTCTTTGTAATTCACCTTGATGCCGGTCGCATCGGTAAACCGCTGGAGCGTGGTCTTGCCGTTGACCGGGTCGGTGTCGATGTACGCCGGCCAGTTGGCGAAGTTCAGAGCATTCGCCTTGGTCTGCTTGTCCCAGAACGCCTTGACCTCGTCTGGGGGAGGGGCGGTCTTGCTGGTGCCGCTGACGCCACAGGCCGCCAGGGCCGCGGAGATGCCCACGAGCCCGGCGCCGCGCAGCGCCGCGCGCCGGCTCATCCGGGGCATGGTGAGCCCTCGCAGCAGCGCGGGGTCGATCATCGGGCGTTCGTTCTGACTCACGATCCTGCCTCCTCTTTGGCCGAGGCCGAGCCGAGCACGTAGGAGTGCTCCGACGGCCACGACAGCCATCCCACCTGGCCGACAGCGACTTCCTCGCCCGGCACGGTGGCGGCATTCTGCCGGTAGACCGATACCTGGGCGCCGCCGTCGGTGACGACGCTGTAGCTGGTCGAGGTGCCGAGGTAGACCATCTCGGCGACGGTGCAGCGCAGCGCACACTGCCCGTCCGGCGGCGGGTCGCCCGCCGCGTGCAGAGCCATCTTCTCCGGGCGCACCACGATCTCGACCTCCTGGCCCGCATGGAGGCCGTCGGTGCCGCGCATCAGCACGCGCTCGCCCGCGCCCAGCCCGGCCAGCGCCCAACCGTCGCCGGCCGGCTGGAGCCGGCCGGCGAGGATGTTCGAGGTGCCGAGGAAGTCCGCCACGAAGCGGGTCGCCGGCCGCTCGTACAGGTCCTTCGGGGTACCGAGCTGCTCGATCCGGCCGGCATTCATCACCGCCAGCCGGTCCGACATGGTCAGCGCCTCCTCCTGGTCGTGGGTCACGTAGACAAAGGTGATGCCGACCTCGCGCTGGATGCGCTTGAGCTCGAGCTGCATGGCACGGCGCAGCTTGAGGTCCAGCGCCCCGAGCGGCTCGTCGAGCAGCAGCGCCCGCGGCTCGTTCACCAGCGCCCTGGCCAGCGCGACCCGCTGCTGCTGGCCGCCGGAGAGCTGCCGTGGCCGCCGCTGGTCCCTACCCTCCAGCTCGACGAGCCGAAGCGCATCGGCGACTCTCCGCCGGATCTCGTCCTTGGCGACCTTCTTGTGTCGCAGGCCGAAGGCGATGTTGTCGTACACGTTCATATGGGGGAACAGGGCGTAGTGCTGGAAGACCATGTTGACGTCGCGCCGGTAGGGCGGCACGCCGACCATGTCCTTGCCGTACAGGAGGATGCGGCCGTTGCTCGGCTCCTCGAAACCGGCCAGCATCCGCAGCGTCGTGGTCTTGCCGCACCCGGAGGGACCGAGCAGCGAGAAGAACTCGCCGGCCGCGACCTGGAGGTCCACGTCCTCGACAGCCACCACGCTGGCGGTCGCGGAGAGGAACTCCTTGTTCACGCCAATCAGCTCGATCGCAGGGAGTGTCCCCGAGGCCGCGGGGCTCGTCGGGACACTCGGCGCTACCTCGGTCTGCCCCATGTGACCCTCCCTGCCATGACCGCCAGACAGGCGCACGCTACTACGACGGAATCAGAAGTCAAAGAGGGGATTTCGCTGACGAAAGGATTGGGATTCGTCGCTGCAGCGACCAAGATACGATCTCGTCCATCCATTTGTCAGCGCACACCAGCACCTCGGCGTCGGTGAAGGTCACGGCCCCCACCTCGAGTCGGAACCAAGTCGCCTTACTCTACACAGCGTCGACCGGGGTGCCACCCCACCTGGAGCAAGGCATGCCGAGATATTGGCCTAGACCACTTCGCCGGCCGTACGGCTCTGCGGGGTTTCGACGTCTGAAGCGTTAGAGTGGTATTCGTTGCCGGGCCCTTTCCCCTTGTCGAATGCGGGCCGGCGACATCTGATGAGGAGGCATGACCACGGGCTGGAGCCTGCGACCTTGAACGCCAGCGATCGGGTCCAGCCGACCCGGATGCAGCGCTATCACGGCCGGCACGCCCGTCGCCGCCAGTCACGGCTGTCCGCCGAGCTGCCCGTGCTGGTGCTGACGGCGTTCGTGCTCGCCGTGCTGGTCAAGGGCTTCCTGGTGCAGGCGTTCTTCATCCCCTCCCGGTCGATGGAGCCGACCCTCGACGTCGGGGACAGGGTGGTGGTCAACCGCATGGCCTACCGGCTCGGCGAGCCGCAGCACGGCCAGGTGGTGGTGTTCGTCCGCGAGACGGCCGACAAGCCGCCGGCCGCCCAGGGCCCGATGTCCTGGGTGCGGCGCGCGGTCGCCCAGGGCCTGGGCGGCACCCCTCCTGGCAGCGAGGACCTGATCAAGCGGGTGGTCGGCCTGCCGGGCGACATCGTCGAGGGCCGCAACGGGAGGCTCTGGCGCAACGGCCGCCCGGTGGTCGAGTCCTACCTTCCCCCGCGCACCTTCACCTCGGACTTCGGCCCGATCAGGGTCCAGCCCGGGCACTACTGGATGATGGGCGACAACCGGGAGGACTCCGCCGACTCCCGGTACTTCGGCCAGGTTCCCCGCTCGGCGCTGGTCGGGCGCGCGTTCGTCAAGGTGTGGCCGGTCACCCACGTCGGCGGTCTGTAGCACCCGGCCTCAGGACGCTCCTGGAGACCGGCAAGCCGCTCCAGAGGCTGGGCCTCGTTGCAGCCTCGGCGGGCGCTGGCTGTCGCGGGGGTGGGGGAAGATCGGCGGGTGCCGCCGTCCATACCGATCCAGCGTGCGCCAGGGAACCCGATCGCCGGGTGGGACTATCCGCGGAGCTGGGAGGAGTTCCTGGCGTTCTTCCCCGACGAGGCTGCCTGCCTCGCCTACCTGGAGCGCCTGAGCTGGCCCGACGGCTTCGTCTGCGCGCGTTGCGGGCGCGGCGGCGCACCCTGGCGGGGGTCGAGGCGACGGCTGGTGTGCCGCTCCTGCGGGCAGGGGACCACGGTCACGGCGGGCACGCTGTTCCAGGGGACGCGCACGCCCCTGCCGGTCTGGTTCGCGGCCGCGTGGCACGTCAGCACCGCCGAGGAGGGCATCTCCGCACGCCGCCTGCAACGCGAGCTGCGCCTCGGCAGCTACGAGACCGCCTGGTCGATGCTCCACAAGCTGCGGCGGGCGATGGTCCGCTCCGGTCGCCCGCGGCTGGAGGGCGTGGTCGAGGTCGGGCGGACCTTCCTGCCCGCCGGCGCCGACCGCACGGTGATCGCCATCGCCGTGGAGGACCGCGGCCAGGAACCCGGTCGCGTGCGGATGCAGCCGCTCGCCTCCCCGGCCGACGCGAGCCTGATGCGCTTCGTCGCCTGGGCCGTCGAGCCAGGCACCACGGTGGTGCCCGACCGCCTGCGCAACCCCGCCGCCCTGGCCCGCCTCGGCTGCCGCCCCGCCAGCGCCCAGGGCATCGTGCTCGCGGGGATCGCCTCCCGCCCGTTCGCCCACCTCGGGATGGTGGAGCGGCGGCTGGCCGACTGGTTGCAGCGCACCCACCAGGGCTCCACCGGCCGCGAGCTGCTCGACTGGTACCTCGACGAGTTCACCTTCCGGTTCAACCGGCGCTCCGCCAGGTACCGCGGCCTGCTGTTCTACCGACTCCTGGAGGAGGCGCTGGTGACGCCGCCGCAGCCCTACGAGTCGATGCGCACCCCGCGTGCGGGGGTCCCTCGCCGGCGCTCGATCTGAGCGTTCGGACCGCGCCAAGTACAGCCTTCGGGCTCTGTCGCCATATTCGCCAGGGTCCTGCCGCTTCGCGCATTTCACTGGCGCAAGGGGGATAGGCCCGGCCGCGACGTGGATCTTCGCGAAGAACTTGACTGTGCACCGTGGTTGGTCGAACATATGTTTGGTCGAACAAATGTTCGAGTAGAGTCCAGCTGGTCGCCGGGTTCACGCGAAGGGGAAGCCGTGAACAGCACCGCCGAGCGCCGCCGCACCGGGCTTCCGTCGGCGGCGAACAGGATCTGGACCCGACCGGCGCGCGAGCGAACCGTCGCCGGCCAGGTCCGTTCGATCCTGATCCGCTACCTGGTGCTGGCCGTCGTGCTGCTCGGGGTGGTGGCGATCGCGAACCCGCATCGGCCGAACGACCCGACGGCCCCGTCGTCGGCACCCTGGGAATACCAGCGTGAGGCGATCGACGTGCAGGGCCACGGCATCCTCAACCTGTACTCGCGCCAGCTCATGCACGGCACGGCATGGCTGGCCAAGGCGTCGATCGAGCGGCAGCGGGACGTCTACCGGCTGAACCTGTTCGACTTCCTGGTGGGCACCCGGACCGCCGCCTCGGTCACCTCGTGGCGCGCCGATCACCGGCTCGTGCTCGAGGGCGCGACCGAGATCGTGGTCGTGGCACTGATCGCCTACGGGGTGATGCTGCGGCCCTCCCGGCGCACCTGGGCGCTGGCGCTGCTGCTCGTCCTGGCCAGCACGGTGCTGATCACCAAACCGCAGGCGACCGCACGGGCCGCGGCGGTTCCCGGCGTGGCGATCCCCAACATGATGCTCGACGTGGTCGCCACCGCCGCGCCGAGCCAGCGCCTCAAGTCGACCTCCTCGCCTCAGCAGGCGCTCCAGGAACTGTCCACGCAGTACTGGACCTCGTTCGTGGCCAACCCGCTGTCGCGAGTGCAGACCGGCAGCGGGGTGCTCACCGACGCGGCCCCTGGCAAGAAGGCGGGCGTGCTCGACGTCCTGCGCCACAGCATCAGCAGCGTCAACGACTGGACGATCGGGCGGCACGGACCCGAACGGGCGTTCATCACGACCTCGGCGCTCGGCTACGTGCTGCCGTTCGCGGTGGCGCTCGGGGTGCTGGCGATGCTGGCGACCTGCGCCCAGGCGCTGCTGTTCGTGCTCTGCCTCGCCGGGCTGCTCGCGCTGCCGTTCGCGGTGGAGGGGCCGCGGCGCCGGGGTGCGCTGGTGCGCTACTGGCTGCTGCCTGTGCTCGCGTGCGTGGTGCTGCTGGCACTGACCTCGCTCGGGTCGTTCGCCGTCATGCGGCTCGCCGAGGCGCTCCACCGCAGTGACGAGTACCTCGGGCTGCTGCTCGCCGGCTCGATCTGGCCAGTCGCCACAGCCGCGCTGCTCGTGCGGCGCGCCTACCGCCGCCGACGCGCCTGACCGGGCGCCGGCACGCTGATACCGAGGAGCTGAACGAATGAACGCTGAGGCAACCGCTGTTCGCGACACCAAGCCGATGGGCGCGGCCGCCCCGGGCCGCTGGTCCGCACCGCCGTCCGACGCCGCCGTTCGGGCTGTCGTGAGCCTCGGGCGCATCCCGCTCCGCCTGCTCCAGACACGGACCGGCCGGCGACTGGCAGCTACCGCCGTGCTGTCCCTGCTCCTGGTCGGAGCGGTCAGCGCGCTCTACGCCCACGCCGACGGCCCGGCCACGCCTCCACGCCCGCTGAACTCCGCCGTCCCCGCCGCCGTTGCCAGACCGGCGGCCGGTGGCAAGGCGACCAGCGCCGCCAAAACCGCGGGGGCCTCCCGCGAGACCTCCCTGGCGTCGGTCGCCCTGGCCCGCCCGGCCAAGGACCCGCAGAGCGCGGCCGTGGCCTGGTACGCCAACCGGCTTCGGATCTCGCCGGACCGCGTCCAGGCGCTCCAGCAGCAGCGAGTCAACGGGAGCACCACCAAGGTCCTGGTGATGGCGCAGGTCAGCGAGACGAACGTGCCGACCGCCTTCGTCACCGTCAAGCGTGCCGGCAGTGGCTGGAAGGTGCCGTGACGCCGAGGGCAAAGCTCAAGTTCACCGGTGCGATCGCCGCGCTGCTCGTGCTTGCCCTGCTGACCGACCGCGCCTCGCCGGGCTTCCCCCTGGCCAGGGTGGGGACCGCCGTCAGCCGCGTGATCCACCAGACCCTGGCCGCGCCGCGCTCCAAGCCCAGCGCCCGTTCGGTGCCGGCTGTCGCCAAGGCCAGTGCCTTCGCGCTGGCGGATATTCCGTCGGGGTATCTGGGCCTGTACATCCAGGCCGCCCACACCTGCCCCGCACTCACCTGGCAGCTGCTGGCCGGCATCGGCAAGGTCGAAACCAACCACGGCCGCACCCCAGCCCCCGGCGTCCACAGCGGCGTCAACACCTTCGGCTGCTGCGCCGGCCCCATGCAATTCAACATCCGCAACGGCCCCCCCTCCACCTGGGACACCTACGGCGACGGCCAACTCGCCCACGTCTACCAGCCCCAGTACGCCATCCCCGCCGCCGCCCACAAACTCTGCACCGACGGCCTGGCCAACCCCGACCAGCCCATCCGCGACCCCTGCCCCGGCGTGCGCGGCAGCCCCGCCCAGCACACCGCCATCCTTCGCTACAACCACGCCTGCTGGTACGCCCACCAGGTCCTTGCCCTGGCCGCCCGCTACACCACCCCCACCCCCCTGCCCGCCGACCCCTTCACCCAGGCGCTGGCCCACAACCCCCACCTGCAACCCACCACCCGCCACGGCTGCAACCCCGCCCAAGACCTCGGCAGCCCCCTGCTGGACCTGCGCATCCAATCGCTGCTCACCGTCCTGGCCGCCCACTGGACGCTGCGGATCTCCTGCCTACATTCGGGCCACTCCCGCTTCGTCAAGGGCACCCACCGGGTCTCCAACCACACCCTCTGGCGGGCGGTCGACATCGACCAGGTCAACCACCAGCCCGTCAGCGCCACCAGCCCCACCACCCGCGCGCTGGTGGCCTGGCTGGACCACCTCCAAGGCCCGCTGCGCCCCAGCGAGGTCGGCTCCCCGATCCCGATCGGCCACCGGCCCTACTTCACCAACGAAGACCACCAGGACCACATCCACATCGGCTACGGACCACTGTGAGCCGCGGCCTCAGCGCAGGCGGCGGAAGAAGGCGCGCACGTCGGCGACGAGCAGCTCCGGGACCTCCATGGCGGGGAAGTGACCGCCACGGTCGAACTGGGACCAGTGCTCGATCTTGCGCTCGGGGTCCATCACCCGGCGGAGCAGCTCGTCGCCGCCGAATACCGCCTGCCCCTGGGGGGCTGGCTCGGTGGTGGGCGCCGCGCCCCAGTCGGGGCCGCCGTGCGCGCCCTCGTAGATGAAGCGCGCCGCCGACGCGCCGCTGCGGGTGAACCAGTACACGCTCACGTTGGTCAGCAGCAGGTCGCGGTCGACCGCGTCCTCGGGCAGCTCGGCCGTCTTGTCGGTCCACTCCTTGAACTTCTCGACGATCCAGGCGAGCTGGCCGGCGGGCGAGTCGGTGAGCGAGTAGGCGAGCGTCTGCGGCCTGGTCGACTGGATGTCGAGGTAGCCCTTGGCGTCCGCCCACCGGCGTTGCCGCTCGGAGACCTCCCGACGGTCGGCCTCGGACAGGTCGTCTGGAAGCGGGAAGTACACGCCGGCCAGCGCGACCGCCCCCGCGTCGCTGACGGTGTGGGTGCCGACGACATGCGCCGCCTCGCTGGCGCCCAGCAGCCCCGTCACGCCGGCGCCGATGTCGCCGCCGTGGGCGCCGTAGCGCTGGTAGCCGAGCCGGCGCATCAGCTCGGCGAACGCCCGGGTGGTGCGGGCGACCTCCCAGCCCGGCTGCCGCACCGGGGTGGAGAACCCGAAGCCCGGCAGCGACGGCGCCACCACGTGGAAGGCGTCGGCCGGGTCGCCGCCGTGGGCGCGGGGGTCGGTGAGCGGCTCGACGATCTCGGCGAACTCCACGAACGAGCTGGGGTAGCCGTGGGTGACGAGCAGCGGCAGCGCGTCGGGCTCGGGCGAGCGGACGTGCAGGAAATGGACGGCCTGACCGTCGATCGTCGTGGTGAACTGCGGGAAGCGGTTGAGGTTGGCTTCCTGGGCGCGCCAGTCGTAGCCGCCGCCCCAGTACCCGGTCAGGTCCCGCAGGTAGCCGAGCGGCACGCCGCGGCTCCAGCCGACGCCGGGCAGCTCGTCGGGCCAGCGGGTGCGGGCCAGCCGGTCGCCGAGGTCGTCCAGGTCGGCCTGGGGGATGGCGATCCGGAACGGCCGGATCTCGCTGGTGTCGGGGGTCCTCGTGTCGGCCACCGCCAACTCCTCTCCTTGCCTGGTGGATGGGTGGTCATGCTAACCTCCCAGCCATTGCGGAACGGTTTGTTCCGCAAGAGCCGGCAGACTGCGTTTCGACATGACCTTGGAGACCTCGGCCCGACTGCTGCGCCTGCTGTCGCTGCTCCAGGCTCGGCCGGACCGGTCCGGCCCGGAGCTGGCCGAGCGGCTCGGGGTGACCTCCAGGACCATCCGCAACGACGTCCAGCGGCTCCGCCGCCTCGGCTACCCGGTGCACGCCACGCCCGGCGTGGCCGGCGGCTACCGGCTCGGCGCCGGCGCGGCGCTGCCGCCGCTGCTGCTGGACGACGACGAGGCGGTCGCGGTCGCCGTCGGGCTGCGGACCGCCGCCAACGGCAGCGTGACCGGCATCGAGGAGACCTCGCTGCGCGCGCTGGCCAAGCTCGAGCAGCTCCTGCCGTCGCACCTGCGCCACCGGGTCCGCGCGCTGCACGCCTCGACCGTGGAGATCGGCTCCGCCGGGCCGAGGGTGGACGCCGAGCTGCTGGCCGCCATCGCCGCCGCCTGCCGCGACCACCAGGGACTCCGGTTCGACTACCGCGACCACGACGGGTCGGCCAGCCTCCGCTCGGTCGAGCCGCACCGCATGGTCCACGACCGCGGCCGCTGGTACCTGGTGGCCTGGGACAGCGACCGGCGGGACTGGCGCACCTTCCGCGCCGACCGCATCCGGCTCCGCACCCCGGGCGGCCCGCGGTTCGCCCCCCGCGACCCGCCCGGCGGCGACGTCGCGACCTACCTGCAACGCGGGGTGGGGTCGGCGACCTGGCGCTACCGCGCCCGGGTGCGGGTGCACGCGCCGGCCGAGCTGATCGCCGCCAGGGTCCCGCCCGCGGTCCTGGTGGAGGCGGTCGACGAGCGCACCTGCATCGTCGACGTCGGCTCCGACGACCCGGGGATGCTCGCCCTGTACCTGGGGATGCTCGACGCCGACTTCGAGGTCGGCGATTCGCCCGAGCTGGTGGAGCGGCTCGGTGTGCTGGCCGACCGCTACCGCCGCGCCATCGCGGGGACGGGCCGCGGCGACCCCGCTACGCCGGCGGGCTCCAGTTGAGCATCACGATCCGGTCGCCCTCGCGGCCCGCCGGGTCAGCGGCAGCCGCTCGCGGGTCTCCTGGTCCACCGGGGTGTAGACCACGATGCGCGCCTCAGGCATGTCGGCCACGGCCAGGCTGGTGGAGCGCAGCCGCAGCAGCCCCGCGTCCGGGTGCAGGAAGTGCTTGGTGCGCGACCCGGGGGTGGCCACCTCCTGACGGGCCCACATCTCCGCGAACTCCGGGCTCCTGGAGCGCAGCTTGCGGATGAACTCGATCCAGGCCGGCTCCCTGAGGTGCTGCCCGAAGGAGGCGCGCAGGGTGGCGACCAGCAGCGGCCCCTCCTGCTCGAAGTTCAGGAAGTAGCGCCGCGCCTCGGGATGGGCGAAGCAGCACCACAGCACGTTGCGGTGCTCGCATCCCAGATCGCGGTGCCACACCCAGAACAGGTCCTCGTGCGCCTGGTTGGCCCCCAGGATGTCGTAGCGGGCGTTGAGCAGCATCGCCGGCAGCGGCTCCAGCGAGTCGAGGATCTCGCGGACCACGCCCGGGCAGACCGCCGGCGCCGCCTCGGCGGGCGCGGCCGGGACCGCGGCGAGCCGGTAGAGGTGCTCGATCTCTGCCTGGTCCAGCCGCAGCGTGCGCGCCACCGCGTCCAGCACCTGCACGCTGGCGCGGATCGGGCGGCCCTGCTCGAGCCAGGTGTACCAGGTCACCCCGACCCCGGCGAGCTGGGCCACCTCCTCGCGGCGCAGCCCCGGGGTGCGACGGCGCAGCCCCGGCGGCAGGCCCACGTCGGTGGGGGTGATCCGCCCTCGCCGGGTGCGCAGGAACTCGGCCAGCTCGGTGCGCCGACCATGGTGGAGCAGCCCGTTGCCGTTGCCGTTCGCCGGCACCTGCTGGGCGCTGGGCCTGGCATCGATCATCGTCATGCCCCCAGTGTGCGATACGCCGGACGGTGGTGCCAGGTAGTGCCAGTACCAGGATAACGACGCTCCTGGTAACGGGTTTGGGAGCGTCGCAGACTGTGCCGCATGACGACCTCGACATCCACCCCGCGGACTGGCCCGGCCCGACCGGCCGCCGAAGCCACCATACCCGCCGCCAGTGACAGTGCCGACCGCCGCCGCTGGCTGATGCTCGCCGTGCTGATCACCGGTCAGTTCATGGCGCTGCTCGACGTCACCATCGTCAACGTGGCCATCCCGACCATCCACGCGAAGCTGAACGCCTCCGGCGCGGCGATCCAGCTGGTGGTCGCGGGCTACACCATCACCTACGCGATGCTGCTCATCACCGGCGCGCGGCTCGGCGACCTGCGAGGGCACCGCAACGTCTTCCTCGCGGGGCTGGCCACCTTCACGATCGCGTCGCTGGCCTGCGGGCTGGCACCCAACACCGGCGCGCTGGTGAGCGCGCGCTTCGTGCAGGGCACCGGCGCCGCGCTGATGGTCCCCCAGATCCTCAGCGTCATCCAACGGCAGTTCTCCGGCGCCGCCCGCACCCGCGCGCTCGGCGTCTACGCGGCCACCCTGGCCAGCGGCGCCGTGGTCGGCCAGGTGATCGGCGGCGTGCTGGTCAGCGCCAACCTGTTCGGCGCCTCCTGGCGGCCGGTGTTCCTGGTCAACGTGCCGGTGGGCCTGGCGGCCGCGCTGCTGGTGCCGCGCCTGGTCCCCGCCGACCACGTCCCCGGCGGGCGCCGGCTGGACCTGACCGGCCTGGCGACCGCCTCCACAGCGGTGCTGGCGATCGTGCTGCCGCTGGTGCTCGGCCACCAGGAGGGCTGGCCCACCTGGACCTGGGCGAGCCTTGGGGCCGGCGTGGCGCTGTCGGTGGTGTTCGTGCTGGTCGAGCGGTCGATCGCCGCCCGCGGCGGCGACCCCCTGCTCAACCTGGGCGTGTTCGGCTCGCCTGGCCTGGCGGCCGGGCTGGTGGCGCTGGCCGCCGCGATGATCGGCTACGGCGGGTTCCTGTTCAGCTTCGCGCTGCACCTGCAGCTCGGCCTGGGTGACAGCGCCCTGCGCGCGGGCCTGACCTTCGCGCCCGGCGCGGCGGCGTTCGGCGCGGCGGGCTACTGGTGGCGGCGCCTGCCCAGCCGGATCCACCACGTCCTGACGCAGATAGGCCTG
>Ga0137365_10004089_pt1 | contig 11692 bp, 7 predicted proteins | sample SagtaG_9_FD_104799 | JGI IMG/M metagenome (GOLD analysis project Ga0137365, IMG submission 104799) | Vadose zone soil microbial communities from Sagehorn Ranch, Mendocino, California, USA - Sage1_L_40_16 metaG | ecosystem: Environmental > Terrestrial > Soil > Vadose zone | place: USA: California... | reverse complement strand
GCGCATCGATGCCGAGCTCGAGCTCGGGGCAGGAGCAGAGCTCGTCGGCGAGCTCGAGCGGCTCGTCATTGAGCATCCATTTCGAGAGCGTTTGCTCGGGCAACTGATGCTCAGCTTCTATCGCGCCGGCCGCCAGACGGAAGCGCTTGCCGCCTACCAGTCGTACCGTCGCCGGCTCGCTTCCGAGCTCGGTCTCGAGCCGAGCTCGGAGCTGCGTGCGCTCGAGCGGCGCATTCTCGAGCACGATTCAAACCTCGGAGCCCACCGTGCGTCACGGTCCTTAGCGCCGCCTTCTTGGCTCAAGCGCCGCAGAATCGTGGCGGCTGCGCTGGCGCTGGCTGCCGTCGCGGCCAGCGTCATCGCCGGGGTCAAGCTGGGCATGGGCGGCTCGCGTGCGTCGAGTGCGCCTCGGTCGACGGCCGGCATCTTCGAGCTGGGGACAGGATCGTCGGTTCGCGGGAGCTCCTTGGACGCTGCACCGGCCGCGATGGCTGAGGATGCACGGACGATCTGGTTGGCGGAGCCGGACGCAGGCGGCGTCGTGCGCGTGGATCGGGCATCGCGTCAGGTGGTGGAGAAGGTCTTCGTCGGTGGCACGCCCGGAGCTGTCGCGGTCGGCGCCGGCGCCGCCTGGGTCGCGAGCATTCCCGGAGCGAGCGTGGATCGAATCGATCTGGCGACCTATGCGGTCACGACGCCGATTCGCCTTCGCGGCGCCCGAGCATGGGCGCTCGCGTTCGGCTTCGGCCGCCTCTGGGTCGCCGACGCGAGCGACGAGACCCTGCTCGAATTCGATCCACTCACCGGGACACGGCAACGGACGCTCCACCTCGATCTTCATCCGACGACGGTGGCGATCGGATTGGGATCGATCTGGATTGCCGACTATGACCAGGGAATACTCGAGAGGATCGATCCTCGCTCGGGCGCGAGTCTCCCGATCCGCGGCATCGGGAACGGCCCGACAGCGATCGCGATCGGTGACGGCGCAGTTTGGGTTGCGAACAGCCTCGACTCAACCGTCTCGAAAGTCGATCCGCAATCAGACACGGTCGTTCACACGATCCCGGTCGGCATCCATCCCGTCGCCCTGGCGATCAACGGCCGAACGGTCTTCGTCGCCAACGAGTCTCCCGCGACCGTCTCGCGCATCGACGCACGAAGCGGCCTTGCGAGCCGATCAATCCAGGTCGGCGGAGGCCCGACGACACTCATCGCTGCTGGGGGCCGGGTCTGGCTCGGCACCGCGATCGCTGGCAACTCATCGCGGCGGCACCTTGGTCTTGCTGCACACGCGCCGGCTCTCACTCGACCCGGCCCGCCAGGGCGATCTGCCGCCGCTGCAATCGAACGGTTTCACCTACGACGCGCTCTTGACCTACGCGCACGCCGGCGGCCCGCAGGCGCTACACCTGATCCCCGATCTCGCCTTGCGCGTCCCGGTCCCGAGCAACCACGGCACGACCTACACCTTCCGGCTCCGGCCGGGAATCCGCTACTCGGACGGGCGACCCGTGAGGGCAAGCGACTTCCGACGTGCGATCGAGCGGCTCTTCCGCGTCCAGTCCGGGTACCTCGGTAACTACACCAACATCGTCGGCGCGAGCTCGTGCACGAGGAAGCGGTGCAACCTCGCGCGCGGAATCGTCACCGACGACCGGGCGGGGACCATCGTCTTCCGGTTGCATGCGCCCGATCCCGGCTTCCGCTCGAGCCTGACCGCGATTGCGACTGCTCCCGTCCCGCCCGGCACCCCCCTCCACGCTCTCGACAAGACGGCAATACCCGGCACCGGCCCATACATCGTCGCGAGGGCCAATAAGCACGAGATCCGCTACATCCGCAACCCGAAATTCAGTGAGTGGTCCCACGCCGCGCAGCCCGATGGCAATCCGGATGAGATTGTCATGCGCTACGGGCTCACGCAGTCGCAGGAGGCGAGGGAAGTCGAAGCCGGCACGGCGGACTGGACGGCCGACGGGATCCCGGCATCGCTCCAGCCGGAGGTGTTGACGCGCTTCACGGCACAACTCCACAAACTGCCCATCGCCGAGACCGACTTCTTCCGCTTGAACACAAAACAGGCGCCGTTCAACGACCTACGCGTCCGGCGGGCGCTCAACCTCGCGACCGACCGCACGGCGATCGTCCGCATGTACGGCCCAGCGGTGTCGTTCCCGACCTGCCAAGTGCTCCCGCCCAGCTTCCTGGGCTACCGACGTTTCTGCCCGTACACGCGCGACCCACGTGCCGGCGGCCGGTGGACGGCGCCTGACCTCGCGCGGGCGCGACGACTCGTCGCCGCCTCCGGCACACGCGGAGAGCGCATAACGGTCTGGGGCGACAAGACCTTCCACCCGACCGGAACACGCGTCGTCCGCTACACCGTCCACCTCCTCCGCCGGCTCGGCTATCGCGCGCGCGCCCGAATCGTCGCGCCGCGCGTATGGGAGCGCCATCCCCAGGTGTTCCGCAAGATGCAGCTGATTTCAAGTGGCTGGGCGAACGGCAGCACGTTTGAGTTTGTCAATGACGCACTCGCGTGCGCTGCACCGAACAACACTCACTTCTTCTGCGACCACCGTCTCGACCGGGCGTTCCACCAAGCGAACACGCTCGAAGCGACAGATCCGCGCGCTGCCGCCACCCAATGGGCGCGGATCGATCGCAAGCTCGTCAACCAAGCCGCCTGGGTTCCCCTCGTCAACATCCGTTGGGTCGACTTCGTGTCCGCCCGCGTCCGCAATTACGAAGCCGACCCGACCATCGGCATCATCGCCGACCAGGTCTGGCTGCACTGAAGCCTATTGTCTTAACGCAGCCTATAGCGGCAAAGTAGTGCCTAGCGGCAAAGTAGTGCCTGTGGGTGCCGAGAACTCCGTTCGACGCCTGTCGCCCGAGCTTGGTCCGTCGGCGCTGCTCGGATAACAATGCGCGCTGCGGGCAATCAATCTTGTCGGCGCGTCCATCTATGACCGTGTCCATCTACGAGTTTCACGCGCGCGCGCGAATACCAGATTGCGCCGAATTTGGCAAGCGTGGATAGGCGCGCTGCGCGCGTGGCGAGCGCCGGTCTCGAGAGACGCGACCGGCTACGCGGCGAGTTCTTATTCGTGCAGCAGCCCGCCGAGCCGGTCGCGACGCCTCAGTCGATGAAGCGAAATCGGTTCGCCGCTCGGTACTCGCTCGCCGATCGCCGGAGGCTGTCTCGCGAGCGGTGGCCGCTGAGCGAGCGCGCGATGCGGCCTGTGCCCGTTGTAGTGCTGCGCGTAGACGCGAACGACGCGCTCGAGGTGGCGGCGGCTGACGATGAGCAGCCGGTCGAGGCACTCCCGTCGCAGACTGCCGATCCAGCGCTCGGCGTGTGCCCGCGCCTGCGGCGCCCGCACCGGCGCCTTGATCACACGGATCCCTTGGGAGCGGAAGACCTCGTCGAAGTCGCGCGTGAACTTGCTGTCACGGTCACGGATCAGGAAGCGCGCGCGCACGTCTTCATCGTCGAGTCGCATCAGTAGGTTCCGCGCCTGCTGGGTCACCCAAGCACCGTCAGGATTCGTCGTGATCCCGCCCAGGTGAACGCGGCGGCTTGCGAGCTCGATAAAGAACAAGATGTAGAAGCGCTTCAGGAAGACGGTGTCGACGGTGAGGAAATCGCACTCGACAATGCTCGCCGCCTGTCGACGCAGAAACTCCCTCCAGCTCGACTCGAGCCGCGGCGCCGGCTCGATTCCCTCACGCCTGAGGATTTCCCAGACGGTGCTGGCAGCAAGCGAAACGCCGAGCCCGACCAGCTCGCCCTGGATCCGCCGGTACCCCCAGCCAGGATTCTCCCGCGCCAACCGCACAACCAGCTCGCGCACGACGTCCGGCGTGGCCGGACGACCGGGACGACGATGCGGATACGTCCAGCGGCGCGCGACCAACTCGCGGTGCCAGCGCAGAAGCGTCGCCGGCGAGACAACAAACGACGACCACGCCCGCCGCGGCAACGCCCGACTGAGCGCCGCGAGCAGAGCCCGATCAGCCGGCCGAAGCTGCGGACGAACAACCTGGCGCTCCAGCAGCCGCAGCTGGTGACGCAGCACGAGAATCTCGATCTCCTTCGCACGCTCGGCGCGCATCCGCAGCACGAGCAGCTCCAAAAGCCGCCGCAGCGACCAATAGAGCAACGACAAGACGACACCCCGAGAACGACCCACCTCAAGCGACCCTACAGATACACCCCACACCGCGCGACCCGCATAACGCGCGCCGGACCAGCCCGCAGCAGGCAATCTTAATTTCCGGCACTCACACGTTCCAAAGCAACTTCGCTGAGTCTCCTTGGGGCGAGGAGTTGACCCGGGGCGAGTACGAGGTGCTGAGTCTGCTCGCCTGCGGCCTCAGCTATGTGGAGATCGCTGAGCAGGCCTCGTTCGCGGGGTCGTTTACACGGCTCGCCGGTAGCGACGGACGGCGATCGGGACGAAGACGAGCAGGATGCCGGCCACCCAGGCGAGGCTCTGGAGGATGTACGACGCGGCGGGCGTCCCGAGCGTGAGCGCACGCGCCGCCGAGGCGGTGACCGATACGGGTTGGTGTTCCGCGAACGGTTGGAGCCAGTCGGGCATCGTCGCGACGGGCACGAATGCCGACGAGGCGAAGACGAGTGGCGCCATCACCGGGAACGAGGCCGCTTGCGCGGCTTCCGGATTACCAATTGCCAGCCCGACGGTCGCGAAGACCCAAGACATCGAGTATCCGAAGAGCAGGACGAGCAACATCGCGAGAACGAATTTCGCGGCGTTCGTGTGCACGGTGAAGCCGACCGCGAAACCGACACCCGCCATCAGGATGATGACGAACACGTTGCGGAAGAGATCGGCGATCGTGCGGCCGGTAAGGACGGCCGACCGTGCCATCGGCAGCGAGCGGAACCGCTCGAGCAACCCGCTTTGCACGTCGGTCGCGAGCCCGATCGCGGTGGCGATCGCGCCGAAAACGACTGTTTGCACGAAGATGCCGGGAATCAGGTAGTCGACGTAGTTGACACCGGGAACGCGGATCGCGCCGCCGAAGACGTAGGTGAACAGCAGGACGAACACGACAGGTTGGATGGTCGAGAAGACGAGCAGCTGCGGCACGCGGCGGTAGGTGACAAGGCCTCGCCAGGCCATTGCCAGCGTGTCGGAGACGACGGTCGGCATCAGCCGCGGGCGCGCGGGCGGTGCGGTGGTCGTGAGCTCGCCGGCGCTCATGTCGAGACCTCCTCCGCGTGATGTCCGGTCAAGGCGAGGAACACGTCGTCGAGGCTCGGCTCGCGCACGGTCAGCGTGACGGGAACGATTCCTTCACCGTCGAGGGAGCGGAGCGCGTCGACGAGAAGCCGTGCGCCTTCGTGCGTCGTCAGTCGGACGGTCGAGTCCTCGAGCTCGGGCGAGGGCGTGCCCGCGCGGGCGAGCACGTCGTGCGCTCGCTTGGCCGTCGACGCGTCGGCGAGGCCGATCTCGATCACGGTGCTGCCGAGCCGCGCCTTGAGCTGTGCGGGCGTGTCGTTCGCGATCACCTGACCCTCGTCGACGACCGCGACGCGCGAGGCGAGGCGATCTGCCTCCTCGAGATATTGCGTCGTCAGCACGACGGTGGTGCCGTCGGCGACAAGCTCGCCGATCATGGCCCAGACCTCGTTGCGGCTGTACGGATCGAGACCGGTGGTCGGCTCGTCGAGGAACAGAACCGGTGGTCGGTTGACGAGCGCCGCGGCGAGGTCGACGCGGCGGCGCATCCCGCCTGAATAGGTCCGCACCGGCCGGTCGGCCGCCGCGGTGAGCTCGAACCGCTCGAGCAGGGCGTCGGCGCGGCGGGTGATCTCGCGCCGCGGCAGATGGACGAGTCGTCCGATCAGGCGGAGGTTCTCGCGCCCGGTCAGGTTGGGGTCCACGGTTGCGTACTGGCCGGCGAGGCCGATCTGCTGCCGGACCTCCTTCGCCTCGCGGACGACGTCACGGCCGAGCACCTCGGCGCGGCCAGCGTCGGGCTTCAGGATCGTCGACAGGACGCGGATCGCCGTCGTCTTGCCGGCGCCGTTTGGCCCGAGCAGTCCGAAGACGGTGCGGGCAGGGACGTCGAGGTCGATTCCGTCGAGCGCGGTCACGGTGTCGAACCGCTTCGTGAGTCCTTCTACTCGAATTGCAACGTCGGTCATCTGTCGCCTTCCGATCGAATTCTTTCCGTCCGCAATCATTCGTATTAGAATCGTTCTAGTTGTGTAGCATATGGCGATGGCGTCCCGCAAGACCCACCCCGCCGCCGCCAGCGTCGGCTTCATGCTGTCGACGCTCGGCCACGCCATCTCCCGGCGGTTTCTCCACGCGCTCGAGCCGGTCGAGCTCCATCCGCGCGAATTCGCTGTGCTCCGTGCCGTCAAGACAAACGACGGCCAGTCGCAACAGACGCTCGCCGAACGGTTGCACATCCCCCCGAGCCGCATCGTCGCGATCGTCGACGAGCTGGAGTCGCGAGGGCTGGTCGAACGCCGACCGGATCCCAGCGACCGGCGCGTCCGGACGATCCACCTCACCCGGCGCGGCCAAACGCTGCTGGACGACGCGTTCAACCTCGTCGTCCAACACGAACGGGCGATCAGCCACGCGCTCAGCGCAAAGGAACGCGCGCAGCTGCTCGAGCTCCTGAACCGGATTGCTGCGAGCCTCGATCTGCAGACCGACGTCCATTCCGCCTTGGGCGACGGCGACCGGCCCGGCCGGTCGTAGCGCGCCGGCGACGGCGACGATTGAGTGCTCGCAGATCACTCGGCAGGCGATGACCGTCGCCTCCTACGGAGCGGCTACTGGGACGAAAAGATCAAGCGCAACCGTAGGCGCGACGCGGCGCAAAACGATGCGCTGAGCGCGGCAGGCTGGCAAGTGATGCGGGTGTGGGATTTCGAGGTTGAGCACGATCCTGACGCTGTCGCTTCCGAGGTTGCGGCTGCCCTGGCGACGCTTCGGCTCCGCCGGTCCGAACCGCAACGTTAGAGCTGCCGCCGGACGAGAGCGCTACTCCGAATCGACCAGGATCTCGGTCTTACCGTCGGGGTATTGAACGAGGTAACTCGTCGCGCTGATCACGTCGATGACGACCAACCACCGTGGTCGGCCTTCGCGATCGAGCTTCCAAGGGAGCCGATCGCCGACGGCAAGGGGCGCAAGTGGCTTGCTCGCATGCGAGCCATCCGACAAGGCGTTCCCTTTGTTCATGGCCGGTCGACCATAGCTCGACCCGAAAACACGCGCTCCGGGCGCCGGGACTTGGCCTCCGGCGGCACGGTGAAGACGCGTCTCAGGGTGTTCGACAGACGATCATCTAGGCGCTAGTTGGCGGATACATCGGCCTCGTTGTTGGCCGTGTTAGCGGCGCGGTAGGGCACCGGCTAGCGAGAGCCCGCTCGCTCGACAGGCGAGCGGCGCGTGCTGCGCTTGATCTGCGGGCCGTTCTAGCGCCGGCTGTACTCACTGCTGCTGTGCTATTTGTCGCGCCAGCGCCCTTGATCGTCGTAGTTCAACGATCCCGGGTGGCCGGTTGCGTTCCAGATCGCGTCGAGGTGTGGCTTGAGAAGGATGTCGGCCGGCTGCGCCAACTCGTCGACCACTGTCTCGGGAACAATCAAGTCGGGGCGGTCAATCGGGTAGCCGCTCTCGAAGCGGCGAATGTCGACGGCCATTTCGAGACCGCGTACATCGAGGAGGCTGAGGGCGAGCAGGAACGGTCCGCCGACGTCGAGCGCGCGCAGTAGTTGTGCGTACATGCCAAGCGCCTCGATCAGCGCGCGCTCGAGCGCCGCGCTCGGGATCTTGTGAGGCGTGCCGCCGTCCTCGTAGCGCAGCATCACCGCCTCAACGCCCTCGATCGCCCCTGTGTGGAATACCTGGGTATAGGCGCGAGCCAACCCCGTTCGCGAGTCGGGGGCGTACGCCAGGGCACCGTCGAAGTTGATCCGCGTGTTCCACGACGAGCCGTAGAGCGGACGGAAGTACGGGTTGTGGGTTTCGCCGAGTCCAACCACGTCGAACCGCGTCGACGCATCGGCGGCGGACAGTGGGACGACATGCAGGACTGTCTTTGGGTTCGGCGTCAACTCGACCGGACCGTCGTTCGCGGTCAGCCGGCCGAGACGCTCGAGCCGAAACGAGCGCAAGTACGAGCGCGCGCCCTCGGATAGGACGAACGCGGCGCGGATCTCGCTGGCGTCGAGCTGGTACTTTCCGGCCGAGTTGCGCGAGTAGAAGCGCGATAGACCCTGGAACGTCACCATGTGTGGCGCAGCCCAACTGCGTGGGATGCGGATCACGATCACGGCCGCGTCGTCACTCAAGGGGACCGTTTGCATCCGCACGCCGGGGATGCGAGGGTCGACGCCGTCGCGCACGATGTTCTCGAGCCGCAGGATCTCGGCGTCAGTGGACTCGCGCTCGACTCCAGGTAGACCGACGGCTGCCCCAGCGTCCTCCGCGACCCCGACCAGGAGGTCGCCCCCGGCGGCGTTTGCGAACGAGCTGACGTCGGCGAGGAACTCGCGCTTAGCGGCGTCGTTGGTACCAACGGACTGCTTGTACTCGAGATCCCGCCCTTCGACAACGTCGTCGTCGACAAGCCCCTTCAGGTGCTCCTTCGTCAGTCGATCGAGCGGTACCGAGGCCACGGTCATCGCCGGCATTGGATCAAGATCCGGCTGAGCCCGCGCGCGGGAAGACTGTCGGCGTGCCGCCGATCCCCGAACCGCCCGAGCAGCTGTACGTCGTCGTCACCGAGGAGGCGCTGGGGCTGCCGGTGTCCGACCGCGCCACGCTGGTTGCGCTCGTCGAGGATCTGCCCTTCGAGCTGACGATGATTCTCCTCAGCCGCCTCCAAGGCGAGCTGGCCCGTATCCGCACCGACACACAAGCGCAGCTGAATCTGGCCGCGCTCATCTACGAGGACGTCGGAACGGTGCATGGCATCCAGGCTTTCCTCGATGGCGGCCCTCGCCGCGTCGTCTTCTCGGAGCAGAACCTGACCGCGCTGCAGCGACTGCTCGTCCTGCACGCGCGTGAAGACGCCGGGCTCGATGTGATTGCCCCGGTCGACGTCGAGCGCACCAAGCGAGCGTTACTGGCGGTACCGAGCGTGGCCGAGGCCGCCGAGACGCGCCTGCGCGACGCCGCGCAGCTGAACGAGGACGCTGCCTGGGCTTACACGATGCAGAACGGCGCCTACAACAACACGGAGCCGCCGCTGAATCGGCTCGTGCGCGGCTACATGGAGTTCGTCGAGATCTTCGAGGCGACCCGCGACCACGCCGACTTCTGCCAGCTCGACGAGTGGTTCGGCGCCGACTATGGCCTCTCCGTGATCGAGCAGTACGCCGTCGGCTGGGGATTGCATGCGGCGAGCCGCGTCATCGACGAGACGCCGAACCTTCCCGGTCGCGGCGTCGTCGACCCGCCGATGAATAGCGCGCTCTTCCGCGACAACCTCGACCAGATCGACGCGTTGTTGATCGGCAGGCGCGAGTGGTACGTGGAGCGATTCGTCGAGCTCGGGGACGACGACCGGGCGCTCGCCTGGGAGCGGACGCCGTTCATGCAGCGACCGTTCTTGAACTACTCCGACGGCAAGTGGCGCTTGCTGCTGCCGCGCGCGCTTGACAGCTGGCTCTCGGACGGCTTCTACCACCGCGGCCTGCACTCTGCACAACGGCGCGACCGGGAGCAGCAGAACACCCGCAGCGAGAACACGCTCCGTTACACGCGGTACTTCGGCCATCTTGCCGAGCAGTACGTGCTCAAGCTCACCCGATCGGTTTACGAAGGTGTCGCTGAGGCGGAGCCTTCCGGCGAGCAGACCTACTTCGCGCGCGGTGGCGAGATGAAGACGTCCGATGTCGCGCTCGCGTTCCCGCACGACCTGGTCTTGATCGAGGTCGTGTCCGCACGCCTCAGTCGCGAGATGCAGGTCGAGGGCGACCCGGTATTGCTGGCGAGCGCGCTCGAGCGAATGGTGCTGAAGAAGACGCGCCAGCTGGCGCGCGTCGTCGGCGACCTGCTCGACGGCGCGGCCTCGATCCCTGCCGTCGACGTCGCGCAGCTCGAGCGCATCTTCCCGATCGTCGTCACCGCTGGCGGCACGCTGTTCCAGACCGACCTGTTGTGGAGTCGCATCGATGCCGCTCTGCCGCCGGTATTAGGCGAGCCGCCTGTGCAGCCTTTGGCACTGTTCGACATGGAGGATCTCGAGACTGCGCTCGGGCACGTCCCGCTCGGCCACAGCCTGCCGGACCTCCTCCGACAGAAGACCGCTAGCCCGTACCGCCGCCGCGAGTTCGTCGCTTTCCAGCACGACGTGCTGCAGACTCCGAATACGACGCGGCCGCCGCTACTCGAGCAGCGTTTCAACGAGCTCGGTGCGCTGCTCGCCGAGACGTTGCAACTCGACCCGGAGCAGCCGGGCGACTGACACCGGACGCGCGGCGTTTACGGCCTTCAGAACGCTGCTGGCGCAGTGCGCCGGCGCTCGCGTCGCTGATCGCGACGTGGGCCCTAATCTTCGACTGGATGGACGAGCGGCGGGCGAGACTCTACGAGCGACTGCGGCGCGCCCCAGGGCTGGCGACGGTGCCCAGCGCGCTGCCGGTGGTGTTCTTCGGCGACCTCTTCCAAGCCGAGGTCGCCACGGTCGGCCTCAATCCGAGTGACCAGGAGTACTTGAGCAAGGGTGGGCTGATGCTGACGGGCCCGGCGCAGCGGTTCGCCACGCTCGCCTCGCTCGGCGCCGGCGACCGAGCAGCGTTGACCGACGCGCACTGCGACGAGGCGATCGAGTGGATGCGCGGCTACTACGACGAGGGCAAGCCGGTCTACGGGTCCTGGTTCAACGCGCTCTCGCGCGTCGTTGAAGGCTTCGGCGCCAGCTTCCGCGAGCGTACCGCGGCGCACCTCGACCTGGTGCAGGAGTCGACGAGCCCGGTCTGGAGCGAGCTTTCCGCCGGCGAGCGCGAGGCCTTGCTCGAGCACGACTTGCCCTTCCTCGAGTGGGAGATCCGCGCCTTCCCGCTGAAGGCAGTCATCTGCACCGCGAAGACGGTGGGCGTGCACGTGCGCAATCAGCTCGGCGTCCAGGTCGAGGAGGAGGGGACTCTGGCGCGGATCAAGTGGTGGGCCGGCCACGCCGACGTCGAGGGGCGCGCGGTCGGCTTCGCCGGTTGGAACTACCCGTTGGCGCGGGCGACAGGCCTCGGCGCTGTCGGCGAGCGCGAGCTCGGCGAGCTCCTGGCCGCGAAACTCGAGCTGACCGCGGGCGATGCGGGGCCGGCCTCGCAGGCCGTGTCCTCGCCTGCAGCGTCAGCGCCGCCGGTAGAGCAGGCGGGCGCACCGGTCGCCGTGCCGGCGACGGCCACGTCGGCGGCGGGCGCGGCGCCGGCAGCAGCAGCGCGCGGCTCGCGCCTCAAGGGCCTGACGCACCCGGTCTGGGACGGGGTCAGCCTGCCGACGTTGCGCTACTGGCTGCGCTGGTGGCAAGACGAGTCGAGGTCGGCCGGCCGAGCCGAGAACGGTTGGGGCCGCGAAGAGCAGATCGAGCGCATCAGCGCCGAGATCGCCGCCCGCGAGGCGGCCGGTCTTGGCAAGCGACTACCGCCGCACGGCGCGGCGGCGCGAGTAGCACCCGACTCATTGGC
>Ga0137365_10004083_pt1 | contig 11705 bp, 10 predicted proteins | sample SagtaG_9_FD_104799 | JGI IMG/M metagenome (GOLD analysis project Ga0137365, IMG submission 104799) | Vadose zone soil microbial communities from Sagehorn Ranch, Mendocino, California, USA - Sage1_L_40_16 metaG | ecosystem: Environmental > Terrestrial > Soil > Vadose zone | place: USA... | reverse complement strand
TCGTCAAAAATAGAAAGAAAATGACTTATGTATGCCTGCTCATTAGTAACCAGAAGACTTTTTATCATTTCACCTGATTCTTCTTCTACCTTCTCAATTGTAGCTATCATTTCTTTATCGGAAAGAGCAAAATCAATAGGGGGCATATTATTAACATGTCTTATCTGGACGCCTATGTCCAAAAATTTTTTAACTAGAACTGCACTTTCTTTATCTGTAACAGAAGTAACTAATCTAATTCCTGCGTGTTCTCCTTTCCTGTAATTCTCAGTTATTTTTTCGTATACTTTAAAGTAATTGTTATATACTAATCGTAAACCACCAAATCCTGAACAAACAAGAAATTCATATGAAGACTCTAAAATGTCTTTTCCTTTCTTTAGTATTTCTTCAACATTTTTTAGTATCTTAATTTCTTTTAATACTGCTCCAAGATACTGCTTCATATCAGATTCTGTAAGGGACGGTTCAACCCCTGTCTTCTTAACAAGAACGGACTGTTGTTCTTTAGCAGTAGTCATCACCCTTCTTTCTATCTCTTGCTCCATTTGCGGCGTACCAAGAATATCCAAGAGATTTGCTACCTTCGTAGCCGAGCTTCTGATAGATTTTCTTAACGAATTATCTTGGGATATAGATATTGCCAAGGAATATAATCCTATACTAAACAAATATGAAGACAATAATACAAGCGAATGAGCTGCCACCCCATAGGTTTGTTGTAGTGCAGAAATTTCATTAGCAATTCCGATAGGTATGATGCCAATTACACAAATAAGAAGATAATCCCTTACTTTAACAGTAGCTAATTTTCTTGTTGCAAAATAAAATGCAAGACCAAATAAGACACTGCTCCCTATTGTACCTGCTCTAAATATAAGTCGAAAGTAAAATCGATATGGTATGTCTGCAGGTAATGAGATTATTAATCCACTTCCAATTAGATAGAGTACCAAAGGAACAGAAAGAAATATCCAAAATGTGACGGGGAATTTTGCTCCTGGTCGAATTGATTTATAGTATTGACGCAACAATGTGGCCACTGCTAGCCACGTAAATATGTAAGGAAGTACTGCTAGATAATCCAAGCTATTTTTAAGGTCTATAAGTGATGACGGTAAAACCCAGAGCGTAGTTGTGATTGGATTTACTACCTTGTATTGTATTTCTCCATGATATTTCTCAATGGTCTTGTAGATGAAAGATGCTTGAGGAACAGCTCCTGGTGGTGATTTTTCTTCTACTACATGAACAAATACTAGTTTGGTATAAGCATCTTCTGTTATTGCTATAGCAAATGTGGCTGCAGATAATGCAAAAAATAATACCATAAAATTTCTTTTGTTTAATTTGTACCATGAAAAAAATTTAAAGCTCATAATTCCCATAACAACACTTGCTACTATGGAGCTAATTAGATATACTAGCGTGGTCTGAGGTCTGACATTAGTGCATTTACTTATGTAATCAAAGCAATTTACGCTATTATTGTAAAGTATAAACAATAAAACTCCAAACAGAAAAAACTGGCTTATGGTTACAGTCCAATGTAGTGTATTTACTAAATGAGATTTGGCTCTTATATTGGCAGTTATTCTCCTTGTATATTCTAAAAGAATCCAAGATCCTACACCATAGCCTAGTACTACAGTTACTGTAAAGAGAATGAGCTCTGAAGTATTGTCGAGATATAATATTTGACGGGTAGCTAACAAATCAAGAATTACTAGTGCAATGATAATTGCAGCTGTAATAATTGAAGCTTTTTGCAGCCTGTTACCTACAAAAAGTGAATGAACATTACTAATCTTTGTTCACACTCAATAAAGTTATGTAATATTACAGTAAGTAATATACTTTAACTGCGATAAATCTTCAGGGCGCTGGCAATAACGCTTCAATATTCTTGACTATACGATCCCCTTCTGCATTAACTGAATGATAAACTACAAGTCCAACCATTATTCCGTAGGATAGCATAGGCAGTAACATTAATTTGCTGTTCTTATGGATGGTGATTATTGCTTGAGCATCACCAATATTACCTCTGGTTGTAATCTCATGTTAATGTCGGAAAGTAAGAAGAATTTTAGCAATGTTATTTTTCTAAATATTCATATACATGATACATACCCCCAGCATTAAAATGGGAAGGATAATTCCATTTTATTGGATCAAGATTCATCTCCATAAACGTATCATTGTTTAGAAAACTGCTATGGCCCGCTGATGACTGCAGAATATTGTAAATAAATTCCCCCACCAATACCTGATTAGGCTTTGCAATAGATGCGACCTTTGCGGCCATGCTTATGCTAGAGCCAATTATGTATATGTGTGCCTTTTCTAAATTCTTTCCATAAAGCATTACCAAGGCATCACCATAAGCTAGTCCTACTTTCACCGTTATTTCAGGTAATTCATTTGTCTTAAATAAAGGATTGATAACTTCCTTTATGATTTCTAATATTGCCCTTGAACAGTTCAATGCACTTTTACATGCCTTTGCCTTATCGTATCCTGCAGGAAATAATACAATGACAGCATCACCTTCATACTTGAAGACATATCCACCATAACCTAATACGGCAATAGTTATTTCTTGAGCAAAAGTTTGTATTATTAAGGCAAATTTATCATCTGGTAAAGAGAGGCTCATTTGTGTTGATTTATTGATGTCTATAAACATAATTACCAGATTTGTTTTGCTGTTTACATGTCTTCTCAATAATTTCATAGATTCGTCAGTCGACATGTCGAGTTGTATGCCATTGACCAAGGTTTTGCTCACCCTAGCACGAATCTGTTTTAGGGCAGTAGGGTTGGTAAAGCTCATAGGTATTCTTCTCAACCACTATCAGTTAAGCGGCCCCTAACTTCGAAATTATTAGGTTCGACTTGTTATAGAGTCTTATTTTTGTTTCTTCCACAAATAAGTATCTTATTTTTGTTTCTTCCACAAATAAGTATACCCTACTTTCCTATTTAATACCTGTTTCTCTGCTAACTTATCATTATCAAAATGTCAGATGCTATAATATTCAATTGACATAACAGATACACACCTAGATTATATAGACAGATTATTATTGCTAACACATTAATGTTATGAAAAGTGTTAACTGGAGAGGGAGTTAAACAGATCCTATATTCTGAAATAGAAGATATAGGTAAGGAAAAAATTCAAGCAGACATTGCTTCAAGCATTGAATTATCACAACAATATATTGATAAGATAATGAGGAAATGTATCGCAAGGCTCGCTTATGAATCAAATGATAATCATAATGATGATATTGATCCAGCCATTGGAACACTATGCGAGGCACTTCTTCATTTTATGCTTACAACTTGTACATTACCCTCAGAACGGAAAGTCAAAGCTAAAAATGATCTGGTTCTTGATGTGGTTGTACCAAATTTGCAAAGCTTAGCAAAAAATCCCGCGAAAGCAATTATTATTCAAATTATAAAGGATAGAGTAGTGATGGATTCAAATGAAATATCAGTACTGGAATTCTTGCAGCCAAATTATATGAATATTTGGTTGATCTCTGATAGACCACTTTTAACAAAGAAATATACAATATATAGTGTGTTCCCCAATAATGCTATATCGCATAAAAATTATTCGAATATCATAATAGATATCAATGATTTTTTAAATGAAATAAGAGATAAAAGCTTTAGGTTTGTTCATTGATCACGGAAAAAATGTCCTTGGGATCTGCTGTTCAATAGAAGAGACAGAGACAATTCTATACTCATTGATAGCATTAGATGAAGCTGGTGCAAAATCTGCAAAAGTTCTGGGATGGTAGCGTCATTAGAATCTTCGTGTGTTTAGTTGCAATGAAGTTCAATTGAATAATTTGCTGCAATGCTCGAGTGTGAAAAATGCGCTGTCAGCAGATAGGTTAACAGTCTAAATTCAACAACTATTTTAAACTACTCTTCGTTCGTTTAAAGGCAGTTAGCATAGCCGCCATCACATCTACAAATTTAATTACAGCATTAAACAAGATTAAAACAATCCTTCCAATGATGTATAATAATTGCGATGAAAGGAGATGAAACTGCAGTAGAAGTACAAAGGATTAACTCTGAGTTCTATCATGCCTTTGAGAGTCTGTCAATTGAAAATATGGATAGATTATGGAAACATGAAGATGATAATGCTGTTTGCATACATCCAGGTTGGGATTTATTTACTGGGTGGTTGGCGATACGTGAGAGTTGGATAACAATTTTTCGCAATACAGAGATGATAAAATTCATAATTACAAATACAAAGATAAGAACCTTCGATAATATAGCAGTAGTTGTATGTTTAGAAAATATAGAGACTTCAGTTAATGGACAAATTACTAGGTTTGGCGTTATTGCTACTAACGTATTTGAACATGATGAAGAAAATGGCTGGTTACTTTTTCATCATCATGGCTCATCTGTATCAAATTACATACCGCCAAACATCTCTTCTGAATATTAAGAAGTGCATTATGTAATGCTGTCGCTACTGTCAAACGCAAAAAAAGCTAAAGTCTCAATACATAGTGTCCCAATACCTTAGGTCACCATCTGTGCTTAAATCTGAACCAAGGAATGCGTGGAAATAAATTATAACGTTAAACGGCGAATAGTGACTCAATAGTTTTCAAGACTACAATAGCAATAAATAAAGATATGATAGCGTTTATACATTACGACAAGTCATCGATGAAGAGCAATGTCCTACAATCCCCAGATAATCAAGGACTGATATGTGATGACCTCCCACTGAGTTACCCATTCTTAAAGTGGGCTGGTGGAAAAACTCAGATACTATTTGAATTAGAGAAATTCGTTCCATCAGAGTTTAATCGATACTTTGAACCTTTCATTGGCGGAGGCGCGGTGTTCTTTCATTTGACTAGTAAGAATCTTCATTTCACAGCTTATCTTTCTGATACAAATGAAGAGTTAATTACAGTCTATAGAGTCGTAAAAGGTGATGTAGAAAAACTAATCGACATTCTTAAAAAGCATCAGAAAGACTATGACAAGGGCCCTACTGAATTCTACTATGAATTAAGGAAATTTGTTCCACCTACAGATGTTGAGAGGGCAGCCCGATTCATTGCACTTAACAAGACATGCTATAATGGCCTCTATCGGGTAAACAAAGGAGGGATATTTAACGTTCCTATCGGGAGATACAAAAACCCTTTGATTTGCGATAGCAATAACCTGAGAAATGCTAGCCTTTCTCTTCGAAACTCTAAAGTGATAATAGAACGTAGCGATTACAAACAAATCGTATTAGAAAATGCAAGAGAGGGCGATTTTATATACTTAGACCCGCCTTATAATCCTGCGAGTTCTACTGCAAGTTTCACTTCTTATACAAATAGCGGCTTTACTAATACAGACCAAAAAGAACTTAGGGATGTCTTTACTGAGTTAATGAATAGAAAATGCAAAGTTTTGTTGAGCAATTCAGATACCAAATTTATCAGAGAATTATATTCCGAGTTTGCCACATACTTTAAAGAAGTAAATGTATTAAGGTCCATCAACTGTAGAGGCTCAAAAAGAATCGGTCATAAAGAATTGATTATAAGTAGCTATACATAATTGATGAGATTGATTGCTTGATTATAGCAATATTATCAATTCGAATCGTAAAATTGAAAAATGATCTGACGTTGGTCGCAAATCAGACATTGATATCCGAGTCTAGGACATTCATATTTTAATTGGTATCGTTATATTTTTTTAAATTTAGATGTACTACATAAAGTGCATGCCTACAACTCTTACGGTCTATTATTTTAGCTGATTCGGTAGTTTTAAAATAAATTAATTCAATATATTAATAACATCTGGAGTATAGCAAGTGAATAGAAAGTGGTAGAGTTTGAAGAAAAGAAGCTGTTAGGCTCAGGAGGCTACGCTTTTGCAAAATTATCAGAAGAAGAACATAAGAAAGCCAACCTTGGGGTAGACGAGGTTTTTCTTGGCAATGTAGGAAGAATAGGTGAGGATAGATTTTCAAGGTATTATTGTAACAAATGTGGAAAAGAATATCAGGGCCCTCCATTAATAAAATACGAAAGTCCAAATGAAGAGTTAGCAGAAAACGTTATACTCATTGAAAAAGGAGAGTACAAATGCAGTACATGCAATAATATCATAGCACAATATCGCAAATTCAATAAATGATAGTACATGGATATCAAAAAGTTAGTTGAGATAACAATAGAAATCAATTAAGACTTGTTATATTCCCACTTGCTTAACAAAAAGAGAAAATACATACTTAGTTATAATAGATCCTTGACTCCACCAAATATTTTTGAAATTGCCAGTATTTTGGCCCATCCTTCAAGCGATTCGATGACTGCTCTTGCCTGATGAATATGTTTTCCCACAGCTACAACTCCATGGTTCTTGATTATAACTGCCCTCGTTTCCTTGTCAAATGCTTCTGAAACTGCAGATGCTAAATCAATCGATCCTGATGGTTTATTGGAAATTATGACAGGATCTCCTACTATCATTTTTGCTTCCTCAATTATGTGTTGAAAACTATATTCGTACTGAGATATTGCAATTGCAAGAGTATATGGGCTGTGTGTATGTGCTATTGCATTGATATCCTCTAATCTTTTGTAAACTGCTTCGTGCATATGCCATTCTGTACTTGGTTTAAGTCTTCCACGCGCCTTCATTGTTTCTAGGTTAACTTTGACCAGATCTTTTTCTTTTAAATTATAACGTGGAATTCCTGACGGGGTAATCCACATCCAAATATTTTGGAATTTGATGCTATGATTTCCTGATACTGACGACGTTAGACCATTAAGATACAAGCCTTTGACACAATTTACAAGATCTAGTTTGTTGTTGAATTGTCTTCACCATTCCCTTTCCTTCTTCAAGCTTATTAGGTCTTATTTGTAGGAGACATCATTACTTTCGAATATTCTTTAAAATCAATTCCTTATCTAATAACGCTCTTTGCATACCAGATTTAATTGCAAAAATACCTTGAGTTTTAAATTCTGAGTTATTTATGGTATTCTCCTTATTTTTTACGAATCTTACAAAATAAGTGTCATAATGTCTTTTGTGAGTTTAACGCTCTGCAGTTTATCTATGGGAGTGACGAATGCAATAATGAAGGAAGCAATCTCTACATTCTTAGTATATGATTATTATAAACCTAGCATTGTTATTAGTGTAGTAATAGTAACATGCTGGTTGAAATTGGTCCAATTTCGGTGCAACAATTGTGGTCAATTCTAATTCCCCCTGGGTTTTTTGATAATCTACTAAAATCTACCATTGCTCTTTTTGTAGTAATCGATCCGATCGGCAGCGTTCCGTTATTTATTGCCATAACAGAGAAGTTGGAAAAGGACGAAAGGAAATCAGTCTCAAAGATCGCTATTGTCACTGCTGCGGGGCTTCTAATCGTCTTTGCAGTGGCGGGCACACAGATACTTGCAATTTTCGGAATCACAATATTCAGCTTTATGGTTGCAGGTGGAGTTCTTCTATTCATTGTATCAATTGAATTATTAACACACGGTGTATGGAGGTTTGGTAGTAGCGGCTCAACATCAGGTGAGTCTGGAGTAGTTCCACTGGCGTTTCCATTACTGGCTGGTCCAGGAGCTATCACTTCTGTGATTATTTCATTTCAAACAGCAGGACTAATAGTCACAATTGTCTCGATCGCAATTGTAATTAGTTTTACATATTTGGTTCTGCGCTTTGTGAATCCTATCTATAGACTACTAGGGAGGCGTGGTTCTATGATAATTACCAGAGTATTTGCAGTTTTCATTGCAGCAATTGCAGTTCAATATATAGTGCAGGGTGCAAAACATCTTTTTATGAGCTAATCAAGCTGTTCACTTATTAGTCAAATTTGCTTGAATATCCAGATTCTTTCCCTGAAGCTTTGCCGGTTTAACTGGTAGTACATATCTCCACCAGGTAATAATCAAATCAATTATTATCATTCCAGCAACTTTTCTTGTAATACTTGAAATATTCTGACTTGACTAAGTAGCAACTCTAGACTGAACATTATTAATTAGAGTCGCATGGTCATAGTGTACTAAGCTGTGTTAAACAGATCATCTCACTGTATAGTCTTATGACGTCATTTTTAATTATACTGGTATATACATGTAAATTTAGTAAGGTATCTCTAGTTCCAAGATCTTTGGAAGAATGGACCGAAAAGAAGTTTTATCCGTAAGCGGGTCTCTATCAAAGCTATAATAACAACAGATACTATCAAGAAACACAAACCAAAAACTATTCTTGAGATTAGGACTTTAAATGGGTCACCAAAGGAATAAGTAGGATCTGTTGTGGAGGTTAATTGAAAACAATTGGGGTCTGTATGGGAGGAAACTGATGAATGGGGTCCTGAAAAAGTTCTGCAGGTTTATGATCCAGATACCGGCATGAAAGGCGTTTTAGTTATTGATAATACTTCAACAGGGCCAGGCAAGGGAGGGATAAGATTTGCTGAAAGTGTTACACCGTTGGAGGTGTTCAGGCTAGCAAGAACTATGACATGGAAGTGTGCTGCATCTGGTCTACCGTTCGGTGGAGCGAAGGGTGGCATTATTGCTGATCCCAATAAAATCGATAGAGTAGCTTGGATGAAATCATTTGCTAAAATGATCAGACCATATTGTCCTGCACAATACATAGCTGCAACAGATATTGGGACTACTGAACTAGATATGGCGATATTTGCCCATGAAATAGGTGATATGCGTGCATGTACCGGAAAACCCTCGGAGCTTGGTGGAATACCACATGAATTGGGAACTACTGGCTATGGAGTAACGGCGGCTCTCGAAACTGCTCTTGAAGTTCTGATAGAATTGAACACCATTCATATCAAAAAAAAAGAGACAAGGGTTTCTGTCCAAGGATTTGGTAACGTTGGATCGTTTACTGCAAGATTCCTTGACTCGGCTGGAATTAAGGTAGTTGCCATAAGTGATGTTTCAGGATTTATTTACAATAAAGATGGATTAAACATTCCCCGACTAATGTTAGATATGAAAGGAAAATTAAAGCTCTCAGACTTGAAGGGTTATGATGTCAAATATAAGGAGGAGATATTTGAAATTGATTCAGATATTTTTATCCCAGCGGCAATGAGTGATGTTATAAATGATAAGACTGCACCAAAATTACTTGAATGTGGCGTAAAAATTGTTGTAGAGGCAGCGAATCTTCCAACCTTACCAAAAGCAGATGAATATCTACATAGCAATGGAGTTTGGATCATACCTGATTTTTTAGCCAATGCAGGTGGTGTGATTGGATCCTTTGTGGAATATCAAGGAAGGACAGAGAAGGATGCATTTGAGCTTATCAGGTACAAGATAGCCAAGAACATAAAAAACATACTTACGCAGGCAATCGTGAATGAAGAGAATCCTAGGAAAATAGCCACTGAGATATCTAAACAAATAGTATATCGAGCTATGTTGCTAAGAAAAGGTGCCATAAGTGTTGCACGTGAAGCCTATGCCAGGAAGGACACTATTTCAGTATAAACAATGAGGATTCAATTCAGTTTTAGATACCATGGACCGTTTTGGTGTGATAAGGATTTGATAGAATGTTGTGTTCAGTACCAGCTCACCATGCATCACCCTCAATCCTAAGAACCAACTTTTTTCGTGGTGGCTGTGAAGAAAGAATATATGTTAGGATATGAACATTTACAAATTCTTGTCCTATTCGAACCATTGACTTCAAACTAAATAACATTTCGTCTTGGTACTTTTGTCCTTAAGGTTAATCATATTCAGCACAATGATCCAGCTCAACAAGCTAAAATCCCTTAATAATAATTTCTCATATAATATAATATAGAGGAAAAAAGTGATACATTAAATAATATTCCAAATTATTTCCCAAGTACATTATCTTTTGAAGGGCATCATTATTTCCTTGCAAGGGCATGCAGTATTGCAGGAAACTCACAAGGAAAGGGACTAGGCAAATTTTACTGATCATACATTCGTCCAGTAGACTGCGACAGTGTCATGTCCTGAGGAGAAACGGTTAGTTAAGGCATTAGCGTTCCATAAAATGTTCTGGGAAAAGAAGGTGAAAGGTAGAAACAATGAATGTAAAAAAAGACATTCATCTATAATTGCTCTTGCATTACCTGTAAGTTTACTCGTAGTAGGGATGAGCGTATCAGCGTTAGTTGAAGTTAATCCTCTCTTTACTTATTAGGATTATTTCTTGTCAAAATATTACAACTTTTTCAAGTATTCGCTATATCTTGGTGGCAAATAGAATATCTTTTCTGGCTTTATTTTTAGAATTATTCTTTTTATATCAGTAGAGTGGCCAGGATATTTATTAGAATTAAGATACTTATTTGCTAATTTGTCAATATGTTCGTCAGCATTATCTGTTGTTTGTTCAGTAACCATCCCTTTTACCGTAATCATGCTATATGGGTTATTTTGTTCGTCTACAATAGATAATGATACTCGAGGGTCTCTTGATACATTCTTCTGTTTTAACCTGCCTATAGCTGTATTAATAAGAATAATTCCATTTTTCTCATCTATGTCTACCCATGTTGGTGTAACTTGAGGAGAACCATCGCTATTAATAGTAGACAAAAATGCAAAATTTCTATTTTTAAAGAATCTCAGTATTGGTTCACTCAGTAGATCTTGGGTATTGATTGGAGTCAAGGTTCTCTTGTTATAAAATCTCGTAGAAGTTATATATGGATATCTCATAGAAGTTCAGGACAATACAGGCACTAAACATCCTAAATGTAATGAACCAAAAATTCTTAAGAGGGGAAGTGGGGCGATTTACTATCTAAATGCTTGTTCATGTGTAGGTTTAGGATTGGATGTATTTATAAGCGGCATGGATAGCCGACTTTATAATACAAATGAAATATTCAGAATCATGGGAAGATGGTTCTTAACACTTTTCCACTTCAAATCTTAGGACCTTGTTATGATAACATGTTCTTCGATACGCTATGATAATACTATATCCTTTTCTTGTAAATAATTTTGTCTTGTCATGAGTCCTCATGCGAAGTTTATGGCCGTAAATGCAAGCAACTCTGAGATAATTTTTGGAAGGTATTTACTATCACATATGCCTATTCTAAAGTCTAAACACCTTCAGAGCCATAAAGGTTACTCCGAGGACTTTTACACAATGACAAGGCCAAATCAGTTATATTATTAGTTATATGTATAAGATGGAAGTGCAGACTTCAAAGAGCAAACATCGGAATAAATTGCGCGTAGAGAGAATAAGCATGTCGCTGCCGCCAGGACTTCTAACTCAATTTAATAAAGCAATGAATAAGGCAGGATTCACTGATCGATCTAAAGCTATTCAAACTGCTTTACACTCATTTATAGATGAACATGACTGGCAAGTGAATGATTCCCAAAATGGAGCTGGGACTATAATGATGCTATACGACAACCACATCTTTAATCAAGATACGATATCGACCCAAATACAGCATAAGTATAGTGATATAATCAATGCTACTACTCACTTGCATTTAGATGGCGACAATTGCTTAGAGACTATAATGCTCAAAGGTAACAAAAGGAGAATAAAGGAACTAGCAAATTCTCTATCTAAAAATCGTGGCATTAAGAGCTTAAAGGTCCATTTCG
>Ga0137365_10004070_pt1 | contig 11717 bp, 10 predicted proteins | sample SagtaG_9_FD_104799 | JGI IMG/M metagenome (GOLD analysis project Ga0137365, IMG submission 104799) | Vadose zone soil microbial communities from Sagehorn Ranch, Mendocino, California, USA - Sage1_L_40_16 metaG | ecosystem: Environmental > Terrestrial > Soil > Vadose zone | place: USA... | reverse complement strand
GGCGCGTCGTTTTAAACGCTATCTGAAGGCCGGATCAGGCCGCGAATTCGCTCGGCGTCACTTTTAAAGCTTTCGGGGCTATGGCGCCATAGCCTTGACATCATGATCGCGGGGCGATTACCAGTCGCAGCGTGAATCCGCTGACTGGGAGCCGCCGCGAGCTCGATTCTGTTGTCGTCAATATCGAGCTGACCCTGGCCAGCATCATCCAGGGTGTTGCACTGTTTTTCCTGACCGACAACGCGCGCGCTATTTTGTCGTGGCGACATTGGGACGCGTTTCTCTATGTGGCCGCAGGTTTGTGCGTAATTTTTATCTTCTGGTCGCGATCGATCATTCACACGTTAACCCTGATCAAATGGCCACTGGAATTTGGGCACAACTTTTTCTACATCGGTTGCGTGCTCGGCGAGGCGATTTTGTTTAGTCGGCTCGACCGTCCGCTGGCATGGTTCCAGCTCAGCGCTGCGTATGCGGGTGTTGTTTGGTTACTTTTCATCTATGACATGCGACTGATCCGCGCCCGCGTTGCGGAATCGAGCAACGACGCCGAACAGGCACTTTACGCGCGCGCCAGGGCCGATCAGTTACTGAATATCTGGCTGCTTGTTCCCTTGCTTCAATCTCGGCTGCGCCGTCGCCATCTGGACCCGGCCGGATTTGTTCCTTGCTCGCCGCGGCCACGTTTGGTTAATCAGCGCCCAGTTAATCTCGTTCATTGTCTATCTCGCCTACATCGCTCATTACTTCAAAACAATCGCGACCCTGGTCTTGCGGAGTCGCCAGGGAGACTAACCAGCATCCTTTGCGCTCCGAGTGATAGTGAACTTCCCGTTGTAGTTGTCCACGACGACAAGACTGCCAACATTTATTCGCAGTTTTTCTGCAAGCCAAGGCTGTATCACCACGTTGAGATTCTCGCCGTCAATCTCGCCAATACCTCGAGCAAGCGGCCCAAGTTTGTCACCGCCTGCTGCCAGCGAAATCTGGAGAGTCAACCGGCCGTCAATTAGTTCGACTGGACCTTCAAGTGAGATTTTTTCGGACATGGAAGTGTTCTGAAGCCTAACTACGATTCGACAAAGTCTATTTCGCCTATTTCGGCCTTTCTATGGGAAAGGCTCTGCCAAAACCATGGCTTCTCCTTTACGAGGACTTTCGACCAGCACAAGCTCGATGCTATCTCTAGTACTCAACTTCGAAAGGTGAACGGCATTCGCATCCGAACTACGACCGGCTGGCCATTTTTGCGCGCCGGGGTGAACTGCCAGTCTTGCACGGCAGACATTGCTTTCTCTGCAAATGAATAAGCTGTGGCTGTTATCGGACGGATATCGCTGGTCGTGCCATCAGCTGCGACGCTGAACTCAACCAGGGCATAACCCCAATGCCGCCTTTTGGCTTCTGTCGCCGGAAAAAAAGGGGCATAGCCTTTCAAGAACTTCGGCGGTGTGTCATACGCACTGGGAGGCGTAACGGGTGTGATGTAAGTCGCGACTTGTTTTTCGGGCATCGGGTTGCCTTCGATCGCCAGATTTGGCGAGGAACAATCGCAAAGCAGCAGCGTTGTTACTAGACTGAGCGCGGCAAAACTGCGATCAACGAGATATTGGCTCATCATGAGAAGTCTTCGAGAGAACGGGCTTCAGCTTTGATCATCGCGGGTTTTGCTGTCGAGGTAAAGCAGGACGAAGGCGATTCCGAGCAACGGTTGGAGAATCCTTTGCACAAGATTCAGAGAGAAGCTGAAAATATCGAAGCTGTGAGCTTGCTGGGTTGCGCTAAGCTGTTGTAGGAACGCCTGCGGATCCTGCGTCGTGGTCAGCTCATTGAAATAATGCCGCAACGTTGACCACTCGGGCCCAAGCGTGATCGCCAGCACAAACGCCGACCAGATTGAAAAAAGCAAAACGCCCCGCCAAAGCGGACGTCGATACCAGGGAAGGTCGCGCTCACTGCGCGCGAGTTGTTTGCTTTGGCGCAGAGCGCCAGCGGCCTCCGAGTCGGCGAGAACAGCGAATTGCTGCCAGAACAAAAAATTGACGAACAACCGTCCGATCATCCAGACCTGAAAAGCAAGCAGCGCGAGCACCAGTAAGACCGACAGCAACGAAAGAGGGCCGGTCATGATCATCCAAATGATCAGCAGCGGAAGTGCCGTCCAAAAAATGTAGGCGCCATAGACAAAGATGCACAGCGTTGCGACACGCGGCCAGAATCTGACGGCTTCGTTCAGGGCAGCGACAAAGCCGATGCGCTGTCCCGCAGCAAATTCAGCAGTGAGAATTTGAATACCGGCGATGTAAATCGGCCAGAGCAACATTGTGACCAGCATCATACAAAAGCCAAAAGCGCCTGCGGCAACGCTGCGAAGATCGAAATTCATATTCGGCGCAGTCTGTAGCCATGCGCTTGCTAGCTGACCCGACACCGAAGGCAGAACCACGAGGAGCGTGAGCGAAAGGAATTGAACGAAGCCTTTTCGGTAAACCCGGAAGGTCTCGACCAAAATCTGCGCAAAACTGCGGCGTTGTAGTTGTGCTGGCGGTTCGGCCAAACGCTCGGCGGCTGACACAGTTGCCTCTACGCCGAACAACCCTGGAATTTCCGCCGCGGTAGTCCAGGGAGTCTCCTCCCCCTTGCCTCCGAAAGGTTTCGGGGCCGGATCGACATCTACGCGGCGGGCTTCGTTTTCAGGAAGCAGACGCCCTTCCGTTTTCCATTCCCGGAGCGTTTCAATATCCGCAGGACCGTATTCTTTTCCCTGCACACGAATGATCCATTGATCGGCCATTTCCCTCATCTGAGCCGAGTCATGTTGACTTTTGGCTGCAACGAGCGTTAGAGCGGCGCTGCGCTCTTGACCACGACGCGCATTCCGTCGGTTTGGATAACCTTGACCGGCGTTTGCGGAGCGATGAATTCGCCCTCGGTGACAACATCGACAACGTGATCGGCAAAACGCGCTTTGCCGCTCGGTCGCAAAACCGTGACCGCCGTGCCGTGCGTTCCGGGTGTGAGCGCCAGTGCAGTCGCGAATTGTCGCGGCGTGCCAGCAAGCGATGGACCCGGCGGATTTGAATCGATCAAGGCGAACCGCCGGTAAATGCTCGTACGCGGCAGATAACGCGCAAGCAGGGCGATCACGATGAACGAGCCCACAATGGCGATGAACATGTTGAGCAGCGGCACGGCGAGCATTTTGCCGGTCGGGAAAAAGTTCTGGCCCGGATAATGATCGACCATCGTCCAGAGCAGCGAGGCTAGCATGAGAAAAACGCCGACGACGCCGAAAACGATCGTTGTATGTGCGAAGAAAAGAATCTCGATCAAGACGAGAACCATTCCGAGAACAAAGAGCGCGACGACTTCCCAGCCGGCGAGCCCAGCCAGATAATGCCCGAGGAAAAAGAGCGCGAAACAAATCGCAGAGATAACTCCGGGCCAGGTCGCACCCGGGATTTTAAACTCGAGATATGCGCCGAGGATTCCGCCCAGCAGAAGCAAAGGCGCAAGCGCGGTGATCCAAAAAGCGATCTGCTCGAAGCCCGTTGGTTCGACTGCTGCCACGTTGCTTGTGAGGCCGGCTTTCTTGGTTAGATCGGCAATCGAATCGACGACGCCTTCCGCGAGCAACGGTTTCCTGTTGATCCGTTCGGTTGCTTCCTGGGAATTGAGAGTGAGGACTGCTCCCTTGGGATGAACGACGCGGTCGCCGATTTTTACTTCCTTGTCCTTGTTCATGAATGCCTCGGCTACGTCGGGATTATGCGCGTTCTTACTCGCGGAACCCCGAATGAGTGCAGACCAATATGAAATTGTCTTCTCCTTCGCGGTAGCCGGAAGGTCCTCGCCGGTCGGAAGGATCGGCGCTGCGGCGCCAATCGCGCTTACCGGCGCCATAAAAATATGCTGGGTGGCGATAGCGATAATCGCGCCCGCTGAGCCAGCGTTTGTGTTGATGAACGTATAAGTGGGAATTTTCGTTTGATTGAGCGCGTTCACGATATCGGCCGCTATATCGAGCCGGCCGCCATATGTGTTCATCTCGAAAATGATCGCGGAGGCTTCGTTGCTTTCGGCCATTTTCACCGCGCGCCGCAAAAACGCCAAGAGGGAAGGCGCGACTTCTCCGCGTAGTGGCACCACTGCCACATCCCCCTTGTGGATGGCATCGCGAGCTTGACCGGTCGCTATTCCCATCAGGCAGCAAACCAAGGCGAAGATCGATAATTTCTTTCTCATCGCTTGGACATAGACCGCCACTGCGTAAGTTTGCCATCTGCCTGTGGCAATTCCATCAGAAACAATCGAGCAGATCGCGGCTGCGAACGACATCGTCGAAGTGATCGGTTCGTATTTTCCGCTCAGACGCGCGGGAGCGAATTTCAAAGCGCTCTGCCCGTTTCACCAGGAGAAGACCCCTTCGTTCTTGGTGAGCCCCAGCCGGCAGACGTTCCATTGCTTCGGCTGCGGCGCGGGCGGGAGCGTCTTCCGGTTTGTGATGGACTACGAGCACGTCGATTTTCCATCGGCAGTGCGCAAACTCGCGGCGCGAGTCGGGATCACGGTAGTCGAAAAGCGTGGCGCTGTGGACGAAGATCGACAACATGAGGCGCGTCGGACACTGCTAAAATTGCATGCGGAAGCCGCGGAATGGTTTCATGAAAATCTGATCAAGAGGGAAGTCGGCGAGCCGGCGCGGAAATATTTGAAGCAGCGGGGGATCACGGCGGAGATCGCGAAACGATGGCAGCTGGGCTACGCGCCGGATGAATGGGAGGCGTTTGGCAGTTGGGCGCGCGAGCGAGGCTACGATGTGCGCGGCCTCATTGCGAGTGGGCTGGTGAAAACGAAGGACGAAAACGACTCGCCCCACCCTCAAACCTCAAACCTCAAATCTCAAAAGTCCTACGATCGCTTTCGCGGACGGATCATATTTCCGATTTGCAACGATGTCGGCGAAGTGATCGCGTTCAGCGGACGGCTTCTGAAGGACGAAGAGGGCGCGGCGAAGTATTTGAACTCGCCAGAGACGCCACTATTTAGGAAGGCGAGCGTCCTGTTTGGTCTGGATAAATCCAAGCGCGCATTGATTGAAACGAACTGCGCGATTGTCTGCGAAGGCCAGCTCGATTTGATCAGTTTGTTCGAAGCGGGAATTACGAACGTGGTCGCGCCGCAGGGAACCGCTTTTACGGAAAACCAGGCACGAATCCTGAAACGCTACGTGGACGAAGTGGTTCTGTGCTTCGATTCGGACGCCGCCGGAACGAAAGCAGCTGAGCGTTCGCTCGAAGCGCTGTTGCAAAACGATTTGATCGTCCGGGTGGCGGAGATGCCAGCGGGCGAGGACCCCGATTCACTGGTTCGCCGGGAAGGAAAAGAGGAATTCGAAAAACGAATCGGGGCGGCACGCGATTTTTTTGATTATTGGATCGACCACGAGATCGCGGCTGTTGATTTGCATTCGCTGGGCGCAAAGGTGCAGGTCGCGCGCCGGTTGGCGGAAATTATCTCGCGAGTGCACGATCCGCTGTTGCGTGGGGAAGCGATCAATAAAGCATCCGCGCGACTCGCTGTTCCGGCTGTAGATTTCGAAACGCTCCTACCAAAGCAATCCCGCTGGGCCGAGACTCCGCGAGAATCTCCGCCCGCCGAAGCTTCATCGCCGGGCCCACGACACGAGATCGCGATGCTGTGTCTCCTAGCGTTGCGAGATGAAGCAGCGCGAAATTTTCTTCAGGTGCAAAATTGGCGCGAGGTTCTCGAGCAAGTGCCGGACGCAGAAATTCTCATCCGCATTCTTGAGAGCGACCTGCATCCCGACGACGCAGCTTCGCTCAACGCTTTTATGGCGACGCTCGCCGCAGCGGAGGAAAGGCTGGTTTCATCGTGGCTATTGCAGCGAGTACCCGCCGCAGCCGGAGCAATGGTTGAGGAATGGTGGCTCGGTATTCGTCACCGCGTCCTGCGGCGTCAGCTCGATGTGGCCAAGGAGCGAATCAAGGTGGCCAAGCTCAGCACTGGTGATATCGTAAATTTGCAGAAACAAATTCTTGACCTGCAAGACCAACTCCACGAACTTTGCCGGCCCGCCAGCATGGACGGCAGTTAAATTGCCGATCCACCAAGGCAGCAGATCGAAGGTCTCAGTCAAATCCTTAACCCCACAAACTTGGCCAGGCATTCGAAAGCAAAGGGACGGAGACGACAGTCGTCGGCGCGGCGGCTCAAAGGCGACCGATTTCGCCGTGGCTCATTACGAAAGTATTCCGCTGTTCGGCGAAATCTCAAGAGACTACCAAAAATCGAGGGTCTCAAAGCGCACAACGTTGCGCGGATAAAGCCGCGGCAGCGCAATGGCGCGCTACTGGCAGGGCTGCAGAACGAACCGGAAATAGCCGCTCTGCATTCAGCAATCGAAATTCAGGCTCGCATTCGCGAACTGATCAAGCTGGCGAAGGAGCAAGGTTATCTCACCTTTGATGATTTAAACGAAGCATTGCCGGAAGGAATCACCGACGCTGACGATCTCGATCTCATTCTGACGCAGCTTCGTCGCATGGAGGTCGACATTATCGAGGCGTCGGAAGTCGATCGCTACAAGGACGGTAAAAAAGACGAGGAAGAAGAGGAAGAAGAGGAAGAGAAGACAGAGGTCAGGTTCGAAACCCTCGATGATCCGGTACGGATGTATCTCAAGCAAATGGGCCAGGTGCCATTGCTGACCCGGGAACAGGAAGTCCAGATTTCTAAACGAATCGAGGAAGCTGAGGACATGGTGCAGAAGCACATAAATCGGTTTGGCTTCACTGCGCGTGCTCACCTCGATTTGGCCGGAAAACTGCTCGAGGGGAAAGAACGATTCGATCGCGTTATTCTCGACAAAAAAATCGAGAGCCGTGAACGCTACATGAAAAAGCTACCGCGCCTGTGCAAACAAGTGGAACGATTGAGCGCCTTGATCAGCCAGCAATACTGCCGTCTTACGCACAACTCTAATTCCCCAAAGGAACGATGCAACAGACTCAAGTCGCTGCAAAGAGGGATCGCTTCGCTTCAACGGATCTATCCCAATTTTTATTTCAAGCAAAAGGTCACCGAGGAATTCGTTCACTTGGCCGACGATGCCTATGACACGTTGCGTTATCTTCAAGGCGAGATCGCCAAACATCTGCGCGATCGAAAAAAAAGGCTGCACCTCGAAAACAAGGTCCGTGAAATGGAAAAAGATCTCTGGCTTCCCGTTTCCGAATATGCCGACGAGTATCAGGCGTTGAAAGGCTGGGCGCGGCAGGCCTTGCGAGCTAAGACAGAAATGGTGGAGGCGAACTTGCGCTTGGTGATCTCCATCGCAAAAAAATACACTAATCGCGGCCTATCATTTTTGGATTTGATCCAAGAAGGGAACATGGGGCTAATGAAAGCGGTCGAAAAGTTCGAGTACCGGAGGGGATACAAGTTTTCGACTTACGCCACGTGGTGGATTCGCCAGGCCATCACCCGTTCCATCGCCGATCAGGCGCGAACAATTCGGATCCCCGTGCACATGATCGAGACGATCAACAAGCTCATGCGCGTGCAAAAACAGCTCGTCCAAGAATACGGCCGTGAGCCAACTCCAGAGGAAGTAGCTGAAGAAGTGCTCTTGCCGGTCGATCGGGTGCGCGCAGTCTTGAAAATGGCGCAGCAGCCGATCTCCCTTCAATCGCCAGTAGGCGAGAGCGAGGAGACAAATTTTGGCGATTTTATTGAAGATAGGGGCGCGGAAAACCCGAGCGATATGACAGCGATTGTTTTGTTGAAGGAGAAGATCAAGGATGTACTGGAAACCCTGACCGATCGTGAGCGGCAGGTGCTGGAGCAACGGTTTGGGCTGGTGGATGGCTACAGCCGAACGCTCGAAGAAGTAGGTCGCCAGTTCCAAGTCACCCGAGAGCGTATTCGCCAGATCGAAGCCAAAGCACTGCGCAAAATGCGACATCCTACCCGGATTCGGCAGCTCGAAGGTTTCTTGGAAGCGCCGGGAACGTAAATATTGATTTTGGCGCCCGTTCCCAGCGCAACTTTCAGCTGTATGGGTAGTTCAATTTTCGGAAAGAATATGAAACCCGAAGATGACCAGGAGTTGTGGGATCTCCTCGGCCGCGTAGCCGGACCAGAGGTTTCGCCCTTCTTCGCTCGTAACGTTCTGAGGCAAATCCGTGAGGCACCGAAAGCGAGCCGTTTCGAGCAAGTGCGAAGGTGGATCAGCTTGCGCAGGCTCATACCGGCAACGGCCTTGGCCGCTGCGGTGATTGTTTCGATCATTGCCGTTCATCATCCTGTGGTGCAAAGGCCTTCCGAAAAAGAGCCGGATGTGGTTGCAAAGATCGATCCGCAAGACTTTGAAGTGGTCGCCGACCTGGATGACTTGCTCGCTTCCGATGAAGTCAGCTTGTGGGACGAAAAGCCAACCTTGTAAAAGTAATCGTCGGTTTGTGTATCTACGCTTCGTTGTCGGCTCCGGTGAAGGCGCAACCGCAGCGAGCCGGGCCTCGGCAAATGGGGCCTTCTTCACACCGGCCGCCACCAGCGCAGAGTGTACGTGAACGCTGGTCTGCGCTACCTCCTGCGGAGCGCCAGGCTTTTCAGCGAAATGCGGAGCGTTGGATGCGGATGAGTCCTGCGGAGCGCGACCTTCTACGGGCACGAGAAAATTGGCGACGCGAGCAAATCAGGCGGGAAACGGAAGCGGCCTTGCGCCAGTCCGGCCTATCGCTGGATCCCCGGAGGCGTGATTTGTTTGAATCACGCTACATGCAGGAGCGGCGCAGAATGGAGCAGACGCTTCGGCGCCACATCGAAATTGAGCGACAGCAACAACTCCCAGCTTTGATTCAGCAGTTAAAAAGGGAGTTGCAACTTGAGGAGCCATTGAGCGCGAGTCCTCTGCCCAAGGCAACAGAGTCGCCTAAAGGCAAGTAAACTGCTCCGGTGTGATCAAAGGCGTTCGGCGTCCCGTCTCATTAATTGGTATTGCAAAAAGCTGGCTCGAATTGCTCTCGAGCCAGCTCGATTGATTTTTTCGATCCTACGTCAGCTTAGTACCTGTGATAGTACCGATGATGACGGTGGTGGCGGTAGTAATATCGATGTCCGCCGTACCAATAGAACGAAGGCCCATAATAGTAGCCATAGTACGGATAGCCATAGTACGGATAAGGCCGATAATAGGAATACGGATAATATCCATAATAACCCGGGAACCCGACTCCTATACTAAACCCTACGCCAGCGTCAGTGCGCTGGGCCGGAATAAAAGCGATTCCCCCTGCCACCAATGCGATCAAGAGAACTTTTTTCCAGTTCATTATTCTACCTCCCTGTTGTTTTCTATCCTACAAATTAAACAATTAGTACGACGAAAGGTTTCCGGGTTTATTCGGCCCTGTTCAGCTTGGGCCAGGCGGTCACGCAGACATTTTGACCGATGCGTCTGTAAGAGATGCGATCAAGCTTCATCGCTTTGATAGTGTCGCCTGCTCCGACGCCCGCAAAAGCGATCACTGGTCCGCCAGTTAAAATCGGGCCGAGATAAAGTTGGATCTTATCGATGAGACGTGCGTCCAGCGCCTGGCCGAGAACGTCGCCACCGCCCTCGATCAGCACGCTCGTCACGTTCTTTTTCCCGAGATCTTTCAACACTACCGCCAAAGATTTTCTATTGTAAACCAGCGTGCGCCTGGCGAACCGATCGGAAAACAAATGAGCTCGCAATGGCAGGCGACCCGAACGGGTCAGGATCACCCGCCAGGGTTGTCGCCGCGCGCGCACACCGCGCACAGTCAATCGCGGATTATCTGCTCGGACTGTTTCTGCTCCTACGATAATTGCGTCCACGCACGCGCGAAGTCGATGCGCGTCTCCGCGAGCGGCAGTGTCAGTGATCCAGCGCCGCTCCCCGGGTCGCCGCGTCAAGCGGCCATCGAGGGACATCCCGCATTTTGCGATAACGAAGGGTCGCCGACTCACAACCCATTTGTTGAAAGCCTCGTTAAGTCGCGCGCACTCCTCAGCCAAAATGCCCTCGCGGACTTTAATTCCCGCAGCTCGCAATTGTGCAATGCCTCTTCCCTGGTGGCGAGGATTTACGTCCAACGCGCCGACCACTACTTCCTTTACGCCGGCTTTAATGAGTGCATTCGTACACGGACCAGTCCGGCCAATCGTAGAACAGGGTTCTAAGGTAACATAAAGGGCCGCGTCCGCAGGCACGGTGCCGGTGAAATTGCGCAGGCATTCAATCTCGGCGTGTTCATGGCCTGCTTCACGGTGGTGTCCCTTTCCGACAATCCGATTGCCCAAGACCAAGACCGCTCCAACGGCAGGATTGGGACTTGTTCGGCCGAACGCCTTTTGCGCTTCCTTCAGCGCGACACGCATGAATTGCTCGTCCCGTTGCGCCGAGGTCGTCATCGTAGAAGGACTAGTCGCCTTCGTTTCTGCGGGCAACGTTTTTTACGTGGAGCGGAATTGTGCAACCATCTCGCATCCTCCCGGAAATGACCGAGCTGGCTAATCAGCGCGAAGATCGAGCAGGGCCTTGTGACTTTGACTCTGCCCAAAGCCGAGCACGTCAAGCCGTGTAAGATCGCCGTTTCATAATCTCTAGTTTGCTTCTGCCGCAAAGGCCGGGACTACGTGTTCCCGGCCTTTTTATTTGTTGTGAGTCTTTTCCGCTTGGCGAATTGCCGGCGTGGAAGTAATTACAGTCATCTGAATATGGCGACGAAAACCGAGCAGAAACCCGGCGAAGGTAAGTTGACCGCCGCACGAAATAAGAATCTCGATCTGGCAATTCAACAGATCGCGAAAGATTACGGCGAAGGCGCCATCATGCGTTTGGGCGGGGAGAAGATTGTTGATATCGATGTTATTCCGACTGGAAATATTTTGATTGATCGCGCGCTCGGAGTCGGCGGATTTCCGCGCGGCAGGGTTGTCGAAGTTTTCGGCCCGGAATCATCTGGTAAAACAACGCTTGCACTTACTGTCGTTGCCCAGGCGCAAAAGCGCGGCGGTCTCGCGGCGTTCATCGACGTGGAGCATGCGCTCGATCCGCAATACGCAAAAAGACTCGGTGTCGATCTTGATGATTTGCTGGTTTCGCAGCCGAGCTCAGGCGAAGAAGCGCTGCGCATTTGCGAAACCCTGGTTCGCTCCAACGCTCTCGATGTGATCGTGGTCGATTCGGTGGCGGCCCTCGTCACCAGAGCCGAGTTAGAAGGCGAGATCGGCGATGCGACTGTTGGCGCGCAGGCGCGATTGATGAGCGCTGCTTTGCGCAAACTCACGTCACTGATTTCAAAAGCGCGGACCTGCTGCATTTTCACGAATCAAATTCGGGAAAAGATCGGCGTGATGTTTGGTAATCCGGAAACAACGCCGGGCGGCAAAGCGCTGAAATTCTACGCAAGCATGCGTGTCGATATTCGAAGGATCGGCGCGATCAAGCAGACCGACGGCGTCGTCATCGGCAATCGCACCCGCGTCAAGATCGTGAAAAACAAAGTCGCGCCGCCGTTCACGGAGGCCGAATTCGACATCATGTACAACGAGGGAATTTCCTCGACCGGCGCCCTTCTCGATCTTGCATTGGAGAAGCAAGTTATCGAAAAACGCGGTTCTTGGCTGAATTACAAAGGCACGCAACTCGCCCAGGGTCGCGACGC
>Ga0137365_10004066_pt1 | contig 11723 bp, 9 predicted proteins | sample SagtaG_9_FD_104799 | JGI IMG/M metagenome (GOLD analysis project Ga0137365, IMG submission 104799) | Vadose zone soil microbial communities from Sagehorn Ranch, Mendocino, California, USA - Sage1_L_40_16 metaG | ecosystem: Environmental > Terrestrial > Soil > Vadose zone | place: USA: California... | reverse complement strand
CGTGCAGCAAATATGTGCTCATCGATGACCCATAGCTTGATATCCCAGCCATCTCCAGCGACAAACTCCTGTAGAACGACAGGCTCCCGGCTCCATTGTGCTGCAAGTGCCTGCAGTTGCTCAACGTTATGTACTTTATCCACAAGGTCTCCGCGATGACTATATTGGCTTTTAATGATGAGTGGAAATGGCAAACTTGCAAGCAGATGTGAGTCAGCTAACAAATTCTCCAGTGTGGCAAAGCTCCAGGTCTGTGGCCAGGGAAGGTTGGCCTCGAGCATACGCTGTGCCATAAGTATACGGTCCTGGCAGGCCAATGATGAAGCCCAACTGTTTACCACCAATGCCCCTTGTTGCTCAAGCAAGCGGGCGACATCCAGTGCCTGTGGCATGTGTGATTTCAGCAAGTAGAGGTCTGCCAGGGAATGTATCTTTTCGTGTGCGATGGCTTCAGTTCCTGTAAGCGTGCGCACATCGAGCAGCCGCACAGTGTGTGTAGTGCTAAGTTGTTGCAGTGCCACAGCAATGACAGGGTGATGAGGTGTTTCTGGATTATCCATGATTAAGCAAATATCCATTTGATGTTCTGACTCCTTATCTACTTGCTAGAGGTAGTGTAACATTTTCCGTCCACTCATTGACTCTCTCCAGTTTTTAGGGTATCCTCAGTATACTACTCACCAGGATAAAGTCTAAGGATAGAGGGTCATGGCTCAACAATCTACAGTCGCATCGCCTCCCAAGAGATTTAGGGTGGGTCGTATCGCCTGGTGGTTCCTGGTGCTGATAAGCGCTGCATTACTTGTCTTCTTGATTGTATCAGAGGTGATTCGATTCTCCACACCTATTTCGCTGCATCGGCTGCAAATCGTGCAGGATATCCCCTTGCCGGACGCGCTGCCAGATTCTCATCGGACAAGTCAAAATCCTTTCGCGTCTGGGGAGGCACAGCGTTTCGATCACTTCGATTTCCAATCGCTCGACCCGGCTACCCACCTGCTCTTCATTGCCCATACCGGGCCTAACCCGGATAAACAGGCCGTTATCTCACATAACCCCCATTTCGATGCGGGAACCGACGGAAACGTCGTTGTCTTCAATACTCAGCTCAACAAGGTTGTTGGGCTCATCAACGTTCCCCAAGGTGCTGGCATTTTGGTCGCCCCGGATATTGGCAAGGTCTTTATCGGTGACTCTCATGACGGTATCATCTATATTGCTAACGAGCATAGCCCATTCAACATCCTTGCTAAGGTGCAGCTTGATCCATTGGATAGCCCCGATGCTATAGAATATGATTCGGTTGATCACAAGATCTTTGTCGGTGACCCGGGAGTGTCGGATAATCCCGATGACGCGAACATTGCGCTGAAAAACCAGAACGTGGCGGTGATTGATGCCATAACCAACAAACTCATCTCAAAGATCCCCTTCGGCCTTCACCACCCATTCGGTGATGACGTCGGACATATACAATTCGATCCGATGACTCATCGCATCTTTGTCCTCACGTTGCCACTGATTGACCAAAACAGCAATGCTGCGCAGACGCCGCCCTCGTTTCTCGCCGTCATTGACCCCGTCGCTCTTCAAGTCGTTTCACGCATTCGGCTGCCAGATGAATGCCTCGCTCCTCATGGCTTGGTAATAGATGTACAGCAGCGCGAAGCTTTCGTTGCCTGCGTCAATTCCCAGAACCTGGTGCGCGTGGACCTGCGGACTATGCGGCCCTTCCCTGGTGATCCCCTACCAGTGGCATTCAACCCCGATATCGTTCGCTTAGATCACCCTTTGCAACTGCTCTTTGTCGGATGTGCAGGGGGCATTTCGATATTCGATGAAAGTGGGCGGGGATTGAAGAAACTGGGGAGCGACTACTTCTTGGGTGGTGGTAGTCACCACACTATTGCCATCGACGAGACGACGCAGGTAATTTACTTGCCGCAACCGTCTGTAGGTGGTAGACCTATCCTACGAGTCATAAAGTACGTGGCAAATGGGGTATAACATCATGCAGGCCGCCCTACTTATATAGGGTGACCTTCTTCCTTCCTGTGTCCTTGCTTTGTCCCGTCCCTCAAGTACGTCACATAGCCTCATAGTAGAGAATCGTCCTTGGAGCAAGGAATATCTGGTCGCCATTGAAAAGCACATGCCGATCAACGAGATTGCCCAGATAGGTGATCCCGTTCAAGCTCTCAGCATCCTCGATCACCCATGCACCATTCTCCCAACGTATCTTAGCATGCAGACGTGAGACACGCTGCGATGGCACCTGGACATCATTGTCACTGAGACGGCCAATCGTCAGTACAGGCTTATCGAGCTGGCGGATGCCAATAACCTTCCCATCGACCTCGATTCGCACACGAGCACGCCGCCACCCTTGCCTGGCCCCATCGCCATGGTCTCCTGAGAAACCACTGCGAACTGGTGCGACTGGGACCGCTGCCGGGCGGGATGATGGTGACGGTGCCACAGGCACCATCTGTTGGACGATGGGAGCAGGTCGAACCGGCCACAGGTCGTCGTTTGCCTCCCGTAGCATGAAGGCTGAACGAATGACAGACTGGTTCCCTGCAGCACGCTCTGCGCTGTAACGGCTCTGCTCGTCGAGCAGGCGTCTGAAGACCCCTCCCTGGCGCTTCAGTTCTTTGTAGGTGCCTTTCTCAACCACACGCCCATCGCCCAGGACAATGATCTCATCCACATTGCCAAGCGTGCTGAGTCGATGGGAGATCACAATCACTGTGCGCCCGACGATCAAGGTATCTAGCGCACGCATCACCTCAGCTTCAGCCTCGACGTCCAGAGAGGCGGTCGGTTCGTCCAGAATCAGGATAGGCGCATCACGCAGAATGGCGCGAGCGATGGCCAGGCGTTGCCGCTGTCCGCCGGAGAAGTTCTTTCCTTGTTCGCGTACCAGAGTAATATACCCATCCGGTAAGCTCATGATCGTCTCATGCATCTGCGCTTTCTTGGCCGCGTCGATAATATCCGCCTCGCTGGCCCCTGGACGCCCAACCTCGATATTTTCACGGATGGTGCCCTCGAAGAGCACCGAATCCTGTAACACCATACTGATATTCTGGCGTAACACATTGAGCGGGTAGAAGCGATTATCAACGCCGTCGACTCTCACAGAGCCTTGCTGGATCTCATAGAAGCGGGGGATCAACTTAACCAGGGTGGTTTTGCCACCACCTGATAGACCTATCAGGGCCACTTTTTTCCCTGCAGGAATTTGCAGGTTGATGCCCTTGAGCACAGGCCTTTCCGGTGAATAGCCGAAGTAGACGTTCTCAAAGGCAATGTCACCGCGCAACTTGGTTGGCCCGTGATAGGGAACGTGACTCTCAATCACTTCTGGAGCCTGATCCAGCACTTCCTGAATGCGCTCAGCACCTGCCGCGGCGGCATTCCCAACCGTCGTCAACTTGGAGAGGTCGCGGAAGGGTTGGTAGACCAATTTGAAGTAGAAGAGGAAGGAGATGATTAAACCGGCATCAATCGTCCCAGGCGTCAACTGAAAGGGCCCGGCGCTGAAGGGGTTGCCTGCCGCGACATATCCTCCCACACCGACGATCGTCGCGGTACCGAGGGCAACGAGGATGGCGACCAGTGGGGTGAATTGGGCCTGCAAACTTCCGGTGCGCAATCCTGCCGCCCGATTCTCGCTCACACGACCTCCAAAACGCAACGCCTCACGCTCCTCGCGCGTGAAGACTTTGATCACCGTGAGGGCGTGGATGTCCTCGGTGGCGACATCGGCTACTTGTCCGGCTGACTTGGCTTGCTTTCTGGCCGCGACCTTGATGGTGCGCGTATAATGCAGGACGATCACGGCGAGAGCAGGGGCCATGGCGAGGGAGAGAATGGTGAATGGTACGCTGTAGAACAACATAATGGCACTGACCCCAATGAGGGTCAAGATGCCGACCAGCAAGTCGACCAGGCCATCGGTAACAAATTTCTCAATATCGGCAATGTTGCCGGTGATGCGCTGGACGAGGTCGCCCTTCTTCTGCTTGCCATGCCAGTCTAACGAGATGCGTTGCAAGTGCTCAAAGAGTTGCTTGCGTAATCTCGCGCTCAGGTTCTGTGCGATATAGGCGGCGAGATAGAGGTTAAGGTAGCCCAGCAGGGCGCTCAAGGTAGAAAAAATGATGAGCACGATCACGGAAAAGACGATCACGCCGATGACGCTATGATGAGTAGTGTCGGGGATGACTAAGGTCCTTGGATCTGCTGGATTTGCCGGGCACGGTGACGTTGGCGGTGGCACGGGCTGCTTACCTCCCGGCGGTGGATTGAGTGATGGGTCAAGTACCGGAGTGTCGAAGACGTCGAGCAGCCCGTGCTGGTCATTCAGGCCAAGAAAAGGAAGGGAACAAGCCGGGTCGTTCCCGGGATTCTGGGCCTTACTCGGAATCCATTTGAGCGGCTGAATTGCAATGATTTCGGAGGTGACCTGCAGGACTGCCACCAATATTGCAAGCACGACCAGAAGACGATACCCTTTCAGGTTACGATTGAGAAACTTGACTAATTGCATTGTTCCTTCCTCGCCTCGCAGGCACGTAATCCAGGAATTTGACAAACATTATGCCCTCCCTGGTTCATCGAATAGGCAAGCCGCGATTTCTCCGAGCATTCCAGACAATTCTTGTGGTCGTGGACTGTTAAGACGATTGACACGACGCGTAGCAATTTTAAAGAGAAGTGCCGCTTCATAGAGTCTAGAGCGTTCCAGGATGCCATCGACAATAGCCCGCGTGCTCCCAAGTTCAAGCATTGCTTGCCGATAGGTACTGCTGAATACTTTTGCCGACGCCTCGAGCCATTGACGCATACCAGGACGGGAATACCAAAGCCCACTCGGACGCAGGTACGCAAGGAAGTAACCGACATCGAGTGCTGAGTCTGCTAGGCAAAACCCATCAAAGTCTACCACAAAGACGCGATGACTGTGGAAGAGTAGCTGACTGGCCTTAAAACCACCATGAGCAAATCGATAGACATCAGGTTGTTGTGTCTCTAAACGCGCGGCAAGTTGCTGTGCGAGTCTTTGTACAACTTCTGCCTGGGTTGGATTGGAGGCCGCGATCAGCAGGGCACGTTCACGGGCGCGCTTTGCCTCTTTTGCTCCTGTGCGTGGAGTACTTACATGAGGCTGTACTGTACTCGTGTGCAAGCGGGCTAAAGCAATCGCTGTGAGTCCTAGTTCTTCGGTTGGAACAATCACGTTCGTAATCTCACCACCACGCCCATATTGCATGCGAGGTCGCAGGACGCGTCCACCTAAGCGTAAAAGCACCTCAGGATTGGTGGGTTGCACTGCCTCGTTAAACGTCAATCCAAGTATCTTGTTCATACCAAGCGGTTGTGGTAGGAGCGGGAGATCCAGGATGTGTCCTACAACCTTGCATCCCTGCATAGCTATCTGCTCTTGATAGAGTTTCTGCTGCAAGGACTGAACTTCAAGTGCCTGTTGTGGGTCAGCATAGACCTTCCCAAAGATGGTTACATTTTTATGGCTGGATGTTTTCTCGCTGTGGTGCTCCAGGGTAAGTGAATAGCGAATAACACAGCGATTCGCGGGTTTATAGCGCACAGGTACGGCAGTTGCAGACACAAGTCGCCAGTCCTGCTCACCCAATTGCAGCCGCGCTGCTGCTTGCAAATCCTGGAGAAGTAAACTCTGTTTGGTGGTGTCACAACTTGCCGCAAGCGCAGGGAGGCTATCGTCGGCGGGAAATGCCTGTACTGAGAGGCCCAGGTCTTCGGCTCGCACTACTCCCGAAGGTTGTATCGCAACTGAAGCCTGCTGGGCCCGTGTTTCGCTAAAGCGAATATAGACGCCTTCAAGAGCTTGTTCGTCGAGTGTCAGGCTAACCGAGCGGTACAGGTCATGGGAATATCTTCTTCGACCGCGCTTTACTTCATCCACACTGTAGATTACTGCAAGCCCTCGTCCCGGCTTGCGCCGCAGGTAGCGCACAAAAAGCTCTGATGGTCCCCGCAATCCAGGCAACAATGGGCGATTGGCCCTCTCAAAAAGACCTGTGACAATGGCCGGAAGTTTTAGGATAGAGAGACTAGCATTTGAATGATCTTGACTCATGCACTCGTGCTCCCGTCTTCCTTCTCTACTTATCATGACTTCATACTATCTACAAGGAACAAATTTTTCGTGCCTGTTGACGAGTGCCGCCGTTTACGCTTCACACATGCTAAACGTTTTCTTTCAGCATTTTTTGCGGCATGGAGAACATACTCCGCGATGCGCACCACGGCGCGCGGGACGCGTCCGAAACTGGGGAAGTCGTTGATGTCTAAAATGGCAAGGCCCTGGGGTGTTTCAACGACATCGATCCCATAAATATCAAGGCCATACAGTTTACCAACCTGAAGCGTAAGTTTACGTAGCTCCGGTGTGAGTGGGATAAACTTTTCGTCCACATCACCGTGTAGTGGTGACTTCTTTGCAATAGCTGAATAGACCTCTTTGCCCGTAACATACACTTTGATATCAAATCCAGTATTTTCTGCGTATCTTTGTGCCAGAAAGAAGCTATCGTCCGCCTCAGCTATCTCCAAGGCCGCCAAATCAGCAGGGCTATTCAGACGGTAAATACCCTTGCAGGAACTTCCGTTGCTCGGTTTGATGACAAGAGGATAGTCCTCTGCGGGAATCTGCTTGAGGAGGCGAGGATGAGCGACAAAGTAGGTAGGCGGAATGGGTAAGCCGTGCGCACGTCCAAACGCGGCCGCGACAGCCTTATCTCGCACAAGGCGAATCGCCCGCGAGTTATTGATAGTTGGGATGCCTACTGCTTCTGCCGCTGCCAGAATACTCATGCCAGGGCCATCTGCCAATGATTTCAACACGAATGCATCGTAACCTTGCGTGGTAAGATCGGATAAGCAGGTGACAGCGGCTTGTGGTTCCAGCACATCCACGTCATGACCCCATTGAAGCAATTGGTCTGCAACGACCAAAGGCATAGGATCATTTCGATATTGCTCTTCAACGATAAAGCAGAAACGCATTACTAACTCCTCTATTGAGCACCTGTAAACCTATACGACGCTTACCAAAGAACAGAGCGCGGTACGATCATGATGGTCAATCGCAATTGCTCTCGGTGCTTTCTAGTGTATCAGTTCTATGGCCTGGTTGCTATTTAGTAGTTCACTGCCGTCATGTGTTGTACATCATAAAAGTGAGAAAATATTGGACGCACTATAGCACATCCCCAGAGAATAGGGAAGAGCTTCTTTCGTACTGATGTTTTAAGAGAAGACTTCCTTTTTCAACTCATTTGTACTCGCTTGACGGTTGGGCTATGGCTCATGAGTTCAGCAGGAACAAGCGTAGCACCCTGTCGACGCAGTCCTTTTCGTGGGGAATTAAGGGAGCGGACAACGCGCTTTTCATGTTCAAGGCGCGAACGATAGGCAGCATGGAGAATATATTCGGCGATGCAGGAAACTTTACGCGGTACGCCGTAAAAGCTAGGGAAGTCGTTGATGTCAACCACCATCAATCCCTCTGCCGTCTCCAAAACGTCAACGCCGTAGAGGTCAAGTCCAAACACCTGACCTACACGCTGCGCCAGCTTGAGCATTTCACGAGAGACCGGTATTTCACCTTCGGGGATAGAGCCATGCAGCGGCGAGCTTTTGGTGATCGCATGGACCTCCTGTCCTGTGACATAGAGTTTGATGTCGTAGCCGGTATTCTCGACGTAGCGCATGGCCAGGTAGTACGACGTATCATCAAGCTGAAGTTTGGCCATCTCTTCAGAAGTCCGTACCAGGTGTATGTCTTGCATAGAGGTGCCATTGCTAGGCTTTACAACCACAGGATAAGCTTCATGCGGCACTTTCACTAAGGCACGAGGATGGCCCACAAAGTAGGTGAGCGGAACAGGCAAGCCTTTAGCCTGGGCGAAGGCCACGGCAACCGCTTTATCACGTACCAGGCGAATAGCGCGTGAGTTATTGATCGTGGGAATGCCTACTGCTTCAGCCGCCTCCAGGAGGGTCAAACCAGGGCCGTCCGAGACGGTTTTCAACACATAGGCGTCATAGCTTGTTAAGAAGAGGTCGGTCAGGTTGGTAATGGCCACATACGGCTGTAGGACATCTATTTGATGTCCCCACTGGCGCAACTGGTCTGCTACAACCATCGGCATTGGTTTATGAACGTATTTCTCTTCCAGGATAAAGCAGAAGCGCATAAGCCTCTCCCTCATTGTGATGATTCCATCCCGCTATATATAGCTTACTATAGATAGTACCCCAATGTCTACATATGAGCTATGAGATGAGTCACAAAATAGCTAGTACAGAGAAGGGGAAATAGTTCCGTGATAGAATAGGAGGAAAAAGCAAGGGAGAGCAGGGCATGCCGAAACGAGCAAGACAGGTCGTCCTGAGCGAGAAGGAGCAGGAAGCGTGAGTCCAGATCACGAAACGTCATCGCAGCGAGCAGCAGCAGGAGCAGCGAGCTCGCATCGTCTTAGCGGCAGGGCAGGGAGACTCCAATGCACAGATTGCGCGTGAGCTGGGTATCGATGTGGATACCGTGCGCTTGTGGCGAGCTCGCTGGGTGGGATTACAGGGGATCGAGCCTTGTGACGCGAAGTCACGCAGAGCGCTTGCAAGATGGGCCCCGACCGGGAGCCCCGCCGAAGTTCACGGCGCAACAACGCTGCCAGATGGCGGCCTTGGCGTGTGAAGCGCCGCTGAAGGCAGGACGGCCGATCAGCCAGTGGAGCGGGCGTGAAATCGCGGACGAACTGGTGGCACGAGGCATTGTTGAGCAGATTTCGCCACGGCATGCGAGCTCTACTGAAAAAAGGGGCGAGGCCCCCGCACCGCTTCCGCTACTGGTTGAACGAGGTGCCCGATACGCAACGGGACGAGAAGAGGCGCTCCGGCTGTGAGGTGTATGCCAATGCCCCTGAACGAGCCAAGGGCGGGGAGCGTACGATCAGCGTGGATGAATTGACCGGAGTGCAAGCCGAAGACGCGCAAATACCCTGACCTGCCGATGCAGCCGGGCCATGTGCTGCGGTGCGAGTTCGAGTATATCCGATATGGCATCTTGTCCTGGTTCATCAATTTCGACGTGGTCACAGGACAGGTCATCGAACCTTCCTGGGGGCCGACGCGCACGGAGGAGGATGCCCTGGCCCATTTCCAGCACCTGATCGGAAGCTCCCCCAAGGCCACGAAGTGGCGCATTATCTTGGATCATTTTTGCATGATTCGACGCGACATCCGTCGTATTCTACTACACGCCTAAACATGCGTCCTGGATGAAAAAGGCTCGAGATCTGGCTCAGTATTCTCGTGCGCAAGCTGCTCAAGCGCGGCACTTTTCTCTCGGCTTTCTGACCTGCGCGGACAGATCCTGGCTTTCATCGCCTATTCCAATCGCACGATGGCTAAACCCATCAAGTGGACGTACACCGGGCTGGCTTCATCATGGAGAGATTTCCCTCTCAGTGTACTAGGATGCTAGCTCAAAATACACACTTGAAAAGGCTCGCAAACTACATTTTTGGGATGGGTACTCAACTCAGGAAGGCTCCCACGACTCGATCTTTTCGTCCCTCTCGGCAAGCCGTGCTAGCTTATTCCGATCGCTCGAAAAAGAGACATTTCTCGTTGGTTGACAGCACAACTGACTTCAACTGGCATCAGCGGAGGGAATCCGGAGAGGTAAGGAAAGCAGAAAAGCGCTGCATCGCTTCTTCCTGCAATAGAGGAAGAATGTGCGAATACGTAGCCAGCGTTACGACGATCTGGCTATGACCCAGCAACTCCTGGACAACTTTGGGATGGACCCCCAGGGTTAAGAGGAGGGTGGCAGTGGAATGGCGGAGGTCTTGAAAACGGATTCGCGGGATACCTGCCCTGGTCAGCAGCGGGTGAAAGGAGCGATGGAGCAGATTGCCTGCATGCAACGGTTTCCCTTGCGGTTTACAAAACACGAGGTCCTGATCCAGCCAGGCTGTGCCCGCCTTCCAGCGAGCTTCCTCCTGGCGAAGACGATGCCGTTTGAGCGCATCGATAGCCAGGGGGGTGAGTTGAATACTGAGGGAACGCCATGGCGTCAGGATCAGGACATGCCTCCTTCCGCTGAGGTGATCACCTCTGCCTATGATGTCGAAGCACGCTACAGGAGGAAGCGCAACACGATCTGAACCGGATATAAGGTGCATCTGACCGAAACCTGTGAGCCGGATACTCCCCATCTGGTCGCTTCGGTGGTGACCACCGAAGCGACCAGATGGGGAAATCGTGAAGGATATTCATGATCAGCTCGCACAACATGAGATGCTTCCGAAGCTTCATGTGGTTGACAGTGGATAGGTGTATGCCGAAACGCTGGTGCGGAGTCGAGAGGACTATCAGATCGAGTTGTTTGGCCCAGTGGCGCAAGGGCCCACCGAAGGAAAACGGATTGACCACAGCTAGTTCCTCATCGACTGGAAGCAGCAGGTCTCTTGCCCGGCAGGTTGCCAGAGTGAAGGATGGAGCCTGGCTCATGATCGACATGGCAAAGAGACCATTCGCGTTCAGTTTCCACACAAGGACTGTCAAAGGTGTGACTTGCATGATCAATGTACCAAGAGCCGAGCCCGAGTCCTACTCCTTCGGCCAAATGAGCAAGCCCATCAAGCACTTCAGCAAGCACGTCAACGGCAGGAGACCCCGGAATTTCGCAAGACCTACGCCAAGCGAACAGGCGTTGAAGGAACCATTGCGGAAGCGGGTGAGAACATGCGAAATCCGTCGTGCACGCTCCATCGGGTGCAAAAAACTCCACCTCCAAGCGCTTTTCACCCCACAGCTCTCAATGTGCTTCGGGCTTGCGAATGGATCGCAGAGCCGGCGCACTCACAGACCCCCATCTCCTGTTTCGCTCGTTTCGTTGCTGCTTGGTCTCAAGCACGTATTGCATAGTCCCTGAGCATTCGCCAACACTATCTTAATGGGGCTGTACCCCCTGAAACTTGCAACATTGGCTGACACCAAAATCACGAATAAGCCGTTTTGCTGTTACTTCGTTCACTCTCATTTCGCTGGCGGAGAGTACGCAACAGAGAGCATTCTGTCCTGGCATCCATTCGTGTAATCCGGCGAGCGATTCGAATGACTCATAAGGAAAAACACTGTTGTGAGAACCGATGAAAATCTGGACTTACTTCGATCTCATTGGCCTCAGATTTACGAGTGGATGTCAGTCCAGAAGCCAAGTGAGAAGAAGGGTCATTGATGTGATAAGATTGTCCAATACTTCACAAACGTCGTGGGAGAATTACTTATCATCAAGACGTACAAATGCCAGTAGTGCCATCCTGTGGACACCGTAGAATATCAAAAGTTGACTGGTTCTGGATGTCACCAAGGTTGGCATAGTAGAGACGTACTCCAGGGCCCCAAGTGGCAACTAAATAGTCCGCCTTTTCAGACGTAATGAGCAACAGATAAGGCTTGTTCGTGAGCAGACGTGTATCCGTCTTGGAAGAGGATATGCCGCCATTTCGTGTTGATAATGACCAGTGGATGGGAAATGCGCTTTCAACTTTGATCTGCAGCCAGGCATAATAGCGCTCGCCAGGAGGTGCGTTGGGAATATGCTGAATGGTAATCTCCACCTCGTCGAGGCTTCCTGGACGGGCATTTGGACTGCTGAGAAAGCG
>Ga0137365_10004065_pt1 | contig 11724 bp, 8 predicted proteins | sample SagtaG_9_FD_104799 | JGI IMG/M metagenome (GOLD analysis project Ga0137365, IMG submission 104799) | Vadose zone soil microbial communities from Sagehorn Ranch, Mendocino, California, USA - Sage1_L_40_16 metaG | ecosystem: Environmental > Terrestrial > Soil > Vadose zone | place: USA: California... | reverse complement strand
TTTTTCGTGTCGAGCACAATGACCCGTAATTGCTCATGGTCAAGATGCGCCATGTCCGGCATCACCAGCCTGGCGACATCGGCCGGCGCAGTGATCTGGTATTTGTCGCCTGCTGGCAGCGTGTTGAGCCGCTTCCCCATCTCCAATGCTGCCTTGATCAGCGCAATGCTGGCCTCACCCAGACCCTGTTCCTGGCTGAGTTCTCGACAATCAGCATGCAGTAACCCGCCTAATCCCCCATATTTCACCAGGAGCCTGCTTGCCAACTCAAGGACATGCTCACGAGGAGAACCGCGCAGGATGATCGCCAGGAGTTCCTCCGTTAAGAGCGTCTCGGAGCCATAGGCATAGAGACGTTCGCGTAGCTGTTTCATTTCCTGTACCTTTCAAACAAACACAATGCGCCAGACCTCTTCCTGAAGGCCTGGCGCACTGTGCTCTCTACTAACAAAAAGCCCGCAGAGCTTGTAAGGTTCTGTGGGCTTACCATTGCAAGGAACGACGCGCCTCTCAGCGCTTCCTTCTGACCACTCCGTTGTGTAACTCCTCCTGGGCGTAGCGAACCGTATGCGCGTGACAGATGGCGATGGCCGCAGCGTCAGCCGCATCGTCCGGGCGAGGAATCGTCGTGAGGCGGAGCAATAGACGCACCATCTCCCCAACCTGTTCTTTTTTCGCGGCACCGTAGCCGGTCACGGCGAGCTTGACTTCATTGGGCGTGTATTCAGCAATCGAGAGGCCGCTGTTCGCCAGGGACAGCATGGTCACTCCTCGTGCCTGCCCCACAGCCATAGCAGTGCTCACGTTCCTGCCGAAGAAGAGTTCCTCTATCGCCGCCTCCTGGGGGCGATAGCTGGTCACCAGCTCGCCGAGTTGGTGATACATCTGCTGTAATCGGTGTGCCAAGGGAATACCTGCGGGGGTTCTGATGACGTCACAGGCGATCATCCTGAGTATCTCGCCTCGTGCCTCCACTACTGCATAGCCCACAATCGCCACACCAGGGTCGATACCCAGGATGATCCGACTCGTTGAACCTGGTTGATGAATCGCTGACATACCTACCTCCTTGTGCAAATACGAAGCCCCGTCAGGGAAATGCTGACGAGGCTTCCTCAATCTTCTTTGTCTTGACGTTCTCTGTCACACCTGGGCAGCTTTACCGTCTGCCTTCTTCGCTGTTGAGCATCCATTGTCGGATGAGCGCATGGACTTCTGCTTCATACTGCACAGGTTCTCTCATCTGGTAGAGCCTGCGGATACGTCCGCTCAGCAGGCCTCTATCGCTGGGTCGCAGTCCTGCCAGATGACAGAGCTGTTCAAACGCTCCGTCATACTGGCCGACGTGACTGCTATGGGCATCGAGCACCCAGTGAAATCCCTGCAAGACAGCTTCATCCTGCTCTGAAAGCGGGGTATCGATGCCACCGATCGTGCCAAGGCGTGTCGCAAGCTCCCGGCATGCAGATAGTACCTTCATGCACCGATGAGGGTTGCCACGCAATGCTGCACGTGCTTCCTCCGATGCTTCACCAAAATCGAATGGGGCCATGGTTGTCCTCCTCTGTGGATAGGCTGTTCTACTCAGTCATGCGGATATGCATGTCCTCTGTCAGCATGTTCAGGTCTCTTGTGTGTTTGGCGAGAACCACTGGTGGTTGTGTCTCCCTTCCACTCACGCGCTGTCATGCCGACACGCTTGATTGTGCTCCAGTAAGGCATGCTCTCTGCTTGTCGGCGAACGCTCGTACTGCAAGCAACGTCAGCAGGGGATTCATCACTATCCTCATGGATCTCTCCTTGCGATCTTTATGTAATCATGCTTTCCAGCGACTGTCCGACTTTGAGGGTATGACCGATGGTGCGCTCAACCGTGACCGCACGCGAAAAGATCGGTTGAGCAATCGCAACCTGAGCACTGGCGTGCAGTTCATGGGCTGGTTTGTAGAAGCACATGACACAACTCATGCGCGGGCCACCCTCGCGGTCAACCTCATAGAGGTCTTCGTCGGTCATCCCTTGCGCTTTGTAGCAATAGTGGGGTTCAATACGGTAGGCACGGCTGGCGCGGAATGCGTCGATCCGCCGGTAGTCCAGGATGGGCCGCCATTCCAGCATCCACTCCAGGCTGGGGCGGCGGCGTAGCACTGGCAGTCTGGAGCGGCCAGGCGATTCCCGCCACCGCTCACCCAGCACCACGACCGGTGAGGGACCGAGGAGGTCCCTGTTGCGCCTGGCCCAGGCGTTGAAGACATCGCGGTTGCAGTAGGAAGTGCAGAACCGGATAGCCGGACTGGGCCACATCCTGCGCCATTCCACCAGGTCCAGGATAGACGTCACCATCATGATGAGCTGCGCTTCACGGCACCCGCAGGCCCGACAGTGTGGCTCCGGGTGCGATGACAGGTAACGCTTTGCACACTGGCTGCACTCCCACCCGTAATAGTGCATCTGTGATGTGTAGAGCGGGACACCGAGCACGTCACACACATATTGGCAATACTCGGGTGTCCCTGGCCAGTCTTCCAGAATCACCTGGTGGTGAGCCAGCACGCGCTGGGACCCACGCCGTTCGAGGGTCGCTATTAAGGCCGCGACGCTGTCTTTCCCCCCAGAGATCGACACGGCCATCGTTGAATCGTCTGGCAACGTCAGCTGGGGCTTGTGTATCTCATATTCAGGAAACAGCAACTGGGACACATCATCCTCCTTTCATGCAAAAGAGACAGGGCTGAGGAAGCTCCTCGGCCCTGTACGTAGGCTCACTTGTCGGTCTCGTAGAACGGCAAGGCCATCTCTTCGTTCTGTGCCATCCCCGCCAGCAATTTCGCCTTCGCCTTCTCGTTCACTGTGCCGTCTGCATACTGGATGAGCGCGATGCCCGTGATCGGCAGTCCTAGAATGAAGCCCGGCTCCCACTCCCTCACCTCCTCACCGGTCGGACGATACTGGTAGATGGTGCTGCCGATCTTCCGCAAGCAGAGCGGACGTTCACCCTCCTGCTCAAACACCTCCATCGCTTCGTCGCCTTTGAGCACGTCCCACAGCTTGAAGATGCAGGGTCCCATCCGCGCTTCGTCTGCCTGCGCCGCTGCTGCGTCCATCCCCTGGAGGGCATAGGAGGCCAGGTCGTGTCTGGGGAGCCGCTTGTAGCATCTGTCTGGAAGGGTGAGGTCCCGCCACGGCACGATAATGGCTTTGGGATGGGCTAAGAGCATCCTGCTCCTGCGCGTCAAGAGTGAGAGATCGAGATTGGAGTTGAGCCGGCGCGACGCTCCCAGACGCCTTGATTCCTCAATGTAGTCCAGGGCATATTCATAATGCTCAGCACCGATGTGGATGAGCAGGTCATAGACAGGCCTGCCGGTCTCACCATCGAGCACCGGCTCACCTGACGCCGGGTCAACACGCTGCCAGAGTTGGGGCTTGTTGACGAGGTCTAGACCTGCCGGGAGCGGCAAGGGCGGGTCGAACAGGAAGTATTCCAGGGGACTGCCATAGGGACTCAGCCCAGATTCGGCATACACGCCTCCGGGCTCACGGTCGCCACAGCCTCGTTCGTCAGGGATAGCTCTGGGAAAATCAAACATGGGTAACCTCTCTTTCTTGTGTTTCTGTGGCGCTCGTCGAGGTCAGAGGAGACGCTCGTAGGGCGATCTGCAGTTCTTTGATGAGGACCCTGAGAAGCGTGCCTATGCGGCTCAAAGCAGGGTTGGCGCTGGCCTGCGGCTCAAACCGTTCCAGGATGGCCAGCACCTGCGCAGGGGAAAGCACCCCATCTGATGCGTCTAGCAAAGGGGCCACTCCCATCGTCGCTACGGGGACCGTGTGTCCATTTCCGGCCATCGAATGAGCACGCGACTCAGGCGCCTGGGTCCATGCCTCAGCCAGCGCGGTTTGCACAGGCACCAGACCGGTATTGATCTGTACGCGCAGGACTCGTGTGATGAGCTCAGCCGTGAGGTCTGCGCCTTCCTGTGCCAGTTCTGCCACCTGCTCCTGGTGTGCTGGACTGAGCCGGGCCATACGCTTTGCTACCTCCTGGCTCACCTTGCCAGCGAAGAGCTGCGTGAGGATGGGGTCAGGTAGGCGCGCTATTTTCAGTCGTTCGGAGAGCGTCCCCCGGTGAAACCCGAAGTCTGCAAGGTCATCAAGGGTCAAGCCAACCTCTTCGTCGATGAGATGACGCAGGTTCTCAATCTCCTTGATCCAGGCAGCTGAGCGCTGCTCGTTCTCGATGAGTCCGAGCTGGGCGCCCAGTTGCGGAGTGCCCGAGGCGTAGACCTCGCACTTGACGACCGAGAGTCCGGCCATCCTGGCCGCCAGGATGCGCCGGCGTCCCAGGACGACTTCAAAGGTGGCTTCTGGGTCATGCGGCGTGGTTCCGGAGCGAAGCACCACCGCTGGTGCCTGGAGGAGACCGACTTTCTGGATGCTTTTGACGAGCCGTGCCGCCGGTCGGGTCAGGAGCGCCGCCCCGGGAACGACCATGCGCTCAAGGGGAAGGAGCATCGTTTCATGTGGGGGCAGTGCTGTGATACCCAATCGTTGCAGGAGGGCAAGCAGTTTTTCATCTACCTGCTGTACGTCTCCCTCAAGCAACGACTGTTGTTTAGGCTTTCTTGGCATAGGTATAGATCCTTTCTTTCATTGGAGTGGATGTAGACCCATCCACTTCTTGCCCCCCGTCTCACGCGCGAGTATGCTGATTGGCACAGACGTGCCGCCATCATGGCGATTCTTCTTGCAAAGACAGCGCTGTCCGTGCTACACTGCATATGGTGCTGTCCTGTATATGAGCTAGCAGGCCTGACACAGGTACAGCGAGCGAAGTGAAACAGGGGTTGGGAAAACAATGGTTAAGAGTGAAGGCGTGGCTGACGCGAGCTACTCAGCCCATAACGGCCTCTGCAAAGGCGTTGCGGGAGCGGGAAGCGCGATGTCAGCCGCGTCTTCGTTTATGTGGGAAGTCATACCCCACAGGGAGAGCGTCACCACCCCAGCGGGAGTAGGGGTTTGAGGTTCGCCTATCTCAGAGGTCGCCGGGATAGACAGGACCTCCGTGCGGTTCTTCTGGTGCGGAAGAGCGTTGCGCGGTTGGGAGCGCCGTCTGCGTGCCAGCAGGATGTGGTCTGCCAGGCCAAAGACAAGGGCTGGTTTCCTGCCATTCCCATTCCAGGTCGGTGCTTGTTCGCCATCTGAAAGGTGTGCTGGTACCGGTGGTTCGGCCTCAACAGGGAACGCCGCTGTAGGTGCAGGTGCCATCTCTGCCATGACGATGGCAGGTACGGGCATAGCAGGCTCCTCAAGGGACATTCGCTCAGCCTCCGGGACAGCTTCTACAATGTGAATTGGTGTGAAGGCCGCCTCTGCTGGATCATGCGCCCATACGGACGGGCCTCCCTCCGCGATGATGGCGGTCAGGCGCTCCGGCAGGGTATCGACTGCGCCGAACCACTGCCGCCCGCGTCTCAGCGCTTCTTGTAGCTCTTCCCCGCGTTTGGCGAAGGCTCCCTTGAGCGCCTCCGTATCATCGATCTGCAGAAGCGCCAGTGCGTCGATGTCTTCGTCCTCCTCCAGTTCCGTTTCCAGGCTAGCGCTCAGTCTTGCCAGGGTGGTCTTGTCGGCTCCCGCATGTTCGATGAGCGCGCCCCTGGCGGGTTCACCCGCAAACGCAGCCGCAGCACCGCTTTGTCCACCCAGCTTACGCAGCTTGGCATGCCCTGCTGTGCCAGCGTAGACCAGGTAATAGATTCTCACCTCCTCTCGTTTACCCAGTCGCCAGGCCCGTCGACTCGCCTGGTCTAGCATGAACAAATTCATTGCCATTTCATACCAGATGATCGTATCCACCGCCTCCTGCAGGTTGAGGCCCTCGTTGACGCGCCGGTAGGGGACGATGATCACCTGATGTCCAGAGGCGACAGCGTCAAGGATGGCTTGCTGCCGGTCCTCGGCCTCGACGCTGTTGGGCAGTGTCCACGGCTTGCAGTCCCTGAGCACCCACTCCAGGCGTCTGGCCATGCTGCGGAGATCATTTTGCTCCATGTACACCATGCACCGACGTCCTTCAGCCAGTTCCTTCTGCACGATCTCGATGAGCCGCTTCTCCATCGGGTACAAGTGATCCCACGCCAACACCGGTGTACGAACCAGGAGTTGCCTGCCCAATGTGTCGCCCCAATCACTGCGCTCGGTCTGCCAGACCTCAAAGGGACGTTCACAGGGCAGTGCTGCAAACCAGCGTGGTACGGTGCCCTTTGCCATGCGCGCCGCCTGGTTGCGTTCCTGAGCCAACTTATCGAGGCGTCTGACCAGGCTCAGGTAGTGGTGCCCGATGTGACGCGGCAGAGCCCATGCCTTCACTTCCTCCTCATGCGTCCGAGCCGCTTGTAGCTGCTCAATGGCTGACCGTTCCTGCTGGTCATACGCTGCCAGCGTTTCTTTCCGAGAGACGCCATCGTTCTCACTGTGGAGCAGCGCTTGCTGGCGCTGCTCGCGGAGGTCGGCCAGGGCTTGCTCTGCCTCTCTCACCGCATGTGCTGCCTCTTCTAGTGCCTGCTCGACCTCGGAGTCGCGCATGGGCACAATCTCCGGAATCTCGATGCGCGGCGGCATGTATGCTCCCACATCCAGCACCGTGAGGTAGCAGAGATCCTCCAGCAGCGATGGTATAAGCTTGGCCGAGAGTCCTGGGGCGGGAATGGTCGAGACCTGGACGTTCGTTTTGCCCGAGCCCTTCCGTGCGTCCGTTTCATACTCTTTGGTCCACTCCTGAATGACCCCATAGGTGGAGAGGGCCTTTTCGGCGTCCTTCCAGCCATAGCCGCGCTCTACCCAGAACTGCGGGTTATAGCGATACCAGTAGTGATAAAAGCCCAGGATGTCGCCGCCGTAGTGGGTGCCGCTCGTTAGCGCCCGCGCCTGGGCTGAGAGCATGGCCAGGTGATGGGCGTGGGCGATATCGGTATCGCGCCCGCGCCCGTTGTGACTCTCGTCTACGACGGAAAGTGCCACGCAGCCCCGGAAGAACCGATAGAGATAGTCGTAGGGACTGAAGCTGTCAGCAGGCGGCAGCCGAAACGCGTAATGACCCGTTCGCGTGACAAGCTGCCCCGTGTGCGATGAGGCATAGCCCACCACACGCCTGGACCACCTGCTATAGACCGGGATCAGCTCAGGTCCTCCCTGTGACAGCCGGTACGCTACGACAGCGCCCTGCTCATCCTCCACCGGCTCGTATCCGTGCGCAGCGGAGAGATCAGGCTCGACCACGGTGATGGGACCTCCTTCCGAGGCCACCAGGCGAACGCCACGGGGCAGCGTGCGTTTGCCCTCCCTGGTTGCTCTCGCTGCTGTAGATGGAGTAGAGGAATGTGCCTGTTCAAAGTGAGCCTGGACGAAGGTAGGGAACCAATCCATAGATTGCCTGGTTCCCTCGATCAGCATCTCCAACGCAGCTCTCTTGTGCTTGACCGCCTCATGCAACTGGTCTGCCAGGGCCGCCTCATCGCGCTTGACCTCCTCAAGCAGCTGCGAGAGCCTCTCCACATCACACCTGGCGACATCCACCAGGCTGGCGAGCGTGCGCGTATCGCGCTTAGCGATCTCCACCAGCAGCTCTGCGAGTGCATTCCCCCCACATTGCTCCATCGCAGCCAGCAGCTCTCTGAGCGCCGGGTCATCCTGTTTCACTGCTCCGACCAGCAGGCCTGCGAGCGCTTCCTCGTGCTGTCTCATCTGCTCAAAGATACTTCCACACGCGGACGCACCACACCTGGCTAGCTCGCTCAGAACCTGGGAAAGCTGTGGTCTGTCGCGCACAATCACTCCAACCAGGCTCATGAGCAACGACTCATTGCCCTGCACCAGCTTCACCAGGCTCGCCACTCCTGCTGTGGCTTCTTTTTCCCTGGCAACATCAACCAGGCTCGCCATGGCCTGTGACCAGGCGGCAAAGGGAAGCTGCGGGTTTTTCCGCTCTGTGGCCGCTAAGCGCCGCTCTTGCCAGAGTGGAGCGCGCAGCACGGGATTACCCACACTGCGCCGCTCTTCATTGCGCCGGTCGGTGGGACAGGAGCACCAGCGTGGCTTCTGCCGGAACCACGTGAGGCTGGTCACCGGTTCGCTCTGCCGCGACTGTTCCCGGTCCTGGTCCTCACTCGCACGCACCTGCCCTTCCTGTTTGCCCTGTTCCTGCCCACTCAATTGATCGCGCTGTCCTGGCACAGCATCGATGCGTCCAATGAGCCCGGCTAGAGGATAGCGGCGCGAGACGCTGCACGCGGGGCAGTAAAAGTGCGAGACCTTCACCTCTTTGGTGAGCAGGTCCCCAGCGTCTTTCGAGCGATACCCTACCAACCGATCCTTCTGGTCATAGACCGCCTCCAGGGAAGCTTTGCGCTTCTCATCTGGTTCGAGATCAGGAACGACAGAGGTAGAAGCCCGTTCGAGCACGGCCGGTTGCCATTCCCGCCCAAAGGCACGTGTTGTCGAGTGGGAACAGATGGCGAACACGGCGGGCGCTGCACTCGTCGCGCAGCGCTTCAGCCAGCGCATGATGTCCGTGTGCTTTTCAATGAAGAACACCTCGGCCTCCGGCCAGGCCGCCCGAATTTCCCTGGCGTACTCTTTGGTGACTTTGAGCGGTGTCGAGACAAGCACCGGGAGAGCCGTCGGCCCTGCCGCTTCAGGTGCCATGAGCCGTCCTGTCTCTCGGTTGCGGTAGGCGACGATCTGCCGCGTGCGTGGGTCTCTCACGGGTTCGAGTCCGAGCAAGGCCAGGGTGGATGGGTTCTTCAGCCACGCTCGTCTCAAGCCTGCGATCCAGGCTGGTTGCACAGTCTGGCGAAACTCGCTATTTCGCCTGCGCCAGCGGTAGGCCATGCGTGCCGCCGTGGCCGCTGCCAGGCGCGTCTTCCCTGTCCCGGGTTCGCCTTGAATGGCCGTGCGGCCTGTGAGATCGATGGAGCGACCCATGGCATACACCCGGTGCTGCTGGGCAGGCGCCAGGCCGGGGAAAGCGGCGCCGGGCAACTGTTTATCCTTGCCGAACTGGGAGACCACACGAATCTCCCAGTCGTCCGGGTTCAGCTGGTAGCGCGGGATGCGCTTCTCCACGACGCGTGCCGCCAGGGTGTGCAGCCACGGCTGGAGGAACGCGAACACCTCGTCTCCCTGGAGGTAGCGGGAGGTGCCCTGTTCCAGGTCCAGCACACCCAGAATGGGTTTGTCCTGCGTCTGGCGCATGGAGACGTGAACCACGCCGCGTTCACGCAGCTTCTCACGTTCCTCGGCGTCGATCTGCATGGAGACCCACTCCTGACCCACAAAGCTCGTGAACAGGTGTGGTGTCGCCTCCGCGCCACTGCCTGGCCCGGTGACGATTTCCCCATCGAGCACTCCGGTGAGGAACTCTGCCGCCACATGCGCCTCGCCCGTATAGGGCATGGCGGATGAACCAAGCAGTCCTTCTTCCGGCCAGGTGGTCGCGGCCTGCCAGGCGGGTGAGAGATGGGCACCGGACCGGGAGAGTGCGTAGAGCAGGGTAGCCTCATCGGCGTTACGTACCACCAGCGCCGGAACGATCCGCGCTGGAGGGACAGGGTAGGGATCAGCAATTGCCATTTCAGGGAGTTCGGGCGGTGGCAGGCCTTGCTCCCAGGGCGACTGCCCGGCCTTCTCGGGCTTGCGCCAGCGAAACCCGGAGAGCCGCTTCTTGTGTGCCGCCTCCGACACACGCGGGGACGGCAGGCGGATGCCCACCACACAGATCTGGGTATAGTCCTCGAACGCGCTCTCATCGTCCTCGTCGGAGACACGGTCCGGGAACTTCCACACCCGTACCTGCTCATACCACTTGCACCAGTGGTTGACCATCGTGCCGTCCCAGGCAGAGCGGGCGGGCACGATGGCGACCATCACGCCGCCGGGCATGAGCAGTTCACCCGCATCGGCGATGATGCGGTACTCGGCGCGTTTGCCATCCTGCAAGAAGTAGGGCGGGTTGACCAGCACCAGGCTCATCGAGCCCTGGGGAGTGGTCACCCCTTCAAAGGCGGCGGTGACAATGGTGGCAGAGGGCAATTTGCTGCGGGCCTCACGTGCCCGCTCGGCGCTGATCTCGATCCCGAAGAGCCGGGCGTTGGGGATGTCCCAACAGGGAAAGAGTAAATCCCCTTCGCCCACCGTGGGATCAAGGATGTTGACCGCTTCCTCCTGTGGTGGAAAGCTGAGCAGGCAGCGGACAATGCGCGCGGCCAGCTTCGGGGGTGTACGGACAAACGACGATCGACTGAGATTGACCAGAGTACCATGTGCCATTCATTACCTCCTGTAAACACACAGTAGTGCCCCACATGCAGGCTGGTCAGCATCATGCTTGCGCCATCTTGTAGCTACAACAACTGGAGCGGAAGCGACACTGACCGAGACGACATGTGGGGAAAAAAACAACAGACGGAAGGAAAAGGGGGATGGGAGATGCGGGATGCACAGACCTTGCAGGCCTCACCCCTCTGTAGTGCAAGGTGAGGAGTTGCAGCACAACAGAGCAGTCCTGTATACAGGCATGGCGAGGTAGCGCACACGCTCAGCAGTATACTGACTTCTCCTCACCTAGCTGCTAGCTATCTCGCCAGGGAAGCCAGCCGCTGCGCACCCCATGTTTGATGAGCTGCGACCAGGCGGCCAGGTCACCCGAAAGCAGCCATGCCTTCATGCCCAGAGCTTTCAAGGGCCGGATCAACTGGCGAGTGAGTCCGTGACTCCACAGCTCTTCGGCCCAGACGTCGGCCCACTCGGGATGCTCGTGGTCGCGGTGCAGAAACATCACGCGCATGGCATACAGCTGGCCGAGAAAACTGCGCTTGTGTGGCGTTGGTTCGTCCCAGTTGCCCAGCACGAAGCGTGTCCGGTCCACCTCTGCCACCTGGATTGGAGAGGGTGCCTTCCTTGCAGCAGGGGAAGACTCGGCTTCCTCGTTTGGCTTCGGCAGATCGGGTGGGTGCAGGATGCCCTCGGAGATGTGGGCAGAAAGGGGCAGGGCAATGGCATGCACCTCCCTGGTTCCTGGCAAATGCGTTGCAAACTGCTTGTATCCGATGGGTAACCGTTGCAGGCGCAGCGGGCCATGCCACTCCACACCATCAGCCAGGAGAAAGGCCAGCTGTTCGCGCTGCCAGAGTTTGGCGAGGGCTGCGCTGACACTGGTGTCATAGCCCACCAGGCTGATGGCCACTACATCGAGGTCGTGGCAGGCCAGGGCAGCCACCCGTGGGTGCTGCCCATCGACCTGTACCGTGCCGAAAAAGCGGTTAGGATGAAAGGGCCGTAGCGGCAAGGTTCCGTCGAGTGTCGTCATCGGGCCACCGCCTTTCTCGCCTTCGGCAGGCCGGGACGCTCTCCTCGTGCCGACGCTCGGCGCTGGCGCTCCTCGGCCTGCTGCGCCAACAGGCGATTGACCAGGTCGACCGTCTGCAGGCCGGAGAGTTCGTCCAGCGTTTCGATCTGGTAGAACTGGCAGACCTTCGCGATGCGCGACGGATCACCGCCTAATTGTTGTTCAATCCAGGAACGCTGGTAGGGGCTGATGCTATCGCTGGTCTCAGCCAGGTTCCCAGTGCCTGCACTGGGAACAGCGGGGGCGGGGGGCGCAGGCGGTGCAGCAGGAAGGCGCTCTAGTGCCTCATTCATGTGCACTGCTGGCTCCTGCACCGGTGCTTG
>Ga0137365_10004064_pt1 | contig 11724 bp, 13 predicted proteins | sample SagtaG_9_FD_104799 | JGI IMG/M metagenome (GOLD analysis project Ga0137365, IMG submission 104799) | Vadose zone soil microbial communities from Sagehorn Ranch, Mendocino, California, USA - Sage1_L_40_16 metaG | ecosystem: Environmental > Terrestrial > Soil > Vadose zone | place: USA... | reverse complement strand
GTTATCGCGAAATCAGTGATGCACGTGCACATGACGATTTTCTGGACAATCGTGCTCGGCATCATCGGATCGATCATCGGCGGCGCGGTTACCCACATGTTTTCGCACCCGACAACCGGACGATTTCATCCCGCCGGCCTCATTTTTTCCACACTTGGCGCGATCCTGGTCCTCTACATTTGCATTAAGCTGAACATCCATTTTCCCCGCGTTCTCTAATCAGGAAAGAGGAAAACTGTAGCCGCGATCAGAGTACTGACTTAATGAACTTCATCTTCACCAAAAACATCGGAATGCTCTTGCTTGCCATTTATCTCATCGTGATCGGCCTCTCGACAAATCTCCGCTCTTGCCATCTCGGGAGTTATTACAGGCGTACTGGTGCTGGCGGCAGGCATCTTCATCCTTATCGGAAGGCAAGATGAAGCGAACCGTATTTATGAGCGGGCTTTTGGGTTGCGGCGACGGAAAGCGTTTCGTTGTGCGAGCCGATGAAAAGTTGACGGCTTTTCTGGAACTGGAAGCCACGACTCGCAGAGGGGGGCAACGGGAGCAATCTCGGTTTACAGTTGACCGATTTGCGGCGTAGTACGATAATAGGTGCGGTCGACGGGCCCTGCACACACCAGCTTTTTACAAAAGGTACCACCCCGGTGACAAGGACCCTCGGGTTCTCTCGCAAGAGTAGCCGGGGTGGTCGTTTTTCTAATAGTAAAACCGCTCGCCCCTTCGGAATATATCAAACTCGCTGCGAAGGCGCGGGTAGATGATTTCATACGGGCGCTTCTCAGCGCCGCTCCATTTTTTGTAAATCGCCCACGAGCAATAGTCCGCTATTTGAAGGTCAAAATTGCACTTGGCGCTCTGGTGGAATAGCCGGTAAGGAGTTCCGATTGGCAGTATTAATGACAACGTTGTTTTCACTGCTTTTTCCGCTGGGCGTTTTTGCTTTCCGGTGAACAGTGACGCTGCGATGACTATCACCTTCTCATATTGTTGTAGATCGTACTGTCTGAAGATATACCGGAGCAAATAGCCGAGTATCTGAGGGTAAAATCTCTCGATATGCTGCAATGCTGGGCCGGTCTTCCGTTTTTCGACAATTATCGAATCGATAGTCAATGGCTTCAGGTGCGCACGAATTACGTTGAAGACCTCATTTCTGACAGCCTGTTTGTCCTCGCAGGCATGAAAGCATTCGCCTATTGCGGCATCTTTTTGAAGCAGATCGTACCTTAGGTCGTGCAACGCCTTGGCGCCATCGAATGGATGTTCGGTGGTAACGCTAGTAATGACAAAAAAACGACTACCGTTCGGCTGGAATGCTAAGTCACCTGACTCGTCAAGAAAAACGTAGAGAAAGCGGGGCATGGCAGCTATGCGCGTCGTGAACGCGAATCACAGCATCGTGTGACCGGCTGTAAATTTGGCATAGCCGACTGCGTTACTGGCTGTGTTTGGCTTGCCATACCACAGCCGACCGATTGGCAGCGCATCGGAAACGAGATCGACGCCGCGATGATCTTTACGCGGACGGACTTCGTAAACGCGAGCCTCGACTTTATGCCTTCTCATGCTGTGAGCCATTGTTTGTATGGATGCCTGATGTTGCTGCTGCCCACGCGCTTGCTTCTTGTGGCCGTATATCGCCAGTCCAAAACCGATCCCACAGATCCTCTGACAGGCGTACACCAGCGCAGTCGGTAAGGGCATTCAACGCCTCTGCCTGAAGCAGCGTGAAAGGCGTGAGGCCAGCGGCCAGCTCGCACCGCTCGCGCAGTTTCTTCACAATCTCTGGGTGTCGCTTCAGGACGGCTCGACATCGTGGTGAACACGTCAACACGCCCCTGCGGCTAACCTCAGTGAACTCACTGCACACTGCACAAGCGATGATGTAACACTTCGCGCGCGTCACTTGGTGATCCTCCCGTGGAAGGTCCGTTTGATCTCGTGCAGATTACGCAGCTCGGCCGTAGTCAGTGGCGCAATGCGGTTCTGCTCGCAGAGCGTCTGCAACTCGTCTTTCGTATGGATGCTCCACGGCTCTGCGCCTACTTCTACCAGCGCCCCTTTGGTGTCCTCGTTCTCGCAGAAGAGGATTGTCTCACCGAGGATCTGCGAAAACACCATGACGAAGGGCAATTTCAGCAACGCCAGGAGCGCAGGCTTGTGCGCTTTGAGGACTTCGGCAAACTCTGCCGAACAAAGCCGCGCCGGCTCCACGGTCAGTGTATCTGGCGGTTCAAAGCTAAGGTTCAGGCCAAGCTCGGACGCTTTCTGAAAGACTTCGATAGTGGTCGCTGTGGTCATAAACGGCCAACTCCCAACTCATCGGCAACGATCGTTTCGGCCTCTGTGTCCGGTTCCCTGGAAGGCGTGATTTTCTGGCTACTACTCCTATCTACATCTACGGAATTCCCCGTTTTACCTCGCGAAACCCCGAATTGTGTAGATGTAGATGACCTAAGCAGCTGGAATTTGCGTGCCGGTCTGCCGCGTCCTCCACCGTGATCGACTGGCTCCCATTCGCCGAGTCCAGCTTTCACCAGCGCGATCAATTCTCGCTCAGTTCCCACCTTGTCGTTTTTCAATCGGGTGAAGGACTGCATCACTTCCCGCTCGTACACAGCGCCCCCGCGGCGCTCGATGAATTCACAAAGCTCACGTTGCTCCCGCTGCTCGCGCGTCTTAGCAAGATTGGCGTAGATGCGCACGGCTTCATTGCCGAACCAGCGCGCCAGATCACACGCAGCCTGCATGGTGTCGCCGGTGACAACCTCAGCCTGTGGATTGCGCGCGAGTTGTCCGACCAGACCGAGGCGCGCAGCGTAGCCGGTGAGTTTGCACCAGGCGGCCTCTTCATGCTCCCCAGCTTCAACAGAGACAGCGCCACACTCGTTGTAGAAGTCCACGAACACCGCTTTGGCGTCCCTATCGAGTGGGAGCAACTTTGGACGTTTGTCGCAGTAGTGAGGTTCCGGCGGAAGCAGCCAAAGTTCTTCGAACAATTCCAATGCCGCTTTGCAAATATCGTCGGAGACCGTTTTGTCACTCCAGCGGTCTTGCAGGAATGGTGGATGAGCAAGTAAGAATCGCGCCGGGAGACCGCGTTCGAAGTAGTCCGGGGTTAGAACACGTCTGAAGACTTTAGGCTGAATGCCGCCAGCAATGCACACGCGGGGGTCATATATTCGGTACCGCCTTTTGTCTGTGCGCCGATCCAGTCCAAAGAGCACACCAGTGTGAAGCGACAGCCACCGGCTCACGTCCGCTCCTTTGCCCGAATGATATTGATCAAACGCTGCGAACCAGTGGCTAAGCTCGTCCTTCTTCACCAGCACCCCGTGGGGGTTTTCCTGTATCGCGTCCGCGGGAGCTGCCAGCGTCATATCGTCCATCAGGCAGGTAAGCAAACCCGGAGGCTCAGGCTTTTTGCCAGGCTTCTTTTTTCCCTCTGCCTCCCAACCCGCCAGATCATTTTCGTATTTCTCGCGCGCCTGCTTATTCTGCCGCATCAGGTCCCGCTCATTCTCCATCACTGCGAAGCAACCAGCATTCAAGGCGGGACTCTTGCGGCTACCGCTGCGGCCTATGATGCCTGTCCAAATCACGGGCGGTTGAACGAAACCGGGCTTCAACTTGATCGAACGTGAATTGCCTATTGCTGCGCCTAACGAGCTGAGCAACGGCAGCAGAATAAAAGCAACATCCACGTTGAGGCTCTCAGCAGCGGCAATGACGTATTCCTGCAAAACCGACGGCAACAAGTCGAGTGGTGGCGGACCGTATTGCGGTGGCGGTGATGGCGTTTCATCAGGCTCGGCGTCCTTTGATAGTTCACCGGCGGTTAGGTCAATCTCCGGCGTTTCGTCGATCAACTTCCGGATGGTGTCCCGCGCTGTTTCGTGCGGAAGCGAAGCGATGAAATCCGACACGTCATGAAATCCATCGGGCAGCGCGACGTGTTTGATTGACTTCGCTTTGCCGGTCAGCGACTCGATGACGTGTTGCGTGTGCTTCTCGCCCTTGCCGTCCTTATCGCCAACATCACCGAAAACGATCACGTCTTTTCCGCGTAGCATCTCGGAATACACATCCCGCCAGTTACCAGCGCCTAACGGATTGGTTGTCGCGACGAATCCGAGTTTCTCCAGGTTGTCGCAGTCCTTTTCACCTTCGGCCACGCACACGGTTGACGCTGCAATAACTTCCGGCAGGCGATACAGGACACGGCGAACGCCTTGCAGGTTGTTAATCCACTCGCCTTTGCCATCTGGTCGGCGTTGCCAGAAGTCTTTCGGCTTGGTGCGTACGCATTGGAAAATCAAATTGCCGCCTTCGTTTGTGTAGTCATACGTCGCTACGATCTCAGGCGCACCGTTACTGCCACTGAGTTCACGCATCGCCTGAGCTGAATCACATCTACGTTCGTGCATCACCCAGTCGATGACGCTGCCGCCGCGCTTGCAGTCGTTGCAGTGCCAAAGGTTTTTTGCTGGGTCGATGGTAACGGGCCGATGATACCTTTTGTGTTGCGTCACAGGACAAGCATTCGTAACGAAATTCCTTCCTGCCGGCCGAAGCTTGTAGTCACGCTCGGCCAAAAAGCCTTGCAACGGATAGGCGGAAATAATTTCGTCGCGTGTCATGTGCATCGCCTTTCCAGTTCATCCGCAAGCCGCCCGCGACGCTGCTCAAAAAACCAAAAAGGCGTGGCTAGAATTCTTGCGAGAAATGCCGTCGCATGATACACTGCCAGCAGTTGCAGTTTTCGGAGCGCCGTCCTCCAAAGACGGCGTTTCGCTTTTAGTGGCGACTCCGTCACGGCGCGCCTCCGTTCTCCATTTGGCTGCGCACGAAACGCGCAACCGCGTCATACGGGATTAATGTGACACCCCTGAGCTTCCACGGTCGCGAATACGCACGAGTTTCCAGTAACCGCGCTGCTCGCCTTCGTAGTAATAACTCCGGCCAAAACCAAAATGAGGGTCAACCCCTTTTTTGGGGAGCCGAAAGAATTCAGGGCGTTGCGAAGTGACAATTACGCTCGATGTGTTCATCGAGCATAAATAATTTCACCAATATCGGGTTACGCCACAACTTCGCAGTGACAAATTCGGCGAAATCAATCCGTTTTTGTCACACGCGCCTTATGGTGTTTCCCGCAGAGATACCGCTTGATTTTTGAAATCCACTCCCGCCTGCTCGCCGGACTCAGCTTCTTTGGGATCGCGCCACACTCCTGCAACTCAAGCAGGATTCGTTTGGGGCTGTAACCATACACTGAGGCAAGCTGCCGCACTAACGCACTACGTCGATCTCTCGAGCAATACTGTCTGATTCTCGCGCGCAATGACTCAGAGTGACTTTTATTCGTACACTTCGAGACAGCACCAATGTTTTCTAGATACTGCGCAACCACCTTGGGTTTTCCCAAGTGTTGCTGTGTGACCGATTTTACGCGCCAAAGGCTGCCAGGCTGATCAATCTTTCGCCAGCGTTTGAACACATCCTCAAGAAATTGCATCAGTCCGTGGCGATCCCTCACATATTCCTCCGCGAGCGCGCTCAGCAGCTCTTTGCTAACAGTGTGCCCGCTCAGAGTCCAGTTGTAGCAACCCTCCTCGCCATGAATACAGCACGAGGCATAATCGCCAATCCACCTGCCAAGCTTTCGTAGAAAGTCTCCTTGCGCCTGATTAGTCTCATTTCGCAGCACGACGCTGAGTGAGCGTGCCCTAATAAACACGATCGCTTCGTAATTGTCGCGAATCGAACCAATCTCTTTCGCTTCCGTCCTCCTGGCGGATTCGCGAGCAAACTTGCCCGCTAGGTCGCAGCAAAGTTCTTCATCCAACACTTCTCCATACGCCGCCTCTCTGCCGCTAACCTCATTCACGCAGCTACTGCGTTTCTGCTGATTCATTTCGATTGTCTGCTGATTCAACCGTCATTAAAACGAATTTTTCCGGACAGGCTGACGGTACTTGGTGATTGTTTGCTCGCCGGGCCTTCGACCGCCCCCCCGGTGCTTCGCGAAGATCGCACGACGTAGAAGTATGGCGCTTCCGGCGGTCGCAAGCATGGTGCTGGCGGTTGTCGCTCGCGGCGGCCAGCGTAGGCTGGTGGTGTCTCCGATTGAACGCTCAACGTCGATTCCCCTTTTCATCCCCCGGTTTCCCTATCAGAAAAGACTTCAAACAACAAGGTCGAATATCGCCGGAAATCGGCGGACTTGTTCTGACCTCGTGTTCTGACAGCGCCAATTGCAACGCCTTTCCCGGGCTGTTTTGCCTATGAAACAGGCCAGTGCTGCACAATCGAAGCGGCGGGTTCGATTCCCGTTGCCCGCTCGTTTTCGTCAGCCCCCGTTTTGTTCGTGTGAGGCGGCTTGCTTACGTTTGCGGAGCCACGCTACGTTTTTGCGTACTACGTGGCCTCCTTTTACAAGCGTGCGTGTTTTTCCGAGTTTTGGATCGAATACACTAACGTCTGCAGGGAGTGCTGCCAGAAATCCACAAAAATTTGCTACTCCATTGTATTTGAATGCTGCCTCGCGCACTGCTTTCGCCGTGAGCGGCAGGCGGGCATTTGCTGTTCGTGAATCGCGATCCTGGGTAGCCGGGAGCGAGGGCGACGATTCGAGATACGGAGAAGGAGCAGGCGACGGCAGGGGCGATGAGTCCGAAACCGGCGGCGGTGCCGGGACTTGCACAGGTGTTTCGTACGGATAGGGACCGGGGACTTTGATGGTCGGGATTGCCGCACGAATTATTTCAGTCGGGAAAGCGAGCAGGATCGCTAGTCCTCCAGCGATTCCGATAATTCCGATCAATTTTGTCGCACGGTGTCTTTTCATGTTGGCGCAAAGGCGACTTTCCATTGCTCGCGTATCGCTTTTGCTACGACCGGGCATATGGTCTTATGCAGTTCCTGAATTAAGTGTGACCGCTAACCTATTAGGAAGCGTCGCGCCAAAGCGTGACGCCACCCGTCCGGAACCCCTGCGCTACACGTGCCAAAGAGCGTCCATCCGATGAGGCACTGCAAGCCCGCTAGAAAAGGAATCGTTACTATTCCACTCAGGTTACCAACGTACCAAACTTCGGAACCATAGCCCTTGTACGTCGCGAATAGATACGTATATAAACCGCTGGCGCCAAGATTTATAGTTCTGCCAGTGCCATTGGACGCCCACAAGGCAGCCGGCAGAGACTCAAAAGCATGGTTTGAGCGAAAATAGACCTGGCCGTTGGCGATGCTGACGGCACCAACAGCCATGCCGAGTAAGTGGTTCACATAGGTTGCTCTGTCTTGATCACCTGATTTTTTTTGTATGCCGGGCCAGAGGAAGCCCAGCTCGTGGGAATCGCCGATATCAACTTCAACTGCAAAGGCCCTCGCGTCATGGCTAGGCGCAAGCATTGCCCCGCAAAACGCCATGCAGAGCAGCAGGACTTTGTGTTTCGAAACTGCGTTTGATTGCATGGCACGGCGTGAAAAGGGTGATCATGCAAAATGCCGCAAATGCTGTGCCAACAGAGAGCGTCTAACTACACGCGTACCATAACCGTCTGTTTGAGAGCATCTTATGCTCACAGCAAATTTCGACGGATTATACTCCGTCGAAGACGAGGTTGTAAATTGTGCAGACGATTATGTGGAGACCCAGCAAAACTGGACATAACAAGCTCAAAACGAACAGATTATGCGCTACGGTCAAGCGTGTAAGGATCCACGACAGTTCAGTCTTTCGATTCGCGTTGGCCGCTATTAGTCTGGCGAAATTAGCTCGCGGTTCCGCCACGTGAAGCCGAGAGCGGAGTAAATCGTCAACGCTACGGTAATCCATACCAAGACGGGGCCGGCTTCGGTCCAGGCGCGCACCCACCATGTCGATTTCTCATTGGCGTACCGCAGTTCCGCCATCGAAAGGAGCGCCAGAAAGAAAATAATAGTAATGATCTGCCACGAAGTTTTCTGTTTGCCCAGCCGTTCTGCTGGAAGAATCCGGCCCTTGGCACTGGCCATCAGGCGAAAACCCGTGATTAAGAAATCTCTCGCTACCACTGTTGTAGCTGCCCACGCTGGAACAGCTTTAAGAGGAACAAGTGAAATAAAAGCGGCGGCCATCATGATCTTGTCCACCAGCGGATCCATCAATTTGCCAAAATTTGTTATCACCCCGTAACGCCGGGCGATTTCTCCATCGATAAAATCAGTCAGGCCTGCGATGAGAAAGATAACCAGCGCCGTGGTGCGTGCGTATTGCCAGGAGGAATTAAGCGCCACGACAAAAAGCACAGTCAGCCCAAGCCGACTCAGAGTAATCCGATTCGCCCAGTTCATTTTGCTGTAGTCGGCGCTGCTACCGTAGCCGGGGACGATAACCCCGGCTGTATGTCATTCGGGATTTTAAACCGGGGGCGTTTCCAAATCGGGACTTTTTTCTTCAACTCATCCACTATCCATCGACTCGCTTGAAATGCTGCTTGGCGGTGTCCGCTGAACACTCGCATAAAGAGCGAGGACTCTCCAACAGCGACAAATCCGATCCGGTGATGAATGATAACCGATCGAAGTTCAAATTGGATCATGGCCTGCTCTGCAATTTGCCTCAGCTGATGTTCGGCCATTTTCCAGTGCGCTTCGTAATCGATTCCTTCGATTTCGCGCCCATTCTCAGAGCCACGAACAATCCCCTGGAAATCAACTCTTGCACCTGCAGTGGGATCCACGCAATTCTCAGGCGCATTGAGTTGCGCGTCTGTCACTAAAACTTCACAAACCGGATTTGCCATAGGGTTCAGGTGCTCGCTACAGTGAGTCGGGCCCCCTTGTTTCAAGTTGTTGGAAAAGAAGATATCAAAATGAATACGAATCAATGTGATATTGGACTAATCGGCCTGGCTGTGATGGGCGAGAACCTCGCTCTGAACCTGGAATCGAAGGGTTTTTCTGTTGCGGTGTTCAATCGCACCACCGAGGTCACGGAGAAATTCGCCGCTGGACGCGCCAAAGGGAAGAACATTCACCCGACGCGCACAATGGAGGAATTTGTCGCTGCGCTCAAAAAGCCGCGCATAGCCATGATGATGATCAAGGCCGGCGAGCCGGTCGACATTGTTATCGGTGAAATCGCGCCGTTACTCGAGCGAGGTGACGTGCTGATCGACGGCGGAAATTCTCTTTTCACCGACACGCAACGGCGCGGCAAGGAATTGGAAGCGACAGGAATTCATTTTGTTGGAATGGGCGTCTCCGGCGGAGAAGAAGGTGCACTAAAGGGTCCTTCGCTTATGCCGGGCGGTTCGCGGGAGTCATGGGAGATCATCGCCCCCATTTTTCGCAAGATTGCTGCGCAAGTGGATGGCGAGCCGTGTTGCCGTTACATGGGGCCGAATGGCGCCGGTCATTACGTCAAGATGGTGCATAACGGCATCGAGTACGGCGACATTCAATTGATCTGTGAAGCGTATGCAATCATGAAAGATATCCTGGAGATGCAAGCTCCGGAGCTCGCAGACGTCTTTGCAGAATGGAACAAAGGCGAGCTTGACAGTTACCTGATTGAAATCACCTCAGAAATTTTTCGAAAAATCGATCCCGATACCGGCAGGCCGCTGGTCGACATGATTCTCGACAAGGCCGGACAAAAGGGAACGGGGATCTGGACACTTCAATCCGCTATCAGACAATCTGTCGTCATTTCTACAATTAATGCTGCCGTTGAAGCTCGCGTTATCTCTTCACGAAAAGAAGAGCGCGTGGCTGCGTCGAAAATTCTACCACAGCCAAGGGCTCGAAAATTCAAAGGCAATCGGCCCCGCTTTATCGATGCAATACGCGACGCGCTTTACGCATCAAAGATTGTTTCTTACGCACAGGGAATGGAGCTTCTGCGCTCCGGAAGCACAACATACAATTGGAACCTGAATTTAAGCGACATCGCAACTATCTGGCGGGGCGGCTGCATCATTCGCGCGAAATTTCTCAACCGCATCGTCGAGGCATATCAGCGCGATGCTGCGTTGCAGAATCTTCTGCTCGACCGATATTTCACGAGAATCATCAAAAAGGCGCAGCGCAATTGGCGCGTCGCGGTATCGACCGCCATTAAGCATGGCGTCGCTGTACCAGCATTCTCCGCATCACTGGCTTATTTCGATAGTTATCGTTCCGCTCGGTTGCCGGCAAACCTCTTGCAAGCGCAACGCGATTTCTTCGGCGCGCACACTTACGAGCGCATCGATAAGCCTGGCGTTTTTCACACCGAATGGATCGAGTCGGATCAAAAACCAGCCGAAAAACCGACCGAGCCGAAAACACCCGAGCCACATCACGCGGGAGAGTGAATTACTGTTAAAGCGTTTAACAGTTGAAGCGTTGAAGCGGCCAACGCTTCATCGCTTTAATGAATTAGTGAAAATCGTGCGACTCGCTCCCCACGAGTTCCGCGTGCGCAAGCGGTTTGATCTCCCGCGCTTTAATCAAAACCACGTTGTCCGAATTCTGCACTTCGCCTTCGATGAGCAGAAAGGTTTCCTCAGTGATCACGAGGCGAAAGTGTTCGAATAAGTCAGGATCGACAATTGCATTGGAAACGCCGGTCTCGTCTTCCAGGCTGACAAAAACAAAGCCCTTCGCCGTACCGGGACGCTGGCGACAAATCACGTTGCCGGCAATTTGGATAATCGAACCGTGTCGCGCGTGTGGAAGATCGATTGCGCGCCAAATATTCGGCAAACTTTCGCGCAATAGCTTCATAGGATGCGGTCCAGTGGTCAGGTTCATCGTTTCGTAATCCGCTTTCACGCGCTCGGGTAACGTCATTGGCGGTAGGGGAGCGCGGGCGCCACGCCCGCTCTTTTCGGCGCCCCCGCCGAAAAGCTCCCGATGGGTGTCCCGCGAGGCGCGTGACACAGCGGGCGAGGCGCCCCCGCTCCCCAGCAGATCGTCATGCAATGTTTCTTCTACGTCCCACATCGCCGCACGGCGATGCTTGGCAAAACAATTGAGCGCTCCCAATTCCGCTAATGTGCGCAATTCGTCTTTTGAAAGCAGAACGCGTCGCTTGAAATCCTCTAACGAATCGAACTGTTGCTCTTTTCGTTGCCTAACGAGTTCTTCAGCGTGTTCCTCGCGTAATCCGCTCACCACACAAAATCCCAACCGCACCGTGTTGTCATCAAGGACCGTGCAGCGGCATTCGGATTGCGAAACGCAAACCGGCTTGATCTTCAAGTCATGCCGCTGCGCGTCCCTCACAATCGTCGCCGGCGTGTAAAACCCCATCGGCTGATTGTTCAAAAGGCTCGCGTAAAATTCCGGCGCGCGATGGACTTTTAAATACGCGCTGCCATAGGCGAGGATAGCGAAACTGATTGCGTGCGATTCCGGGAATCCGTAAAGCGCAAACGATGAGATCGACTGAATGATTTTTTCGATCTTATCCGGCGCCACCCCTTTGCGTTCCATTGCGGTGCGCAATTTGGCGCAGACCTTGTTCATCCGTTCTTCGGAACGATGAAAACTTAGTGCACGTCGCAGCTCTTCCGCTTCGTCGCCGGAAAAATCGGCCATCACCATTGCGATCTTGAGCATTTGCTCCTGGAAAAGCGGAACGCCAAGTGTGCGTTTTAAAACAGGCTCCAGACGCGGATCAAAATATGTGGGCGGTTCGCGTCCAGCGCGACGCGCGAGATACGGATGCACCATATCACC
>Ga0137365_10004061_pt1 | contig 11729 bp, 10 predicted proteins | sample SagtaG_9_FD_104799 | JGI IMG/M metagenome (GOLD analysis project Ga0137365, IMG submission 104799) | Vadose zone soil microbial communities from Sagehorn Ranch, Mendocino, California, USA - Sage1_L_40_16 metaG | ecosystem: Environmental > Terrestrial > Soil > Vadose zone | place: USA... | reverse complement strand
TCGGCATGATCCTAGGCATCGTGGGCGGGCTTGTGACGGCCATCGGTTCGTACTTGCCATGGGCCACCGTATCGGGCGGCAGCCTGACGAGCCCCGTCGTCTTCATGGGAGTCGGGGTGGGATGGGGAGGCGTCCTCGTGCTGGCGTTCGGCGTCTTGGGGCTCATCTGCGTCGCGATCCCGAGGAAGGCGACAGCCATCTTGGCGCTCGTGTGGGGGATCCTCGCGTTCGTCTTCGCGCTCCTCGTGATCGGCGTGCAGGCCTCGCTCGCGCAGCAGTACGGCGGTTCGGGCGTCGTGGTCACGACGGAGTACGGGGCGTGGGTGAGCCTCGCCTTCTCGGTCCTCCTCATCCTCGGATCCGCGATCGCCTACCGTGAGGCCAGGAAGGCCGCGTCTCCGCCGATGGCGCCCCCGATGTCGCCACCGCCTATGCAATGAGGACGTGCCGGGCTCCGTCGGTCCGTACGAGCCCCCGTCCACAATCGGCTCCGGCGAGCCTTTCCGGCCCTGCGTGCGGCGTCGCGGCACGAACCCTTAAGGCCTAGGGCCCTTCCCGCCCGATCCGTGGACGTGCTCCTGGACCTCTGGGGCGTCCTCCTCGATTCCGGGCGGATGGCCTCCGCCTACCGCGCCCGCACCGCGAGCCTCCTCGCCGCGCGGTACGGCGGCACTCGGGAGGACTGGAGCCGGGCGCACGACGTCGCGGGCGGATGGTACGCGGACCACATGGACCGTCCGGAAACGTGGGCGCGGGGGACGTGGCTCGAGGTCGTCGATTCGGCGGACGCGGAGCACCTCGTCCGCCTGTTCCGGGAGGCGGGCATCGCGCGGCCCCCGGATCCGCTCCTGACCGCTCGCTCCCTCGAGCGGGAAGCGATGTCCGGCATCGACGCGGCGTTCCCCGACGCCCGGCCCGCCGTGGCGCGCCTGAAGCGGAGCGGCCATCGGGCGTTCGTGGCCACGAACGCGACGGAATCCAACGCGCGCGGCGCCCTGGCGGGAGCCTCCCTCCTCGAATCCATGGACGGCGTATTCACGGGAGAACGACTCGCGACGGGCAAGGCCCGCGATGCGTACTGGCGGGCGGTGCGGACGATCGTCGGCGGGCGGCCCGTGCCCCCCGTCATCGTGGACGACCGGCTCGACTACCTGGAGGCGGCGTCCACCGTTGGGATCGTCGCGCTCCTCCTCGACCGGAAGGCGGCGCACCGCCCCGAGGCTATGCCCGCGTACGTCCAGGCCACGTTGCGGAACCTCGCGGGCCTCCCACACTGGGTCGAGCACCGTGCGGCTTCGACGCCCAACTGAGACGGGACGCACGGGATCGGGGCCCTGTGCGAACGTACCTCTACTTAGAGGTATACCGCCGGGCGGACCGCATCCTCACGGGCGGACGCGCTCGAGCTTCACGTAGCGCACGCCGTCCCCGACCTCACCGAAGAGGATCTGCTTCTTCACCCCATGGGCGAGCCGGACGGCGCGGCTGATCTCGGGCCACGCGCCTCGATGGCCCTTCGGGACGACGTGGACGAGGTACTTCGCGTGGTGCGTCTCCGGATCGCCCTCGTATGCGCGGAAGTGCGACCCGAACTTGAAGCCCGTCTTCGAGATCACCCCGCGATCGATCAGGTCCTCGTAGGCCCGGAGGCGCAACGAGAAGTCCGGCTGCACCGCCGCCGCTTCCTTGACGAGGCGCGCCAGGCGGATCGGCCGATCCGTCGTCCCGTTCCGCACCTCGACGAAGCCGGCCTTCGCCAGGTACGCGGTCTCGAGGAGGCTCAGCTGAAGCCGACGTCCGATCACCTTGCCGAAGAAGCCTGCCGCGTGCAAGGCCCTCGCCTCGTCCTCGTCGATCACGACCGCACGGTCTCCGAGGAAGTGCGCGACGATGCGCCCATTCGGCCGCTCGACCGGCCGGTGCCCCTTCGGTTGCGCCTCCCGCACGCTGTAGTACGTCAGGTCGCTCTCCTCGTCGACGAGGCCGAGGAGGAGCGTCTTCCGGACGCCCGCCGCCTCCTCCGCGCGCTCGAGGAGCTCCGCGAGATCGAACACGGCGCGTTCGCTCACGGCCCGGACCCAGTAGCGGCTCGGCGTCTTCCGGGGCGCGCCGCCGCGCGGATACACCTGGAAGTCGACGGGACCGGTGCGCGCCTCGACGACGTACCCGCGCTGCCGCAGGTCCCGGTAGACGAGATACCGGATCTCGAACGAGTCGACCGCCGTGGTCGCCGCGCGGAACAGCTCCCGCGCGGGCACCGCCCGACCCTTTCTCCGGACCTCGAGGCGGTCCGCTTCGACGAGGTAGATCGCCTCGAGGAGGTCGAGGTCCAAGCCTCCGCCGGCGCGCGGCCGCCCGAAGAACCCGCGGTTGTGGAGGGCGCTGCCTTCGGCGGGATCCTCGACTACGACGCGGTCCCCGACCAACTCGCCCGCCATGCGAGACGGCGAACGGCCGGCGCGCGATAAAGGGTTCGGGGCGGAGGCCGGTCGGGGCGCAGCCGCCGCGACGGTTCCGCGGCGTTTATATAGAAGCATACACGATGAATGACGTGATGAAACGGGACCGGCTCCTGGAGGAGACGCGGGAGACGCTCGCGAAGACCGGCTTCTTCCTCTCCCGCCCGCACGGGGAACGTGGACTCTCGTTCGACCTCGTCGCCCGACGCGACGACACGCTCCTGATCATCAAGGTGCTCCAGAACGTCGACGCGCTCGCCCGAGAGACGGCGCGCGAGCTGAAGGTGATCGCTCGGACGCTCGAAGGATCGCCGCTCGTCGTCGGGGAGCGGACCGGGACGGGAGGGCTCGAGGACGGCGTCATCTACAACCGGTTCGGCGTGCCGATCCTGTCACGGCCCACGCTCCTGGACTTCCTCGAGGAAGGCGTGCCGCCCTTCCTGTACTCCGCTCCCGGCGGCCTGTACGTGCGGCTCGACGCCAGCGCGTTGCGCCGCCTCCGAGGGGACCGCCAGATCTCCCTCGGAACCCTCGCGGACATCGCGGGCGTCTCGCGCCGGACGATCCAGATGTACCTCGAGGGGATGTCCGCCACGATGGACGTCGCGCTCCGCCTGGAGGATTACCTCAACGAGCCGCTCGTCCTTCCGGTCGACCCGTTCCGGTTCTTCGACGAGCCGACGGGGTCGGGAGCCCCGCCGCCGCGGGCGGAGGGCTTCGAGCGAGAGCTGTTCCGGCGGCTCGAGCGACTCGGCTTCGCGGTCCTGCCGACGGTCAAGAGCCCGTTCGACGCGCTCTCGAGCCGCGAGGCGACGACCCTCCTGACGGGTGTCGCGGACGCGGATCTCGAACTCGACCGGAAGGCGGAGGTTGTGTCGAACATCAGCCGCGTGGTCGAGAAGGGCTCCGTGATGTTCGTCGTGCGCCGGTCCCTTCGCATGAGCATCCGCGGCGTGCCAGTCATCGCCCGCGAGGAGCTGCGCCGGATGCGCGACTCCGACGACATCGAGGAGATGATTTCCGAGAGGAAAGGCTGATGGAGGAGGTCCGCCTCGGGGCGACATCCGTCCGCATCCTCCCTGCGGTCCGCGGCCTGAGCTCGGAGGCCGTCGCGGTGCGCGACGCGATCGGGTCGATGCGCCCTTCCGCCGTCGGGCTGAGCATCGGGGCCGAGGAGCTCCAGACGCTCCGCCACTACGATGGCGGGCCGCTCGAACCGGACAACTTCGAGGAGGAGGTCTACGTCGCCGGCCTGTCGGCGTGGGAGCCGCCGATCAAGCCCCCGCCTTGCTTCTCCGAGGCGATCCGCGCGGCGGACGCCCTCCAGATCCGCGTAGAGGCGCTCGACATGGACGACGTCACGTACACGGAGAACTACGTGGACTGCGTATCGACGCTCGAGGTGGTCTTCCAAGGCCGGCTGGAGCGCAAGCTCCTGAAGAAGCGCTTCGAAGCGACGAACCCGCACGACTTCGTCCTCGAGTGGGATGCGGAGGTGAACGGCTCTCCCGGCTTCGCGCGCCTCCAGGCACGTCGGGAAGCGTTCATCGCCTCGCGGCTTCGCGAGATCGCTATCTCCGCGCCGTCCGTCCTCGCCGTGATCGAGGTGGAACGGGTCCGCGGCTTGCTGGCCGCGCTGGGTGGCTAGCGGCCGACGTACTGCGACTTGCTCGCGTCGCCGAGATCGATCGAGTAGACGTTCGCACCGAGCGATGCGATGTTGACCGGGGCCGTCCAACCGACCCCGTTGTTCGTGTTCGACCAGTACCAGACGTCGGTCGATGTGCCCACGACGACGTCGTCCGGTCCGTCCCCGTTCACGTCCCCGACCCCAAGCGCGGTGATCGCATTCGCGGGCGTGTACGCGGGGAGCGCGCTGATGATCACGCCACCCGTCGTCCCGAACCCGGTGAGGATCCGGACCGTCGTCCCGAAGGCGATCGCCACTTCGAGGCCCGCCTGCGTCGTCGAGAAGTTCCCCATCTTTAGGCCGACGATCGGGGACGGCGCGGTATAGAACGCGCCCGACGGTGTCTGGAGTCCGCCGGATCCGCCGAGGTACTTGAACACGTTGTTGTTCGCCGTCCCGATCATGAGATCGCCGAATCCGTCGCCGTTCCGGTCATCCGCATCGATCGCGTTCACGGTGCCGGCATCGCCCGGGTTCGAGAGGCTGACGCCCGTCGTCCCGGACGGCGTCGACGCGCGGACGTAGATCTGATCGGCGTAGAGCGTGTCGAGGTTCGTGTTCCCGACCGTGTGGTCCATGTCCAGGACCCGAATCCACACCTGTTTGCCGGCGACCGACGACGGGAGGATGAACGAGTACGTCTGGTCCGAGGTCGCATTGACCCAGAACACCGACGCGTACGTCCCGGTGGTCGGATCGTTGCCCACGACGTTGCTCGCGAACGCGACGGCGAAGTTGTCGCCTTCCGAGTTCGTGCTGTGCCGTCCCTCGAGGTTGAGCGTGAACGTGGTCCCGGGTCGGTTCGGAACTTGCGTGATGCGCCAGTACTGCTCGAGCTCGCTCGTCAGGCCGCCCGTGGAGGACCACGACAGCGCGACGTTGTCGAAGCCGCCCGTCGTCGTGGTGCCGCTGCCGGCATTCTGCGTGCGCACCGCGATCTTCAGGTAATACGTCCCGGGAGCGGGGACTTTCGCGCTCACGTCGATCGCGCTGACCGTCGCCCAGTTCGTCGTGCCCGTCTGGTCGGTCGAGGACCAGACCTGCTGGCCGAAGGTAGGCGCGCCGCTCGTCGGGTCGACGAACGCATAGAGGTCGACCTTACCGCCGCCCGTCGCTCCGAAGGCGACGACCTTCCAGTCGAGGCTGACCTGGGCCGTGAAGGGCGGCGAGCCGGTCGCCGTGAAGGGCTGGTAGAAGTACCCGGAGACGACTTGGTTGTTCACCCAGTTCGTCGAGATGGACGCGTATCCACCGGGGTTCCCGCCGCTCGAGGCCCACGTGCCGCTCGCGTAGGTGCCCGGGTCTTGCCAGTCGGCGTACGTCCAACCGCTCAGGTCGGACGTGAACGCCCCGTTCGTCGTGGCGCCCGACTGGACCGGTTCCGTGAACGTGTACTCGCGCACCTGTTCATAGCTGTCGTCCGAGACGAACGTGTTCAGGTAACTCCCCGAGGTGACGTTCCCTTTCTTCGCCACCTCGCCCTCCGCGAACCAGTCGTCCGTGATCCCGGCGTTCTGGAACTTCCCGAGCTTGTCCAAGTTCGGGTACCACGTGAGCCGACCGGACGCGCCGGCGACCGCGATGTCGTTCCCCCCATCGCCGTTGAAGTCGCCGATCGCGACGGAAGAGATCGATTGGGTACGGGAGTTGTCGACGGCGATCTTCGTCGCCGCCCCGCCTTGCCAGCTGCCGTCGTTCTTGTAGTACCACACGGCCCCGTTCGAGGCGCCGCAGACGACCTCCGGAGCGCCGTCTCCCGTCAGGTCGCCGACGGCGAGCGCGTTGCAGAAGATGCTGGCGAGGTTCTCCAGGACGAAGCGGGTGAAGACGACGTTGCCCTGGGAATCCAGGTCCCGGCGGTGCAGGACGACTTGTCCGTTGCCATTGTCGACGAAGATGCTGCTCACGGTGTCCAGGTCCCCGTCGCGGTCGAAGTCGATGTAGACGATCGAGATCGTGTGATACGACGACTTGCAGGTGCCGGAGAGGCCGCAGTACTCGATCCGGTCGACGCGCCACCGGTCCAGGCCGTTCAGGTTCTCGTAGTAGTACGAGTAGTCCTTCGTCCCCCATGCGTTGTTCGTCGCCGGATCCGTGCCCGAGACCACGTCGAGCTTGTACAACGGCGCGACGACGACGAGCTGGGTCGCGACGTTCGCGTACGATTCGTCCGTGTCGCGGATGCTCGAGATCGTGAGGGCGTAGTTCTGGGTGCCTTCGATCCACGGATCCTGACTCGCGCGGGTGAAGTTGATCGCGAACCGGTAGACCCGCTGGACCCCGTTGATCGTCACGGCGGTGCCGGAGCACGGCGGACTCACCGGGCAAATCGGGATGTTCGTGTCGTGGCCGCTCACGGGCGCGCGCATCAGCTGCACGCCCCCGGCGTAGTCCTTGATGATGACGTTCCCGAAGACCACATTCGTGATCGTCGCATCCGTGGTGAACATCTTCATCTGGACGTACGCGACGTCCGTCGAATTGAACCGCGTCGCGGGCTTCGTGAATCCCACGTCCTTGAAGGTCTCGACCTGCGGGAAGTCACGCAGGTATCCGTCCTCGTCCGTGATCTGGATCGAGTCCGTCGTGTTGAAGCGGACCGCGCTCGACGAGAACAGGAGGATGTCGAGCGTGTACTTCGCGAAGAAGTACTGGGGCGGGTGGGCCGGGACCTTGTAGTAGTTCGTGCCGACGAGCGGGTCGCTCGGCGCGTTCAGTTTGAACCGGAACGTGTAGATGTAGTACCCGTTGATGAATTCGAGGAACGTGAATCCCTGCGCCGACGACGGCGTGCTCGCGGAGGTCACGCCCTTGTTCGTCCCGTAGACGACGGGCTGCGAGGGGAATCCGCTGTACGGGTCGTAGAGGGTGAACCTGTCCGTATCGAAGGTGTTCTCGAGGTCCAGGCTGCCGACCACGACGATGACTTCCTCGGCGCCCCGGAACGTCCGGGTCTCCTTCGCCGTGTACTTGAACCGGTCCCACTCCGACGAGTTGAAGATGTTGTAGCCTTGCCGGCCGTTCCAGCGGAGATTCGCGGGACGGCCCGTGCCGTTGATGCCGCCTCCTCCGCCGCTCCCCGGCGGGCCCGCCGTGACGCCGAGGACGAAGCGGGATTGCGTCGCGTGTCCGGCCTTGTCCGTCGCGTTGAACAGGATGATCGTACCGGCCCAGTCGAGGCTCGGATACGGAGGCTTCATGCAAGAGATGCCGCCGAGGGTGAAGACGCCGTCGCCCGAGACCTTGTCCGGGAAGAGGCCGTCGTCCCGCATCGCCTGCGGCCTGGAACAGGGGTCGGGCGTGCCGTACCACGCGGTAATCGTCGCGTACACCGACTTGGTGTTCAAGTCGTTGTCCGGATCCGCGACCTTCGCGAACAGGTAGAAGCCGAGTCCCGATTGGACGGGGTCGATCGCGTCGGTCGAGTAGAGGCCGTCCGCCCACTTCTCCACGAACACGGGCGGGCGCGTGCCGACGGAGGCGCTGACTTGCGACGTCCACAGGATGGCGCTTTTCTGGGTGTCGACGATCGTGACGGTGACGAGGTCCGTGGACCGGAGCGTGGTGTTCTTGTACGCCCACCGCTCGCCCACGTTCCACACGCTGTCCTTCCCGTCGACGAGGCCGTTCGGACTCCCGAGGAGTTTGTTGTAGAGGTGCAAGCGGATGATGTCCGTCTTCAGGGGATTCGCGCCGCGCTGCGACGTGACGTAGATGAGCGTCGGGAGGGGCTGGAGCGCCTCGCCGCCCTGGTGCGTGAGGGTGATGTTCACGCCAATCTCGATCCCGAGGTTGTACAGCGGCGCCTCCTCGGACCGGACGTCGAGGCGGGTCTGCGCGGCGGGGGTCGGGATGCTCGAGACCCAAATGATGATCACGGAAAACAGGACGACCGTCATCGCGAGGATGAGGATCGTGCCCATCACTTCGGAGACCCCGGACTTGTCGTCACGAAGGACCGTTTTCAAGGCGTGGCCTCCCGGTGGGCGGGGAGATTACATCGCACAGCCGAGCCGACGCTATATAAAGTGTTCGCGCTCGTTACCATCCATCGAAAGCGTGATTTTCAGGGGCCGCACACTTAAGTAAACGGGACCGCATCGGAACGCCGTGGAGCTCACCGCGGCGGAACGCGTCCTCCTCCACCTCCATGGATTCTGGAACGTCCCCGAGCCCGGACGGCACGCGAACCAGGCCGGCATCGCGGAGGGCGCGCGGCTCCTCCGGAGCCACGTCCCGCGGACGCTCCGCTCCCTCGCCGACGAGGGGCTGATCGACTCGCGGGAGACGCGCCTGCGGGGACAGACCCGCAAGATTCGCGTGTACGTCCTCACGGAAGCGGGCGTCCGTCGCGCGCGGCAAATCTTGACGGACGTCGACGGGACGCGCGTCGAGGTCGACGGCCGCGCGACGACGCTCGGCGACGCGCGGAAGGCGTTCGGTCTGACGCCGCTCGCAGCGCTCGGCACGATCGACGCACGCGGTCGCCTGACCCCGAGCGTGACGGAGCTGGAACGCCCATCGCTGCTCGGCCGGGACGATGACATCGCATCCCTCCGCCGCTGGCTCGCCGGAGGCGCGCCCATGGCGGTCGTCTACGGATCCCGCGGGATGGGAAAGACGGCCCTCGGATGGGCGTTCGCCGAGGCCATGCCGAAATCCCTATGGGTCGTAATCGAGGACGGCGATCGCCTCGAGGATTTCGCGGAATCGCTCGAGTCGGCCACGGGGATCCGCGCGGACGCGCCTCACGATCCGGGGGACGTCGCGCGGGCTCTCCGCCGACCGTTCGCCGCCGGGACGAAGCTGCTGATCGTCGACGGCTACGGCGACGTCGCCGAGCCAATCGTCGAGGCGTTCGCCGCATTCCTGGGCGAGGCCGCCGGGACGCGGGGCGAAAGTCCTGCTGCTCGCGCAGGAGTCCACGCCCGCCTATTGCCGATTCTACTCGAAGAAGGACACCGACACAGGGACCGTCATGGAGCGCCACCTTCGTGGCCTCGGCGTCGACGACTGCCGCGCGATGCTCGGCAATCCCGCGATCGACGAAGAGGCGTTGCGCCGCGTCTTCCTCCTGACGAGAGGGTGTCCCTTGTTCTTGCGCGCGGTCCGCGAAGGCGACGAGGCGACGTTGCGGACGAACAGCCGCTTTACGAAGGCGGAAATCGGCCTGCTCCTCTACTCCGGCGGATCCGCGGCCGGAAGCGGCCCGAGCTGATCGATCGAGTCCATCATGCGGTCCGCATAGCCTTTCGTCCCCGCTTTCTTGCGGAGCGCGAACAGGATCTGGATCATCTCGCCCTCGTCCCCGCGCACCGCGACCGCTTGTGCGGTGCACTCGACCGGCATTCCGTCGTGGGCGCGGAGCCGGAGGTCTTTCGGCGCCAAGGCGGGGCCGCCTCGTTCCCGGGTCCACGCGACGCTCGCCTCCGCGTCGGAGATGTCGAAGACATCGTGCATTCGACGACCGCGGACTTCGGACGATTGCCAACCGAGGAGCGCCTCCGCACCGCCGTCGAGGTAAAGGATACGCTGGTCTCGGTCCACCGCGACGAGGCCGTCCGCGAGGGCGGACACGAGCGCGTCGAGCCGCCGTCGTTCGAGGTCGAGTTGGACGGCGAGCTTCGCCCCGTCGAGCGCGATCGCGACCTGGGCGGCGACCCCTTGGACGATGTTGATCTCCTTCGAGGTGAAGAGGTGCGGACTGCGCGTGTCGTCGAGCCAGAGGATCCCGAGGAATCGGCCACGCGCCGCGAGCGGCACCACGAGCGCGGACCGAAGGCCGAGCCGCTTCTGTAGGAGCGGGGGCAACGCCGTCTCCCGGGAGGGTGCCTTCAGGAGCGCGGGGAGCCGAAGCGAAATGAGTCGCTGCGCGAGCCGCGGGACCTCCGCTTCCGCGATCGTCAGCCCGTCGAAGGCGGTCGTGTGCCCGCCGGGCACGAACGACGAGATCGTCCGGAACTCCCGGACGGACGGATCGTAGCTCAGGATCGCGCAGCGGTCCACGCGGACGAGGCCGGGCATCACGCGCACGATCGAGGCGAGCAGTTCGTCCGTGTCCGTGAGCCCGCCGACCATCTCCGCGACGCCGATCAGCGCGGCGAGGATCTGCGTCTCGCCAATTTCCTCCGGGTCCGACACATCCTGCCCATGCGGGCGGACGCGATAAGAACGTTTGCGGGTGGTTATCACTGGGGGGGCGCGCCGCGTAAACCGTATAGAGCGAGGCCACCTACCCGGCCTCGTGGCCTCGACCCGCACGCTCCTCGGCGTCCTCGGACTCGCGTTCGCGGTCGTCGGTATCGTCGTCGCGTGGATCGTCGACCGCCTCGCCGGCATGGCGTTCCTCATCGTCGGGGCCTTTCTCCTCATCCTCCCGTTCACCCGGCCGCGCGACGAGTGAATGAACGCTTAATAGGCAGGTCGACGTCCGTGCCCCCGTGTACCGCGTCTTCCAGATTCCGGTGGCCCACGCGCCGAAGGCGGACGCCCTGTGGAAGGACGACCTCGTGAGCCGCCAGAGCGTCACGGCGCGGGACGCGAAGAGCCTCGGGTTGCCTGGCGACGACCGCTACGTGATCGTGGAAGGGAGCGACGCGGGCATCGCGCGGGCGATCGATCTGCTGAAGGACGTCGCGCGGCCGCTCGGAGGCGCGGAAGCGGAGCGCGTCTACGCACGATTCCGGGCCCAGGACGAGGACGCGGCCACCGGGATGGGGCTCCTGTTCGGGCCGTGAGCTCAGACGGCCACGCGGCTCTCGACGGTCGGGAGCGCCGCGCCCCGCGGGAGCGGGTCGAGTTCCCGCTCGAGCCATGCGATCATCCGGGCGCTCACGGTCCGAGGATCCGCGAAGACGAGCAGGATGCCGCTCCGCATCGCGGCCTCCTCGTGGAGGTCATCGACGAACCGGAGTGCCCGCTCGAGTCCCGCGTGGAGGATCAGCGATTCGAGGCAGTCGAGGACGAGGATCCCGGGGCCTCGCTCGTCGAAGAACGTCGTCGCCGCGGTCTTCAGGTCTTGGAGTCGCCGAGGGTCCGCGGTCGCAATCCCGCCCCGCAACGTCGTGACGCGCAGGAGGTCCCCGCCTTCAGGCGCGGTGTCCACGGACCGAGAGGTGATCCAGAGAAACGGTGTGTGGGCGGCGGCGAGGGAGCGGACGAACGGCACGGCGATCTCCCCGGGGTCGTGGGCAAGATAGCCCAGGCCCGGCCTCAACGGCGGCCCGATGGACTCCCCCCTGATTGCACTTGCAAAAGGGCCATCTCAAATGGAACCGCGGCGATTTAAAGCCCGCGGTCAGTTTCGACGGACCGGCCCGACGCCCGCGACGCGCTCAGAGAGTCTTGATCTTGTCCGCGACGAACGCGCGGATGTCCGGGTCGTCCGGGATCGTGAGCGAGCGCTTGAACCGCTCCGTCTTGTCCGGAAGATAGTACCCGCGGGACACGGAAATGAACTCGTTCGTGCCCTCCGAGGTCTTCGCCCGCTTCCGCGCAATCTCGAGGAAATTGTTGCGCCCGAAGTTGACCTTCTCGGCCCGGATGGTCTCGAACTGCACGTCCACGTTGCGCCGGCCTCT
>Ga0137365_10004059_pt1 | contig 11731 bp, 10 predicted proteins | sample SagtaG_9_FD_104799 | JGI IMG/M metagenome (GOLD analysis project Ga0137365, IMG submission 104799) | Vadose zone soil microbial communities from Sagehorn Ranch, Mendocino, California, USA - Sage1_L_40_16 metaG | ecosystem: Environmental > Terrestrial > Soil > Vadose zone | place: USA... | reverse complement strand
GACAATGTGGCGGTATTCGTCGAGGACGAGCCCGATCCGCCGCAGCCCGGCCTGCTCGGTCTGTACGAGGGGGTACCGCTCACCGCCCGGGGGCAGTGGTACGCGGGCGTGCTGCCCGACCGGATTACCATTTACCGGCTACCCATCCTGCACATCTCCCGCACCAGGCAGGAGGTGGCTGACCAGGTGCGGATCACGGTCGTGCACGAGATCGCCCACCATTTCGGGATCGACGACGCCAAGCTGCGCGACCTCGGCTACTGACTCACGAAGGAGCATGGGGGTGGACCTGCGGGAGAGGCGACAACTCGACATGGCCGAGCAGATGGCCAAGGTAAGAGCGCGCGCCCGGCCCTGGCGGTCCATCATCGCCACCGCTCTCGCCCTGGCCGCCGCGACGGTGTCGCGGATCTACGGCAGCCGCGCGGCTGCGGCGGCGCTTCAGGCCGCACACGCGGGCACTGCGCCGCCCGGCCTGGCCAGCCCCGACAAGTGGATCTCGATTGGCACGGCGATCGCTTTCCCCGTCCTCGCCCTCGCGGCGACGATGGGCCTTTCCGGTAAGGCCCGCGCCACGCTTCAGCCGCGCATCGGCGCCACGCACGCCACGCTGGTGCGGATCGTTCTCGTGCTCATCGGCGTGATCACGACGATCACGGTGACGCTTTCGCTGTTCGGGCTGAATGTCGGCCAACTCGTCCTCGGCGGCGCGGTCATCGGCGTGATCCTCGGGATCGCGGCACAGCAGACACTGGCCAACCTTTTCGCCGGCATTATCCTGCTGCAGGCGCAGCCGTTCGCCGTCGGCGACGACGTGTGGATACGCTCGGGCGCGCTCGGCGGGCAGTACGACGGCGAAGTCACCGAGATCGGCCTCACCTACGTACGGCTCGACACCGCCGATGGGCCCGTGTCACTACCCAACACGCAGGTGCTTGCCGCTGCGGTCGGGCCGCGCACGGCGGCCGGCGCCGGTCCTTCTGCCGTCGGGCCGCAGGGGCAAGCTAATGCCGCTCCTTCTGTCGTCGCGGCGCAGACGCAAGCCAACGCCGGTCCTTCTGCCGTCGCACCGCAGACAGTTTCCCCCCTCCCCCCTGACGCGCCCGGTCAGTGATGCGTGGTCTCGTACCTATTCACAACGTCCGAAGGAATCCGGCCGCGGTCGCTGACCTGAAGACCGCGGCTTTTCGCCCACGCTCGAATTTGCGCGCTGCGCTGCCGATGTGCCGCTGTACGGCGGCGGCGGCGACCCGCCCGCCCGGCTGCCTTGCGCGCGTAGGGCAGGTACCTTCCGACAACCTCATCAAGCTTGTCACTGTGCTTCTTGCACAGGTCAATCTCGTAGTCCTGCCTGTCGAGGCCGAAGACCCGCGTCCGCTCCTGACCGCGCGGGATCTCTTTCTTGTCATAGTCACATGCGTAGGTAACCGATACCTTCTGCGCCACTGGAGTCCCCCTTCCCCCGTCAATAAATATATCCAGCAGAAGGGGAGATAATCACTTCCGTTACCAAGTGCCTGGGAAGCGCCATCAGGGCGCAGATGCGCGCTGGGGACTGCCGCCCTTAAGGGCGGCAGTCCCCAGCGCAAGAAGGCCGATGTGGAGGTCGCCTCCTCGGCGAAAGGCGCAACGCGGCTCCAGCCGGACGGTATTCCGCGATGGCAAAAGGTGCGGCCCGGGGCACGCTGCCACACCGGCAGTATCTAGCAACGTCGCGGGATCCACCGATGTTCCCCGGCGGCCGAAGTTCCCGGACGCCGATTGGGATCGTGCCGTCGGCTTAACGGCCGACTCAGGACAACCAGGGCGTGTCCAGGAGGGCGTCAGCGATCGTCGGCCGGACCGTGGTCATAGGGGAATGACTCGGACCGGGGATCTTCTGATCGCCGAGATCTCGGCTGAGGTCCCGGTGCCGTGAGCCAGTCGCCGGTCGCTGGCGGCTCCGGCCGCCTTCCCTCACCTGGCGGCAGCGGACCGTCCAGGTACGGATCCGGCGGATATGGCGGCGGAGCGCTGGCTGGGCTCACCGGGGACGGCGGCGGGGAGGGCGCCGGGGGCGGGGAACCTGGGACCATCGCGACCGTCGGCGGGCCGGGATCCAGGGGCGGCGGCATCGGCCCGGTGCGGGTGCGATCGCTCATATCCGCGCCCGGGCCAGGCACCAGGCTCCCGGACGGCGGTATGGTCCCGGCTTGACCCGGGTAACGCCCGTAGGAGCCTGGGTCGGGGTAGCCGCGATGCGCCGCGGGATCCGCGTAGCCGCCGTGCCCAACGGGATCTGCGTAACCGCTGTCGGCGGCGGCATCAGTCGGGGCGGCATCAGTCGGGGCGGCATAGCCGCCGGGATCGGCATAGCCGCCGGGATCGGCGTAGCCCCGATCCGGGTAACCGTGGCCGGCCGGAACATCGCCGTGACCGCCGTAGGCGGCCGGGTCCCGGTAGCCCTGATTGCCTGAGCCCTGATTGCCTGCATCTGGATAGCCGCGGCGGGCGGCACGATCGCCCTCGCCGCCGTACGAACCAGGGTCAGGGTAGCCGACCGCGGCGGCGGGATCCGGGTAGCCGTCGTAACCCGTCGGCCCGCGCTGACCACCCTGAGCGAGCGGATCGGGATAGCCGTGGTGCTGCTCGGGCTGGCCGCCGTACCCGCCAGGCTCCGCCGCCGCCGCGTATGAGCCCGTGCTCGGGTAGCCGCCGTAGTCCGCAGGGCCCGCGGCGCCCGCGGGATCACCAGGTTCGGCGTACCTGCCGGGCGGCCCGTGCCCCGCTGCGTCACCGTACTGGCCCGGCCCCGGCGGCGCGGCAGGCGCGGCGTATCCCGCCTGGATCGTCCCGGCGGCCTGGGCATCGGCCGACAGCGGGTCGGCCGACAGCGGGTCGGACAGCGGATCGGCGGGCTGGGGACGTGCCGGCCGCCGGTCAGGGGGGAGCCCGGGTGCGTCGGCCCTGCGGTCATCCAGCCCCGTGGATCCGGCGCCCGGTGTTTCCGTTCCCGCCGCGGAGGCGCCCGAAGGGCCGCGCCGCAGTGCGTCGACGAGACGCGGAAGATCGGTGATTGGCACGCGGAAAGTGCCCGTGCAGGTCCCGCCCTGCCAGATGCTGAACACCGCTACGCCGGTGTCGGCGTACCAGCTCAGCCGCATGGTGCGGGAACTGCCTCGGACGTCGAAAAAAACCTCGCCCAGGCGGGGCAACGGCGCTACGTCCGATGCTGGCATGCAGCCCATAGTGGCGCGGAAACGCGCAACCTGTCTAGTCAAGATCATTTATGTGCAAATCGTCACAGCGGCCGACGAGCCGGCGTCACAGGAGGGCGGCGCAGGTCGGAGGCGGCTCCGGTGCTGCTAAGGCGTGTGCGAGGCTAGCGCCATGCGGCTCACAAAGATGGGTCACAGCTGCGTGCGCCTCGAGAAGGACGCCGTCACGGTCGTCATCGATCCGGGATCGCTGACCGAGCCAGAAGCAATTCGTGGCGCCGACGCGCTGTTCATCACCCACGAGCATTTCGACCACCTGAGCGAGGAGCGGATAGCCTCGGCGGCGCGGGCGAATCCGGGTCTGCCCGTATGGACCTGCGGCGCGGTTGCCGCCAAGCTCGACGGGCTGCCATTGCGGCTGCACGCGGTCGGCGATGGCGACACGTTCGAGGTTGGCGCGTTCACCGTGCAGGTGCACGGCGAGTATCACGCGATCACTCATCCCGACCGGCCACCCGTGCCCAACGTAGGTTTCCTGATTGACGGCGACGTCTTCCATCCGGGCGACGCGTTCACGCTTCCTGGCACGGGCGTGCGGACACTGCTCGTCCCGGCCAGCGCGCCGTGGCTGAAGGTGACCGAGATGATCGAATACACCCGCGCCATCGGACCGCTGCGCGCGTACTCGATCCATGAGGGACTGCTCAACGAGCACGGGCTCGGCCTCGTCGACGCAACCCTGGCCGACCTGGCCGAGTCGCCGGCGCGGAGCGGCGAGCTGAGCGGCCAGCGGCGTGATTTCCGGCGGCTGGCTCCGGGCGAGTCCGTGGATCTCTGAGCGCGAACGAGAATCCCGCCAGATTTCGCGGGCACTTTATCTGCACCTGGCCTGCGCGACCCGGTCAGGGGTGGCATGATTACTCACTGGTCCACAGTCGCGGCCAGCGGTGGGGGCTCCGGGATCGTTCCCGGGCCGTCGTCGTGGCCGGGGGTTCCGGGGACTGCCCCGGGACGAGTACCGCGGTCGCGTTCCGCACGGTCGCCGGTGCCATCCAGCGCAGCCGTTCGGTATCGTAATCGCCGCACCTCGGCGACCGGGTCCGGGCGGCCGGGAACACCCGGCCACGAAAACACGTTTCATCATTGCGGTGGCTGAAACCGCCGCGTGGGGTTTCGTGTATTTACGAGCCTAACGCTTCATGGACCGTGCAACGACCGAGCAAGCCAAACCACTGACGAGTAACCCGGTTGAGGTGATTGATACATGTCTCAGGTGCGTCGGCAGACCGCTGTGCTCCCCCGCCCTAGCTGGGGCTGGCAGGACGCTGCCGCGTGCCGGGGTGAGGACCTTGTGCTGTTCTTCGGGCCCGATGGTGAGCGGCAGCCGGAGCGTGAGATCCGCGAGCGCAAAGCCAAGGCGATCTGCGCAGAATGTCCGGTGCGGGGCGAGTGCTTGAGCTACGCGGTCGCGCGCCCGGAGAAGTACGGCACCTGGGGGGGCCAGAACGAGGACGAGCGCGCCTCCGAGCGTCGCCGCCGTATGCGCCGGGCGAACGCCGCCTGATAACGGTCCGCGTCAGCCGGCCCGGTCAGCGTCGGAGCTTTCCGCGCCCGGGCCTGCGGCCGCCCGGTTGAGCAGGTCAAGGACATCAGCGTCGGTCAGCTGGCTGAACGACAGGTACCACTCCCCGACGGCACGAAACCCGCGCGGCAGCGCAAGCGCCACAACGTCGTCGGTCTCGACGGCTAGGGCGGCCACCGATCCGGGCGGGCCGATGGGGACAGCAAGGACCGTCCGCGCTGCCCCGGCGGCTCGAAGCGCACGCAGCGCCGCGCGCGCCGTCACGCCGGTGGCCAGGCCGTCATCCACCAGGATCACGGCCCGGCCGCGCACGTCGGGTGGCGGCTGGCCGCCACGGTATACCTCCACCCGCCGGGCGAGTTCGGCCCGCTCCCGCTCAACCACCGGTGCCAGCTCATGCTGCCCGATGCCAAGCTCGCCGAGCAGAGCTTCGTCATAGACGGGGTCACCGCCCTCGGCTAGCGCGCCCACGCCGAGTTCCGGCTGTGCCGGGAAACCGATCTTCCGGGTCACGAGCACGTCAAGCGGGGCGGCGAGATCCCTGGCCACCTCCAGGGCCACCGCGACCCCGCCACGCGGGAGGGCAAGCACCATGGGGTCGCGCAGCGTCAGCTGCCCGTCAGGCCCGGTGAAACGACGTCGCAGGGCTGCCGCTAGCGCCCTGCCCGCCGAGCGACGGTCGGGGAAGGGAAGCCGGACCACATCCCTAACGGCTTCCGCGGGGTGCTCATTCACGCCGGCCACCTCCTTGGAACCGGCCTGGCCGTCCGCTTCGTGGCGCCCACTCTCCCGGCTCCTACCCCGCGCCGGGACGGCCACGCGCTCATGCGGGTTCGCGATTGGCCGACGATGTACACCACCGCGCCGGCTGGGCAACAATCAGTTCATGATCTGCGCCGCATGCCGGAAGCACCAGCACGACGACTGCCCGGGCGGCACCTGGTGTGACTGCCAGCACCTGGCCCCGCAGCGCCCGGCCGAGCCCGGCCTCGGCTGGATCAGCCAGGGCTGACCCCCCCTGAGCCAGCCGCCTGATCCCGTGGGTCCCCCCCCGGCTTGGCCGGGAATAGGCCGCCACGGAAACAGGTTGCCAGTTGCGTGCCCAAACGCAGCGCCGCCGCCGGACGCGTGAAAGTCGCCTGGACACAGCGCGGTGATACGTGTGACGATTCCTGCATGGCCGCCGCGGATCCCCTGCTTGTTGTGCGCAGGCATGTCGACTTCCTCCGCGTCCGTAGCGCACTGTGTTTGGCGTGCCGCTGACCGTTGCCCCTTGCTGTGCGAAACGGGAACCTCGCCGTTCCCCGGGACGTCCCTCAACGCCGAGAGGCCTCCGATCCCCGCCAGACAATAGGGCGCGCGCCCCCCGCCGGCTGTCATCCCGTACCTGAGCTCGCAGGCGCCAGGCAGAGCTGGTGACGGCCGTCGCCGCGGCTGGCATGCGCCCGCCGACGCAGAGGACCGCTCAATGCCAGCAACCGAACACCCGCCCAGGCCCGGCGCCGGAGGCCCGGCCCCGGGCCCCCGGCCAGGCGCGCCGCGCCCCCGGCCTCGCCGCGGTGAAGGCCAGTGGGCACTCGGATACCGCGAGCCCCTGAACAAGAACGAGGAAAACAAGAAGAACGACGACGGGCTCCACGTTCGCCGCCGCATCATCGACGTCTACGCCAAGCGGGGGTTCGACTCCATCGACCCCGCCGATCTGCGCGGCAGGTTCCGGTGGTTTGGCCTCTACACGCAGCGCAAGCCGGGGATCGACGGCGGGAAGACCGCGATACTCGAGCCTGAGGAGCTCGACGACAGGTACTTCATGCTCCGGATCCGCATCGACGGCGGCCAGCTGAGCGGCGACCAGCTGCGAACGATCGCAGAGGTCTCGCGCACGTACGCGCGCGGGACAGCGGATCTCACCGACCGGCAGAACATTCAGCTCCACTGGCTCGAGATCGAAGACGTCCCAGCCGTCTGGGAGGCGCTCGAAGCGGTCGGGCTGTCCACCACCGAGGCATGTGGTGACACACCGCGGGTGATCCTCGGATGCCCGCTGGCCGGGATCGACGCCGACGAGGTGATCGATGCGACACCCGAAATCAGCCGGACCCGCGATCTCTGGATCGGCAACGAGGCCTTCTCGAACCTGCCGCGCAAATACAAGTCGGTGATGAGCGGCTGCGCGGCGCAATGCACCGTGCACGAGATCAACGACATCGCTTTCGTCGGGGTCACCGGGCCCGAGGGCGAACCCGGCTATGACCTGTGGGCGGGCGGTGGCCTGTCGACGAACCCGATGATCGGCAAAAGGCTCGGCGTATTCGTCCGGCCCGGCCAGGTGCCGGAGGTCTGGGCGGGTGTCACGGGGGTTTTCCGCGACTACGGATATCGTCGCCTGCGGCACCGGGCGCGGCTGAAGTTCCTTGTCGCGGACTGGGGGGCTGAGCGGTTCCGTGAGGTACTCGAGAAGGAATACCTCGGTTACGCGCTGCCTGACGGGCCCGCGCCGGCCCCTCCGCGGGACGGGCGCCGTGACCATGTCGGCGTGCACAGGCAGCGAGACGGCCGGTACTACGTGGGTTTCGCGCCCACGGTCGGGCGGGTGTCCGCGGACACGCTGAGCGCGATCGCGGGCCTTGCCACCGAGTACGGCAGCGGTCGCGTGCGGACGACGGTCGAGCAGAAGATGGTCATTCTTGACGTGCCCGGCAGCCGAGTCGACGAGTTGTCCGCCGGGCTCGCGGCGGCCGGCCTGCAGGTCGAGCCGAGCGTGTTCCGCCGTCACACGATGGCGTGCACGGGAATCGAATTCTGCAAGCTCGCGATCGTCGAGACCAAGCAGCGAGCGGCGGGCCTCATCGCCGAGCTTGAGCGGCGCCTGCCCGATTTCACCGATCCGGTCACGATCAACGTCAACGGGTGCCCGAACTCGTGCGCCCGGATTCAGACCGCCGACATCGGCCTCAAGGGCTCGCTTGTCACCCGGCCTGACGGGCGCCAGGTGGAGGGTTACCAGATCCATCTCGGCGGGACGCTGGGCGGCGGTGACGGCGGCGCGTCTGGGTTCGGCAGGAAGGTCCGCGGACTGAAGACGACCGCCGACGACCTGCCCGACTACGTCGAAAGGCTGCTGCGGCGCTACGCCGCCGCCAAGCGGCCAGGAGAAACGTTCGCTTCCTGGACGGCGCGAGCGTCGGACGCCGACCTGCAAGCGTCGGCAGATAATGCGAGGGAAACCAGTGGCTGAGCGTGCGGTCCCGTTTTACTGCCCCTATTGTGGCGAAGAAGATCTGGAGCCCCGCGAGCAGGACGGCTGCTGGCATTGCCGCAGCTGCGCCCGTGCGTTCCAGCTGCGGTTCGCCGGTATCGGAGCTGCCCTATGACCCGCACGAGCGACGGCGCGTCAACCGATCTTGAAGCGCTGGCCGAGCAGGCGAGTGAGGATCTGGCTGACGCGTCCGCGGAGGAGATCGTGCGGTGGGCCGTGCAGGTGTTCGGCAAGCGGATCTGCGTCACCTCATCGATGACCGACGCGGTGATCATCGACCTGGCCTCACGGGTGAGCCCGGGCATTGATGTGATCTTCCTGGACACCGGGTACCACTTTGCCGAGACCATCGGTACCCGCGATGCCGTGGCGGCCGTCTACCCGGTGAACCTGATCAACGTCACCCCGTCACGGACGGTGGCCGAACAGGATCGTGACCTGGGCCCGCGCCTGTTCGGGCGCAACCCGGACCTGTGCTGCTACCTGCGCAAGGTCGTGCCCCTTGAGAAGTCCCTCGCGCCCTACACCGCGTGGATCACCGGCCTGCGGCGGGAGGAGGCCAGCACCCGCCGCGACACGCGGGTGGTGGAATGGGATCCGCGCCGGATGATGGTCAAGGTCAACCCGATCGCCGCCTGGACCCAGGAGCAGGTTGACGCCTACATCGAATCCCGCGGCGTGCTGGTCAATCCGCTCGTGTTCGACGGTTATCCGTCGATCGGCTGCGCCACCTGCACGATGCGGGCCGAGCCTGGGGCCGATCCGCGCAGTGGCCGCTGGGCCGGGACCGCCAAGACCGAGTGCGGCATCCACGCGTGACGGCCGCACGAAATGCCTCCACGACGGTGGAAGGTGCACAGCTTCTGGCCGGTGATAAAGCGGCCGGCTCCGCGGGGCTCCTTCGTAGCAGCACTGCCTGCCCGCCGCTGCTGGCCATCGCGCACGGCAGCAGGGATCCGCGCGCCGCGGCCACCGTGGCGCGGTTGCTCGCCGAGGTACGCCGCCTCGCGTCCCTACGGGGGCTGAATGGCCTGCAGGTCGCGACCGCGTACCAGGACCACGCCGCACCGTCGCCCGCGCAGGCGCTGAGCGCCCTGAGCGGCGGCGGCGCCCGCACCGTCATCGCGCTTCCGCTGCTGCTGACTGACGCCTACCACAGCAAGACCGACATCCCCGCGGTCCTGCGCTCCGCCGGCGCCGTCCTGCCCGGCCTGCGGATCCGCTACGGCCCCACGCTTGGGCCCCATCCCCTGCTGATCAACGCGATGGAGCGCCGGTTGGCCGAGGCGGGGGTGCGAATCGGCGACCCGGGAACCGCCATTGTTCTCACCTCCGCCGGTTCCACCGATCAAGCGGCATCCGCGGTGATCGCCCAACTCGCCCGCGACTGGCAAGCACTTCGCGGCTGGCGCGAGGTGGTCTGCGCCTACGCGTCGGCCGCGTCGCCTACGCCGGCCGAGGCGGTTCGCGCGCTGCGCCGCAGCGGCGCCCCGCACGTGGTCGTCGCGAGCTACCTGCTCGCCCCTGGCCTGTTCGCCGACAAGGTCCGCGACACCTCCCTGGCGGCAGGCGCCACCGCGGTCTCCGGCGTCCTCGGCGCCGCCCCCGAACTGGCCGAACTGGTCCTGCGCCGGTACGCCGCCGCGTCGTCCGGGTTGACGCTGGCCAAGCAGGCGATAAGCGCGTAGCGGCTGGGGTCGCCGCTCGCCAGGGCCCCGCTTCATGATTCGTTATCGTGTTAAGTTCACCGCGATTATCGCGGGCAGGTTAACACGATAACGGATCACGCGTTGTTCAACAGGACCGCCGATCAACGGGGACGTCGATTGTGCCGCTTTCGGTGGTACGGGCCATAAAGTCGTGGAGTAGGCGTTGCTGCCGGGCTGTGGGCAGCGAGGCGTTTGGTGGACTCATCAGGGGGTCCACCCCGCTGCCTCGGGCAGCGACGCTGGACCGTTCGGTTCAGCGCGCAGCCTCCGGCAGTGACGCTCGGCCCTTGACGGTCCGGGGTCGAATGGCTCGGAGGTTGCATGCCAGTGGGTGCCACACACGACGTCACGAACCAGGTGCCGCCGCTCGTCGGCCACGATGTCGCGGAGGATCCGGCGCTGCTTGACGCGCTCAAGCGGGAGGACGCCGGCTGGGCCACCGATGACCTGCACGAACTGGGCAGGCTCGCGGGAAGCGGCGAGACTGCCACGCTGGCCCGGCTGGCCAACGAATACCCGCCGGTCCTGCGCACCCACGACCGGTTCGGGAACCGGATCGACGAAGTGGAGTTCCACCCCGCCTGGCATCAGCTGATGGACATCGCCGTGCGCCATGGCTTGCACGCCGCGCCGTGGCGGGACACGGCGCCGGGCGCGCACGTCGCCCGCGCGGCCAAGTTCTACGTCTGGGCGCAGGCCGAAGCGGGGCACGGCTGCCCCATCTCGATGACTTACGCGGCGGTGCCCGCGCTGCGGCACTCCCCCGAACTCGCCGGCCGGTTCGTGCCCCGGCTCGCCGCGCCGGTCTACGAGCCCGGTCTCGCGCCGCCGGACACCAAGCCCGGCCTGCTCGCCGGCATGGCGATGACCGAGAAACAGGGCGGCTCCGACGTCCGGTCCAACACGACACGGGCCGAGCCTGTCGGGCGGGGGGTTCCGGGCCGTCGGGGGTCCGGGGAGCTCCCCGGGACGGCGCTGGGCCCCCCCGGGCTGGCACCGCCGGCGGAAGACGGCAGCTGCGTGCTGACCGGGCACAAGTGGTTCAACTCCGCGCCGATGTGCGACCTGTTCCTTGTGCTTGCGGTAGAACGCGCAGCGCCGGAAGGCCCGACCTGTTTCCTGCTACCCCGGATACTGCCCGACGGCACCCGTAACGGCATGCGCATCCAGCGGCTCAAGGACAAGCTCGGCAACCGCTCGAACGCCTCCGCCGAGGTCGAGTACGACAACGCCCTGGCCTGGCGGGTCGGCGAACCTGGGCGCGGAATCCGCACGATCATCGACATGGTGAGTGCCACCAGGCTCGACTGCGTCATCGGCAGCGCGGCCGCGATGAGGCAGGGTGCGACCATCGCCGTGCATCACGCCACGCACCGGCAGGCGTTTGGGAGAATGCTCATCAACCAACCCCTGATGGCGAGCGTTCTGGCCGACCTGATCATCGAGGCCGAGGCGGCGACAACGCTCGCCATGCGGCTGGCCGGGGCCGCCGATCGGGCGGCCCGCGGCGACCGTGACGAGGCGATGCTGCTGCGGGTCGCGCTTCCTGCCGCCAAGTACTGGGTCTGCAAGCGCGCGGCGTCGCATGCGGGCGAAGCGCTCGAATGCCTCGGCGGGAACGGCTACGTGGAGGAGTCGGGCATGCCGCGGCTCTACCGTGAGGCTCCGCTGAACTCGATCTGGGAGGGCTCGGGGAATGTAACCGCGCTCGATCTGATCCGCGCGCTCGCGGGAGACGGCGCGCGGGCCGCGCCCCGGGAGGCACTGCTGCGCGAAATCCGTGCCGCCGCGGGCGGCGATCCACGGCTCGATTCCGCGGCGGCGGTCCTTGCCGCGGAGCTGTCGGCCCTGCGCGACGACCCGGTGGCCCGGCAGCGGCGGGCGCGCAGGCTGGCCGAACTGACCACGGTTACCCTGCAGGGGGCGCTGCTCGTCAAGCACGCTCCCGCGGCGGTCGCCGATGCGTTCTGTGCGTCCAGGCTTC
>Ga0137365_10004048_pt1 | contig 11746 bp, 8 predicted proteins | sample SagtaG_9_FD_104799 | JGI IMG/M metagenome (GOLD analysis project Ga0137365, IMG submission 104799) | Vadose zone soil microbial communities from Sagehorn Ranch, Mendocino, California, USA - Sage1_L_40_16 metaG | ecosystem: Environmental > Terrestrial > Soil > Vadose zone | place: USA: California... | reverse complement strand
TACTAGATGGTCGGGTTACTGTAGTTCAGGCGGGTGAATATATGATCTTTTTTTCCACCTCCATGGTTTATCGAAAGGCGGTTACGAGATTGAAAGTGAGGATTGAAAACCCAGCATCGACGTTTCGGTAAACCAAGGAGGTGGAAAAAATCTTGAGCAGGATTCCCACCGGTTAGTAGTTCCGGAATGAGAAATCGGACATGCACAGTGGTGGCGGGCAGCGCGCTTTTCCAACTTTGGATACCTGCTCTGAACGGGGGTCTGCGCGCCTCGATGCATTGAGAAATAAAATCGCGAAGCAGCACACCCGTTTTCAGGCCCCACTGCTTCCACGCCGATGGTATCCATTGAAGTTGCGGCCGCACATAGAAGATGACGCAGACTTCAAACTGACTATCGACCCCTGCGAATAGCTCAGCCATGCCCGGATTCGCCAGATTTTCGGCACTCAGGATCGCAACGTGATCTGCCTTGCGTCTGGAGACTGCCGCCATCTCCTCGGCGAGTCTTTGCGTTAGATTTTCGGTCTTCTTCCTGGCCCGCTCAACACTCCATATGGACGTGCCGACGAGATCTTCAGGAGTGCGCGCAATCGTCAGGTTTTTGTCGAAAACAAAAACGTTGTGCTTCTGTAATTTCCAAAAATTCTGGAAAAGGGAGAATCGGATGCTCGCGTTTCCGCACTTTGCGAATCCTGCGTGGATAATAAGCCGTGATCTCACGTGAGCGGCATCGACACGGCGCCTTGCATGATCTGCCTGTCAGAGTTCTTTCGGATTTTCCAGTAACTCGATCACTCGTTTGAGCAAGCGACCGGCGCCGCCGCCATCGATGCTGCGATGATCAAAGCTCAAGGTGATTTGCGCTTCGGTTTTCGGAGCGAATTCCTTTTCCGATTCGTCCCATGACGGAACTTTTTTTCCGACACCAAGTCCGAGCAGCAATGTTTGATCGGGCAGGGGAATAGGGGTGCCCCATTCCATTCCGAATGTTCCGAAGTTGGAGACGGTGGCGATGCCGCCGGCCTGCATGTCGGGCGAAATCCGGCGTTGCCGCGCGAGATCGACCAGTTCCTTGTATTTCGTCGTGAGATCGGCAAGCGAAGTTTTGTCGGCGGCTCGAATTACCGGCACCATGATTCCGTCCTCGGCTTCAACAGCGATGCCGATGTCGATGGAGTTGGATTGCACAACGCGGTTGCCGATCAATTTTGCGGCTGCGCCCGGATTCTCCACCAGCGCGAGCGCAAGCGCGCGCAATGCGTACAGGCCGGGACCCGGTTTTGGACCGCGCGATTGTCGGTCTTGCAGCACGGGATCGAGATTTACTGAGGAACCAATCGTTGAGAGCGGCCGCGTCCAACTCCGCCGCATCGCGTCCGCCACGCCGGCGCGAATGGCAGAAGCTTCATGCGCCGTCTGGTTATCGATCTTGTGCAGGAAATTCTCGAGGTCCTTGATCGTGACGCGATTCCCGGCGCCGGTCCCCATGATCCCCGCGAGATCAGCGGTTGTTAATTGTAGTTCGGCCATGCGCGCGCGTACGCGCGGCGACATGAAAGTCGCGCCTTTCGTGATTGCAGGAACGGGGAGGCCGCCAGCGCGTTCGCCCTCGCCATCGCGCGCGGCGATTTTTTTCTCGCGCGCTGGAGCGACTTCCTCATCCGCGCGCGCGGGAATTTCCTCCGCGACTTCCCGTTGAGCGGGAGGTGGCGCGCGTCTGGCGAATCGCGCTGCGTCTTCTTCGCTTGCTTCCACGTAACCGAGCACCGCGCCCACAGGATACGTCTCCTTTAGCTGCACGGTGATCCTGTCGATTTTGCCTTTACACGGTGTGGTTACGCCCATAACCGCTTTGTTCGTTTCGACGTCGATAATTTCCTGGTCATCCGCGACCACGTCGCCCGGTTTGACTTTAATATCGACAACCGTGGCTTCGGCAATCGATTCGCCCAACTGCGGCATGATAATTGGAACTTGCGGCATAAATCTATTCTCTGAGGAGTGCGCGAGCTTTGGCTGTGATGTTTTTAGCGTTCGGCCGATGCACGCTCCACAAATTCGGATGATACGGGATCGGGGTGTCTTTTGCATTCAGACGCTGCGGCCCGGCATCGAGCAAATGAAATCCTGCGCTGGCGACGCGGGCGATGACTTCTGCGGTCGTGCCGCCCCACGGAAATGATTCGCCGACGCAGAGCAAACGCCCGGTACGTGCGACGGATGCCAGCACGGTGTCAATGTCGAGAGGTTTGACACTGCGAAGATCGACCACTTCAGTCTCAAAACCTTCACGCGCGAGTTCATCCGCCGCAGCGAGAGATTCCTGCATCATCGCGCTGTAACTCACGATGGTAAGATCGCGTCCTTCTCGCGCGACGCGCGCGCGACCGGTCGGCAAACCTTTGTCCGGCAATTTGTCGGCCTTGAGATGGTAATAAAGATATTTGTGTTCGCAGTAGATGACCGGATCATCGATCGCCACCGCCTCGATGAGCATAGTATAGGCGTCTTCCACCGTTGCCGGCGTCATCACGATGAGTCCGGGATAATGTGCGTAAATCGATTCCATTGATTGACTGTGGAACGGCCCGCTGCCTTTTGTCCCGCCCGAGGGCAAGCGCACCGTTATTGGCACTGGAACATTCGTTCGCCAGTAATGCGTGCCGACGTTGTTCAGGATTTGGTTGAGCGCGAGACTGGAAAAATCGGCGAACTGCATTTCGATGATCGGTCGCATTCCCTGTATGGCGGCCCCAATTGCAGTGCCGACGATCGCGTCCTCGCTGATTGGCGTGTTCAATACGCGTCCGGGAAATTCCTTCGCTAGCCCTTTCGTTGCTTTGAAGGCGCCGCCGAATGTTCCGCCAACGTCCTGTCCGTAGATGAAAACGCGATCGTCATCGCGGAGCAGTTTTGCCTGCGCTTCGCGGATCGCTTCGAGATAGGTGATGCTCATTCGAAAGAATCAGCAAGGTCGCGCGTGGAGATTGCGCACCAATCTTCCTTATCGCCTTCGGGCGGGGCCTCTTTTTGAGCGGTGGCAATCGCCTCGTCCACCTGCGCGGCCGCGTCTTTGCGCCACTGAGCCAGCGTCTCCGCACCTAGCAGATTAAGATCGACAATTGTTTTCTCCGCGACTTTCAAGCAATCGCGCGCGAATGGCTGGCGCTTGACCTCGTCCGGGACATAGCTGGCATCGTCGTGTTCGCCATGACCAGAAAGGCGCAGGACGGACGCAACGACTAACTGCGGTGGTCGTCCCGCACGCGCTCTTTTTACCGCACTGCCGATTACATCCAGGCATGCGGTGAGATCGGTTCCGTCGAGGCTGTAACCTTCGCACCCATAACCGATCGCACGATCAACCAGATCATGACATGCAAATTCCCGGTCGTTCGGGGTTGAGTAGGCGTAGTGATTGTTTGTCGCTACGACCACCAGCGGAACTTGTTCGACGGCAGCGATGTTCATTCCTTCATGGAACGAACCGGTCTGCATCCCGCCCTCGCCGATGCACGCCAGACCGATGAAGTCTTTGTCTCCCTTAAATCGCTTCGCCATCAATGCGCCTACTGTTACGGAAATCATTGCTCCGAGATGACTGATCATCGCGAGTTCGTTCTTGCGCGGATGGCCCCGGTGAATATTTCCGTCCCGTCCACGCATCGGCCCCTGACGAGAACCAAGATATGTGCGCGTCACATCGAGCAATGGTTCGCCGAATGCGGATCGTCCTGCTTGGTCGCGAATCAATGGCGCGAAGATGTCACCTTTCTGCAAAAATAAACCGCAGGCCACACTGACCGCTTCCTGCCCTTTGCCGATATAAACCCCGCCTGTGATCAGGCCGCCGCGATAGAGACTGACGAGCTTTTCTTCAAGCGTGCGCGCCAGCAGCATCCAGCGAAATGCTTCGAGAAAACGCTCATGCGGCGGCGCGGTCTTTTTCGTTTTTGATTTCGCAGTGCGCTGCGCCGTCTGAAGCATCGAGCAATTTTACGCAAGATCGACAACTGCGCGCAAAAAATTTTATCGCAGGGGCGGCTAGCGCTGCAGCTTCGGGTAGCGCACGCGTCTCGCGTGTTGGTTTCGGCGTCGCGTCGAAACAGTCTTTTGTTGAGATGCCGACCGGCAGACTGCGGTTGATCGTAAAGGAGAGTTCGCGATGGCGAGACACCATCGCCAGCACGCGTAACGCGTGCGCTACCCTACCGTGTCGCAAGCGCGAGACGCCGTTGCCTCGCGCCCTGCTCGCCTCCGTTCGATGCTGCCTCTGTGGGAACTTGCGTCGGCGGAGTCAATTTCATTCCAACCAGCTTGCTTACGCCGCGCTCTTCCATTGTCACGCCATAAAGAACGTCCGCTTTCGCAATCGTGCGTTTGTTGTGCGTCATGATGATGAACTGACTCTGCTTTACGAAGCGCTCCAGAACGCGGATGAAGCAGTTAATGTTGCCTTCGTCCATTGCTGCATCCACTTCGTCGAGAATGCAGAACGGACTGGGCCGCACCATGTAAATCGCAAACAGCAACGCCACTGCGACCATGGAGCGCTCGCCTCCGCTTAGCAGGGAGACGCTCTGCAATTGTTTGCCCGGCGGCTTGGCACTGATTTCGATCCCGCAGTTGAGCGGATCATTCTCATCGAGCAATGACAAATCCGCGCGCCCGCCGCCGAAGAGTTCGGCGAACATTTCGCGAAAGTTCACGCGCACTTGAACGAAGGTTTCGCCAAACAATTTCCTCGTGGTTGAATTGATTTGCGCGATCACATCGAGTAACTCGCGACGCGAGTTTATGAGATCGTTATTTTGCGCTTCGAGAAACTTATAACGCTCTTCGAGCTCGTCGTACTCGTGGACGGCGTCGAGGTTCACCGGTCCCATGTTGTCGAGTTGCGTTCGAAGGTCGACAATTAACTTCTCAAGATCGGCGTCAGTGAGGCTGGCGGTATCAGCATTCCGCCGATTCTCTGCGGGCTGCAAGCCCGCGCCACGTTTCAGTTGCGCGTATAGAGTTTTCTCAAACGCCGCTTGGTCTGGACTAAATTCGCGCAGATCAATTTGATAACGCCGGGAAATGCGCTCCGCCAGGTTTTCGATCTGCATTTGCAACTGCGACTCGCGGACCTGTTGCTTGGAACGCAAATCGTGAAGCTCGTTCAAGGAATGTCGGACTGTGCGCAAGCTCGACTCCGTTTCGCCCGCTGCGCCCGAGCGTTCGGCGCGTTGCTCGGTAAGGGCGGCCAGGGCTATTTCCAGATCGGCGCGCTGCGCATTTTGCTTTTCAATGGCAGTTTCAGCACCCTTCGATTCGTCAGCTTGCTCGGCCAGCCGTTTTTCAAAGCCAGCGATTTCGACTTGGCGCATTGCGATCGTCTCCGCCAGCTCCGCTTCGCGGGCGGTCATCGGCTGCCGCTGCGCAATCAGGCCTTCGTAACGTTGTCGAGCAGTAGCGAGAGCCAGGCGCAATTCGCTGAGTTGTTCCATCGCATCGCTTTCGCGTTTCGCGGTTTTTTCGTCCTCGGTCTGAATCTCGAGCTCCTGCTTGCGCTGTGCGTCCAGATTCGCGCGCTCGGAATCCAGTTCTTCCTCCAATTTTGCAATGCGTTCGTCTGCGGCTTTAATTTGTTGAGCAAGCGTCATCTCCTCGGAGCGGAATTGCTCGATCTTCTCTTGGGTCGCTTCGAAATCTCTTTCCAGAAAAGGAATCCGATTGTCGAAAGCGGACTGTTCTCGTTCGGCAGATTCGTAATGACGCCGAACTTCTTCCAACTCGCGCGTTGCGTTCTCCAACCCCGCATTTGCTTCCTCGCGTTTTTGCAGCAACGCGTCGCGTTGTCTGCGAACGTCGGCACACTCGGTGTCCAAGATCGACATCTGGGCCTTGCGTTGCAGCAACGAATCGGCCGATGTCTCCCGGCTGCCGCCGAAGACAATTCCTTCGGGAGAAATGAATTCGCCGGTCAGCGTCGCCGCAGCCAAATCGTGTTCTTGTTCCTTGAATGAAAAAGCTTCTTCGAGATCGCTAAAAATCGCCACATTGCCCAGCAGCTTCGCTACCAGCGGCGCAATCGAATCGGGCGCCTTCACTTTATCACTCGCCCACGCCAGCGCTGTTTGCGGAAGCGGTCCAGGCTGATTGTTTGGCGAGAAACCACATAGCTTCGGAATCATTAACGCGGCCTGGCCGCGTTTCTTTTCTTTCAACGCCGCTATGATTTCCGGCGCCATTCGAGCGTGGTTTAGAATGATTGCCTGCAAACTGCGTCCGAGCGCAGCCTCGATCGCGGCCACATATTCTGGATCGACGTCGAGATTTGAAACCAAAGCGCCACCCAGTGCTGCGCGGATTCGCGCGGGATCATCAAGCCCTTTGAGCACGGCTTGCGAACCTTGTGCGAGGCCTTCACCTTCCTCGTTAAGCTGACGTAGAATTTTGAGGCGCGATTCTTTTTCCGCCACCGCACGTTCAAATTCAACCAATCTCTTTTCTGTGTCCGCAACAAACTGCTGATGCTCGCGCAGTTTCTTCTCGCTTGCCTGAAGCATTGTTTTGAGACGCTCCAGATCTTTTCGTCTGGCCTCACCAGCCGCTCGCGCGATAGAGATTTCCATCTCAACTCTCTCGCCGGCTGCGCGGGCCTCGGAAATCGCAATGTCGAGATTTCGCCGATTTTCCTCCGTGGTTTGGCGACGAATTGAGAGCCCTGAAGTTCCGTCTTGCAGTTCGCCGATTCGTTTCTCGGTCTTTGAAATCGCTTCGCGCAGCACATCGAGTCTCGATACGTACGCGCTCCGCGCAGCGCGAAGCTCCGAGATGAAATTTATACGCTTCGCGAGTTCGGCTTCCTTCTCCTCAAGAAGCTGGCGCGTTGCTTCAATCAACGCGTTCGCACTCTGAATTTCTTCTTGTTGCCGAGTGTGCTTCGCCTCGGCGGCAGCGATTTCGTTTCGAAAACGTTCAATCAACTCCGTAAATTCCTCGGCGCGCTGCCGATTAAATTGGATTCGGTTTTGATGTGTGCCGATTTCACTTTGCACACGTTGTAACTCGCCACGGACGTCTGCGATCTGCGCATCAATTTCGTCCAGCGCGTGCCGCTGCTCGGCGAGCTGGCTTTCGCCTTTGTCGATCCCGGCCCGGCTCGCTTCCTCCGATTCGTTGAGGCGGCCGATCTCTGCCTGACAACCGCCAAGCTCAGCCTCTAGCGAATCGAGTTGTTTGCGCGAATGATGAGTTTCAAGCACGCGAAGATCTGCGTGCAACGCCTGATAACGTCGGGCCTTGCCCGCCTGTCGTTGCAGCGAGCCGATCTGTCGTTTCACCTCTTTAATGACGTCACCGATGCGCAACAGATTTGCCTCTGTTGCCTCGAGTTTGTGCAACGCTTCGCGCTTTTGCGTTCTATATTTTGTGATCCCTGCGGCTTCTTCAAACACGGCGCGGCGATCTTCCGGACGCGAGCTCAAGATCGTGTCGATCTTGCCCTGTTCCATCATTGAATAAGCGCTCCGCGCCACGCCGGTATCTGCGAAAAGACTTTGAATGTCACGAAGCCGGCACGGGATTTTGTTTAGGAAATATTCCGAATTGCCGTCCCGATAAACACGGCGCGTTACGCGGACATCGTGCCAATCGACTCCGAGGTCTTTTTCGCAATCAGTAAGGTTAAGAGAAACCTCAGCAAACCCGACCGGTTTACGCATCTCGCTGCCGTTGAAAATAACGTCGGCCATCTCGTCGCCGCGAAGCGATTTGGCGGACTGTTCGCCCAAGACCCAACGCACCCCGTCGAGCACATTGGATTTTCCGCAACCGTTCGGACCAACGATAGCGGTGATACCTTCGTGAAAATTAAGAATCGTTTTATCGGCGAACGACTTGAAGCCGAGTAGCTCGAGCGATTGTAAATGCATGGCAGGCCGAAATAACTCGACCCGGGTGTTGAATATAGTGAGCTCCAGAGGCTTACAAGCGCAAAATCATACAATTTGTGGGCCGCCGGTGTCCGGGGAGCCCAACATTTTGTAGCAGTCTCCGCGCGAATCTGCCTTGATTCGAGTTCCCGCTTCGCTCACCATGCGCCGATGTCCGCTAATACGACGTTGACGATCCAAGACGCGGAACGCACAGATGAAAAGCTCGTCCGCGGCATCGGGATCTCAGCTCTCACCGCGAATATTGTCAGCTCGACAATTGGTGCAGGAATTTTCGTAATTCCGGCAACAGTTGCGAGAGGACTAGGACCCGCCGCGCCACTCGCATTCGTTTGCTGTGCGGTTGCGATGGTGTTGTTCGTCACTTGTTTCGCGATCGCCGGCAGTCGCGTGTCGTTAACCGGTGGCCTCTACGCGTATGTCGAAGTCGCATTTGGTCGTTACGTCGGATTCCTTGCTGGTATACTTTATTTTCTAACAGCACTTGGCGCGGTCGCTGGGGTCGTGAACGTCCTCGCGAATTCAATCGCGCTCGTCGTTCCATTCCTCGGCAGTCCCGTGATGCGGATTACCGTTATGTTTGCTGTTTATGGTTTGCTCGTACTAATTAACGTCCGCGGCGTGCGCACAGGTGCGGGTGCGGTGAGCGTGATCACGCTGGCAAAGCTTCTACCCTTGTTGCTGTTCGTTTGCGCGGGAATCTTTTTCATTCATCCGGCGAACCTCACGTGGTCGGCGTGGCCAGGCAGCAAGTCATTAGGCGATGCCGTTATCCTCTTGATTTTCGCTTTCGTCGGAATCGAGGTGGCACTGATTCCGAGCGGCGAAGTGAAGAATCCGGCGCGCACCGTTCCGCGTTCGGCGTATCTGGCGCTCCTCGTCACCACGGTCATCTACATCCTGATCCAACTCGTAGCGCAGGGTACGCTCGGCGCCGATCTCGCGAATCATCCTCACGCGCCACTCGCCGAATCGGCAGCGAAATTTCTCGGCAACTTAGGTCGCACGATTCTTCTAGCTGGAGCCACGATCTCCGCATTTGGATTTGTGACCAGCGATATCCTGAGTTCACCGCGAATGATCTTTGCTTTCGGTCGCGATGGCGCGTTGCCGCAGTTTTTCGCGCACGTTCATCCGCGCTATCGATCACCAGATGTCGCGATCATGACTTACGCGACGCTGGCCTTTGCGCTGTCAATCAGCGGCACCTTTGAAAAGCTGGCGGTGCTTTCGAACGTCGCGGTGTTGTTGATGTATCTGCTTTGCTGCGCCAGCTGCTGGTTTTTGGTGCAACGCGATATGCGCTCGGATGGTGAGCCCTTCAATTTCCCTGGAATGAAAATTGTGCCCGCGCTGGCGATCCTGGCGATCCTTTGGATTCTCGCCCATGCGACGGTTCGCGAATTCGTCGTGACTGGAATCGTGCTGGCGCTCGCCTCGATTGTGTATCTGGTCCGCGGCCAACTTCGGCGGAAGTCGTAGGCAAAAGTCGAAAAGCCGATTAGCTTGTGGCCATGCGCGACAATTATCTTGAAGATTTTTATTCTTTCCTGCGGTTCCCAAGCATTTCGACGGATGACCAGTACGCCGAGCGGTTGGCCGAATGCGCGCACTGGCTCGTGAAAAGACTTACTAGCATTGGTCTGGAGACACAGCTTGTTCCTACGCGAGGGCATCCCATCGTCTGGGCGCGCAACAAACATCAGCCCGGGCGCCGCACCGTTTTGATCTACGGACATTACGATGTGCAACCGCCGGATCCTCTCGAGCTTTGGGATTCGCCGCCGTTCGAGCCCGTTCTCAAGAATGGATACGTCTTTGCGCGCGGCGCTACGGACAACAAAGGACAAATCCTTTCACACATTCTCGGCATTCAGGAGACGATCGAACAAAATGGCGACCTGCCGGTGAACTTGCATCTCGTGATCGAGGGCGAAGAAGAAATCGGCAGCGTACACCTCGGCGGTTTTCTGGAGGAAAATCGCGGTGCACTCAAGAGCGACGTCGCGGTAATCTCCGACACCATGATGATCGCGTGCGGCGTGCCAACACTAAGTTACGGGCTGCGCGGAGTGACCGCCCTCGAGGTCAAAGTAACCGGACCAAAGATGGATTTGCATTCAGGTGTCTTTGGAGGCGCCGTTGCAAATCCTATCACCGCACTCGCGCAATTACTGGCCACACTTCATGATCGCGAGGGTCGTGTGGCAATCGCAGGATTCTATGATCGCGTGAAGCCGCTGGAGAATTGGGAGCGCGAAGCATGGCGCAAACTTCCGGTGGATGGAGACAAGCTCGTTCTGAAAGAAACGGGCGTGCCCGAACTTTTCGGCGAAGCCGGCTACAATTCGGTTGAGCGCATCTGGGCGCGACCGACGGCCGAGATCAATGGAATCGGCGGCGGTTATCAGGGCAAAGGGACAAAGACCGTGATCGCCAGTCATGCGATGGCAAAACTGACCTTCCGGCTTGTTCCGGAACAGCACGGCGAGGAGATTCTAAAGCAGGCAAAGGAGCATTTGCGAAAGCATCTGCCCAAAGGTGTCACGCTGGAGATTACCGATGGTCACAGCGGGCCGTGGTATCTCACCGATCCGCATTCAGCGATCGGCGAAGCAGCCCAGCGTGCATTGCGCAAAGCTTTCAACCACGGTGTCGCGCTAATTCGCGAAGGCGGCAGCATCCCAATTGTCTCGGAGTTTCGCGGCATCCTGGGAATCGAAACGCTTCTGACGGGCCTCGGATTGTCTGATTGTCGCGCGCATTCGCCTAACGAAAATTTCCCTCTCGAAAATTTCGAGGGCGGCATTCGTCTCAACAAAGCCATTCTCCAAGAGCTCGCCCATTGATCTTGTTTGCCGCGACTAAAACAATCCTGCGGAGTCTTTTGGTCCTGGCGATTTGTTTCACGGCGATCCCCGCTTCGGGCACCGCTGAAGAGTCGTTAGGCACAAAAATTAAGAAGATTTTCGAACCAACTCCAACGCCCACGCCCACGCGAAAACATCGGGAGCGCTCAGCGAAAAAACCCACGCCGAGTCCGTCCCCGACGGCTTCGCCAAAACAGAAGAAGATTTCGCCGACTCCATCCCCGAGCCCGGCGCCGAAGGCGAAATCAAAGCGCAAAAAGGCATCTCCCACGCCAACTCCGTCTCCATCCGCGACCGTCACGCCAGCGGAGACCCCATCTGCCAGTCCGACCGAAACTCCGCGGCCTTCGGCGACGCCATCACAAACTGTGCATCCGACACCCGAAAGAAAAGGCGCGCCCAATGTAAGCCTTTCGCCAGATGAGATTGCTGGTTACGACACTTATCCGCCGAAAGTGCACCAAATCATCGAGGCGGGACTCGAGCTGACAAAACAAAATCTCGGTTACAGCTATGGCTCGGCCGAGCCCACAGATGGGGGAATGGATTGCTCAGGCTTCATTTATTACGTCCTCCGGCAAAATGGATTCTTCGACGTGCCACGTGATTCCAGCCAGCAATATGTCTGGGTGCGCAAGGCCGGAAATTTCAACGCGGTCCTGAGCCGCCACGAGGATTCATTTGAATTCGATGCGCTCAAGCCGGGCGATCTGCTCTTCTGGCGCGGCACCTACAGCATCGATCGCGATCCGCCGGTCACGCACACAATGATTTATCTGGGACGCGAAAAGCGGACGAAAAAGCGCGTCATGGTCGGAGCGAGCGACGGTCGTACATACGATGGAAAACAACGCTTTGGCGTCAGCGTGTTTGATTTTAAATTGCCGCCACCACCGACCAGCGCCGACGCCAAACTCAGTCCAGTTTTTGTCGG
>Ga0137365_10004040_pt1 | contig 11755 bp, 10 predicted proteins | sample SagtaG_9_FD_104799 | JGI IMG/M metagenome (GOLD analysis project Ga0137365, IMG submission 104799) | Vadose zone soil microbial communities from Sagehorn Ranch, Mendocino, California, USA - Sage1_L_40_16 metaG | ecosystem: Environmental > Terrestrial > Soil > Vadose zone | place: USA... | reverse complement strand
TCTCAGCAGCAACTTCGGCAACTTCCTCATTCGGGACGCGTTTTATCCCGGTAGTCGATTCCATGTCTACAGGAAAAATGACGCAAGCCATCTTGCGTTCCCGGTAGTAAGCCGCAACCTCAGCATGGGTATGCATGTCAATCGCCACCAGGCTCTTTATATCCATATAAGCAAAATTCCTATGTTTCTTTTCATTCACCCATCTTCTGCCGCTCTTGTTCTTTTAGGATACGACGCAAGATTTTACCCGAGGGGTTCCTGGGAATGGCATCGATGAATTCGACCTCACGCACATTTTTATACGTGGCAAGCTTGTCATTAACCCATCCCATCAAATCATCAGCGGATTGTTGTTCGTAACCTGCTCGTAGAACCACGTAAGCTTTTGGCACTTCTCCGGCTTCCTCATCTGGCTTAGCGATGACTGCCACATCGGCAACAGCGGGATGCTCGAGCAACAAAGCCTCAATCTGTGCAGGAGCTACACTGAACCCTTTGAACTTGATCATCTCCTTCTTACGATCAGTAATCGTCACATATCCATCTTCATCCCGCCAACCAATATCTCCCGTGTAAAGCCAACCATCGCGTAATGCCTCGGCAGTAGCATCAGGCGCTTTCCAATATCCTTGCATAATCTGTGGTCCCTGTACAATCAATTCGCCTACTTCGCCTATCCCCAATTCTATTTGACCAGTCTCAATATCAACAATCTTCTGCTTTGTATCGTGAATCGGCAGTCCAATAGTTTCAACCTTAATAAGCCGCCGGTTGTAGACAGGGTTCGAGTGCGTCCCCGGCGAAGCTTCGGTTAAGCCGTAAGAGGTCATCACGGTGATACCGGTTCGCTCTTGGAAGCGGTAGGCCATGGCAGGCGGAACAGGAGCCGCGCCACACTGAGTATACCGAACGGTAGATAGGTTATACTCTTTCAATCGTGGCCAATCACATAACAGCGCCAGCACTTGAGGAACGGTGTACAGCAGCGTAATACGTTCCTCTTGAATGAGCTGCAAACATCGGTTTGGATCGAAACGCTCCATCAGCACCATTGTGGCGCCTGATATCGAAGCGGTTCCAATAAGCATTATGCCGTAGATATGGTAGAGAGGCACGAAAACCAGCATGCGATCATGGGAAGTAATTCGAGCAGTAGCCACAGATTGGTAGGCATTGCATACGACATTCTTATGGCTGAGCATGACACCCTTTGGCAATCCTGTTGTACCACTGCTATATGGAAGTGTGAGTAAATCTTCTTCTGAAAGTGCTGGGGATATGGGAGGGGTAGACGCATAAGCACACACCATCTGCCTGAAGGAGTGCATATGCGACAGAAGAAGCTGATGCTCATCATCAACGACAATGATATGCTTCAATGTCGGGGTTTGCGCCCGTACCTTTTCTATTAGCGACAACAATTCGTGTTGGACAACAATTGCGACCGCTTCGCAATTGCTCAATTGATAGGCTACTTCTCGCTCCTTGTAAGATGGATTCATAGGGCTAATAATCGCGCCAATACGCGCAAGTGCAAACCAGCTCACTATAAACTCTGGCCGATTCGTCATGAGTAAGCACACCCTATCACCTTTTTGTATGCCCAGATCGAGTAAAGCATTGGCAAATGCATTGACCAGCGCCTCTAATTCCCGATAGCTCAGGTTTACGTCCTTCTCGTTCCCACTCTGTCTCCGATCAATGTCCTTAACAGTACGAATTGGAGATGAAAAGATTATTGCCTCATTCTCTGGATATCGCTCGGCAGTCTTTGACAAGATTTCCGCATATGAATGGGATGGATATTGTAATGACGGCCGGAAAAGCTCTGTTTGTATATGCAACCTGTTAGTAATTTCAGAAGGAGACATTTCTGTCATATCTCTTCTCTCTCCGTTAATCTCATCTTTAAGGGCGATTGTACTGATTAACAAAATGCCCCTGCCCTTTGTAGGAGCCGATTTATCGCGCTCACCGCCGATGTATCGGCCTTCGCCAGCATTCACGAAATTCCTTTGTTCCTGATGTATTTTATCACTTGGCTGGTACTTCTCAGGTACTGGTGGATACATTTCACACAACCCGACATTTCAACCCTCTTATCTCGACCAACTTTTTAGACCGACCAGAACGTACACAACCACCCTGTCAGGGTTTTACTCCAGTCGTGGAATGCTGCCGATGGCAGCGAGTGGCGGTGGAAAATCGAGTTCTATAATCATAGCTAATGCAACAGCATCTTCAATAACGTAACTGTGCCGCACTTATCTCGTTTGCGGTAATCAGGCTCGATCCTTAATGTAGGGCCTACTACGCCGTTCTCTGCGAACGCGGAGAGAACTGGAATGCCAGGATTCCCATGCGAAAGCCGGGATCATTGGCAGGTGCGTCAAACAATTAAGGAAGAACGGGCACGCGCCGATGCCGAGATTGAGGAGTACCAAGAACAGCCGCGTTTACCGGATGGGTGCCGACTTCTGTTTCGTGTGCAAGGGGCAGAGATTCTACGTCTAGATGCGCAAGAACAAACGGTGACGTGAAACCCTGCCTGTATTTTCAAGAATTTGAAAACACACTCGTGTTCTGTATAATGCGTTCAAGGGCGTTAGTTTTTAGCTCAAAGACTTATGGGAATGGATTTAAACTCTGAAGAAAAAATGCTCGTTGAATACGCAAAAGAAGCTATTGTGAAATACAATAAAATCCGTCATGCAAATGGGGGTACCGACACATTATATTCTTTCCTCCTTTCAGACAGCGGTAAAATCCATGAGGGCGCTTGTTATGAGTCAAATCTCGCTCTTGCTACAGTTTGTGGCGAGAGATATGCTATTGCAAACATGATCCTTCAAGAGTCATATAAAGCCAAGATTAAAAGTATCGTAGTAGCTGATCCCGTGCCAGAGGTTCAAGAACATGGTAGACCGCCATGGGGAACTTGCCGTCATCTTATCTGGTCACAAGGAACACCAGAGACAACAGTTATCCTCAAGCAATACATTCAAGAAAAAGCAGGCTGGACGTTTCCAAAACTAGAAAAATACACAATCAAAGACTTTTATCCGCTTCCTTACGAACCAAAGGAAGGATTGTGGGATAATTGGCAACCAAAATAAGTCCTATGAGTTGAAATATGAGCTTGTAGAGGGAAGCTAAACAAGTGGGGGCTAGGTGGTTTTTACTGCTTCGATGTTTATATATCAACGACGTTGATTGAGCGGGAAATGAGGAAAAAGAGAAACGTGGAAATGATCGTCAAGTACTCAGCTAACGATAAGAACACCCGATGTTCATTTACCATTTTGCTCCCCATTTGTATGCTGAAATCAAGTTAGCGTAAATCCCGCACTCGTTTGGCTTTAAACTGCGTTGGCGGCAGTGTTCCCTGTGGTAGCACCTCGATAACCGCCCGCAATTCACACGAAGAACGTATCTCACGTTCAACCTGGTCAGCAATTTCAGCATAGCGCTCCGTTGAGACCTCTGGAAGTGCTTCTACCTGCACAATTAGTACATCGAGATCGCGTTCCTTCGTGAGGACTATGCCAAATTCAGGACCTAGCATGGGAATACCACGTACCACATCTTCAATGCTAGAGGGAAAAGTGTCACACCGCGCACATTCAGCATATCATCTGCCCTGCCTGACATCCCTCCTACCGCACGAGCATGCGTGCGTCCACAGGCGCAGGGTTCATGTGTCAAAATAGTATAATCGCCAACCAGGAAACGTAGTTGGGGAGATGCTTCCGAACACAGGTTGGTTACCACAGTCAATCCCCTGTTTCCATCTTGCAGTGCGTGCATATTCTCATCCACAACCTCCCAGACCTGGACATCCTCCATCAAATGCGTGCTGACTACGCCCTCCTTTTGCGCAACAACAGCCGCGCAAGTATACCCACCAGCAGACGGAGCCGCCTCAGTACAGCCATAGAACTCGTGTAATTCGGCCTGCCAGGTCTCTTCCAGCCGCTTCCGGGTTGATGGGATACTAAAACCAGGCTCACCAGCACAGAACAAATTAAGCATAGCGAACCGCTACCCGCAGTTTCTCACTCTGCATCTCTCGCAGTTCCTCTCGAGACGCAGTATCGAGCCTGGTACACCAGAATTGCTCGCTATCCGGTCGCTCAGGCGAGAGTCGGTACTTCTGCATCATTGCAATCCAGTCATCACGAATATCGCTTATGAACATCCTCCTTGATTTTATCCAACTTCTAACTTTGCCTAATCTAGCAAAGTCCAATCATCACAACTCTAATTGTTCTGCAATGAGCTGCGCCAAATGCACGACACGTATTCGCCGTCTACTAGCATCAACCCCTCCACGCAGATGCATCAAGCACCCTGGATTATCTGCCACCAGTATCGTTGCTCCGGTACTCTCAGCATTATTCAGTTTATTATTCATGATGCGTTCCGACACATCACCATGCTCGATCGAAGTTGCCCCTCCAAAACCACAACATACATCTGATTGTGGCATCTCTCGCAACTCCAACCCCAACGCGTCCTGGATGATATGTCGCGCCTCTGTATGCAACCCAAGACAATTGATCGACTGGCAAGAATCGTGATATGTTACGACAACATTTTCGCCTTTGCTTTTCCTAACTGGCAGTTTTGTACCATTCGCCAGTAAAACATGATCCACAAAGCCCGCAAAATCCATCACCTTCTCGGCCAATGCCTGCGCTCGTCTCTTCCATCCTTGTTGCTGCAGGTCCTCAAAAAGCCTGATATAGTCTTGGGTCAGCGTTACTACACAACTCGTCGTAGCGCCTACGATGTAATCGGCATTACTTTCTGCTAAAGCTTGCTCCAGCATCACAATTGTCTGGCGCGCCATTCGTGTGCAATTCGCACGATCACCAGAATTGAGAGCAATCAGACCGCAACAATTTTCTTTCTGTGGGAATGTCACCTGGACACCACATGCACTCAACACTCTGATCGCAGCCTCACCCATTTCAGGGAAAAGACGATCTATCATACATCCCGCGAAGTAACAGACTGTTATACCTCTCTGTTCTACATCAACCTGGTCCGTTGTACTACTAGAAGACTTCACCAACTCTCCTTTCAACCTATCGCGCAGCGGCTTTGACGCGAAGGCTGGTAGACTGCGCCAGCGTGCCAGGTTGGCAATTGAACGTACTCCAGGAAGTTTGCCAAATATACCCAGACTACGCGTACGAATGTACTTACTGCCACGAGTCATTGGTAACTGGGCTAAACTAAAAAACCGCACCGCACTATCAAACAGGCGAGGGCGAGCCATCACAGCAAAAATCACCTTCTTAAGCCATGGCAACCCTTTCGCTTCAACAACTCGACTGCGCACATCAAGGATCAGGTTTGGCAGAGGTATCTCGACAGGACAGACAGTTTCACAGGCGTTACAGCTTACGCACAGGCTCTGAGGTCCCGCGTCTGCATCAAGCCCATGGTGGTAAGGCGTTACAACCAGGCCAATTGCGCCACTGTAGATGTAGCCGAAGACGTGACCTCCGACTTGCTGGTAGGGAGGGCAGATGTTGGCACAAGCAGCGCAGCGTATGCAGCGCAGAGCCTCTCTAAAATGCGGATCAGCTCTCATCTCACTGCGTCCATTATCGACAAGCACAATATGCATCTCTTTGTCCGGCGTCGCAGGACCAGTGATAAAAGTGGTATAGCTTGTAATATGCTGGGACGTGGCGCTGCGCGCTAGCAAACGTAACTGTACCATTACCTCGGCAAACGTGCCGATCAGTTTGTCATAGCCAGCCATAACAACGTGGACAGGGGGCAATGAAGTGACCAGACGGCCGTTCCCCTCGTTTGTGAGCATCATCACGGTACCACTTTCAGCAATCAGAGCATTCGCTCCGCTTATACCCATACCCGCGTTAAGAAATGATTTTCGATGCTCTACCCGAATGACCGCAACCTGTTCGGCAACATTTTCACGCGAAATCTCACGGCCAAGCGTTTCTGTGAGTAAGCTGCCAACTTGCTGGCGCGTCTTATGTATTATGGGCATCACCATATGCGAGGGACGTTCGTGCGCAAGCTGAGCCACCCATTCACCAAGGTCGGTTTCAACAGGACTAATTCCGCGTTCTTCCAAATACGCATTTAACTCGGTTTCTTCGCTCACCATCGTCTTAGATTTGACAACAAGGTCAATGCCCTTGCGCTGGCACAGTTCGTAAATATAGCGGTTAGCATCCTCTGCTGTACGTGCTTCGTAAATGATTGCCCCTGCCGTTTCTGCCTGGGCTTTGAATTGAGCTATCAATTCTTCCTGTTGCTCAATCGCATTGTCTTTCGCTTTGCGTAGGGCAGAACGCATGGTAGCAAAACTATATTCAGAGCCGTAATCACCCTCCTCGGAAGCAAATACATTTGAGCGCGAAATCCGCCACGATGGGGCAAAGCGTTCCAGAGCCTGGTGCATATTATCGTCTTCGAGCGCCCTCTCCAGGCGTTCCTCGAAAAGTTGGTGCTCATTAGTACGATTTGCCGTTTCTTCACTGAGAGTCTGTTGAGTAGATGTGACTTCGAAGTTGCTAGTCATGGCTTGACCTCTTCCTCGTCTGCAACGATAATGATGCACAACGTTTTGGCACTTGCTAGGCTGTTTTATCAACTTCTATTTTACAACAGACATGTATTAATATCCCTTCCTGGTCGTGTCGAAGTCAAGTATCTATATTTACACTGACCCAATGCGCTCGATGGTTGGTGTGCTAGAATAGGGTTGAATTCACTGAAGTCACCAACAAATTTTGTAGTAGACATGGAGGTGCAATTTGGATGTAGCAGCAATAGGAACGGCTAATTCTCTCTTTCAATTGTTCCTCTCTGAGCATATATTAAATGGCATCACTTTTCTTGGTCACTCATTAGTATTATTAGGTTTTCTCTATCTCTCCTATGATTTGCTCGGCAAGCCACAAGGAATACTCAAGGGGTTACTCATCCTTTTCACCCATTTTGTGGTAAGTATCTTGGTTTTGGCAATCTTTGCTCCTGCCATGCTCTTCTTGTTTCAAGAAACCCTTAGGGTAACTCACCTACGATCTAATATTGTTGGCCCTAGCCAGCAGATAGGTGAAATTATCGTCTTTACACTCATGATAGGAATCCTCCAGGGAACGTTGATAGCTTTCCCTAATCATAGCAGGACAGTCAAAAGGTTTCTGTGGAGAGATGGCCTGATAGGGTTTCTATTTGCATTGGTCTTCTTTAGTATTGATGAGTACGTAGTATTTCATACTGCAATCAACGATATGAACAATGTGAACTACGAAATTCCAGATTTTTTGTTCTTTGTCCTTATGGGTGTTACCGGTGCTGGTTTTTGGCGCAGATACGGCCAGAGTCCTCATCTCACCCTTTCAGATGTATCAGAAGAAGAGGAGGCAATTCAGCATGCTGATAGGATTATGCAGAGGAAAGATGAACCTCTCCCTTCCTTCTTTTCTGTGACAGACTTCATCAGAGCACTGCTATTTTGGTATATTGTCGGAGGTCTGTCCATCATTCTCTGGGCAGTTCTATATATACTTCAGTTCGGCTTAACGCAAGACCTTCTTTTCTATTTTGTCGATTTGTTCATTGGAGCAGCACCAGCAAGTCTTGTTTGCGGCAGTTCAAAGTATATAATCTGGAAAGTACATCACTTGCGTGAAAAGCAGCTGGGAATTATAGGAGCTATAATTAGCTTGTTTGGGTTATCTTTTGTTCTTATTGAACCGCTGGTTCTATTTTTGACAAAACCTTAAGGGGTCCCTATTGCCCATTGTGAACACTGAGCTCGAGTTGCATCGTCAAAATATGTAATCGTCGCAACATTTATAGCCAATTTGGGGTCATAGCCATATACCAATGCCAGTAGCGATCCCAATTTAGAATATACAATGTCTCAGGAGGTATGAGAACCGGATATAGGTGGTTGTGAAGGATTTTTATTTCCAAAGCCATATCCTCCCCCACCTTGCTGCTGCTGTTGTCCAGGTTGCTGATTGAAAAATCCACCATCTCCACCATTCGTGGAAGGAGATGTAGCAGGTGTATTATTTGCTGGAGTTGCCTGATTAGATGTTGTTCCGACCGCATGTCCAGCAACCAGGCCACCTAGTAATCCAAAGGTTACAATAGAACCTGCTACCAACCACTTTTTGCATTCATGCGCAAATGTCAATGTCTCAGTCTTGGATTTACGGGGCGTTACCGGCCTTGCCTGCATGGGACGAGCTTGTGTAGGATATGGTGGAATCCCTCGCGTTGCAGAAGTTGATGCTACAACGTTATTCTGCTGAGGCATCATCTGAGCATTCTGCCCCCCATAAGGCTGATAAGGTACTGCTTGCTGTCTATAAGGATCATCTGCATCCGGATAAACCATTCGTAATAGCCTCCAACTTTTGCATTAGTCCGTCAAACTTCATGTGACATGTGAAATGTAGGGGCATCCCTTGCGGATGCCCGGCTCAACTACTCATGAATTCGATCCTACACGTACTATAACCGATGTTTATGAGATGCCCATGAAATTTCAATCAGGATTCTGTAATATTTGCTTCAAAAAAATATCAAATATCATGCATGCAACAAATCAATGGTTGGGCTAAAAATTACCGCTCAAAATGAGCGGTATATGAGCGGTATTTTCGCTAATGAAGAGAAAAACAGCGAGGATTAGTTTTGAGATAAAAAGTCGAATTCCATTCCTGGCAACAATAGTATCAACCGTACCTATCGCATACGAAGCAACGATTGCCTGAATGAATTTTCATTCGATGCATCTTAAAAGACGTGTTTGATCCACTGCGCAATATCTTGAATCACCTCTTCAATAACATGACCCGGCACATTATACACTGCGGGAGTTGATTTCTCCCCACCCTCAAACGGCATAAACAGGTGGGAAAGTCCAGCATAACTCTTGAACTGAACATCACTCCGCCCAGTAAGTGCACTCTTCCAAATCAGGAAGTCTTCCATGGTAACCTGGTAGTCGCCCTCGGCTTGAAGAATCAACATGGGCTGCTGTAAGCCTCTAGCGATTTTCTCAGGATGATACCCTCGTAAATCCAACCAGTACGATGCAGGTACGCTCAACGGCAGATCTGAAGCGGGTGTCGACAAAGACAAATCTGGCGACTTCACAAGGGCAACTTGCTTCTTGAGTTCATCCAAATGTTTCTGCTGTTCTGCAGAAAGCGTTCCAGATAGTGAGTAAATATATGAAAATTGATTTAGTATTGTATCTTCCAGGGGTCGGCACAAACCAGCCAGCACAATCAGGCCTGCAATTCCCGTATCTGCTGCGATACGCGGTAGCAAATATCCTCCCAAACTATGTCCCAGTACAACAATACGCTGTGTGCTCACTTCCGCAATACCGCGTAGCAAGGATACAGCATCCAGCGCGTCGTCGATCACCTCTTCCTTTACAGTTAGGGTGCTTACAAGATCACGCATCTTCTCAGGATACACCTTTGTTCGCTTATCGTAACGCAACACCACAATTCCCTGAGATGCCAGACCCCAAGCAAGATCGCGGAACGGCTTATTAGGTCCGATTGTCTCATCTCGATCATTCGGCCCCGAGCCATGCACCAGTAATACTGCTGCAAATGGTCCTTCACCAACTGGGACACTCAGTGTCCCTGGCAAGACCCACTCACCCTTACCAATCTGCACCTCTTGTTCCTTAAATAAATCCTGATTCACATAAGCAGGAGGTTCATATACTGCTGAATACTGTTGCTCAACGCTTCCAACTGGAGTAATGGATAAGCCTACAATTTTACCTGGCTCTTTGAAAGCCACGTTGAAATCAAGACTGGCATTTGCAAAAGCACAGGTCACAATCACAAGTTCAGCAGAGGGTATCTGGAAAGTGTGCTCTCCAACTTGTTCCTTAAACTCCCCAACTTGTGCTGCAAGCGATAACCTTGTCGCCTGCAGTCTCTCCACTGGAAATTGCTGCTTGATACTTTCATCCAAACTTTGCACAACTGCCTCAAAATCTCCTTGAAAAAACCGAGTAACCAATTGCTGCGCAGTTTGTATTTTATCGTTATCTATCATATTCACTCACCTTTATTCGTAAACATCACTGTTTTAAGGTCCTTATCAAGTATATGATGTTTACGCAAGGCTATTGTGCTAAGGGAAATTTTGGGAAAAGAACCCATGAATCCTCTGGCGCGTAGGAACGGGGACGCTTGCGGATTGACTCCAACCTATTCGTTCAGGAGTCCCAGAAAAGGCGGCCAGAACGCGGCTGCCATGGAGGGCCCCTGCTTGTCATCCTGAGATGCTGCTATCACTCTTTGCCTTCCTCCAACCGCATAGATAATCCCACCCCACAAATGAGCCAAAAATAGAGGCTCATAATAACTTTCTGATGTGTGACCCAATGCAGTATACCAGGCCCTTCCACCATCATACCCGTGATACCACGCAATGGGATGGTCAATACCCATCGTTCCACCTTTGTACGTTCTCTCATCGATGGTCATCAGTACATTGACTCTTCCACGAGGATTTGTAGCAAAGTTGTACCACTCATCGGTACGTATCCAGATCGCCGGTAACATCATTGTTGATGGATGGGTTCTATCAGTCACATGAATAGTCGCCTGTACAACCTTCGAGTGTCCATGTATACGATCGAAATACGCTCCCACCAGACCACCATACCAGGACCAGGCGTATTCAGTGTCGCTTGCAGAGTGTACTCCCACATATCCACCACCGGCCCGAATATAGTGCTCAAACGCTGCCTTCTGATTATCATCAAATATGTTGCCAGTAGTCATGAGAAAAATAACAGCATCGTAATGGGCCAGATTCACATCGGTAAAAACGCTAGCGTCTTCAGTAAAATCAACCCTAAAGTTATGTTCAGTAGCAAGCTTTTGGAGAGCTATTTTCCCATCTTTGATCGAGGCATGACGAAATCCACTCGTCTTGGAAAATACAAGCAGTCGCCTGGAACATGAATTGTTAGTAACAGGAGTGCCGCTTCCGTCAAGATTAGTCTGCTGCCCATTGCATTTGATTCGAGATGTAGTATCAGTGGATGTTTGTACGAGGTTGCAGCTTGCAACAACTAATAATGTGGTGGCAAGCAACAGTACGATTGATGGAACTAACAGCCAGGGCTTCTTAATCATGATAATTCTTTACTGAGACAAGGCTAGATACGCATAATGGTTGACATGGAACCTCGTATATAACAGTGCTAGTCCTATCCGGTATAACCACAAACTCCCACTCTTGGAGAATTCACTACGGGCAACATCATCTCTCTATCTTTCTGTTTCTTTCCACACTCATTACACAACCACTTTTCGTAACCATCCCAGTCAGTATAGATCCCAGTAGCAGTCTTACCGCAAATATCACAGGGTATTGTAGGAGGCTCATTTCTGGCCATGATTTTGATTGCTTTCTTCCCCCGCCCTCGAGTTTCACCCTCGCGTTCATCTACCACCTTGAGTGCAAGCTCAGTAGACGAGCCAAAATCATACACATAGGTGAACTTCAGGCCCAGCTTGAGAACCTGCCCAAATTCAGCATTCATGCTACGTTCTCGAATAGGCCTGTAGGAGACCTCTGATATTTGCGCCTGGACAAATTTCATTAGGTCGGCTACGCGCTCAGGAGGGTAAGTCTCAGCGATTTGAGCTTGAATGTCCTCTAAGAGTTGATTTTGGGTATCAGATTGAAATTCGACTTCATCAGCAGC
>Ga0137365_10004032_pt1 | contig 11760 bp, 9 predicted proteins | sample SagtaG_9_FD_104799 | JGI IMG/M metagenome (GOLD analysis project Ga0137365, IMG submission 104799) | Vadose zone soil microbial communities from Sagehorn Ranch, Mendocino, California, USA - Sage1_L_40_16 metaG | ecosystem: Environmental > Terrestrial > Soil > Vadose zone | place: USA: California... | reverse complement strand
GTGGCGGGGGAGGGATTTGAACCCTCGACCTCTGGGTTATGAGCCCAGCGAGCTACCAGACTGCTCCACCCCGCGCCGTTGCTGGCGCAAGGTAGCACAGCGAGCTGTGGTGGCGCAAAGGTCGCGCTCCACACTGTGGAGGGCGGCGCCGCGGCCCTCCGAACGCTGAACGCCTTACGAGCCAGGCGTTGTGGAGGACGGCGTCTTCCCCTGGCTGGAGCCGAGCGCCTGGTCCAGCAGCCTGGCCATGGCCTTCACGTGCTGCTGGTACCCGGCCAGGTCGCCCTTCTGGAGCGCCGCCTGCGCGGCGTCGTACTCCTGACTCGCCCGCTGCAGGAGCTGCTGCACGGTTGCCGACGCCCCCGGCTGCTGGGCGGGCGGCGTGGTCGAGCTCGGCGGCTCCGGAGTCGGCGACACCGGCTGCCCGGTCACCACCTGGCTGATCGCCTCGGACAGCGTGTCGGCGTAGCCGACGTCGGTATTCAGCACCACCGCGACCTTCTCGAGCAGCGGGATCGTGTTGATGGCGGCGCTCTGGCTCGCCCCGGCGCTCTGCACGAAGATCGGCTGCACGTACAGCAGCGAATCCTTCACCGGCACGATCAACAGGTTCCCCAGGATCACCTTGGAGCCCTGCTGGTTCAGCAGCGAGAGCTGCGACGCCACCGTGGGATTGGCCAGGATTCTCGAATTCACCTGCGTGGGCCCATCGATGGTGCGTGCCGGGTCGAGGCTGAACAGCGTCATCTGGCCGTAGTCGTCAGGATCCGAGCCGACCGTCATGTAGGCCACCATGTTCTGTTTGTTGTTGGGCGTGAACGGCATCACCAGCGAGAACTTCGGCTGGGTCTGCCCGGGCAGGCGCGTCAGCAGGTAGTACGGCCGCATCTTGCCGGCATTGGTGGGCGGCGCGAGCGCGGCCACCGGGCTCTGGGGCTGCGGCTGCTGTTGCTGCTGCTGGATCTCGCCGGAGCGGTCCTCGGGCAGGGACCATAGGTCCTTGCGCGAGTACAGCTCGTCGGCGGTGCTCAGGTGGTAGAGGGTGTAGCGGTCGGTCTGGATCGAGAACAGGTCCTCGGGGTAGCGCAGGTGCGACTGCAGGCCCACCGGCATGCTCGCCTTGGGAGCGAACAGGTTCGGGAACGCCTTGCGCCAGGTCTGCAGGATCGGGTCGGACTCGTCGAAGGCGTACAGGGTGACCTTGCCCGTGTAGGCGTCGACGACGGCCTTCACCGAGTTGCGGATGTAGTTGCCCGAGCCGCTCACGCCGCCGGCGCTCGACTCGTCGTGGCGCGCCGCGTCCCCGAAATTGATCCGCTGCACGTACGGATAGTCGTTGCTGGTGGTGTAGCCGTCGCGCACGAACATGATGCGACCGTCGACCACCACCGCGTAGGGGTCGCCGTCCCACTGGAGGAAGGGCGCGACCTTCTCGACCCGATCGCGGACGTCGCGGTTGAACATCAGCCGCGACTGCGAGGTGATGTTGCCAGAGATCAGCAGGTTGATGTCGCGGAACCGCAGGGCGAACGCCAGCCGCCTCGCCGTGCTGGAGAGCTGCACGCCGCCGTCCGCGTCATAGCTGGACGTCTGCGTGTCGCCGGTCGGCGTGGGCCGGTCGACCTCCGGCTGCTTGGTGTCGACCACCACGTAGTCCGGGCCCGCCTGCGGCGGCTCGCCGAAGTACACCCGCGGCTGCGTCACCGAGATCTTGGCCTTCGACTGGTCGAAGTTGGAGACGATGAAATCGGGCTGCCCCTGCTTGGCGGCGGTGTTGACCTGGGTCGCCACCACGCCGTAGCCGTGGGTGTAGGCGAGGTGCAGGTTCTGCCAGGTCTTGGCGCCGCTGGAGAGCAGGCTCGGGTCGACCTCGCGCACCGAGATCATCACCTGGCGGAGCTGCCCGTCCACCTGATACCGGTCCACGTCCACGTCGCTGAACGAGTAGTACTGGGCGATCGCCTGGAGGTTCTTGATGGACGGCTTGAGGACTTCGGGGTCCCACAGCCGGATGTTGTCGACCGTGCTGCGGTTGGCGTTGATGTCCTGGGAGCTCAAGGCGGCGCCGTCCTCGAACGGTTTCGTCTGGATGCTGTCCAGGTTGAACGCCTGGCGGGTGGCATCGATGTTGCGCTGGATGTAGGGCCGTTCCCGCTGGAGCTCCTGGGGAGCGACGCGGAATCGCTGGAAGACCGCCGGGGTGATCCCGCCGATAATGATCGAGACCCCGGCCAGCAGCACGATGCTGAACAGCGGCACGGCGATGCCCCGGCTGCGCACGCCCCAGAAGAACAGCACGGCGCAGATCAGCGCCACCCAGAACAGCACCTCCAGGGCGGGGATCTGCGCCTTGACGTCGGTGTAGGTCGCCCCCGTGACCGCGCCGCGCTTGGAGTACACGAGCTGGTACTTGTTGAGCCAGTAGCCCCAGGCCTTCAGCGCCACGATCAGGCCGAGCAGGATCGTCAGGTGCGACTGGGTCGGGCCGGCAATGCGGTCGGAGGAGACCTGCGGGCGGATGCCGCCGAGCAGGTAGTGGCCGGCCGCCGACAGCAGCAGCGCCAGCACCAGCGTCCAGAACAGCCAGCCGAACACCGCCTGCATGAAGGGGAGCTGGAAGACGTAGAAGCCGATGTCCCTGTGGAACTGCGGGTCCTTCTGGTTGAAGGAAACCGCGTTGCGCCACAGCAGGAAGGTCTGCCACGAGCCGGAGGCCTGCAGGCCGACGACCAGGCCGAGGAAGGCGGCGACACCGATCCGCAACGGCCGGAGGTAGGGCCCGAGCACCTGCTGGATCCGCTCCACCTGGGGACGGCCGGCCACGTTGACGCTGTAGCGGGGGGCGAGCCGCTCCACCAGCCACAGGTTGATGCCGACGATCAGGCCGCTTCCCACCCCCGCCAGCAGGCCGAGCGTGACCTTGGCGCGGATCTGACCCCAGAACACGCTGGTCTTGTCGACCTCGCGGAACCAGAGCAGGTCGGTGTAGAAGCTCGACAGGCTGCCGATCGCAGCCAGCAGGACGAACGCCAGCAGCAGGACAGCAAGAGTCCAGCGGCGCGGAGGGCGGCGAGCTGCTACCACGGCGGGGGGCCTTTCACTCGGTACGGCTGCCTCATGCAAACCGCCTCTGGCCAGCCGCTTTCGCCGTGGCTGGCCGCCTCATCAGACCCTAGCACGTCATCTGCCGAAAGGCTGACCCCGGCTCGGCCCGTACCGTTCGCGCAAGACCGACGCCTTGGGTAGACGGGGCGGGGGATCCTGCTTCGCCCAGCCGCACTGGAGGGTTCCCGTGGTGTTTCTCCTTGCCATCGCGCTCGCCTTCGGCCTGCTGGCCGGCAGCGTGGCGCTGGCCGTCACCGGCTCCAGGCAGTCGCCACGCTGGTGAGGCCGGTTGGCCCGGCCCGCGCAGCCGGCTCCAGCCCCGACCGGTCCGCGGGGGTGGCGATCTCGCGGGCCGGGCTCAGCACCGAGCTGCCGGGTCGCCAGGCGTGGACTGCAGGAAGGCGATCGCGTCGGCCAGGTTGGACACCGGCACCAGGCGCACGCCCGGCGGTGGGTGCTGCGTGGCCTCGCCGCAGTTGGCGCGCGGGAGCAGGAACACGGTCGCGCCCTGCCGCTTGGCGCCGACGATCTTCTCGCCGATGCCGCCGATCGGCACGACCGAGCCGTCCTCGATGATCTGGCCGGTGCCGGCGATCCGGCGACCGCCGGTGAGGTCCCCCGGCGTGAGCCGGTCGTAGATCGACAGCGCGAACATCAGGCCGGCCGAGGGCCCGCCGATGTTCTCGGTGTTGATCGACACCGGCACCGGCAGCTTGCCGTACTGCTCGTGGAGGACCACCCCGATGCGCGGCTGGCCGCCGTCCAGGGCGACCGGAACGCGCACCGCCACGTCGGCGTCGCCGCGCTTGACCGTCAACGCCAGGGTCTCGCCTGGGTGGTGGCCCTGGATGGCGCCCTGGAGCTGCTTGATGCTGCTGACGGGTCGCCCGTCGACGCGGACCAGGCGGTCGCCGGGTCGCAGCTTGCCGTCCGCCGGCGCGCCGGGGCGGACCTCGGTGACGTCGACCGCGCTCGGGTCGACCGTGTAGCCGAGCTTGCGCAGCGCCACCACCGCCGCCAGCACCTTGGACTCGTCCATGTCGTCGGCGTTCTGCTGGTTCACCTGTTGGGTGCTCTCGCCCTGCGGGTAGATGTCGCTGCGCGGGCGCAGCTGCACGTCGCGGTTGGCCAGGTCGAGGATGGCCTCGAAGAAGCGCACGTCGTCGTCGATCCCGACCGAGGTGAGGTAGAACCTGCCCTTGGAGTCGTAGACCTGCGTGCCGCCCTCGACCTTGACGCGGCTGAGCACGTCCTCAGCCGGACCGGGAGACAGCGCCACGACTGGAAGCTGGTAGAAGTTCAACGCGAGGACCACCACGACCAGCACGACGGCTCCGACGCCCGCGGTCAATCGCTGCCGCACGCGACCTCCTCCACTCCGAGCCGTCATGAACCTGCCCGTGCTCCCGTTCGAGCGCTGGAACGCCCTCGTCTATCTTCTTACAGATAACGCGGGGAATCGACGAAGATCGGCCCGAGGTCGTCGAACGACTCGATGACGCGACCGGCACCGAGCGCGACGCATTCCAGCGGAGCATCGACCATGTGCACGGAGACCTCCGCCTCCTGGGCGATGCGGTCGCCGAGGCCAGGGAGCATGCTCGACCCGCCGGACATGAAGATGCCCTTGTCGAGCACGTCGTTGGCGAGCTCCGGGGGGGCAGCCGCCAGAGTGTCCAGCACCGCCTGGACGATCTGGGAGACCGGCTCCTCGAGGGCCTCGCGGACCTCGCCGGCGCTCAGCACGATCGTCTTGGGCAGCCCGGTGGCCAGCTCGCGGCCGCGCACCTCGAGCTTGTCCTCCTCGCCGGGCACGGGGACGGCCGAGCCGATGGCGATCTTGACGTTCTCGGCGGTGCGCTCGCCGATCGCGATGGCGTACTCGCGGCGGACATACTGGATGATCGCACCGTCGAGGTCGAAGCCCGCGACGCGCAACGACTTGGACGCCACGATCCCGCCCAGCGAGATGCAGGCGACCTCGGTGGTGCCGCCGCCGACGTCGACGATCAGGCTGCCAGCCGGCTCCTGCACGGGCAGGCCGGCGCCGATCGCCGCCGCCATCGGCTCCTCCATCAGGTAGGCCATCCTGGCGCCGGCGTGCAGCGTCGCCTCCTGCACCGCCTTGCGCTCCACCTGGGTGATGGCGGAGGGCACGCAGACGACCACCCGGGGCTTGCTCACGCGGCCGCGGCAGGCGCGCTGGAGCAGCATGCGGATCAGCCGAGCCGTCGTCTCGAAGTCCGAGATCGCCCCGCCACGCAGCGGCCGGACCGCCACGATGTGCCCGGGCGTGCGGCCGATCATCGCGTAGGCCTCGTCACCGAGGGCCATGATCGCGCCGGTGCCCTCGTTGAGGGCGATCACTGTCGGCTGCCGGAGCTGGATCCCCCTGCCACGGACGTAGACGAGCGTGTTCGCCGTGCCGAGATCGATCGCCAGCGCTCTACTCACCGGGGCACCCCTTGGGGTTCCCCGACCCCTCCGGCTGCTCATGCCCTGCCGCCTCTGGACCGGCGGGCCAGCGCGGCCAGCGCGGCGACGAACGCCGCCGCCGCGGCGGCGCCGCGGATGACGTCGTTGCGGCGGACCTGCACGCGGCCGACGCGCACGCCCTCCGGGATGGCGTGGCCGGCGAAGGTCATGGCCTCGGCGGTGGTCCAGGTCGGCGCCCAGCCGGCCTCGCGCAGCCGGCGGTTGGAGAGCACCCAGGGATGCATGTGGTAGTGCAGCTCGCCCGGGCCCGTGACTGCGACGCCGAGCGGGGCGAGCCGCTCGCCGACCGCGAACGCCGCGCCCTCCGGCACCTCCACGCGGCGCTTGCCGGTCAGCCGGGCCGCCTGGACGGCCGGGATCCAGTCGTCCGGGGCCACGTTGTAGACACCGCTCGCGAGCTTGCCGTCCACCGCCAGCACCAGCGCGCGGACCGCGTCCTCCGGGTCCAGGCCCTGCACGGGCGGGTCGTAGCCCCGCACGCCGACGATCGCGGGGCCGACCAGCATGCGGGACAGGAACGAGCCCCACGCCGGCGACCAGACCGCCGCCCCGCGCAGCACCACCCGGGTCGCCGCTCCAGGACCGTTGGAGCCGTCGAGCACCAGCCCCTCCACGTCGGCGAGCGCGCGGGCGGGCGGGAAGTCGAAATTCGGCCGCAGTGGCATGTCCTCGTCCAGCGGCACCGGATTGTCCGGATGCGCCCCGTAGACGATGCCGCTCGACCACAGCACCACCGTGCTCGCCTTGCTGGCCGCGTCGAGGGCTCGGCGCACGGCGGTCGTCAGGCGCTCACGGGCGGCGCGGCCATCGCGGTCGCCCGTCTCGAGCACCGGGAACACCACCAGCACGTCAGCCTGGCCCAGGGCCGCGTCGAAGCGCTCGTCGCCGGGCTCGGCCGCGACGTGCTCGAACTTCGGGCCGAGCAGCGGCGCGGGCGAGGGTTGCAGGCCGAGGATCCGCTCGACCTCCGGCTCGTCCTCGAGTGCGAGGGCGAGCTGTGCCGCGCCCGGGTGAAGCGCCCCAACCAGGGCTATCGTCCGTGCCACCAACCATTCGTCCCTTGCTCGCACGCCGCTTCGGAGAGGTGACGACCGACCGGCCGCCAGCACGTCCAGGCTACCCCGCGACGGCCAAAAGATGATCCCGGTTGGCGAGTAGGATTGGTGATCATGAGCGATCACCCGGGCGAAGGCGGCGACTTCTTCAGCCGGATACCCCTCTTCCGCGAGTTCGCTCGGTTGCTTTCCGGCGAACCCGGGCCGGTCAACTGGGAGCTCGCGCGGCAGGTCGCGGTCGCGACCGCGATCGGTGCCGACGCGCTCGGCGCCACGCCGGCCCTGCCGGTCCCGAAGTTCTCGCCAGAGCCGGGGGAGCAGCGCGCCTGGGACGACCACCTCCGCCTCGCGGAGCTGTGGGTCGACCCCGTGAGCAGCCTTCCCAGCCCTGACCACCCCCTGGTGGCGCAGCCGATCAGTCGCGCCGACTGGGCCGAGGCGGCGCTGCGGAGCTTCCCGCCGCTGATCGAGCCCGGCGCCAGCCGCATGGCCGATTCGCTCGGGCCGAGCGCCGGCGCCGGCATCCCGCCCGAGATGGGCCAGATGGTCGGGCGGCTCGGCGGCCTGATCGTCGGGCTGCAGGTCGGGACCGTGGTGGGGCAGCTCTCGCAGCTCGTGCTGAGCCAGTACGACCTCTCCATGCCTGCCAAGGACCGCGGCCGCCTGGTCTTCCTCAGCGAGAACGTGCAGGCCTTCGAGCAGTCCAGCGGGCTGCCCCCCGACCAGCTCCGCCTCTGGCTCGCCTGCCACGAGGTGATCCGCCAGCGCCTGCTCACCGGCGTGCCGTGGTTCGAGGAGCACCTGTACCGGCTGGTCAAGGAAATGGCCGCGCTGACCGAGCCGGACCCGTCCGGGCTCATGGACCGGTTGCAGACGCTCGACATGAGCCGACCCGAGAGCGTCCAGGAGCTGCTGGAGGGCGGCGAGGGGCTGAGCGGTCCTCCCAGCCCTGCCCTTCAGGCCGCCACCGCCCGGCTCGAGGTGCTACTGGCGCTGGCCGACGGCTACGCCCTGGTGCTGAGCGAGCGCGTGCTGGCCGGGCGGCTGCCGGCCCTGGCTTCGATCCAGGCCGCCGTGCGCGCGCGCATGGCCGACGAGGAAGGCGCGCACGCCCTGTTCGCCCAGCTCCTGCGCGCCGACCCCGAGCGCGCCAGCGCCGCCCGGGGCGAGCGCTTCTGCCGCGAGGTCCTGGCCGCCACCGACGTCGACGGTCTCGACCGGGTCTGGGCGCATCCCGACTTCCTGCCGACCCCGGAGGAGCTTGCCTCGCCGGGGCGCTGGCTGGAGCGCGCCGGCCTGGTCGGTGGCGAGGAGATCAGCCTCGACGAGGGCCTCCGTGCGCTCCTCGAGGGCGAGACCGGCGACGGTGATTCGGGGTCCGGTGGCGCCCCCGGCGGTGGCGCCCCGGGCGGTGGGGGCCCGGGCGGCGGGTCCGGCGGTCCGGAGGGGTCCGGAGGGTCGGGGCGGCCCGAGGAGCCGGGCGGCGGCCAGTAGCCTCCCCCCGCCACGGCTGGCTATGGCTATGCGTCGCCTTGCGAGCCGCGGGGCTCCAGGGAGCCTTCGTCGTCGTCCATGCCCTTGGCGATCAGGAAGCCCCTCGCGCGCTCGGCCAGCGGGTACCGTGCCACGAGCCGCCAGAACGCCGCCGAATGGTCCGGCACGGCCAGGTGCACCAGCTCGTGGATGAGGACGTAGTCTCGCACCCAGGCCGGATATGAGGCGATCCGGTCGGAGAGCCGGATCGAGCCGTCATCGGGCGTGCAGGAACCGTAGCGGCTGCGCATATTGCTCACCCATCGGACCGATCGCGGCTCGACCGCCCCATCCAGGTAGCGGGCAGCCAGCACCCGGGCGCGCCGCTCCAGCTCCTCGTCGCCGGGCGGCCGGCGGCGACGTTCGCGCTGGTCGAGCCGCTCGAGCATGGTCGTGACCCAGTGCGCCTCCTCACGCTTGGTCATGCGGCTCGGCAGCAGCACGACCACGGTGTCGCCGTCCCGGTACGCGGTGACCGTCTTGCGTCGCCGGGGGCTACGCACGACTCTGACCAGCGGCTTTGCGGAAGCGGCCGCGGGACGCTCTGGACGTGGGGTGGATCTCGGCATCGTGGCCACGAGTATCCCATGCTCCCCCGTCCGCATCCGCGCCAACCGACCCTTCCGCCGTCGCCTCGCCCCACCCGCGCCGTTCGCGCCCAAGCCGCCCGCGGCACCACCCTCGGCGGCGGCGGGCCTCGGGCATTGCCCGGGCCCGGCGGGCAGGCCCGTCCCGCCTCTCCTGGACGGCGGCTTTGGGACGCTGGCTTCCGGGCGGTGACGCTCCGTCCCACGTTCGGCGCGGAACTTTTTCTTTGTCCACAAGCTGGCCGCATCCGACAGGCTGGTCACCGCAGTGATCGAATTCTCTGGTTCCACGTCCTGTCCCCAGCCGCGGGCCGGTTGTCCACAGGCTCCGGCGCGGTAGTCAACAGCAGCGGCGACTTGTCCCCAAGGTTTTCCACAGGTTCGCGCACAGGCGCGTTGACGCCTTGCGGAGAGCATGGGATCGTGCTGGCGACGAGACCCCCGGCAGGACGACGGTCCTCGCTCTGTAAGGGGAAGGCAGAGCGCGAACCCGAGAATTGTCGGGGGTCTCGGCATGGTTACCAGCCGCAACGCTGCTCCCGCGTTTTGCTCGGGCCGCACCGCTCCTCGAGCGCGAGACCATCGCCCGGGGTGCACCTCCGCCATCGCGCCGAACCGATGGGCGTCGCCGTGCCAGTCCTGGCCGAGGGAGTCCGCAAGGCGACCTCGTTCGGTTCGTCATGGGTGCGGACGGACCGCACTGGGCCATCAAGGCACTGCGGATCCGCGGCCAGGACGAGGGATGGTGGGCACCGTGTCGCGCCGGGCGCGGCCCCCGGGGAGGCGTCGAGCCGCGGTCAGACCCGGTGCACGCGGACGCGCCCGGCGGACAGGCGGACGCTGATCTTGAAGCTGCCCTTGCCGCTGATCCCGGTGGCACGCCAGGCGCCATCGCGGTTCACCAACCCCTGCGACGAGAAGTTGTTGAGGGCCGGGCCGTCCACCCGGATCTCGCAGGTCGCCGACCTCGGCAGGTAGACGTCGACGAGCCCGACGGAGATCTGGATGCTCACAGGTACGACGGTGCTCGGCTGGTTGAGTCGCACCGCCATCCGGGAGATGCCCGCCTCGACGTCGACGCCGCGGATGTCCAGCTCGCGGAGGTCCAGGTCGCCGGTCAGCGCTCCGGCCTCAGCCTCGACGCGCCATGGCACGCTCGAGTTCAGGCGGATGCCCCAGTCGCTCCCGCGGTTCCGAGCCAGCAGGCCGTGCTGGGCAGGCCCGCGCAGATCGACCACGGCCTGTTTCCCGCTGTTCGACACGCGGGCCGATGGCGTTCCGGGGCTGCGGAGCTCCGCCTGGTAGAGGCCGACCGAGCCGGCGTCGATCCGGAGCTGGCCCCCTCCCTGGCTGGTGCGGAGGACCGCCGAATCGGTCCCGGCTGGGACCGGCGCGCTCTCGGTCGAGATGAAGCCGGCGCCTGGCGAGGACACCGACAGCACGACCGGGCTGGCGACCGCGATCACGATCAGGATCCCACCGATCGCCCGCAGCGATCCGCGCTGGACGCCGCGCCCGACCCGTTCGAGGCCGAATCCGATGGCCACCATCGGGATCGCCAGCAGGATCGTCTGCACGAGCGAGGTGACGTGGGTGGCCAGACCGGCGATGGTGGCGGTCAGCCCGGCGACGAGGAAGACGAGCCCGGTCCAGTAGGCGCCATTGCCCTCCCGCCGTGGGGAGATCCCATCGGGCCATTGATCGAAGTACTCGTCCCCTTGCTGCAACCGGTGTGTTGCCGGCGACACGCCGGTCGCCTCCGGCGATCCAATGCCGTCAGGGTCGTCCATGGGCAGCCCAGGCGTCGTGGCCGACGTCACCGGGTATCCGCCGGGATCTGGGTACCGCTCCGGCCCGTCCTGCTCCCGCCTCACCTGTCTCCTCTCCTCGATGACTTGGGAGTATCCGCCTGGAGCGCCTACATGGAAAAACCGCCCTGCTGACGCGCGCGTGAACCCCGTGCGGCGATTGCCTGACGGATGCGTTCCTCGACCGTCAGATCGCGCGAGAACCCCTGCAGTTTCAGGTGCTGGAGGTCGATGCCGGTCAGCGCAGCCTGCGGGACCAGGCCGACGATCTCGGACTCGACGAGCTCGACACCCGCGTCGGCGGCCAGCGCGGCCACGGCGGCGAAGGCGTCGGCCAGGCCGGTCACGCGGAAGTCGAGCAGGTTCATGGACACCTGGGTGATCCGCCGCCCTTCCAGCGGCAGGCCGAGCGCTCGCACGGCGGGCAGCCCGCCGTCGCGCGCCCGCACGGCCCGGGCGATGCGCCTGGCCAGGGAGACGTCCTCGGTCGCCAGGTTCACGTTGTAGGCGATCAGGAACGGCCGCACGCCGACCGCGGTCGCTCCGGCGGTGGGGTGCAGGCCCGGACCGCCAAGGTCCGGCGCGCGAGCCGGGTCGCCCCCGGCCGCCAGGGCGAGCTCCTCGAAGCCGCCGGCACGCACGCCCGGCAGCTCCGCTCGCGAGGGCACGCGGGCCGCGGCGCCGTAGAGATAGACCGGGATGCCGATCTCGTCCACCAGCCGGCGTCCCGCCTCGAGCGCCAGCGGCACGCAGTCGCAGGCGGGGTCCAGTGGCACGAACGGGACCACGTCCAGGGCGCCCATTCGGGGGTGCACGCCCCCGTGGCGGGTGAGGTCGATCAGGCGAACGCAGGCCGCGGCTCCGCTGATCACGGCGTCCACCAGCGCCGGCCCTGGCCCGGCCAGGGTCACCACCGAGCGGTTGTGGTCCGGGTCACTGGAGCGATCCAGCAGCAGCACCTCGGGATGCGCGTTCGTGAACGCGTTGACGATCTCTTCCACCACGTCCGCACGCCGACCCTCCGAGAAGTTCGGCACGCTCTCGACCAGCGCCCCGCGCCCGCCGCGGCTCTCCCGCGCGGCAGTTTCCGGCGGGTTCCGTTCGTCGCCGCCGTCAGGCATCCGGCTGCTCCGCGGGTTCGCAGAGGAGGCCAAGCGGGACGCCGTCGCGGGCCAC